>MKWU01000434.1_pt1 | contig 80004 bp, 73 predicted proteins | sample 809101 | NCBI WGS metagenome assembly MKWU01 (sample SAMN05860141, study PRJNA318959) | sponge metagenome | host: Aplysina aerophoba | place: Slovenia: Piran, Adriatic Sea, Gulf of Piran | collected 2013-05-07 | reverse complement strand
TTCCTCATGTGCCGCTTTGGGGCGGTCACCGCCGCGCATGGTCATGGTAAGACGAACGATCTCTCCCCTTCTTTCCAAACCGGAATCAGCAAGCGCGTTAGAGACAATATAAGAGACAAGGGGATTGGAGGCGACGACAACATGGGCGCCGGGTACGAGTTTCGGAAGCAACAACTTTGCCCATACAAAGAAAAATGTACCCAACTGCTCCAGTTGTTCCTGCGTGAGTGTGGTGAATCGAGGGAGCGGAGACCGCTTGTTTCCATCAAAAGACGGTGGAATTCTCCAGACACCACCTTTCCCGCTTCGTAATTTTCTTTGTTGCTCAGGAGTATATTCATGCAATCCATAGGGTGGATCTGTTACAACAGCGTGGATACTGTTACCCCCCCGGCTTCCCAGCCAGTCAAAACAGTCGGCATGTACCAGGATTGATTTACCAAAGAGATACGGTTCCCGCCATTGTTCATCGGAAACAAGTTCACGTTGGATGCCTGAGAGATGTTCCGGATGGCGTGTGCGAAGACGGTAAACACCACGTTCTTCCCGAATAAAAACTTCCGGTGTATTGAGTCGCAGGTAAGACCTGATAGAAGATTGAGGAGTCGGGCCGGCTATTTTTTGTACCCGCCCCTCGATTTCCTTTACTGACAGTGGTTTGGACGTTAACAACAACGTTTGCAGGATGGCATCACGTACCTGACCGGGGGGATTGCGTGAAGCCTGCTGTTTCATGCCGGCCATTATAGACGTCCAGACGTCATAGTCAATGGTTTTTGTCACAAATAAAGAGATTATGTTTGTCTTATAGATAGCACGAAACGGGCGCGTGGCAAAATCCTGGACACGGGGGAAAGATCAACTGATAAAATCTGTACCAACGGCACAGCAGTTAATTCATCCGATCGTTATTCCCGTAAAATTTATCCGGCGGGATAGAAAATGTTTTGGCAAGACGGAAAACCATTTTTGAAGGAATCATCGAAGGAAGGATCTGACAGATAAATTCATCATCTTTTTCCAGCAAGTAAGAATCCAACCTGCGATGAATTCTTGTTACAGTGACTTCATGATCCTTTAATACGCGCAGGACAATTTCCCTGTCTTGTTTATAATACCCATCATCACTTGGCTCACCAGGTTGCCTTATCTTCATGCAGCCTGTCTTAGTTCCTGCGTTATGAAACAAAGATTGTCAAATGGGAAAAATACGTCCTTCTCTTTTTTGATATGAAATTTATTTATGTTGGAAAAATTGTATTTGGTTGAATCCATCAACTTCATAATTTCATCGAACGGCGCCCAACGCAAAAATCGCTCGATATCTCCGTATCTGCTTAAATGCTCTTCAAGGGTTAATTGAAAACCATTTGCAAAATTTGATTGAACTGCCTCCAAAGTATCACCGCAAGCATAGTAGTCAATTTCAATACCCTGCGCGAACCAACCTCTTTGGTCATCTCCTGATATAAGAACACGTAAATCATTGAACATTACTACATACTCTTCTTCAATTTGTATATGTGCCGCGTCTGTCATGGTCATCTCCTCCACTCCAGGAGCAACCTTTCTCCTGTCTTTTGCTAATTAGCGAAAATATAGAACCCCCTGCAGGAGGCAAATTCAGTTTATCACCACATGTCAAATGTTTGCAAAACAATCTCACTTCTCGACTTTGCTTTAAGGTTGAATTATCAAAATAATTTTCAAAACTTTCTACTAAATAGTTACCTGGTGTTTGAACAGTAGTCATTCGTTGGTTTATCCGGCTCATTTGCACGGCCCCATCAACCCGGACAACCACATTTACAATGCCACGCACCTTCTATCATATAGGCATTTATAGCAGATAATTCCTATATAGGAATGCTCTGCTATAAATGCCTATAAACTGATAATGGTGGGGTGTACCCCGCCAGCCCAGTCTTGAACCGAAGCCTTTGTTGCGGCGGTCACGCATAAAACGTAAAGGTCTCGTTCACGGCGCTGGCCAAGCTGATGGTGGCTGCAGGTTACGACGAATGATTCAAATAATCAGCTTATCGCTTTCAACAATCTCATATATTCCTTTCTACTCATCCCTGCTGTTCTCATATTGCTTCTTATAATGTCTAACCCGACTTCGCTGTATTTGGAATAACTACAGGCCGAACAACACCCTCCTTTGTATATGACCGGTGAGAACCCTTCTCTCTTTTGAAGACAAACCCGAATTTTACAAAAATGGCTTCCTGTGTTCGCCAGTCAGTAGGCTTGAGCCTGTCGGACATGATCAGCAACCAGCAACGGCAGAGGGACATCGATCATCAGAGAACCAGAATCTTCAGGAACCTGTAGTACAGAGCAAGCCTGTTGAAAGCCTATACTGGCGTGTTCTCTGTCAGGTTCGAATCCCAGTTCTTTTAGTGCCTCTGAAAGAACTCCTCTCTCATAGCAGGATTCAATAAAAAGCTGGACTGCTTCAATAATATTTTCTTTTGCTTCATCCTCTGTATAGCCCTGGCTATGAATATCAAACGCATCGCTCCCGATATAATAAACATCATTTTCTTTACGGATACTGACGACAACTTGTAAAGAGAAATGGACCTTATTGCGCGCTCGATTTATTTGTAGACTGGATTCGCTCATGGCTATTAAGAATTGAAGGCTAATTTGCAGAGATTAACAACCATCCCCCCCTCGAAGTGTGACCTGATGCTAACATTGCCTATCGATGTAATGCAACCATGTAATTTAGAAAGTACGTGACATTATCGGTTCAATTAACCGCAAAATTTGAAAAATCTATAGCTTATTGGATAACCATATCGAAAATAGTGTTACTTATTCCAGTAACAATTTACCAGGTGTGGATGCACTCAATGAGTGCTTCATTACCACAGTCAAACTCCACCAGCAGATGACTGCCAGTCAGAGGCTCCGGGACTTTGGCTACTCCCATGGAGAGGGAGAAGTCAACAGGGATTCCAGCTTCTCGTTAGCAGGCGCCGGCGCTTCCAGGGCTGCGGTAAAGGCAGCAAAGGCATCGTCATCAAGTTGAAACAGACGTTGATTAAGCAATACATTTTCCGCTTCCCGACAGGCAACGTCCAGGATAAAAGCGATTCTGTCCTTGTTAAGTATCGCAGCAGCCTTGGTCAAGAGCGCACGCTGACCAGGTTCAACGCGCATGTTAATAGGGGCAGTTTTGGACATAATGATAAATCTTTGAATATCTTGAGACGATACAATTTAGTATAGCTATCAGATACACGCAAATGTTCCGTGATGTCTGACTGTCGACGCGGCGATGTACAATCTTATTGACCCCCTTAGCGGGACTTCAGAGAAGAAAACCGTATTCCGGTTTTGCATTCCGAATGACAAGGTTCATTTTTTCAGTTATTTTGTCAGTTAAAAGCATGCCTTGATTTGCTTTCACTTGAAGTGATTTAAAACATGAATACGAAAATGAAAAATGAGTACACGATTCTCATCGAGAAAGATGAGGATGGTTACTATGTCGGCAGCATCCCCGCGTTGCCGGGATGCCACTCCCAGGCCAGGTCGGTTGACCAGCTAATGGAGAGGATGGAAGAGGCCATCGCACTGTGGCTTGAGGTCGAGCAGGAAATTGACCCCAGCCCGCTGGAATGGGTAGGGATACAAAGACTGGCAGTATGAGTAAAATGCCCCGTCTCACGGGCGATCAAGTGATCCAGGCTTTGCGCAAGTAAGGATTTAATATAGCGAGACGCAAAAGCAGCCATGTTATGCTGAAACACCCGGACGGACGGGGTACTGTGGTACCCGTGCATTCCGGTGAAACCATTGGCGCGGGGCTCATGTCAAAAATCCAAAAGGATATTGGTGCAGACCGGGAATACTTTATTCGGATACTAACGGTCAGATAACCTGTTGACGGCAGTCCAATTTTATAAGCCATTCGTCCGGCTAACACCGCGAGTACCCACTTGAACCGCCCCGCGAATCCCGGAGACCCGTTAGTTAGAGCCATTCAGTTTTTTATCAGCGTTTGTCCTTTATTTGCGTCCTTACCCACATTGAGAATTCAGGATCTTCGATAATCCAGCCACCCGACCATCGATCAACGACGCCTGAACCTGTGAGCCGTCTCAGTGCCGATTGTACTTTGTCAATCGATGGCGGTTCCGCACCCAGTGATTTCCCGATTTCATCGCGTGTTGCTTTGGAAAATGGTTTGTCAGCTCCCTGTGCAAGTTGGATTACTGTGGCGCGCTGAATGTCTGTCAGCTTTAACCATAGTTCGGTATACCCTAATTTTTCCGCCATCTGCTCATGCAAAAGAACAAGACCTTCGTCAATCGCCAGGTCAACCCGTAAAGTCAACAATTCAATCAATGCACGGAAAAAATAGGGACTTTTATGCAGCTCGTCGAATGCTTTTAACGCTACGTCATGATCTAATTTTTGTTTGGTAGTCCTTTCGAACGCGTTGAGTTGGTGATCGACAAAACGTTCGTCTAGCGGTTCCAAGTCCAGGGAGGTTCCAAAATGAAAGAAAGGCGCTTCGGCTTCACTGAACATCGCCTTTAATCCTTCACGGGACGAACCGGTAAAAACTGCCTTCAGTCCTGTGTCCCTTGTGTCCAGGCTGGTTCGAAGAGAAGCGATAAGGGACCGGTTGTTCTTATCTTTCGCAAGTTCCTGTACCTCGTCAAACAGAAGCAAGGTTGGCTTTTTCCTGTTTTCCAAACGAGCGAGAAGGTTGTCAAGATACAGGATGAGTTCCGCGGGTGGCTCGCCTTTCAGAGAAGAAAGATCGATTTCTGCCTCCGCCCTGGCCCCGCCAATCGGCGCCGAGAGTTTCAGCTTTGGTTTCAATATGGATGTCACACTACCGATGCGTCCTGTTATTGTTTTTGATTTCAACGTAACCTCAAGGCTGTACAGGATAAGCGCAAGCGGCGAGAGCGGAGCACGCCAAAAGCTTATATAGACCACCTTGTGCCCCTTGCTTTCCGCATACGGAGTTAAATCTTTGGTCAGGAATTCGGTTTTCCCGGTACGCCGAGGGGCAAATAAGGTCAGTGCTTTGGCCGGCCCTTCAACAAGTGCGTTAAGTGTCCGGGCAGCAAGGTTCTCTCGGGGATAATGCCACGCATCTTCTTTCATATAGGCATTTATAGCACAGAATTCCTATATAGGAAAGTTCTGCTATAAGTACCTATAACCTTAGGGTGATGGGGTTTAATGATGCTGTGACCCTGTCCCCTTTCTTGTGCTACAAGTAGTTTAGGCAAGGTCAGCCAGTGGCAAAATTCCTCTTTTTTCTCATAAAAAAGAAAAGTAGTATATGAGACCAAGGGCTTTTCCTTTGGACACATCAAAAACTTTATGGAAATCACACGCAATATCGTAGATACCTCCAAATTTAATCATGAGACCAAACCGCCATACGAGTTGCGCCGGCAGGATTTTCATAGAGACGGCGTCAAGAAACTCCGGGATAGCTGGATATACAGGCTTTAGCGCGTCCATTAACTTTATATGCCGCCAGCCTGGGTATTGACTCACGCGCCAGGGTTAAAAAATCAGTATCTTTTTCCACCCCGATACTGGCATAACCTACCGCCTCTGCTGCCGCCAGAGTAGAACCGGCTCCAGCAAAAGGATCCAGGACCACACCTTCGCCAAGGGGTAACGAAGCGTAAACAACCTGTCGCATAAATGCCTGGGGTTTAAGGCTCGGATGAGGTGCGAGTGTCTTTTCACTTTTTCTGGTAGGCGATGATGCGATTACGTCACCAAAAGGCTTTTCCGCCAGCGGCCGGCGGAACCCACCTGTTTTCCACTTCCTCAAGTTGTCCTGGACACGGCCTTCGAGAGGTTTTCTGTAAACGATCCAGGGTTCCCACATCGAACGAGGCATTACACTGATCTCACTGAATTCCTCATGTGCCGCTTTGGGGCGGTCACCGCCGCGCATGGTCATGGTAAGACGAACGATCTCTCCCCTTCTTTCCAAACCGGAATCAGCAAGCGCGTTAGAGACAATATAAGAGACAAGGGGATTGCGTGAAGCCTGCTGTTTCATATCCAGTATTACAGACGTCCAGACGTCTTTAGTCAATGGTTTTGTCCTGGATACAGCGAGTCCGTATGAACGGCAAGCCGCGCCAGCATCTTAAGGCCCTGCCCTATCACGAAGTCAGCGCGGCCCTGGAAGCGGTAGATCAATAGGAAGTTCGAAGCAGCCGAATGTATTCATCATGATTGCCAATCCAGACCCAAATGAAATCTCCTTCATCTTCAACCGCAAGCGCCCTATGGGCCAGACCTGCGCGCACCGACCAAAACTTGCCGACTTTCTTGAAATGGAGAGAGGGTTGTCCTGGATTTTCTACAAGCTGGCGAAAACGTCGTCTTGCGTTCCTTTGCACTGCCTCAGGTAATCGGTCAAAATATTTCCAGAAACGAGGGGTGGTCCGATGCATCTAAAGTTTTGAGAGAACGCCTTTTTCTTTGGCTTCAATCGCGTCTGCCACCAGAAAATCCAGTTTCCCGGTATCTGAATCCGTTTCGATTTGCCTGTCCCAGTTTTCCCAATCCTGATCATAAAACCATTGCCTTAACTGATAGTAATCGGCTTCAGACAGAGACAGTATCTGATCCTGGAGTTGTGCAATGTTTAACATAACTTTCTCCTGATCATCTCCTGTTCATCTTGGGGTGGAATCGGACCGGTTGGTTCAATTATAACAAAAAACCGTTGCATGTTTAATTCTGTATGCTTCTGTATGTTTCTGTGATACCACAGTAATCAGTTACACTGGATGATGGAGGGTTTGTTGAACCGGGGTAGACGGACTCGATCTTGTCCAGCAACCGCTACGACAGGTTCTGCTCCAAGAGCAGCTTCAAGTCGGGGCTATCGTAGATAACTGGTGTTCGCGGTCGGCGGCAAAGGCAAGACAGGCCCTGATATCATCCCGGGTCAGTTCCGGATAATCGTCCAGAATTTCGGCTTCGCTCATGCCCGATGCCAACCAATCCAGCACATCATAGACGGTGATCCGCATGGAGCGGATACACGGTTTACCACCACGCTTACCCGGCTCGATGGTAATGTAATCTTGATAGTTCATTATCTGTTCCACCACGGTGGCCAACAGCATAAACCTTATTCAGGATTCTTTACAAGCAATACTACACAACATTAGCTTTGCTCCATCTTATACGGCGCCCGAAAAGTCGCGCGACCGCTCAATCCGTTGCGACAATTTGTAACATTCAAAGTCACAACAAAACGATACTCAAAAATTAAGCACTCCTTGAAACCTGAGATCAAACCATGCGAAACAAACCATTAACGGCTGCATTCGTGAATAATATCCGCAAGCCCGGCGGCTACGGAGACGGATTCGGTGGGCATGGCCTAACCTTGGACGTGAAGATCGCACGAAACGGACGCGTATCAAAATGTTGGATACAGCGAGTCCGGATGAACGGCAAACCGACTCATATCGGACTTGGAGCGTACCTTGTGATTACGCCGGTAATGGCCTGAGCAGTTGATGAAGCATGGCTAAACGGTTGAGCCTCATCCCGGAACTAGACACCCGTAAATTCAAGATTTCCGGCTTGTGAGGTCAACCAGTGACCTAACGGTTTCTCTTTGTACCAACCAGGTTCTATACAAGATAGTTTTTCCGTACATTGGATGAATTAACTGTTTGCAATGTGTCAGATAATATAGCTATAATTTATTACGTAATTAAAAATGGATGACTGTTATAATTACGGTACTGATCATATGACATCAACGTTATCCGACAAGATTATGAAACGGATCCGCGGCCGTGGCCGCGGCAAGTGGGTCTGCACGCCCAAGGACTTCCTGGACCTGGGGTCACGGCCCGCCGTGGATCAGGCCCTGTCCAGGCTGGTAAAGCGGGGACACCTGCGCCGCGTCGGTCGAGGCCTGTATCACCTGCCACGGATGAGCAGGATATTGAAGCGGTACGGGCCACCTTCCCTGGATCAGGCTGTAGATGCCATCGCTCGCCGGGATGGCGTTCGCGTGATAACAACTGGCCTCGATGCGGCCAACCGGCTGGGATTAACCAATGCAGTGCAGGTCAGCCCTATGTACCTGACGGACGGTGCCAGCCGTGTTGTCAAGGTTGGAAATCGCACTATTGAGTTCAAACATGCGGGGATAAGGTTAATGCAGTGGCACGGCCGTCATGGCTGTTTGGTCGTCAACGCGCTACTGTGGCTTGGTCGCAGGATCGTAATGAATCCGGAGAACAAGATAGTTGTCTATCTGCGCGGGCAATTGCCCGATTACGTCAAACAGGATCTCATGGATGGTATTGCACTGCTGCCGTCCTGGGCGGTTCCTGTTATCAAGCAACTGCAAGCGGATACGGCATGAGCATCAATCCACACTTTAAGATCTTTCTTGGTTTGTCTGAAGCCGAACGCCGAATAGCGTATGAGTCAGCTGCAGACATGTTGAATACATCAGACAAATATATAGAAAAAGACCTCTGGACCTGCCATGTGCTGGATGCACTATTCAATACAGTGACGACTGAACGGACGCGTTTGCTGTTCAAGGGTGGCACCTCACTGTCCAAGGGCTATAACGTCATACAGCGTTTCTCCGAAGATATTGATATTACCGTCTTTCGTGAGGACATGGGTTTTGCCGGGGACAACGACCCGGCAAATCCGGCAATGAGCAACAACCAGCGCAGGAAAGTCGTTCAAGCGCTGGTCGGCAAGACCGCCGAATACATTCAGGGTGATTTGCGTAATACCCTGCTGGCGGAATTGCACGACTGTCACCTGCGGGTGGACCCAAAAGATGATGAAGGCATGACCCTGCTCGTTGAATACGACAGCCTTTATGAAAACGCACCAAAAGAATATATTCAACCCCATATTAAGATCGAAGGCGGCGCGCGTTCTGCGCTTGAACCGCACAGCCTGCAGGCTGTGTCCCCTTATATCCAATCTCAATTAGAGGATATTGATCTGTGCGTAACGGGTATCACCACGATAGACGCTGAACGTACATTCCTGGATAAGCTGCTTATCCTCCATGGCTGGCATTGCGGTTACCGAGATCAAGACCGCCTGCCTAGCGAAGGACAGCGCCTGTCAAGACATTATTATGATGTCGCCACCATGGCAACAACAACCTTTGCGGACAGGGCAATCAATGACATGGCGTTGTTTAATAATGTCATAGACCATGCGCAAATGCTCTATCGCAGGGGCTGGATGAAACTGGATGAAATCAAAACAGAAGGGATAAAACTGATCCCTCAGGATGAACTCCATAAAAATCTGGAGACCGATTACAACCTGATGAAGGGCATGTTGTTCGGAGAGACACCCTCGTTTTCGTCACTGATGGAACACATCAAAGTATTGGAAAACAATTTCAATGAATGCATATTAGGTGAAACAAACTCCATAGAGGTTCCAGCAGAAATCCGTGGAGACTCTGCCGTGACTCCGTCCCCATGAATTCATTCAATGACAGTGAACCGCCCCGGGAATCCCGGAGACCCGTTGGTTTGAGGCATACCGCTTTTCATGACTCTATTGAATTAACTCCGTGGTAAGAAGTGGTGCCTGACGATAAGGACAAATCCCAACGTGAAGTCCAGATTTTTCGTGAATTCATCACCCGCACCGGATTACCAATCGATCCTTGTTCTGTGGAAAAACGCCATCCGAGAGAGCCGGATATCCTCTGCCAGGTAAACAAGACTGAATTTGTTGCGTTTGAGCTCGTTGAAATATGTGACGAAACCCTCGCGAGGGCCATGAATGAACTACAGAAACAGGACGAACCCCAGTCGGAATATATGCGGCTTGGAGACCCTGTATGGCGTATCCTGACTAAAAAGCGGTCCAAGAAATACGAACCTTGCCATCCCATCGAGTTGCTCGTTTATGCTGGTCGGTCTTTTGTACCCCCCGATCAGATTATTTCTAAAATAAAGCGGATATTCTATCGTCCTGGGACCTACAGGCGCGTCTGGTTCATGGGCTGGCCAGGGGAAACCTGTGAATGCGTTACTGGATTACCCGAACACTCATAGCATCGGTCTGCGCTTCGGACCCGAGTCCAACCCGCAATAAACTGCGCTTGTGCGCATGTTATATATCCTCACAGATTGAGTTAGTTGTCGCGTGACAGGCGACGAGCCAGTGACTTCGACTTCATGATTCGTTCAACAGAGAGAGGGTGAGTGATGCAGTATCCTCTGCAAGCACCTCTTTTTCTGATCGGGTTGTCACGTAGTCTAACGGCACCTTCCGGATCGTAGCCGGCTTCCACGGCCCAGATAATGCCCAGATAGTCAGCTTCACGTTCGTTGTCGCGTCGGTATCTGGCAGTGTTAACATCCTGCTCATGTCTAGACGGTTTGTCCTTGTGCTCTGCAGCGTGGTCAAGCCTGAGATGGGCTAATTCATGACCGATCAGTGCCGCGGCCATGTGCACGTCAGTCCCAAGCATGTCCAGCATTTTGAAATTGATACCGATAACATTGAATACTTGGGTGGTTTCGTTGTCTGTGTATCGGAAGAACGTTGTACCCTGCATGTAGGCTGTTTTCTTGCCGCGATATTTTCGATATGAGATTTTGGCTTTTTCAGAATTTATGCTCAGTCTCTTTCGGCCTGCAAATGCGTTGGCAAACTCACCTCCGTCAACGATGAATAGCATGGAGTCTGTTTCAGCGACTTCTTCCATGGCCTTCGCCACAGAATACAGGTAAATCAGTTGTTTTCTTTCGACCTTTTTCAGGGATTTGTCATGGCTGGATGTCAGATGAATGGTGTCCGTATCGGCCGTGAGCAGGTCGTTGATATGCCAGACATACGAATAGGACATGGCGTTCGCCTTGCCCAATGTAAAAAGCAGCAAACAGCCAATCAGACCAGCTTTGCACTTTTTGAAATTCGCATCCATGCTACAATCCTAGTTGTGCGTTATTGGTTTGACAAGCATAAAACCACGTAATATTAGCCCCTCTCATTTGAACCGCCCCGGGCTATTATTGAATTTATAACCGGACCGGCTTTTTTGTGCAAGGCCACATATACCCCCCGATGCGCAATGCCTACTTCAGGGCACTAATAATGCAGGAGGTTAGTTGTGAGTAGAAAACAAATCGCTGACTATTTAGCCACAGGCTATTGGGAGTCAACAGGGAGCAAGCCGCGGAAGTTTGACGTTATGGCAGGAGGTACGCTGACAGCGAACATCACCGCGCTGACGCCTGAAGGGCAGGAACTCGCGAAGGGAGCAATGGCCGTCTGGTCGAGGGTAAGCGGGATTAACTTCGAATTATCAACTTCGCCTGACGCGCATATCATCTTCGACGATGAGGAACCCGGTGCGTTTGCATACTCAACAGTAACCGACGACGGAACCATCATTACTCAGTCCTTCGTCAACGTTTCCACCGAGTGGCTGTACGGATACGGAAGTCAGTTCGACAGCTTTACCTATTCCTCGTATATTCACGAAGTAGGTCACGCGTTGGGGTTAGGACATCCTGGTCCGTACAATGGGCAGTTTCCTAACTTATTCTTCGAGACTATCTCACCGTATGACTCCTGGCAGGTGTCGGTGATGTCGTATATTCCTCAGACTGTGAGTGTACTCGACTTAACACCGGGAAGCGTAGAGACTAGCTATGCTCATCCGGTAACGCCGATGATCGCAGATGTTGAGGCTATTCATCAGTTATACGGCGAGCCGGAAGGGATTAACTCAGGGAATACGAGTTACGGCCGCGGAGCTAACATGGGTGGGCAGGAAGAGAAGTTCTACAAAGCTTGGTCGGGAGAGGGAAATCCGTTCTTCAATGTGAGGTTCGCAGGGCAGACCGCGCCGACTTTCTATGATAATGACGGAGACGGCGACTTGGATATGTCCACGCTGAGTTTGGATAGAACTGTCGGCTACGACTACAAGAATGTAGGCACTGCCGCAAACCCGAAGTATGAACTTGAATTATCTGTCAAGTTTAACGTCCGAATTATCGACTATGAAGTTGCAGACTTTGACGCGGACGGAGATATGGACTTAATGATTGCTTACCGAGACGGCATACTCTTCTTCTATGTTGAAAATGAAGAGATAGTCGAAACTATCGAAGTTGAAACTTATCCCTTGTACGATGATTACGATATGGAGCTGGTTGATATTGATGCGGACGGAGACCTGGATATTGTTGAAATCGACTCGACAGGTTCGTATCTCCATATAAACATCGGGACGAAATACGCCGCGGAGTTCGACTTCGACAATGTTCTTCATTGGCCACAGGATTTAAGCTGGATAAAAACCTACGAGTTCGCCGATCCTGATAACGATGGGGACTATGATGTGGTTATCTCAGACTACGACGGCGGCCTGTATTTTTGGGAGAATATTGGGAACAAGCAGCAGTACAATTTCGAGTCAGATATCATCTACAGTGGCAATCCGCTGGACGCGGCGTTATATTACGAGCGGCTGCCGGCAGGGATACTGAATGATTTCGCGTTTGTTGACCTTGATAACGACGGAGACAAGGATTTCTTCGCACTGGATAGCTACGGCGGGGTATTTTACTTCGAAAATCAAGGGACATTCAGGGAGATTGACTACGAACCCACCAGTTTTCATCGGAATATAACCTTTACTCTCACCGATACAGACGGGTATGACACGCTCGATGTAAGGACTGATATATCAGCACAGCAAATAGACATGAACCCGGGAGGCGTTTCTAGCGTCTACGGGCTGATAGGGAATGTAGTCATTGGTGAGGATACAGTTATCGAGCGAGTATATACCGGTTCCGGTAGCGACTTCGTCGAAGGAAACAGCGCGGGGAACAGGATTTATCTTAACGATGGACACGACGCTGCCAGAGGTAACGAAGGAAATGACGTGATAGATGGAGGTAGAGGACATGACTTGCTCTCCGGCGGCCCAGGTCATGACTGGATATATGGGAGGTCAGGAAATGACACAATGCACGGAGGATTCGGGAACGATACTTTTGTATTCGCACCGGACGGTGGAACTGTTGACAGCATTCTCGACTTCGGCAACGGCAGAGATAGATTGCATTTAGCTGCGTTCGAGACTATCAAGACGGTTGAGGATATCACGGTGGTCAGGTCAGATACGGATACGGTTGTAGATTTAACTGACCACGGCGGCGGTCAAATACAGCTGATAGACTATACCGACACATTAACCGCCAACGACTTCTACTTAGGATAAATCGTATCCGGCTATCAAGCACATATTCGGCTACGAGTTGTGTATGAGCAACTTTTACTTACGTCTTAAATTGATAAACGCAGTTATTCCCTAGACACACTGACCCCCTCCCCGTAACCTGATCCTCCCGCCGTTAACGACGGCGACTATAAAACGAAGGACTGTGGCTTCACACCACCGTTAAAGTACATCCAAGCCAGTATTCAGCGGGGTTGAACAAGGCGCTCAACTGATCAAGCTGTTGTGACAAATTGTAACATTCAAAGTCACAACAAAATCACTGATTCTTGTAATCAACTAACTATTTCAGTGACTTACAGCCGCGAAGCAGGTTCCTCTGACTCCGCCAGTCGAGGTTCGAATCCTCTGCCCCCAGCCAGTTTGATGCCCGGTCAGAGATTCTCCAGGATACTCTCTGCCGAGCTGACCTTGAATTCCATTGGCGCTTCAACATGAAGTTGGGTGACCACGCCGTCATCCACCACCATGGCAAAACGCTGGCCGCGGGTGCCCAGGCCGAAGCCGGACCCATCCAGTTCCAGCCCCAGCGCCGCGGTATACGTGCCGTTGCCGTCGGCCAGCATCAGCACCTTGTCGCCGGCGCCGGCGCTACTGCCCCAGGCGTCCATGACGAACATGTCATTGACCGCCATGCAGGCGATGGTATCCACGCCTTTTGCCTTGATGGCGTCAGCCTGGTTAATAAATCCAGGCAGGTGTTCTTTTGAACAGGTGGGGGTAAACGCACCGGGTACGGAAAATACGACGACTTTTTTACCGCTGAACAGTTCATCGGTGCTCACCGAACCCGGCCCGTCAGCATTGATTACATGGAAGCGCCCGTCTGGGGCTTTATCTCCGGCTTGTACTGTCACTTTGACCTCCTATTGAAGTTGCTGGTTATGATGAAGAGAATTATATCAGGGAATAGACTTTGCGCTTGCTTTTGTTGATTGCCCGGGTCAGAACCAGGTGGTACTCTCAGGGAAAGAGGAACGCATGGTCAAATATCACCGGAAGATAACATGCTATGCTAGTACTCTTTCAACTTGATATTGACATGTTCAGAGCCACACAGCGACGCCAAGACAAGGCGCAGCCCGCAGAGAATGGCGCGCCCTTGTCAAGGGCTGCAACGCCGTATTGGCGCCGCTGTGTGGCTCCCTGCGGGCGGGCCGGGAAGCGGTCGCCCGCGGCGTTACGCCGCTTGGCAAGGACGCGCCATTCCCGGTGCGGCGTGCCTTGCGCTCAACCGCTTCCCGACCCGCTGAACATGTCAATATTAAGTTGAAAGAGTACTAGAGGTTAGTGTATCAGGCCATCATCGACTAGAAGGGACCTGGTTTTAGCGCGGATCGGGGGTAGTTGCGGTATTCGCCTGGCGGGCCTCCTTGCCGGCGAGGAGTATTACCACGAATAGAATCAGAGTTAGCGAAATACCGGTACTGCACAGTATTGACCAGCCCAGTACATTTATGCCTCCGTACTGTACTAGGATACCCCCGACAGCAGGTCCTATAATACTTCCGAACAACGTTGATCCTGCTGTCACAGAAGCCCACCGGCCCCATTCATCAAGCTTGGCCGCCACGCCAACCAGAAACGAGACACAAAAATAGAATGAGATCGAATTAACAATAATAAGGACGGGAAACATGGTTGAACTCGGAACCAGGCACATCGTACCCCAGGTTAAACCTAGTGCCGATACCCCTGCGGCCGCCGGAATTGCACGACCAAATCGTGTGCCAATCGACGCCGACAGCATCGCTCCCGCCACACCGCTTATGGCCGAAATGCCGATAATTTTACCAATTTGTTCTAGATTGAACCCACTGGACTCACCAATTGCCACTGCGAAGACCCAGCCAGCGTTCTGTCCGATCATAGCAATGACATAACCAGCAACGAAAGTAACTCCTAAGCCCACAACAGGCAGTTTGTGTCTCTCTTGCTTTTCCCCGCTTAAATTAATATCAGTCGGCAGTAGAAAGATCAGGGGTATCATCGCGGCATAGGCTACTGCAACAAACCCAAACACACCCGGTTTGCCAAATACTCCCAGAACGTTACTGACGATTACTACCGATGCCGAAAAGGAAATTGCCAGCAGTACATTTACGACACCGTACATCCGCTCCGGCTCACGATACCTTGCCACGGCTGCTGCACCGCCAACCACAGCAGATCCCGTTCCGATACCCGCAAGCAGCCTTATCGCCAACAAACTTCCATAATGATCAATGAACATGCTGCCAACATTGGCGGCAACCGCCAACAAACACCCGGCCAAGGCAACTGATCGTTTTGAAAGTCTGTCGACTTGAGCACCAACAAATAAGGTTGCCAACCCCGCACCCGCAAACTCTATTGATATCAGGTAGCCCGCAGCGCTCTCTGAAATAGCTAACGTTGAACCAAGCGTTTGCATGAAAATCGGTGCAATGCCGTTAACCAGGTAACCAACAAACCAGGCTCCAGCGCAGCCTCCGATTAGTAGTAATGCCTTGTAATCGTAGCCCAAAAAGCTCTTACCATTCATTGGTGTTGATTCTGTTATTTCTTCGGTCATTGTGACCCTCTCTCCGTTCTTATGCCACGCACCGTTTAGGAAAACTCATGATAACCCTGGGGCAGACCACATTTTTTTGCCAGATTAACAATTGTTCAGCATAATACCTTTCTCAAATGGTGGCTTAAATTTTTCTGTTCCTCACTGGAGTTATCGGAGCCTAATCACTACAGGCAGGTGCAAATCATTGAGAATTATGCACTCAGTTCTTTCTGGAAAACTCCGCCCACCACCACTCGGTGACCATACCTTGCCGAGAGTGCATTTGCTTAACCGCTTGATGAACGAGCAACAGCGGCTCACTCTCGTGCAATCACCTGCGGGCTACGGCAAATCGACATTGCTGGCACAATGGTACAACCATCGGGTTGAAATGAACCTAAAAACCGCTTGGGTTAGTTTTGATCCCGTCGACTCGAGCGCCCTGACTGTTCTGATGTATATCGTTAACGCCTTGCAGGAGGCAGGGCTTGATTTAAAAGCTTTGCGAAATTTCATGAGCAATCCCCTGCACCGACTCACCTCGCCGGAAGTTGTTATTACCTTGTGTGGCGAATTGGAAAAAAGTTCTGAGAATACCGTCCTTATATTGGAAGACTATCATTTCATCGAGTCTTCTGAAGTTGATATTGTATTGGATCTGCTAATCAAAAGGTCACCCGAGAATTTCCAACTCGCTATCTCCAGCCGAGATTTCCCATCCCTGACCATCTCGGCGTTGCGCGCTCAAGGACTTCTGTTGCAACTGACCGCCAACGAACTACGCTTCGTCGAACAGGAAATCTGTGAGTTTATGCAATTAGACAGCACCGATGATACGTTGACTTTAGTGGCAGATCAGACCGAGGGATGGCCCATTGCATTGCAGCTCATGCGCTTGCATTGGCTTGACGACCGGCAGGGCTCCAAACCACCGGCACGATACGGGAGTGTTCGTGAAGACATAGCCGATTATCTTGCCCACCAGGTACTGGAAACTTTACCGGAGACTTGCCAGGAATTTTTAATCGATACCGCATTTCTGGACAGGATTTGCAGTGATTTATCCAACACGATTTTAGGTCGTGATGATAGCGAACAAATCTTCGAAATTTTAAAATCATTAGATGGCTTGCTGGATCCCATCGACGACGAGCATACCTGGTATCGCCACCATTCCTTACTCGCCGATTATCTGCGTAGACTGCTGAAACGAAAAGGAAAAGCCTATCTGATCACTTTACACCAGCGCGCATGCGAATGGTTTGCTGACAATGATTTAGCTTTGGATGCCATTGAACACGCGGTTCGTGCCGGCGACATAGAACTCACTGCCACTTTATTTGAGAAAGTAGGTGGCCCCAACCTCGGTTGGCAACAAGGATTCGAGTTATTGCAACGGATATTGTCTTCCATTCCTGATGATTGGATAGATCAAAACCCATCGTTGAAAATTGGGAAAGCCATGATCTTCGCCAACGAAGGTGATATCGATCAGGCAAAGAAATTACTGGCCGAGGCGAAAGCTACAGAAAGTTATACTCCGAGCCCAAACTTTCTGCGCTACGCGCGTACGCTGCGGTTGATCCTGGTCGGTTATGTGGACTATCCCAGCCTGGAAGCAGAAATCGAGGAAACTGAACGTGCTTGCGAAGAAGTATCCGGCTCAGATCTTTGGCTTCATGGCTGGGTCTATTGCTCATTATGGTTATTGTATTTCAGGCGAGGGAAGTTTTCCGCTGCCCGGATGGCCGCTCTTACTGCAGTAGATAAGCTCGGCAGAGCCCAGGCGTTCTATTCTGAATACCATGCCAGCCTGGATCTGGGAATAATTTCCATGGCCTGCGGCAGACTTAATGATGCGCTAAGATATTACGGCCGTGCGGGAGAACTGACGCGCCAACACCTTGCCAGTGATGCGTCGCTGATGAAGTTAGTGCAATTGTTAACCGCCGGCGTGCATTACCAACGCAATGAGATGGATACCGCCTATGCATTTCTGGATTGTGCTTCAGATCAACTAGGGCACTTATCCATCCAATCGGAGGTGTGCATCAACAGCTATACGACCGCGGTCAGCATAGTATTTGCCCGGGATGGCCTCGAGCCCGCGCTGGCGCTGCTGGAGCTTGCTGACGACTTTGCCAGCAGGCGACGTATGGTACCATTACAGTGGCTTGTGATTTTACTGCGAGTTGAATTGCTGACCCGCGCGGGAGAATTGCAACAAGCCCAACAAGTTGTCCGAGACAATCCCCAGGTAACACAGTTTAGACAGCTATATGAACAGAATGAAATTGGCTGGCGGGAATGTCAGGTCGCAACCCTGGTGTTGAGCAGACTCTACTTGTACCTCGGTAAGCCAAAACAAGCACTGGTAGTGCTGAATACTATCCAACCAGGAGAGATGGCGGCAGATCGGCTGCCTTTTCGGATCGAGCTACATGTCCTGAAGGCTGAGGTTTTAGCTGAGTTGGGGGAGGAGCAAGAGGCCTTGGCCCTCTTATCCATGGGCCTGGATGAAGCGATGAAGGAGAATCTGATTCGTGCCTTGCTCAATGAAGGCAAAAGAATAATCCCTCTATTGAAACTCCTGCTGCGTAATATCAACACGCTGAACACTGATCTCAGGTTGACCGAATTTACGCTGGATATTATCAGGCAGATCGAAGAGAAACTACAAAAGCCGTCCAGTCTGTTTACACCCCGAGAAGACGAAATATTGGATAAAATTACAGAAGGCAGGCCAAACAAGGTTATTGCCGGAGACCTTGGTATCAGTGAGTCAACCGTTAAATTCCACCTGGCCAACATCTACGTCAAACTGGGTGTTCATAATCGAACCCAGGCTGTCAGCGCTGCCAGGTCAAGAAAAAGTGTTGTTCCAATACCGAATTTATGAAAGAGGCAATTTGATACGAAAGTACCTAATAATTTTCAGATTTAAAGACTACTTGACCACCCAGTAAGGTCATTAATACTTCAATATGGCGAATTTCTTCATCAGGCACTGTCAAATAGTCTTTGGAGAGAATGGCCATATCCGCCAGTTTGCCCACTTCAATGGAACCTTTTATATCTTCTTCATAACTTAAATAGGCTGCGTTTATAGTTAACGCTTTCAGCGCTTCTTTTCGGGATATTCTTTGTTCAGGGGAGCTTACTTTCCCGGTGGTTGCATCCACTCGAGTAACGGATGCCCACAATGCATGTAGCGGGTTGTAGGGCATATTATCGGTCCCGATAACAAAAGGGATCCCTTTGTCGACAAAGCTTTTCAGTGGCACATAGGTATTTGCTTTTACCGGTTCCAGGTTTCTGGTTTGCCTCAAGCCGCTTTTCCAGATCATCGGACCAGGTATTACTGTTGGGATCACTCCCAATTTTTTAATTTTATGCTGGTTTTGTTCACTGACAAAACTTACATGCTCCATTACAAAACGCTTCTTATCGATGGGGGTTTCCTGATGTACTTTCTCCAGGACCTGCAAATGCTGATCAATATCTTTTTCCAGATATGTAATTGCATGGGCGCGTATATTTGTCTTGGCGGAGGCCGACAGTAGATCAAATAGAGATGCCCTGTCCTTCGGTAATAATACATCAACACTAAAACCGGACCAGTTTGGGTAGTTGCTGTCTTTACGGCGAATATCATCTACTCTTGAATTGCCAACTGCAGTATAAATACCACTTATTCTAAGCAGTTCATCTCCTGTGCCCTTACCACTGAGGTAACTTGCCCAATTTCGCATTATCGTCAGAGGTTTGACTTTGGCGACAGTATCCCAGGCCGGACTCATCACCAAGTGGCTCCTTACAGTGAGTTTGCCCTGTTCATGCAACTCTTTATAGGCCTGTATTACTGGTGGTGCAACTCCATGACCTTCATAAACACTGGTGGTGCCGACAGTATTGTATTGCTGCATGGAATATATCAAGGCATCGACTCTATCCTGGTGGCTAAAGCGAGGCGCCACTTTCATCAGGCTATACTCAATGGCAGTAAGAGGACCGGGCTCTTCAAAGATTCCGTTTGGCACACCCAAACTGTTTTTTAAAATTTTTAACGCCGGGTAAGGAGCTTGCGTTTCATTACTGATCCCAGCCAGTTTCAGTGCATAACTGTTAGCAATAGAAACTATTGGAGAATCAAAGCTCCAGTAAAACCATCGGCCTTTAATATACACAGGATTATTGGGTGCGACTCGATCCAGATCCCAGCGAGTAGGGTAGCGCTTCTCTTTAAGCTGGCTGGGTTTTTTATTGAAGTCAGGGTAATCCCCGATGGGCATGGTGACAATCCATTCTCCGGGTTTTTTGTTTTTTACCTCCTGCCGGACGACTGCAAGAATATCCTCAATGGAGTGCACTCCTTGAAGAGATGGCAATATAAACTTCAAACCTTCTCTATCCATGTGGGCATGGCCGTCAATAAAACCTGGAATTACTGTTCTCCCCTTCAGGTCAATGATCTCGGCATTGGATCCGGCTGCCTCCAGTACCTGCTTGTTACTGCCCACGGCAAGAAACTTGCCTCCGCGTATAGCAAGGGCCTCAACGATATCGAAGTTTTGATTAACGGTAATAATTTTTCCGTTAGTGAATACTTGTCCGGAAAAGTTTTCGGCCTGGCTAAAACATCCGATAAAAATCAGTACGGATAATACTGCACTTCTGAGGACTACTCTCATACGGCTTAATTGGTATTTACACTGGTGTCAGCCATAGTCTAGCGAAGCTTCGCCTCATACCGACAAGCATGTAGCTGTCAATGCGATTGTGCATCGCCACAAAAACTTGACCTTTTTGTAAAGGAAAAAACCATTCAAGGATTCTAGTACTCTTTCAACCTGATATTGCCATGTTCAGCGGGTCGGCTACTACCTGTGCTTTTGGTCAGTAGTATCCGCCTTTGATCTCAACAACAATAAGCGTCAATCTACATCAACATGAGGAGTCTAACATGGGGATTATGAATACTGATCGCACTCTGCCGTCTAATCGTATGGTTTTTGAGGTTCGACGGAGTCCGGAAATGTACGAACGGTTTACCAGAGATCTCGAACAAATTATGGCTGTATATGGATTATCCGAAGAGGAAAAAGCCGCGTGGCGCGAGGAAAATATTGGTCAATTGGCTGAACTGGGAGTACATCCATATTTCTTGCCGCAGATAAGCCGTCTGTTCCATGGCGTTGCTCACAACCATAATGAGAGCGAAGCATGCAAGGCCTACGCCAGGCATCTTGATGATCTGCATTGAGTAGAATTAAGACAGATTATCTAAAAATTCAAAAATCTGAAAAAATTGGAACCCTGAAACAATGGCAGAAATAGTTGCAACTGCTGCTCTTAGTCACGCCCCGTCCTTGACTGGATGGCTATACAAAGCGCCGGAAGATACTCAAAAGCGCATACTGGCAGGCTTCCGGAAAATGGGTGTCCTGGTACGTGCAAAAAAACCGGATTACATAATCGGCATTGCCAATGATCATGCGTTGAATTTGCCTTTTGACAATACGCCCGACTTCTGTATAGGAGTTGCCTCTGAATGGAGTGGGCCTGCTGAATGGTTCAAAGATTGGGTTGCCTTGCCTGACTACAAGGTATTGGGCAAGTCGCATCATGCGCGTACCCTGGCAAGAGAGATAAATCGATCAGGAATTCGTGTTGCATTTTCCGATGATCTTTTATTTGATGATAACTGGTCAGTACCTCTGCACTTTGTTACACCGGAGCATGATGTTCCTCTAATCCCTATCAATATGAACTGTACCGTTCCTCCCTTACCGAGCGTTGATCTGTGTTATCAAATGGGTGAAACGCTGGCTGAAGTCGTACGCGGCATGCTGCCTGAGGGCGATCGTGTAATAATTATGGCAACGGGGGGTCTGTCTCATGACCCGGGTGGCCCTAACTATTTTGAAGTAGATGAAGAATATGATCGCTGGTTCCTGGCTTTACTGGAAGAAGGAAATCCGCAAAGGGTGTTAAAGGAAGTGACTATTGAAGGCATGCTGGCTGCCGGAGATGGCGGGACGACAGAGCTATTATCCTGGATAGCCGCAATGGGGACAGTCGGAGACCATCCTGCAAAAACTATCTGTTATGAGGCAGAACCGGCATTACGATGCGGTCTGGGCTGTTCGTTCTGGGATCTGACATGAGTGACATGGCAGCATCAGCCCGGCCAGCGGAGTTTGCGGTGGATATATCACCTGCAAATACAGCGTTGCTGGTAATTGATATGCAGAACGACTTTTGTGCCAGGGAAGGTTATGTTCAGCGTGTGTTGGGTATGGAAGTTGGTCAGAGCAGTGAAGTGGCAGGCTCGATAAATCAGCTCGTTGAGGTTGCACGCGATAACAGGGTTACAGTTATCTGGATAAAAGCGGCATACGACCCTCATTACATTCCGGATAATATGCTGAGCAAATTGCGACAGGCGGGCTCCACCAATGAGATTTTATGTGAAGAGGGAAGTTGGGGCGCCGAATTCTTTGGTGTTTCACCACTTGATGGGGAATTAGTTATAACCAAGCATTGCTACAACGCCTTTTTTGATACGGAATTGGACGCTGTTTTGCAGCAACAATGCGTGAAGACACTTGTTGTTACGGGTGTGGCCACTAACGTATGCGTGGATTCGACCATACGAGACGGTTTTATGCGTGGTTATAATATTGTTGTTCCGGAAGAGTGTGTCGGCTCTCCGGCGGTAGAGCTGCATGAGGCGGCACTACTGAACATTCATTTAATGTTTGGTACGGTTTGCCATAGCGCGGCGCTTATGAATTCCTGGGGTTCCTGACGAAGGCATAGCAGGGCTGGCGCACCGCCTTGTCTTTAAACTCCGGTGAATTTGGAGAATTTATGAAAACCGTGTGCATTTTTGGTCTGGGCGAAGCCGGCTCCATCATCAGTTCAGACCTGCTGTCGGCCGGTATTTCCGTGCAAGCCTACGATCCCGCACCCGTGATAACGCCGGCTGGAGTAAGCCGTTTCGAAGACCCGGGAGAAGCGGTAGCCGGTGTGGATGCGGTCCTTGCGTTAACGGCGGCCTCGGACGCTACCACAGCATTGTCACAGTCCTTCGAGCAGATACCCCAAAATGCACTCTATGCCGATTTTTCTACCGGACCCGCGGGCTTGAAACGCCAACTGGCTGAGAAAGCAGACGAACGCGGTATCGCTTTTGCCGACGTTGCCCTGGTGGAGATCGTGCCGGGCAGCGGCATACGTACCCGGGCACTGGCAGCAGGTACGGGGGCTGACCGGTTTGTAAAATCTTTTTTGCCCCTGGGCATGCCGGTAGAATCTCTGGGACCCAGGGCGGGTGACGCGGCCACTCGCAAGTTGTTACGCAGTGTATTTATGAAAGGACTGGCCGCCGTGACCATTGAGGCCTTGCGCGGTGCGCAACAAGCGGGTTTGTCCGAGTGGTTGTGGCAAAACATCAGTACAGAAATTACACAGGCTGATGAACGCTTTCTGGGCCGCCTGGTTACGGGCTCCGAGGTGCACGCTGAGCGCCGCTTGCATGAAATGGAGGCATCTGCCGTGTTATTGCGGGAACTGGGCATTGAGCCATTGATGACTGATTCCACAGTGGAAAATCTTAAAAAGCTCATGTCCGAGGGCTTGCCGGCTATTCCCTCAATTCAAAACGCCGGAACTACTGACGGAAGCAAGGCCGGTAAATGATGGATCCCGATTGGTTGCCATTTCACCCGGCGCCCAGTACGCCTGAATTTATGGTGCCTGACGGAGCTGTGGATGCACACTGCCACGTATTTGGCCCCGTGGCAGAGTTCCCTTTTGCGCCGGAGAGAAAGTACACCCCTTGCGATGCAGGCAAAGACAAACTGTGGCAATTGCGTGATCACCTGGGTTTCTCCCGCAATGTGATCGTGCAGGCCACCTGCCATGGCGCAGACAATCGTGCCCTGGCGCATGCCTTGCAATCCTCCCGCGGCAAGGCTCGGGGTATCGCTACGGTGCGGTCCAGTGTAACCGATGATGAATTGGCACAATTGCATGTAGCCGGTGTACGCGGTATACGCTTCAATTTTGTAAAGCGCCTGGTAGACAGCTTGCCCTTTGACGAACTGGCCGGTATCGCAGAGCGAATCGTGCCTTTGGGCTGGCACATCGTTATCTATTTTGAGGCAGCAGACCTTGCCGAGTATTACGATTTCTTCACATCCTTGCCTGCTACGGTGGTGGTGGATCATATGGGCCGCCCCGATGTCAGCCAACCGGTCAATGGCCCAGGGTTTAATCTGTTTATCAAACTGTTGGCCGAGAACGAGAATTTCTGGTCGAAGGTCAGTTGTCCGGAACGGATTTCAGCAGTTGGTCCGCCAGGCTATGAAGATGTCATCCCCTTCGCCCGGCGTGTGATCGACGCTTTCCCGGACCGCGTGTTATGGGGAACCGACTGGCCTCACCCCAACATGAAGTCTCACATGCCGGACGATGGTAAACTGGTAGATTACATACCTCGTATTGCCCCTACGGAAGAACTGCAACAAAAACTGCTGGTAGACAACCCGATGCGCCTGTATTGGCCGGAAGAACTCAGCTGATGATATTGCAAGTGATGGGGTCAGGTCGCACATTGCACACATTGCATACGAAGGAATGAATATGAGCCTTTGAGAATGTGTGCAATGTGCGACCTGACCCCATCACTTTCAATGTGCGACCTGACCCCATCACTTTTACGCCGTGCCCTGGTGGTGAATTTCCTCTGAGACTTCCCTGAGGAATCCCAGGAACAATTCAGCCGCAGGCGAGGGTTGGGTATGGGCCCGCAGCGTCAGACCGATGGGGCGATAAGTGTCCTCCAGTACGACCGGCAAAACGTCCAGTATGCCGAACTGCATGTCATAATAAATCTGGTGTTCCGATAACAGGGCTACCCGGTCACTGTCCATCAGGAGCCCTCTTACCATGGACAGGGAACTGGTCTCCACCGCATGCTCCGGCACGAGCATGTCGTGACGCAACAGCGTCTCATCGAACAATTGCCGACTGGGGCTTCCCCCGGCGGGCAACACCCATTGCGCGTCCTGCATCTCCTTGAAGTTGATTCTCGACCTGCCGGCCAGCGGGTGGTCCTTGCGCGCAATCACAGACAACCGATCTTCAAAGAGTTTTTCGGTAACGATATCAGTACGGTTTTCGATATTGCGAATGGCGCCCACAATGAAGTCGATATCGCCGCTTCGCAAGGACGACTCCAGTATATCGTAGGGACCCTCCCGGGTGACCACATCAATCTGGGGATATTTTTCCAGCAACCTGTTGATGGCGACAGGTGTCAGGTAGGTTCGGGTATAAGGCAGCGTTCCGATCACGACACGTCCCTGGGTCACTCCATCCAGGTTGGCGATATCGTCAATGGCTTGATGGATTTGTGAAAATGCCAGTTTGGTGTGTCGTACGAGAATCGTGGCCAGGCCGGTTGGTGTTACCCCGTGAGGTTCAGTCTGGAAAAGAGGTAATTCCAGCAACTCCTCCAGGTATCGCATGGAGTTATAGACTGCTGTTTTGCTTATCCCCAGAGTCTGCGCAGCGGCGGTGACGTTACGCTTCTCGTAAAGCGCCACAAAGGCTGCCAACCGCTTGTAACTGATATCCAGTGAGAAAACCGGTATTGAGTGGTAGTGCCGTCCGCCGGGTTTGAATGCCTGGTATGATTTCCCGGCCTTGTCAAATTCATCAACCACCAGTCTTACCCTGCGAGCCAGGGCTTCGCCATATACAGTGGGCATCATACCCGTTGCGGCCCGGTCAAACAGCCGTGCGCCCAGGGTTGCTTCCAGTTCACAGATTGCTTTAGTAATGGTGGTCTGGGAACGGTTCAGTTTGTTGGCAGCGCGCGTCACGTTTTTGTATTCTGCTACGTACAGGGCAGATTTGAGATGGCGGAGACTGACTCCCGGAATGTGGAGATTATCGTTACTCACTCTGTTCCAACATGACGTTTTTTCAGTAAGATAGCAGTTTTTATACAATTATTCAGGACGGGAAACAGGCATGTTGCATTGGGGACTGTTACATTGGGGACGGACTTAAGTCCGTCCCCGGACGGACCGGGGCGTTGTTTGCTTTGGGGACGGACTCAAGTCCGTCCCCGGATGGACCGGGGCGTTGTTTGCTTTGGGGACGGACTTAAGTCCGTCCCCGGATGGGCCGGGGACATGGTGAGGACGGCCGGATTACTTTTTCGCATGATTGGGTAATTAATTCCCATTGGATGGCTGAACGGAATATAAATACGCTGTTATTACACAAACCAGAAGCGCGAACGTGAAACAGTCAGCGATTCCGTATATGCAAATACGCGGCGGGAGTTCGAAAGGATTGTATTTCCTTGCTGAAGATTTACCCGCGGACCCGGCACGGCGTAACGAAGTGCTGCTTGATGCCATGGGCCGGGGTGAGCGGCAGATAGACGGCCTGGGCGGCGCCGATCCCCTCACCAGCAAGGTGGCTATCGTGAGCCGCTCGTCCCGGCCGGACGCAGATATCGACTTCCTGTTCGTTCAGGTCGTGGTGGGGCAGGACAAGGTCGATACCACACCAAATTGCGGAAATATCCTCGCGGGCGTCGGGCCCTTTGCCCTGGAGGCCGGCCTGGTCCCGGTAACTGAAGAAACAACCCGGCTTACTGTGCATCTGGTCAACAGCGGAAAATTGAGCGAGTTGGAACTGTCTACTCCCGGCGGCAAAACAGAGTACGAGGGCGAAGTTCAGATTGATGGTGTGCCCGGTAGTGCGGCGCCGGTGCTTTGCTCCTATCAGGATCTGGCCGGCTCAATCTGTGGAGACCTCCTGCCCACCGGCCGGGTACTGGATATTGTAGACGATGTGGAAATGACCTGCGTCGACAATGGCATGCCTGTGGTGGTCTTGCGGGCAAATGATTTCGGCATCAGCGGCTATGAGTCACCGCCTGAACTGAACGCGAATGAGAATTTAAAGTCGAGACTGGAGTCGATTCGACTTCAAATCGGCCCCGAAATGAACCTTGATGACGTGAAAAACAAGACCATTCCGAAGATGTGCCTCGTATCGCCGGCTGTAAATGGAGGATTGGTCAACACACGAACGTTCATTCCTCATAAATGTCACGCGGCTGTCGGGGTATTGGGGGCGGTGTCGGCAGCTACCGCCTGCATATTACCCGGATCGGTCGTAGAGGACATCGTCGAACGTCCACGAGGTGAAGTCAATACCATATCAGTGGAACACCCCATCGGAGAGATTTCCGTAACTCTGCAAGTGGATGCATCCGGACAATTTCCGGTGATTGAAAAAGTAGGCTTGCTGCGCACTGCACGCCTGTTGAGCAGGGGTGTGGTGTATGTTCCCGCTGGAGAGGGAAACAAAGGTAATGAGAACGGTAGCAGTTAGAAACATTGAGCGGGCAGATGCCGCGGTCGTGGAGGCGCTGGGTAGCCTGGGCGTCGCCACAATACATGAAGCACTGGGACGGACGGGTTTGTTAAAACCCTATATGCGGCCCATATACCGGCGCGCCCGGATGGCAGGCAGTGCCATAACAATTCTGGCCCAGCCTGGCGACAACTGGATGTTGCATGTGGCTATCGAGCTTTGCCGGCCTGGAGACATCCTCGTGGCAGCTTGCACCACGGACAATACCGACGGCATGTTTGGTGATTTATTGGCCACTTCGGCCCAGGCCCGAGGTGTACAAGGCCTTGTGATAGATGCCGGCGTACGCGACGTGGCAACACTGGAGGATATGAGTTTCCCCGTTTGGTCCAAAGCGGTGTCTGCCCGGGGCACGGTTAAAAACACGCCTGGTTCGGTAAACGTACCCATCGTCTGTGCCGGCCAGGCCGTCAATCCGGGTGATGTAGTGGTTGCGGATGATGACGGCGTGGTAGTAATACCGAGACATCGGGCCGAATCTGCTTTGGCCGCGGCCCGGACCCGGGAACAAAATGAGGCGGGGAAGCGTGAACAACTGGCAAACGGTATTTTAGGCCTGGATATATACGACATGCGCCCGCGACTGGAAAAAGCGGGCCTGGTTTACCTGGATTCACCGGACGATTTAAACGACTGATCATGGTTATTGATTGCCACGGGCACTACACCACGGCGCCGGCTGCGCTGGGCGAATACCGCGAGCAACAAAAAGCGGAGCTGGCCGAAGACGCACACTTCCAACATGAGAAAGGCGTCATCGATATCAGCGATGACCAGTTGCGGGAAAGCCTTGAAGGAGCACAGTTAAAACTGCAACGGACACGGGGTATCGATCTCACCATATTCTCGCCGCGCGCCAGCTGGATGGGGCATCATCTCGGCAATGAGAGCACCAGTAAATTCTGGTCTGAGCACTGTAACGAGTTAATCTATCGCATCACGCAGTTATACCCGGACAACTTCGCCGGCGGTTGCCAGTTACCCCAGACACCAGGGGCAGGATTAGGTAATGCCGTTCTGGAACTGCAGCGTTGTGTACTTGAGTTCGGTTTTGTCGGGTTTAACCTGAATCCTGATCCATCGGGCGGCCACTGGGACTCCCCTCCCCTGGGAGATCGCTACTGGTATCCGATATACGAAAAAATGTGCGACCTGGATGTCCCCGCCATGATCCATGTGAGCGGGGCTTGTAATCATGCCTTTCAAACCACCGGTTCCTATTACCTGAGCGCCGACACTACGGCCTTTATGCAGTTGATGACATCGACCGTGTGCCGGGATTTTCCGGACATCAGGTTCATCATCCCCCATGGTGGCGGTGCGGTACCCTATCACTGGGGGCGATTCCGCGGCCTGGCCGACATGATGGGACTGCCTCCGCTCGATGAATTGTTGATGAATAATGTTTACTTTGATACCTGTGTTTATCACCAGCCCGGGATTGATTTGCTGGTGGACGTAATCCCCTCCAAAAATATCTTGTTTGCATCTGAAATGATAGGCGCAGTACGCGGCATAGACCCTGAGACCGGCCATTATTTCGACGACACCAAACGTTACATCGATAACAACAATGCACTGGACAAAGACGAGAAAAAGGCCATCTTTGAGGGCAATGCCCGCAGTGTATTTGCCCGCTTAAACGAATATAATTCGGACCAGGAGACAAGACAATGCATGTACCAGTCGTGATAGTGGGCGCCGGCCCGGCAGGTTCGCTCCTGGCCTGGATATTGCGCCAGCGCGGGATCGAAAGTGTCGTCCTGGAAAGGAAAAGCCGTGAATACGTCGAGAGTCGCATTCGCGCCGGCGTCATGGAGAAAAACGCGGTAGACCTGATGATCAAGGCCGGTGTCGGCGAACGCCTGAAAAAGGAATGCATGTATCATCCGGGGGTGGTCATCGGCCTGCATAACGAGCATCACTTTCTCGATTTCGATAAGCTGATAGGGGTTGGCGTCACCATATACGGTCAGTCGGAGCTTACCAAGGACCTGTTGGGCGCGCTGGCAGCGGAAGATCACAAGGTTTTCTATGAGGCGCCCGCCACGGCAATCGAAGGTATCGAGGGCGATTCCCCGACAGTGAAGTACGCTCACGAGGGCGTGGATAAGGAAATTAGCTGTGATTTCGTTATCGGGGCCGACGGTTTTCATGGCCTTTCGCGTCATGCGATCCCGGCCGGCATCCTCAAGACGTACGAGAATGTTTATCCCTATGGTTGGCTCGGTGTGATGGCCAAGGCGCCTCCGTCGAAAGAGGTAGCGATGTTTTGCCATCATGAACGCGGCTTTGCCCTGTTGAGCATGCGTTCACCGAAAATATCGCGGCTCTATCTCCAGTGCGCGCCGGATGAAGATCTCAACGAATGGCCCGATGAGCGGATCTGGGAAGAACTCGATACGCGCCTGGGGGCACCCGGCTGGGAGCTTGAGCGAGGGGAGATCTTCCAGAAAGACGTGACCCCGCTGCGGAGTTTTTTCTCCCAACCCATGTCCCATGGCCGTTTGTTTCTGTGCGGTGACGCCTCGCACATCGTCCCGCCGACGGGCGCCAAGGGCCTTAACGCGGCCTTTGCCGATGTGAGTGTCCTGTCCGCCGCGCTGATCGAATACTTTACAAAAGACGATGCTACCATTTTAGACCGCTATGCCGGCGTCGCCCTGGCGCGCAACCTCCAGTGCCAGCGTTTTTCCTCCGGTAACACGGCCAAGTATCATATCCACCCCGACAGCAACCCCTTCGAACGCCGTATGCAAGTGGCGGAACTGGAATACCTGGTGTCTGACGAGACCTCCCAGATATCCTATGCCAGGCAACATACAGGGCTACCGTTCGATTACTGGCCGGAGATTTGAGTGCGAACCCCTTCCTGTACATTGATCACCTGTGCCGATATGCGCATACTGCACAGTCTGACGGGGTCCGCGTCCCTTCAACTTTTCACGAACCAGGTAGAGAATAATGAGTAGAGAAACCGGTCACAGTGATCATATCCCGGGCACATGCGTGTTCACCGGGCAAAGGTCGCAGCAAGGGCTGAAGCTGAACAGTTTTGCCTTTTCTCTTCACAAAGCCGAAAACCGGGAGGCCTATCGTCAGGATCCGGATGGCTACATGGATGGCTACGGTCTTTCCGCGTGGGAGAAGCAAAAGGTTAAAGAGAAGGACTGGAAGGCACTGATAGAAGAAGGCGGCGGCAACATCTATATGCTGTTGAAAGTGGGCGCCATGACCGGTGATGGCCTGGTCCCCATCGGTGCGCAGCAGCGTGGCGAATCGGTGGAAGAATTCATGAAAACCCGCAACGTGCCATTGCGGCAGAATATGTAGCGGCAAAACACAGTGGAGCAAAACAATGGGTAGACTAGTTGCCGGTATCGGTTCGTCCCACGTTCCTTCGGTTGGCGTGGCTTTCGATCAAAACCAGCAGGAGGCGCCGGGGTGGAAGCCCCTGTTTGACGGTTATAAGCCTGCAAAAGCCTGGTTGAAGGACGTCGGGATAACTCACGCCATCGTTCTGTACAACGATCACGGCACCGATTTCTTTTTCGACAAGTACCCGACGTTCGCGCTGGGTGTTGCCGATGAGTACCCTATCGGTGATGAAGGCTGGGGCGCGCGTCCGCTGCCCGCGGTAAAGGGTGATGCCGTCTTTTCCTGGCACCTGGCCAACTCCCTGGTGGTAGAGAGTGAATTCGATCTTACCATTTGCCAGGAGATGGTGATGGACCATGGCCTCCTGGTGCCATTGCCGTTATTGTTTGATCATGAGCCTGACTGGAGCGTCAGGACTGTGCCCTTCCAGGTCAACGTGCTGCAGCATCCGTTACCGACACCGCACCGGTTATGGAAACTCGGACAGGCACTGCGCACAGCCGTAGAGTCCTATCCCGATGACGTGCGTGTTGTTGTTGTGGGCACCGGTGGACTTTCTCACCAGTTGCACGGCGATCGTTTCGGCCATATGAACTCGGACTGGGACAAGGAATTTCTTGACCGGATCGAAGACGATCCGGAAAGCCTGGTCGATATCCCTCATGATGAATGGATGGAACGTGGTGGCGCCGAAGCGGTGGAGATGATGGTGTGGCTAGGGATGCGCGGCGCCTTGACCCCGAAGGTCAACAAGATCCACCGGAATTACTACCTGCCGATGTTATCAGGGATGGGATTGACCGTTCTGGAGGATACGCTCACAAGCGCTGCAGCCTGAACACGAGAAAATGGGGTCAGGTCGCACAATGCACAGCTATAGTGTGCATTGTGCGACCTGACCCCGCATACAGGGGAATTACATGACCAGTGAGAAAACAAATGGCCGGTTTATCAAAGAAGAGACCTGGCGTCACTTTTGGCATCCTGTCTGCACACTGGAGGAATTGTATTCAGCAGACCCCTCCGGTAATGGCCCGCTCCAGGTGCAGTTGCTGGGTGAGGCCCTGGTTATAGCAAAACTGGACGGGAGTATTTCCGCTTTCGCTGATCGGTGCGCGCACCGGTCAACATCCTTGTCCAGGGGATTCATAGACGATGGGAGAATACGCTGCCGTTATCATGGCTGGGCCTATGACAGTACCGGAAAATGTGTCGACATTCCTGCGTGCCGTGATTTAAGAATACCGGGTCGTGCGAAAATTCAAAAATATGCTGCCGAAGTAAAATACGATCTCGTTTGGGTTCGTCTTGAAACTGATGCAGCGACAGAAATCCCTCCCTGTCCCGGATTTGACGATGACGCGTTCAAGGCAGTTATCGGCAAACCCTATACCTGGCCAACTTCCGCGGCCAGGCGCCTGGAGAATTTTGTGGATTTAGCCCATTTTCCTTACGTGCATCCGAATACACTGTTTGATCCGAACATGACAGAAGTATCTCCCCCGTCAATCGAACGTAATAACGGCCAATTGGTTTTTCATTTCAACCCCCAGACTGACGATATGCCTATCCCGGACGTGTCTTTAATGGGAAAAACGAATTACCGGATTACCATGCCGTTTACCGTTAACCTGGAATTTGAACTCATCAGCAAAGCCGGAAAAGGAAATCGGGCCATATTATGGATGAGCGCATCACCCCTTGACGAGGGCCATTGCCGCAGTTTCTGGTTTACCTGCCGTGATCACAACAAGGATGAGCCCGATTATCCCCATCTTGCCTTTCAGGAACGTGTACTGGAAGAAGATATTGTGGTGATCGAAGCACAGAACCCGCCGCAAATCCCATTCGACATTAACGAGATTTCCGTTCCGACTGATATGGTATCCATCCAGTACCGCAGGTGGCTGCGTGAAATCGAAGGGGCCGTTGATAACGACAGCTTGTTGAAAAATCTTGCTGCCAATGAAATATGTGCTTAGCCCGGTCAAGTACAGGTCGGATAAGAAAGACGTTATTTCGACTGCTCAAGCTGGGCAATAAATTCTTCCTCCCTATCGAGACAACGCAGGTCCAGGAAGTACGCTCCCTTATTGATGCGGCCAATGACCGGTACAGCCAGCCGGCGCATGGACTCGGCCAGTTGCCTGATCGCTTCATCCGACTCATCCGCCGCGCTGATCCTTAAACCATAGCTGGGTAGCGTATCAACCGGTAGTGCGCCGCTACCCACCTGGCTGTGGCATTCGCTTACCGCGACTTCATAACGGGGCGCCAACGCTTCTGCTACCCTGGGAGCGATCCGTTCGGCCTGGGTGCGTATCTCGGCAGCCGGCCGGGTCAGGAATGCAAGGGTCGGCAGTTTTTCCGCCAGCCGGGACGGGTCCTGATAGAGCCTGAATACTTCCAACAGGGCAGCCAGCGTCATCTTGTCGACGCGCAGGGCCCGTTTCATGGGGTTCTTCTTGAACCTGGTTATCAATTCCCGTTTACCTGCGATTATGCCGCACTGGGGACCGCCCAGCAGCTTGTCGCCACTGAACGTGACGATATCCGCGCCGCTTCTCACCGTGTGCGCCACGGTGGGTTCATCGGGCAGGTTGAACGCGGGAAAGTCGACCAGGTTACCGCTGCCCAAATCGACAACAAAAGGCAATCCGCACTCATGGGCCAGTTGCGCCAGTTCCGTTTCGGTAACGCTGCGGGTAAAGCCCTGGATCTGATAATTGCTCGCATGCACCTTGAGCAACAGCGCGGTCCTATCGTTTACGGCATTTTTATAATCCTTCAGGTGGGTACGGTTGGTCGTACCGACCTCGACCAGGACGCACCCTGAACTCTGCATGATTTCCGGGATGCGAAATGAACCGCCGATCTCGACCAGTTCGCCCCGGGAAACCGGGACCTCCAACCCCGTTGCCAGCGTATTCAACACCAGCAGTACCGCGGCGGCATTGTTGTTCACCACCGTTGCTGCTTCCACATCACAGAGCTGACACAGCAGCCGTTCTACGTGACTATCGCGATCACCGCGCACTCCGGTCTCCAAATCGTATTCCAGGTTGGACGGTGAACGCGCCACGACCTGCACCGCTTGCAATGCCTCCTCGGGGAGTGATGCGCGGCCCAGGTTGGTATGCAATACCGTGCCGGTCAGGTTGAATACGCTGACCAGACTGCTCTGCGCGGCATTTTCCAGTTCAGTTTCAACGGCAGCCGCGACATGGCTTAATAATGATGTCTTGTCGGCAGTGTTTAACGCTTCCGGGTTATTTCGCATCTGTTCAAGCTCATTGCGAATTGCCGCCGTGACACGCTCATGTCCCCATCGTTCGGCAAGATGGCCCGCCTCGCGCAGCACGCGATCTACCGACGGCAGGCTTCTGAGATGCTGTTTGTCACTGTTCATTCCCGAATTAAGTCCTCAATGTGATAGACATCTAATATTTCACATTTAGTTTATTTCTTAACTTATTAATATTATATTAGTTTTTATAGCAACTAACTTGAAGTTAGCGCGCAGGTCCTGAATCCCGCCAGCACGTCGCGCCGGTCCGGGGTGAAAAAATTACGGTACCGGCCCGTGATCATGCGACTCCGGGTTGCCCAGGCGCCGCCTTTCAATACCCTGGTGTCATAAAACAGTGGTTCGGAATATTCCTTGTAGGCATCCGGAGAAAACCCGGGAAACGGGGCAAACGTACTTGATGTCCATTCCCATACGTTGCCGATCATCTGCCGGCAGGCAAAGGCGCTGTCTCCTGCAGGCAAGGCAGCCACGTCGATACATCCCAGCGCACGGCCATCGAGATTGGCCTGCCGACTATCCGGCGACTGTTCTCCCCACGGATAGCTGCGTTTTTTCAAGGCAAGTTTGCTGTTGCCTTGCGCAGGCTCGCCCAGTGCTGCGGCTTCCCACTCCACTTCCGCCGGCAAACGCCTGCCTGCCCAGCGGCAATACGCGTCGGCTTCATACCAGTTCACATGAATGACAGGTTGGTGCAGCGGCATTTCCACAGTCTCATTAAACCGCCTCAACCGCCATTCCCCCCGGTCGCCGGCAATCCAGTACACCGGATGTTCTGCATTTGCCTGCTCACGCCAGGCCCAGCCTTCGTCGCACCAGAATTCCCGGTATCGATACCCCGCCGCATTGACAAATTCCATGAACCCGGCGTTGGTGACCGGCGCTTTTGCCATGTGAAACGGTTCGACGGTTACTTCATGCGCCCATTTTTCGTTATCGAAGACAAACGGTGTTTCCTTGCCGGCTCCAGGAAAAAATACCCCTCCCGGGACAGCCGCATCCCCGGGCCAGGCCCCGGCGTCCGCATCTTCCGGTCTCAGCGCATTTGCAAACGAAGGCTTCGAATAGGCCAGGGTCTGGCGCGACCAGCAATAAGCCTCGGTATGCATGTCTTCATGGTAGGTGGAAAACCGGTAAATGTAACTCTGCGCCGGGTCCGCGTCACCGTCCGGCAACAGCGACAGGCAGTCATCGAGGACGTTCTCGATGTAATCCAGCGTCTCCTGCATGCTCAACAGCGGCAGGTCCCAGCGCTGCTCGTGATGGATGGCGATGGAATCATAGATGGCGTCACCGTTTGCCAGCAGCGGGGGGCGGCCATACAGGTCGCGCAGGATAAACTTCTCATGGAACCAGGCCACGTGGCCGATCTCCCAGCGTAACGGATTGACGATGGGTAGCTTCGGCCCGATCAGTTGCTCTTCATCCAGGCCGGCCACCAGTTCCAGGGTCCTGTTATGGGCATCCGTCATGATTTCCTTCAAATAATTGCTGCTTACCTGTTGCATCATGGTTTCAGTTGCTTAAAGTGTGGAGAGCAAACGGGGACAGATTTAAATCTGTCCCCTGCCCTGTTCTGCCTAGTACTCTTTCAACTTAATATTGACATGTTCAGCGGGTCGGGAAGCGGTTGAGCGCAAGGCACGCCGTGCCGGGAATGGCGCGTCCTTGCCAAGCGGCGTAACGCCGCGGGCGACCGCTTCCCGGCCCGCCCGCAGGGAGCCACACAGCGACGCCAATACGGCGTTGCAGCCCTTGACAAGGGCGCGCCATTCTCTGCGGGCTGCGCCTTGTCTTGGCGCCGCTGTGTGGCTCTGAACATGTCAATATTAAGTTGAAAGAGTACTAACCACCATCACAGGAGAATAATCCGCAGATGACGCAGATTTACGCAGATTATTTGTAGTGTTGAGCGGTCTCAGAGAAAATAAAGCAGGACTCTTTAACCATCTCCGGGGCCTCGTTAATTTTCATATATTTATCTGCGTAAATCTGCGTAATCTGCGGATAAATAAAATACTTCAGGATGAGGGCTTGATCTTTTCCTTGATCCTGGCCGCCTTGCCGCGCCGGCTGCGCATGTAATACAGTTTTGCCCGGCGCACGTCCCCGCGTCGTTTTACGGTGATCTGCGCGATACTGGGACTGTAGGTCTGGAATACCCGTTCCACGCCTTCGCCGTAAGAAATTTTGCGCACCGTGAACGAGGAATTGAGACCGCGGTTCTTCTTGGCGATTACCGTGCCTTCAAACGCCTGTAACCGCTCACGCTGGCCTTCCACTACCTTCACCTGTACAACAACGGTATCACCGGGATGAAATTCCGGAATTTCCCGGTCGCATTGTTCAGCCTCGAGTTGCTCAATTATGTTTACCATGGTTGTACTCCTCGTCAGGGCCCGGCTTTATCACCAGGCCGTATCATTCGTTGTTACGCTCTTTCTCTATGTATTCAGCAAGCAATGCCCGTTGTTCCGGGTCCAGGGTCAATGCTTCCAGCAGTTCCGGGCGCCGCTTCCAGGTACGTCCAAGCGCCTGTTTCAGGCGCCACCTGCGGATGGCATCATGGTCGCCGCTCAGTAATACCGGCGGTACCGACCGTCCCGCAACCTGCTCCGGCCGGGTGTAATGGGGGCAATCCAGCAGTCCCCGGAAAAAAGAGTCCTCTTGCGCGGATTCTTCATTCCCCAGCACACCGGGCAGGCACCTCGCTACCGCGTCAATCAATACCATGGCCGGAAGCTCGCCGCCACTGAGCACGTAATCGCCGATGGACCACTCCTCGTCGACTTCCAGTTCGATAAACCGCTCATCAACACCCTCATAGCGGCCCGCCACCAGGATGAATGAATCCCTGCGGGCGAATGCCGTCACGTCCTGCTGCTGAAGCTGCTTCCCCTGCGGCGACAGGTAAGCCACCGCGGCGCCGGGCAACGCTTCCCTGGCAGAGCGTATGGCAGCCTGCAACGGCTGCACCATCATGACCATACCGGGTCCACCGCCGTAAGGCCGGTCATCCACACTGCGCTGGCGGTCCGTCGCGTAATCCCGTGGATTAAATGTGCTGATGTGCAGCAACCCCGACCTGATGGCTTTTCCACTGATGCCGTAGTCGCTGACTGCAGCGAACATCTGCGGAAACAACGTAACCACACCTGCTGCTAATCCCATTCCCATTCCACCGTAATGCGCGCGTCATCCAGGTCTACCCGCCTGATGACTTCACCCATTACAAACGGGATCGAACGGCGCTTGTCGCCCTCCACAACCAGCACGTCATTGGCGCCGGTCTCCAGCATGTCAACGACCCTGCCGAGGCGTTTGCCGGTCCGGGTTACAACCTCCATCTGCATCAGATCAGCCCAGTAATACTCACCGGATGCCGGCTCCGGCAACCGGTTGCGCTGCACGGCAAGCGGACGGCCGACGAAGCGACCCGCCGCTTCCCTGTCTTCCACCCCGGGAAATTTAACTACCAGGGTTTTGCCTCTGCTCCCGCACTCGTCATATTCGACCTCGGTCCATGCAGTGTCCGTATCCTTGCCGTCTTCTCCCAGCAGCCAGGGCTGGTATAAAAAAATGTTATCCCTCGGCGCCGTATAAGAAAATACCTTCAGCCACCCGCTTACCCCGTGTACGCCGGAAATCCTGCCGATGATGACCCGCTTTCCCTGCTCGTTGCCAGCAGGCTCCAGCATGGGGGTCAGCCCGTCTTGGCTTTATTTTTAGCGTTGATCCTGATTAACCCCGCCACGCGTTCCGATGGCTGTGCTCCCTGGGACAGCCAATAGTCGACCCGCTCCTGTTCCAGGTTCAATCTTTGTTCCTGGCCGGTTGCTATGGGGTTGAAATAACCCAGCCTTTCTATATACCGGCCATCACGCGGATTGCGTGAATCGGTTGCAACTACATGATAAAAAGGCCTTTTCTTTGCGCCAGCCCGCGCTAATCGAATTGTTACCATAAATTTAACCTTGTGCCGACGAAACGGCAGAACTTACCTGCTGAAAAAAAGGCGTTATTATACGGCCTTTTTCCGAAAATGAAAACGATGATTTCAGAACGACAGCGGCAGAGCCGGCCGGCACCATGCTGAACAGGCAAAAAGCAATCCTGCGAGAACACCTGAAACTGGCGCGGCAGGCCTTGTCGCAGCAGCAGCGGCAGGAATTCGACCAGGCTATTCATGCGCGCCTGCAAGCCCGGGTCGAACAGAGCGATACGGTCTTCTGCTACGTATCCACAGATGCCGAAGTCAATACCCGGGATGTCATCGATCGACTGCGGACACTGGGTAAAACAGTTCTCGTCCCCAAAATCATCAACATGGAAAAGATGATCGCGGTCCGTTTCGACGGCTGGGAGCACCTGCGGGCCGGACAACTGGGCATACTCGCGCCTGAGAACGATGCCGAATGGCAGTCCCCGGTTGACCTGAGTATTACGCCGGGGCTGGGGTTTACCCTGGACGGAAAACGCATAGGCTACGGTAAAGGTTATTACGACAAGTGGTTTGCCGCGCATCCGCACACTGCCAGAACGGCGTTATGTTATGAATGCCAGATCGTCGATGATATGCCCGTCACCGACACGGATGTGCGAGTAGAGAAGATCATTACGGAACAGCGGATTATCGATTGTCAGGGGCCAGGGATTAGGGGCTAGTGGTCCCTGGTCCCTGGCCCCTGATATCTGGGGTCAGAGCAAGGGGTCAGAGCAAGGGGTCTGACCCCAAATCTCGTTCATTGCTGATTCTGCCCCACCAGGCGGCCAGCATTGAACCGCTGATGTTGTGCCAGATACTGAATACCGCGCCGGGCAGTGCGGCGAGCAGCGGAAACTTAGTCAGTTCGACCAGGGCAATGGCGAGGCCGGAATTCTGCATCCCCACTTCTATCGCGAGGGTGCGCCGGACACGCTCGTCGCAACCGAACAGCCAGGCCAGGCAATAGCCGCCTGCCAGCCCGGATATGTTGTGCAGGCACACCGCGACGATAACCGGCGCCGCCAACAGGGCCAGCTGCCCCCGGGTATTGGCGATGATGATGCCGATGATCAGGATGACGGCGACCACGGAAACACGGGGGAAAATGCGTTTGACCGTCTCCAGCCTGTCACCGAAACGGTTGTTGATGAACACCCCCAGGGCAACCGGCGCCAGCACGATGCTAAAGATATTCAGCATCATGGCCGGTACCGGCACCGGTACTTTCTGCCCGATATAGAGCCAGGTCAGCAACGGTGTCAGGAATATCGCCAGCAGTGTGGACACGGCCGTCAGGGTAATGGATACGGCAACCTCGCCTTTTGCCAGGTAGCAGATGATATTGGATGCGGTGCCCCCGGGGCATGAGCCTACCAGCACCATGCCCAGCATCAGTTCTACCGGCAACCCCAGCGCCTCCGATACCGTCCACGCCATGAACGGCATCAGGATAAACTGCAGGGCGACACCCAGTGTCACGGGCCGGGGCCTCCTGAGTACGTTCCTGAAATCAGCTGACCGGAGGGTCATCCCCATGCCCAGCATCACCAGGCCGAGCAAGGGGACAATATATCCCTTGAACGGCTGCAACAGGCCGGGATAGAGATAGGATATAATGCTGATCGCAACGGCGCCCAATGGAAAAAGCGTTGTCGTTCTCACTTGCCGTAATCTCCCGCCGCAATCTCACCTGCCGGTAAAAAGTGTTATTCTAACCGGTAATGAATCCACTCACCGATCTTATTCCGGCGCCTTGTCGAAGCCGGTTTCGGAATTTCATCCTGCGTGCGCGCGCCACCCTGTCAGTGGCGCTGTGTTTCCTGTTTTCGCTACCCGCCGGCGCGGACCTCATCCTGACTGACCGCGCTGACTGGCCCTTGTACGGGCGCACCTACGACAACCAGCGCTTCAGTCCCCTGTCCCAGGTCAATAGCGGCAACGTGGACCGGTTACGGCTGGCCTGGCGTTTCAAAACCGGCAAATTCGGATCATTCCAGGCGTCACCCATCATACGGGACGGGGTGATGTACGTAACGACCCCGTACAACGACATCATTGCCTTGCGCGCGGACACGGGCAAGGTGTTGTGGCGTTACGGTCATGACCTTCCGGACAAGACCTTTTGTTGCGGACCTGCCAACCGCGGGCCCGCCCTCACCAACGACAAGGTGTTCAGCGTCACCATCGATGCCCGGCTGATCGCCCTGGAACGGGACACGGGCAAGGTGCTCTGGGATGTGGCGATCACGGACACCGACGCCGGCAAGGCGGAACAACTCCACCCGCTGATCGGGGTGGACGAACTGAAAGGCGCAACCCAGTCCGGCCAGACCGGCTACACCGCCAACCTGGCCCCCCAGGTCTTTGCCGGCAAGGTCCTTGTCGGCATTTCAGGCGCAGGCTACGGCCTGCACATGGACCTGGAGCAGGAAGGTGAATACGTATTGTCTGTCGGCGGCCTGTCCGGCGGAGGCCACGGGTTAAGGGGCTTTATCGTTGCTTACGATACGGAAACCGGCAAGGAAATCTGGCGCTGGTACAGCACCCCGGAATCGGGCTGGCAAGGCGATTGGCATAAGAAAACAGGTTACGGCCTCCCCCTGAACCGGGACCTGAAGGCGGAGCAGCGCGCCAACAGGACCCATGCCGACACCTGGCGTTACGGCGGCGGTTCCATCTATACGACACCGGCTATCGACCCTGAACTTGGCCTGGTTTACATCGGCACCGGCAACCCGTCGCCGCAGATGGATGATTCGACCCGTCCGGGCGATAACCTGTACACCGTCAGCCTGGTTGCCCTGGAAGCGGATACCGGCAAGCTGCGCTGGTATTACCAGCAGGTGCCCCACGACCGCTGGGGTTACGACGTCGCCAGCCCGCCGGTACTGTTTGACCTGGTTGAAAACGGCCGGACCATCAAGGCGGTGGGACAGGCCAGCAAGCTCGGCTGGTTTTTTATCCATGACCGGCAGACCGGCAGACTGATCCGGCGCAGCGAAGCCTTCATCAACCAGGAAAACCTGTTTGCGCGCCCCGTGGCGGAAGGCGTGCGCATCGTCCCGGGCACCCTGGGCGCGGTCTCATGGTCTCCGGTCGCGTACCACCCCGGACTGCAACAGGTGTATATCGCAGGCATTTACCAGCCTTCCCTGTTCTTCTCGCGCAAACTGGAACCCGGGCCGGGCGCGCCCTGGCAGAGCTACACCTTTTTCAGGAAGGCGGATGAACCGGACTGGGGAGTGCTCAGCGCGGTAGACGTCGTATCCGGCAAGCTGAGCTGGCAACAAAAAGTGGCGCAACCCATGGTGGGCGGCGCGCTGGCTACCGCCGGCGACCTGGTCTTTACCGGTGAAGGGAACGGCCGCTTCGCCGCCTATGACGCGCACAGCGGCGCGCCCTTGTGGCAGCACCAGGCCGACTACGGCGTCAATGCCCCGCCCGTCAGTTACATGGTCGGCGGCAAGCAGTACATAGCCGTCGCCGCGGGAGGAAATTCCCTGTTCGGCTACACGGTCGGCGACGAGATACTGACGTTCAGCCTGGACAACTGAGTATATGTCATCATATATATACCTACCTCCCACATATGAATGGGTTATAATGCTGCCAGGAGAGTAATAATGACCATAAAAGAAAATGTAAAAAATACCGATGTGTGGCTGCGCGGCCTGTTTATCGTCATCTTCGGCGCCATTCTTTATTTTGCCATTATCCTCGTCTGGCTGCTGGTCGTTTTCCAGTTTGTCAGCAAGCTCCTGACGGGCGAGTTGAACCGGCAACTGGCCGGTTTCAATACGGGCCTGTTGCGCTACATCTCCCAGGCCCTTGGTTACATCACGTTCCAGTCGGACGAACGGCCGTTCCCGTTCAGTCCCTGGCCTGCCGGCGATAAACCCGCAACAACGGCTAAACCCAGGACCCGGCGCCGTACAACACGATCGACTGCGAGCAAAAAAGAAGACAGCCCGTAGCCCTGGGATACAGGGTTGGCATGGCGTTTTCAAGACACGCTGTGAATACTTCCCTGTACGCTCATCGCCAGCCTTCCTTGGCTGTCGACGTTCTTGAAAACGCCATGCCAACCCTGCCTGGTGCAGCTTTACGCTCGTAACCCGGCTAACCCGGGTGGGTTGAGCGGTATACCTCCCCGACCCAGTTGTTGATCACGGATTCGGCGCTGTCATGCCAGGTATTGTCCAGTGAAGGGCTGATTAACTGTTCCGGGAACGGCGGCAGTTCCCTGCCCCTGTTCCTGGCATCAACTACGCGTTCCCGGTATTCGGCCAGTATCGCCCTGGTCTGCAGGCTGAAATAATTCTCCGGGAACGGCGGGTAGATTCCCGCGTCACCGCCCATAAACCGTAACACCTCGCGTTTGTACTCCTTGAACAGGCTGTTCGCGTCGTATTCGGGATGTCCCTGGAAAAACACCAGCCGCAGGCCGTCATCGCTGGCGGCCAGGTGGACGCCCACCTCATCACTTTCAACCAGGACCTTCAGGCCCGCTTCGGCAAACTGTTGCGGCGTCACTGCATTGAAGCGGGAGTGGGGAATGTCAAAACGCGTATTCATGCCGGCCACCAGGGGATGTGAGCGTTCCCGGACCCGGTGTGAATAAACTCCCCAGCACTTGCGCGCAAGCGGGATACGCTTCTGGCCGTAACGGAACTGCAACAGGGCGTGGGTAGCGAGGCAGGAACACAATATGGACGTGACATTGCCGTAAGCCCAGTTAACCACGTCAATCAGCGGACTCCAGAACTCCTGGCGGTCCAGGGCCGGGTCGACTACGTTCGCCCCGGTGATGATCAACGCGTCCAGCCGGTCGGACTGGATTTGCTCGAAACTCCGGTAATACTTCTCGACGTGTTCCCGGCCTTCCCTGCCGCGCTGCAATTCCTCCAGGGTAAACGGGTGCATGTAAAACCTGGCTATCTGGTTGCTTTCACCCACCAACCGGAAGAATTGCCTTTCCGTGGCCTCCAGGGCCTTGTCCGGCATCATGTTCAACAGGCCGATATGCAGTTCGCGCACTTCCCGGGTCTCGGCAGTATCCCTGGCTATCACGAGACTGCCTTCACTCTGAAGCCGCCCGAAGCTGGGTAAATCGGTATTCGCCACCAACGGCACCGCTAACCCCCTCCCTGCCGGTCCAGCACACCGGCAATTACATCGATGAAATCCTGTTCGGTTGTTACATGAAGTACTTCATCGGTGGCAACGCGGTAACCGTAACTGGCCGCAATGTGTTCATAACGCGGGATACGGGCGCGGAACAACCTGGGGAACACCCACCTGACAAAATCATCGGGGTCGATCAGGGCGATGTAATCCAGGCCCCGTATGCGCATGTATGCGGCCAGTTGCTCGTCCAGGAATTCCTCCTTGTAATACAGCGGCTTGGGATCCTGTTCGGCCCGGGCAATCAGTTCCTTTTCGTCTTCAGCGGTGGCTTCAATGTATAAAACCAGCGTGTGCTGCGCCAGCAGCTTGATCACTTCGTCGTCCATTTCGCACAGGCTGCCGCCGGCGTCGTTGACAAAATGCGCATATCCGTAAACTTCACGGGCCCGGTGCATGAACTCCGGTACGTCGTACATGGAATCAGCCTCGGCTTGCCGGTGCAATTCCTGGCGGCGCTTGAATTCCTTCAGGTCCAACCCATCCTGTTCCGGGTTGCCCAGTTTGCCCAGGAAGGTGGAAAGCGGTTTCAGGTTGTCGATGTCCAGGTTGTTGGTGATGTAGATCGAATCAGAGCGCAGCAACTCCCGGGTAAAAGGGATCTGCATTACGTGCTGCTTGATATTATCCAGGATAGGCTCATCCAGGTAACGGGTACCGATCCGGTAATCGCCGGAATAATGGAACCAGTTGTGCCGGCGCAACTTTCTCGCCAGGGTGGTCTTGCCGACCCCGGACATGCCCAGCAGCGTTACGGACTTATGCTCCCAGCGCCTGAATTCATTACCTGACAGTCTCATGCTCGTTGGAATACCTGGAAAAATAACGCCTAGTATAAAGCAAAGCGGTTAACAGTGACTTTTCAGGGAACCTCAATTCCGGTTCAGCATCGGGAGCGCGCTAGACTGACAGCTGATCCTGCAGTGGAAGCCGGCGCATACGCCGGCCGGTTGCAGCGAATATGGCATTGCACAATGCCGGCGCCAGCGGCGGCGTGCCGACTTCTCCCATGCCGCCCGGCGCGGCGCCGCTGTCGATGAAATACACCTCCATGGACGGTGTGTTGTCCATGCGCACCATGCGGTAATCGGTAAAATTGCCTTGCCGCACCCGGCCCCCGTCAACCGTGATATCTCCGTACAAGGCAGCAGTCAGACCGTAGATAATGCCGCTCTCCACCTGGTCGCGGGCCGTGGCGGGGTTGATAACCTCGCCCGGGTCGACCGCGGCCACCACTTTTTCCACCCGCAGCCTGTCCCCCGTGACGGCCACCTGCACCGCCTGGGCCACGATTGAACCGAAGCTGGCAACGACGGCAATACCGGTCCCGGAATTCTCAGGCAGCGGCCTGCCCCAGCCGATTTTCTCCGCTGCCAGGCGCAACGCGGCCTGGTAGCGCGGCTTTTCATCCAGCAGGGCAAGACGGTATTCAAGCGGGTCCTGTGCGGCGTGATGCGCCAGTTCATCGATGAATGACTCGTAGAAATATCCCTGGCAGGAATATTCCACGCTGCGCCAGTAACCGAGGGGGACCGGGGCCTCGCAGGGAACCCTGCCTATCTGCTGGTGCTCGACCGCGTAGGGAATCAGCGCCGCTTCACCGCCGCCGTTCAGACCGATGTCCGTGTAGCGGTTCAGCCAGGTTACGGGTTTGCCCCCGGCATCCAGTTGCGCCTCGAAGCGGCTGAGTTCAGCCGGGCGGTAATAATCATGGCGGATGTCTTCCTCCCGGGACCAGATGAGCTTGACCGGGTAGGGCACGCGCATGGCAGTATGCACCGCAGCGCGGATGAAGTTGGGGCCAAATGTAGACTTTCGCCCGAAACTCCCGCCCATCTGGTACGGGTGGACAACGACATTTTCCATGTCCAGGCCGGCTGTCTCAGCGGCCAGCGCCCGGGCTCCAAGGGGGTTCTGGACGCCTATCCAAAGCTCCAGTTGCCCGTCGCGGCGCCAGGCCGCGCAGTTCACCGGTTCCATCGGCGCATGGGCCAGGAACGGCACGCGGTACTCCGCCTGTACACGTCCGGAGGCTGCGGAACCCGCTGCCGCGGCGTCACCCTGTTGATGATCGGCGCTGAACTCCCCTGCGTCCAGGGCTGCGCTGAAGTCGCGGCACATCCGCTCCGAACTGAAACCACTGTTGCCGCCGTCGCTGAACTCCACGGCCAGGGCGGCAAGCGCCTTGCTTGCGCGCCAGTAGTTATCGGCAGTCACGACAACGGCGCCGGGAATCTGCAATACATCCGCTACACCGGGCAGGGCCCTGGCGGGACCAGGCTCAAGGGATTTGACATCACCGCCGAAAACGGGCGCGTGGCGGATAGTGGCAACCTTCATACCGTCCAGCCTGAGGTCGCCGGCATAGGCCTGCGCGCCGGTTACCTTCCCGGCCAGGTCGATACGGGGTACGGGTTTGCCGCACAGGACATAATCCTGTTTCGCTTTCAACCTGGGGGTAAGCGAAGGCATGTGTTCTGCAGCCGCTGCAGCCAGGTCGGCAAAGCGGACGGATCGGCCGCTGGGGTCGTGGTGTAGATGACTCAACGCGGCGCGGCATTCCGCCTGCGCCACCTTCCAGTGTGCGGCCGCGGCCCTGAGCAGCATCTCCCGGGCGGCAGCCCCGGCGATGCGCATCCCGCCCTGGCCGGTAAACCTGACGCTGGTGCTGCCGCCGGTCAGTTGCAGGCTGTGCATGCCTGACGCCTTGTAGAACGAATAATCCCAAAGCTTTTGCAGCGGGTCGGGCACGTCCGTCCTGCCCGCCATGAAACCCTGGGCTATCTTGTCCGTTACGTAAATCTCCTCTGCGGGGGCCTGCCTGATATCGAGCAGCGACCAGTCCGCCTCCATTTCTTCCGCCAGCATCATCGACAACGCGGTGTGGATTCCCTGGCCCATTTCCGTCTGCGGGACCAGGATGGTGACCGTATTATCGGCATTGATGCTGACCCAGGAGGTCAGCCAGATCTGTTCGGGGGTTGAAACGGCCCGTAACGCCAGCCGGTTCGGCGTGAAGATATAGCCCAGCGCCAGGCCGCCGCCCGCTAATCCGCCGGCAACCAGAAATGCGCGTCGCTTCATTATTTACCCGGGAGCAACATTCCCACCGGTTTATTCGTTGACAGCTTTCATGCTGAGACGGACCCGGCCCTGCCGGTCAATCTCGAGCACCTTGACCTTGACAAAGTCGCCTTCCGACAATTTATCGCTGACATTCTGGACCCGTTCCTCGGAAATCTGTGAGATATGCACCAGGCCGTCCTTGCCGGGCAGAATATTGACGAATGCACCGAAGTCCATCAGCTTGGCCACCTTTCCCTTGTATATCTTTCCTACTTCCACGTCAGCCGTAATGTCTTCGATGCGTTTAAGCGCCGCGTCGCTGGCTGTCTTGTCGCTGGAATAGATTTTGACATAGCCGCTATCATCTATGTCTATGGCCGCCCCCGTCTCTTCCGTTATTGACCGTATCGTGGCGCCGCCTTTGCCGATAACGTCCCTGATCTTGTCCGGGTGAATCTTGATCGTGGTAACCCGCGGTGCATATTCGGACATCTCTGTACGCGCCGTACCCAGCACGCTGTTCATGTTCTCCAGGATATGCAGCCGCCCGTCGCGGGCCTGGGACAGTGCAACCTCCATAATCTCCCTGGTTATGCCGGGCACCTTGATATCCATTTGCAGTGCGCTGATGCCCGTCTCCGTCCCGGCCACTTTGAAATCCATATCGCCGAGGTGATCCTCATCACCCATGATGTCCGACAATACCACAAATTTCTCACCTTCCTTTATCAAACCCATGGCGATGCCGGCCACCGGCGCCTTTATGCCGATACCGGCATCCATCAATGAAAGGCTGGCGCCGCATACCGAAGCCATGGAACTGGAACCGTTCGATTCGGTGATCTCGGATACAATCCGCAGGGCGTAGGGAAATTCCTCCATGTTCGGCATGACTGCCATCAAGGATCGCTTTGCCAGCCGGCCATGGCCTATTTCGCGCCGTTTGGGCGACATCGCGCGTCCGGTTTCACCGACGCAATAGGGAGGAAAGTTATAATGCAGCATAAACGGATCCTTGCGTTCTCCTTCTATCGCATCAATGATCTGCGCATCCCGGTCCGTGCCCAGGGTAGCCGTTACAATGGCCTGCGTCTCACCCCGGGTAAACACGGCGGAACCGTGAGCCCTCGGCAAAACGCCGACTTCCGATCTTATTTCCCTTATCGTTGCCGTGTCCCTGCCGTCAATACGCGGCTCGCCTGCAACTATGGCGCCCCTGACGATACTGCTTTCCAACTGTTCAACGGTTTCCCCGATTGTCCTGTCGCTCCAGCGCTCAGGGTGCTTGTCGGCAAGCGTGGTGATTGCCTCATCCCGAATCTCGCCCAGGCGTTCCCGCCGGCTGATTTTATCCTGGATTGCATAGGCTTCACGCACCAGGTCCGCACACAGCTCGTTGACCTCATCCTCCAGTTCCCTGTCGTCAGCCGGAGGCTGCCAGTCCCAGGATTTGGTCCCCGCAGCGGCAACCAGCTGGTTGATATTTTCAATTACCGCTTGCAACCGGCTGTGACCGAACATCACTGCACCAAGCATTACCTCTTCCGATAACAACCCGGCTTCGGATTCAACCATCAGCACTGATGTTTCCGTCCCCGCCACCACCAGGTCCAGCTCCGAAGTGGACAAGGCGCCGTAACTGGGGTTAAGCAGGTATTCGCCATCCCGATAGCCCACGCGCGCCGCGCCGATGGGTCCCTGGAATGGAACTCCGGATAGTCCCAGTGCGGCCGAGGCCCCTATCAGGGCGGGGATATCCGGGTCAACCTCCGGGTCCAGCGACATGACCGTGGCGATGATCTGGACTTCGTTTTTAAAATGCTTGGGAAACAGGGGCCGTATCGGCCGGTCGATCAGCCTGGAGGTCAGTACTTCCTTTTCCCCAGGCCGCCCTTCACGCCGGAAAAAACCGCCGGGTATCTTGCCCGCGGCATAGGTCTTTTCCTGGTAATCCACCGTAAGCGGGAAAAAGCCCTGGTCCGGCCTGGATTCCCTGCTGGCTACACAGGCTACCAGCACGACCGTATCCCCCATGCTGACCATTACCGCTCCGCTCGCCTGCCTGGCAATTTTGCCGGTTTCCAGGACTACCGTTAAGTTCCCGTATTGAAATTCTCTTTTAACTACGTTCATTATTTTTTCCCGATTATTATCTGTCTGATATTTGAAACGACTTGTTCCTGCAAGGAATGGAGCATGCTGACAGCCCGGGTGGCTTGCCCGGGTTGCCGGATATACTGAATGATGCCGGATCCGTTACTTTCTCAACGATAAACGGCCAATCAGTTCCCGATAGCGGTTGACGTCTTTGTTCTTTAGATAACTCAGCAGTTTCCGGCGCCGATTTACCATGCGCAACAGACCCTGTCGTGAATGGTGATCTTTGGAATGCGATTTGAAATGCTGTGATAAATCAGTGATACGCGCGGTCAGTAACGCGACCTGGACTTCCGGCGAACCCGTATCGCCGGAGGCACGTTGATAGTCTTTCAGGATATCAGCTGTTTGCTGCTGACTTAACGGCATTGAAATATTATTCTCCTTCCCAATCATTCTTAAAGCGTGCGTATTGTACATACGCTTGCGGCAACAAACAAGAAAAACCTTAAGGAAGGCTATTACGTCGTTGCCGCGCAAGCGGCAATCTCAATCGTCCCGGTACGCATCAGGGAAAGATTCAGCCTGGCGCCACCAGCCGTTTCGGCGCCACGCGCCCGTCATCAAGCACCTCGCCCACCCCCAGAAAACGCCCTTCCTCGGTGTAGATCCGCAACGCGCCGCTGGTCGGCGCCCCGGGCACCATGACCGGCTGGCCCTGGCACAGGTAAAAGGCAACGGGGTCGACCAGGTGGACGGCCGGCATATCCTGCAGGACGGAATCGACGCCCAGCAATTCCGCATCCAGGTCAGGCAACCCGGTTTCGGCAATACTCTCCAGTTGGGGAATGGTGAGCAGGTTTTTATCGGAATACGGCCCTACGCCGATGCGCCTGAGGAATTTCACGTGGGCTCCGCAACCCAGTTCCTTGCCGATATCTTCAGCCAGTGTGCGGATATAGGTCCCCTTGGAACACAGTATCTCCAGTTCCAGTTCTTCATCCCGGTAATCGAGCAACTCTATGCGGTGGACGGTAATTTCCCGGGGCTCCCGGTCCACCTCCAGCCCCTGGTGAGCCAGCTTGTACAACCTCTGCCCCTTGTGTTTCAACGCTGAGTACATGGGCGGCACCTGCAGGATTGTGCCCTTGAAGTGCTTGAGGACCGCGTTTATGCGCGTACGCGTCAGGTTCTGCAACGCGCCCCGGAATACGACCTCACCTTCCGCATCGCCGGTGCTGGTCTGTATGCCCAGTTGAAAAACTGTCCGGTAATGTTTATCTGCATTAAGCAAAAACCCGGAAAATTTTGTTGCCTCGCCAAAACATACCGGCAACAGGCCGGACGCGGCCTTGTCCAGGCTGCCGGTATGTCCCGCCTTTCTTGCCCGGAACAGGGACTTCACTCTCTGCAGCGCGTCATTGGAAGTCAACCCTACCGGCTTATCCAGCAGCAGTATCCCTGTGACGTTGCGACCTCTTGGTTTGTTCCTTCGCGTCATAATGGCATATCAGCCACATTTGTGACCCTGAACCAACTATTTTGCAGGTTTTTGATTGGCGCGATCTATGAGTTCAGTCAAGCGGTTTGCCCGGTTGAGGGTGTGATCAAGGCGGAACGTCAGTTGCGGCACTCCCCGTAACGGCAGTACCTGCGCCAGCAGGTAACGCAAGTGGCCGGCCTGTTCGTTGAGCAAGTCTACGATTTCTTCCTCGGCGCAGGCAGGTTGCAGGCAGGTAAAATAGACGCCGGCATTTCTGAGATCAGGACTGACATCGACAAATGACACCGTAATCAGTCCCGTCTCCCGGAATGACGTTTCTTTTTGCAGCAATAACGCAATTTCACGTTGCAGCAGGTCCGCAACGCGTTGACTTCGTGCATATTCACGCGGCATTTCACTTTTAATTACGAATTAGGAATTAGGAATTACGAATTGCAGGCTTGCGCACCAATTCCTAATTCCTAATTCCTAATTCTCAAATACTCCGGTCGACTTCGATCCGCTCAAATACCTCGATCTGGTCGCCCGGTTTTACATCGTTGTAATTCTTTACGCCGATACCGCATTCAATGCCGGACTTGACCTCGTTTACGTCATCCTTGAAACGCCGTAACGATTCCAGTTCTCCTTCATAGATGACTATGTTGTCGCGCAGCACGCGTATCGGGTTGGACTTTCGTACCAGGCCGCTGGATACCAGGCAACCGGCGATCTCTCCCAGGGCAGGGGAGCGGAACACTTCTTTTACTTCCGCCACGCCGACGATCTGCTCCCTGACCTCCGGCGACAACAGACCGTTGATAGCAGCCTTCACATCATCGATAACATCATAGATTACGCTGTAATAACGCAGGTCCACTCCTTCTTCGTCAACCAGTTTTCTGGCCGCGCCGTCAACCCGGACATTAAAACCGATTACCAGTCCGTTTGACGCCAGCGCCAGGTTGATATCCGATTCCGTAATGCCGCCGACCCCGGCGCTGATGATATTGACGGCTACTTCCTCACCGGAAAGTTTCAGCAGCGCCTCCGACAGCGCTTCCGCCGAACCCTGGACGTCGGTCTTGACAAGAACATTTACCGAGACGCCGTCCGCGTCGTTCATCCGGGTGATCGCGTTCTTCGTCTTGGATGCCTGTTGTTTTGCCAGCTTGACTTCCCTGTACTTGCCCTGTCGAAACAGTGCAATTTCCCTGGCCTTGCGTTCGTCGGGCACGACGATCATATCGTCACCCGCCTTGGGCGTTCCCGACAAGCCCAGGACTTCTACAGGACTCGAGGGACCGGCTGCGGCTATATCATTGCCGTTTTCATCGTGCATTGCCCGGACCCGGCCGAACTCATGACCCGTGAGGATCATGTCGCCGCGCTGTAATTCTCCACTCTGCACAAGCACGGTGGCGACGGGGCCCCTCCCCTTGTCCAGCCTGGCTTCGATGACCGTGCCGGAAGCGGGTCCGTCGGACACTGCCTTGAGTTCCAGAATTTCGGCTGCCAGGGAGATGCTGTCGAGCAGACTGTCAACCCCCTCCCCGGTCATGGCAGAGAGGTTGACGAATATTGTGTCACCACCCCATTCCTCAGGAATAACTTCGAACTTGGATAATTCCTGCTTGACGCGATCCGGGTCTGCTTCAGGCTTGTCTGTTTTATTGATCGCCACGATAAGCGGTACGGAACCCGCCTTGGCGTGTTGTATAGCTTCTTCGGTCTGCGGCATCACGCCGTCATCCGCGGCGACAACCAGGATGACAATATCCGTTACCCTGGCGCCACGCGCACGCATTGCCGTAAACGCTTCGTGGCCGGGTGTATCCAGGAAAGTGATGTTGCCGTTTCCCGTCGTGACGCTGTACGCACCGATGTGCTGGGTCACACCGCCGGCCTCACCGGCGGCAACCTTGCTGCGTCTGATAAAATCAAGCAGTGACGTCTTGCCGTGGTCCACATGGCCCATGATCGTGACTACCGGCGCGCGGGAAACTTCATCCCCCTGGGTACGGCCGGATTGTATGATCTCTTCTTCAAGGGCGTTTTCCTTAAGCAGCTTTGCCTTGTGGCCCATTTCCTCGGCAACGATGGCGGCCGTTTCCTGGTCAATCATCTGGTTGATGGTAACCATGGTTCCCAGGTTCATCATTACCTTGATGACCTCGGTGCTCTTCACCGACATGCGCTGGGCCAGTTCGGACACCGTGATACTTTCCGGCAACTCCACTTCGCGCACGATAGGCGCAGTCGGCTTTTCAAATTTGTGTTGCGCCGGCCTCTTCAATACCTGGCGCGACCTTTGCTTCTTCTTCCTGCGGCCTGATTTACCCGAAGCCACATGCAATTCTTCCCGGTGGATGCGGGCAGGTTTTTCAGCTTCAACCGGTGGCGCGGCGGCTGCAGGCAATTCAGGCGCCGGTTGCGGTTGGGCAGCTTCCTCTGCGGGTGGCGGCGTTTCCTCCTCCTGCGCGTCATCTGCACTGACTTCCTCGACAGGTTCAGCCGCGGCAGCGGCAGTCAGCTCTGCGGCCTGCCCAGGCGCGGCCTGTTCCCGGGCATCCGGCTGCGGTTCAGTGACAACCTGTGCCTGTTCTTCCGCTTTTGCAGCAGCTTCCTTCTCAGCTTCCAGGCGCGCCTGCTGTTCTGCCGCTTCTGTCCTTGCCGCCTGCTCTTCCAGTTCCTGTGCCCGCTTCAGGGCTTCCTCTTCAATTACGCTGCGCTTGATGTAGGTCCGGCGTTTTCTGACTTCCACGCTGACCGTTTTCGAGCGCACCTTGCTGCGGCTGCCCAGACCGGTAGCCGGTATCTTGATTTCACTGACGGTTTTCCTTCTCAGTGTTATCCTCTCCGGACCGGCCTGATTTTCCTTTCCGTGTTTGCGCCGCAAATAACCCAGCAGTTCCGTTTTCTCATTATCGGAAATCGCATCATCGGCAGACTTTCCTGCCAGACCGGCCTCCTCGAGTTGCTCAAGCAAACGCTCTACCGGAATCTGTATAACCTCTGCGTACTGTTTTACCGTGACTTCGGGCATATTCAACTCGTCTCTAACCGTTGATTTCTTCCGCTGCAAACCAGGGAATGCGTGCGGTCATTATCAGTTCGCCTGCGCGGGCTTTGTCCAGACCGTTAATTTCAAGCAATTCATCCACTGAGCTTTCCGCCAGGTCTTCCATGGTAACCACGCCCCGCACGGCCAGTTCATAAGCCAGCGCCTCATCCATACCCTCCATTTCCAACAGGTCGTCAGCCGGTTTTACATCCGCCAGCTTTTCCTCGTTGACAATGGCGCGGGTCAACATGATATCCCGGGCGCGTCCGCGCAGTTCCTTCAGCAACTCCTCATCGAACTCGTCTATATCCACCATCTCATTCTCGGGAACGTAGGCGATTTCTTCAACGCTGGAAAACCCCTCCTGTACCAGGATGACCGCGATTTCCTCATCCACGTCCAGCTCTTCCATGAACATTTGCTGCAGTCCCTGGGCTTCGGTCTCGGTCTTCTGGTCCGCCTGCTCAACCGACATGACATTCAATTCCCATTGCGTCAGTTCACTGGCCAGCTTGACATTCTGGCCGCCCCGGCCAATCGCCTGCGACAGGTTCTCTTCGGACACGGCTACGTCCATGCTGTGGCTGTCCTCGTCAACCAGTATCGAAACCACCTCAGCCGGCGCCATTGCATTGATGACGAATTGTGCCGGGTTTTCGTCCCAGGGTATGATATCGACCCGTTCGCCTCCCAGGGCATTGGACACTGCCTGCACCCTTGATCCCCTCATGCCGACGCACGCTCCGATAGGGTCGATTCTGGGATCATTGGCTTTTACCGCGATCTTTGCCCGGGACCCCGGGTCGCGCGCCCCATTGATGATCTCAATAAGGCCTTCGTTGATCTCAGGCACCTCAATTTTGAAAAGTTCGATCAGCAACTCAGGCGCCGTCCGGCTGAGAAATAACTGCGGCCCCCTGCTTTCCGGCTTCACTTCACGCAGGTAAGCCCGGATCTGATCCCGCGGTCTGACTGCTTCCCTCGGTATCATTTCATCCCTGGGTATGAACCCTTCCGCATTACCTCCCAGGTCCAGGATGACATTACCTCTTTCCACCTTCTTCACAAAGCCGATGACCATCTCGCCGACCCGGTCAATATACGCATCGAAAACCTGTTTGCGTTCGGCTTCGCGCACCTTCTGCATAATGACCTGTTTCGCGCTTTGCGCAGCAATTCTGCCGAACTCGACCGAGTTCATCGGTTCCTCGACAAAATCGCCAATCTCGATGGCCGTTTCTTTTTCCTGGGCGTCCGCCAGGTAGATCTGGCGTGTCGGAAATTCCAGGGGCTCAGGGTTGTCTTCCACTACCTCCCATTGCCGGAATGTTTCGTAGTCGCCTGTCTCATGGTCGATGGCAACCCGCACTTCTATATCTTCCCGCTGGCGCTTTTTGGTAGCGCTGGCCAGCGCAGCTTCAATGGCTTCGAATATGATCCCCTTTCCTACGCCTTTTTCATTGGAAACCACGTCCACTACCATCAAAATTTCTTTATTCATCGACATAAGCCGTTAAAACTCCCGGGGCACAATTCTTGCCCTGTCTATATCTTGCAGCGGAATATGGAATTCCCTGCCTGCCTCATTCAGGATCACCGTGTCTCCACTCACTCTCTGTATGGTTCCCGTGATACGTTTACGCGTGTCAAGCGTCCTTGAAAGTCTGACTTTTACCGTCTCTCCTGCAAACTGTTCAAATTGTGCCGGGGTAAACAGCAGCCGGTCCAGCCCGGGCGAAGATACTTCCAGCAGGTATTCGCCGCCAATGGGATCCTCGACATCCAGAACTCCGGACAGCCGGTGGCTCACTCTCTCGCAGTCTTCCAGCGTGATCCCCTGCTCGCCATCGATATAGATACGCAACAGCGAGGAGCGGCCTTGACGCAAGTGTTCAATCCCCCAGCACACATAACCCATATCCGTCACGACGGGTCTTAACAGTCTGTCCAGGTCCAGTGTTTGTCTGTTCATGTCTTCATCACAGCCGAATAAAGTCATTCAAGCCGAACCTGTGCTCCGGAACGCCGGGGTTTAAAACAAAAAGTGGGCATATAGCCCACTTCATGAAACCCATGCAACCGTTACCGTTACCTGAATTCAGGGTAACGGTTTCCGGCTTCCGGTTTTCTATCCCTGTATCTCTACCTTCAGTATCTGGTAGCGGGGGCAGGATTTGAACCTGCGACCTTCGGGTTATGAGCCCGACGAGCTGCCAAACTGCTCCACCCCGCAATAGAAACGGCTAGATTAGAACATTAAGACACAGATTTCAAGTAACTTATCGCTCACTCAGTCTGTTTTCCGGCGCGTTCGATCAGCCCGGCATTGGCCTTGCGTAATTCCGGATGCCTGAGCGACAGGGAATTCGACTTTTCCGCCAGCGCCGCAGCCTGGCGCCAGTGCCCCTGTTGTAACCGTAAAACTGCAAGGCGATGCCACAGCCACGGGTTTTTCGGTTCCAGCCGCAGGGCCCGCTCCACGGAACTGGCGGCTGCCCCGGCGTCGCCACGCCCCGGGTTTTTCGGGTCCCGGCCGCAGGGCCCGCTCCACGGAACTGGCGGCTGCCTCGGCGTCGCCCTCGCCGAGCCTGTAGTCCGTTTCATCCATCAGGGCAAGCACCGCGGGATTGTCGCTCACCCGATCCGGTAGCAGCGGCGCTTCAGTTTCCCGGATCTCCCCCTGCGGCTCCAGATCCTCCGGCTGAGGCAATTCAACCCATGCCGCGCCGGCATCATCACCTGCGTCAGGTTCCGCAACCAGGTCTTCGACCGGCTGGCCGGGGGCCTCCACAACGGCTTCTGCTTCTGCTGCCGCTCTATCTACCACAGGCGCATGGCGCACGGTAGAACAGGCGCTGCAGAGTAATAATCCGGCGATTACCGGAACAAGCCTGCCCCTGCCCTGACAGGGAGACAAATAAGGGGACAGAATTATTTTCATTAATTAAAAGCCTCCGCCGCTCCGGTGCATGCAACCAGGTTCTATTCTACACGGGAATGAACAGGTAGAATAAATCCGTGCCCTTTTCAACACCTGTCAAAGTCTGCAGGCCTGGCGCCAAGTACATAAGGAATATGGGGAAACCGGACGCAGGCGCCGGCAAAAGGCAGGGAAATGCCGGCAAGCGAGCCAACGCCGGGCGGCGGCAACAATTCGATACCCCTGATATGTTGCCGCCTGACGATATTGCCCCAGATTGGCAGTGCGCCGGACGCGCCGGTGAACCCGGTCGGCCGGTTATCGTCGCGACCCACCCACACGACACCGGTCACATCGTCGCCGAACCCGGCGAACCAACTATCCCGCAGGCCGTTGGTAGTGCCCGTTTTACCGGCCAGGGGCACGCCGGGAACAATACGGGACAGGCCGCGCCCGGTACCGTGACCGACTGCCTGCACCAGCATGTAACCGGTCAGGAAAGCAGCCTCTGCCTGCAGCGCCTGCCGTACTTCCAGCGCATAGCGCCTGAGTGCGCGCCCGTCGCTGTCCAGGACCTCCCTGATGCTGTTAACAGGCACAAGAAATCCACCGTTGGCCAGGGTCTGGTACAACTGGCTGACCTGCAACGGCGTTAACTCCAGGGACCCGAGCAACAGCGCCGGGAACGGTTCGATGTCACCGTTGACCCCGGCCTTGCGGAGTGTGGCTGTGACCAGGTCCAGGCCTACCTCCCAACCCAGTCTTACGCTTGCCCTGTTGTATGATCGGGCCAGGGCTTCGAGCAGGCTTACCCTGCCGTGGTTCCTGCCGTCGTAGTTATCCGGCCGCCAGGATGTGCCGTCGTCCAGCCTGATGCTGATCTCGCTGTCATTCACCCCGGAAACGAGTGAATAACGCTGCGGGTCGGTCAGGGCGGTATAATATATAAACGGTTTTATCAACGACCCTACCGGACGACTCGCATGCATGGCCCGGTTGAAACCGGCATACTGCGCGTTCCTGTCTCCGGCCAGTGACAATACCGCGCCGGTACTGCTTTGCAGAAAAATGGCGGCGGCCTGCAGGGCGCCTGCTTTCATGGACCTGCCCCGTTCCATCTGCTGCAACTGTTGCCGCAGTACCTGTTCGGCGCTGTCCTGACGCCGGGTATCCAGCGTGGTAAATACCACCAGGCCCTCATTGCGCAAATCTTCCATCTCGTATTCACGCAAAAGCTGACTCTTGACAAGTTGCAGAAATGCCGGGTATTTGCCGCTGACCCAGCGCGGGCCGGCGCTCAGGTCCAGCGGCTGCGTGCGCGCCTGCGAGCGGGTTCGCTCGTCCAGGTAGCCTTGCTGAAACATCAGGTCCAGCACCAGGTTGCGGCGCCGTTCGGCGCGCCCCGGATGGCGCCTGGGGTTATACCAGGAGGCTCCCTTGACCATACCGGCCAGCAGGGCAACCTGGTCCAGGCGCAGTTCGTCCAGGGGCCTGGCGAAATAAAACTCGGCGGCAGTGCCGAAGCCGTGCACGCTGCGCCGCCCCTGTTGCCCGAGGTAGACTTCGTTGATATAGGCAGTGAGTATTTCTTCCTTGCTGTAATGGCGCTCCATGAGTAACGCCATGATCATCTCGTTCATTTTCCTGGCCAGGGTGCGCTCCCGGCTTAAGAAGAAATTCTTTACCAGTTGCTGGGTGATGGTGCTGCCGCCCTGCTCGATTTGCCGTCTGAGAATGTTCTGGTAAAGGGCTCTCATTATGCCCCTGAGATCAATACCCTTGTGGTCGAAAAAATTGCGGTCCTCCACTGCCAGCAAGGCATCGATCAACGCGGGGGGGATATCACCGTAGGCAACCAGTATGCGGTCTTCATAGTTATCCGGGTAGACCCTGCCGATCAATTCCGGTTCGAGGCGCACCAGCGGCAGCGCCCGGTCCGGGTCAAGACCCCGGATCTGTGCTACGCGCCGGTTATCAAACCGTATCCGCACCAGCCTGCTGTCCTGCCGCCCGTCCCAGAAGTTAAATGCGCGCTGCCTGAATTCCAGGGTTGACGCAGTGCGCTTGTAGGTGCCTGGCTGCCTGACGTCCGCAACGTTCCTGTAACCCGACCTGGCCAACAGGTTTTCGGTTTCGTCGGCTGTCAGTTCCTGGCCGGCATAGATCTCCGTCGGGCCGGCATATACCCGGGCGGGCAGGAACCAGCGTTTGCCGGCAAATTCAGACTGCACGCGATAATCAAGCCAGAGGATGTAAGCAACGATGGCGCATAGCGCGATGAGTACGATATGTACGTACCAGAAGTTATGACCGGCGCGGCGTTTTGCTTTACGTGAGGGTTTTCCTGCCTTGCGCTTACGCTTTGGCGGCATTACTGCCTTGCCAACCTGTCAAGCCCTGAATTCAGCTTTTCCCAAATGTCCCGGACCGCGCCGATCCCGTCCACTCGCAGATACCCGGGCGCAGTCCGGCCGGCCAGGTCGCGGTAGAACCTGACCAACGGCGCGGTCTGGTCATGATAGACCTGCAAACGCTTCCTGACGGTCTCTTCCCTGTCGTCTTCCCGCTGGATCAGCGCCTCGCCGGTGCCGTCATCAATACCGGGCGTTTGCGGCGGGTTGAACACGACATGATAAACGCGTCCGGACCCGGGATGTACGCGCCGGCCGCTCAGGCGTTTGATGATCTCTTCATCAGCTACGGCGATCTCGACCACGCAATCAATTTCTATCCGTTCCTGCCGCATCGCTTCAGCCTGGCCCAGGGTCCGGGGAAAACCGTCGAACAGGTAACCCCGGCTGCAATCATCCTGACGGATCCTCTCCTGCACCAGTCCCATAATCAAGTCATCGGAAACCAGTTCACCGGCACCCATCACCTGTTTCGCCTCCAGGCCCAGGGGAGTTCCGGCCCTGACCGCGGCGCGCAACATATCTCCGGTTGAAATCTGCGGTATGGTAAACTTCTCCGTGATGAATGCAGCCTGGGTTCCCTTGCCGGCGCCCGGCGCCCCTAATAATATTATTCTCATGTATTCGTTATCCGACGTTTTTCAAAAACTCTTGACAGGCGATTTAACCACAGGTTCCTCCGGCCAGGTAGTGGAAAAAAATAAACCCGTTTCTGTTACCCATGAAAATTGAAGCGGATATCAATCAAGGCCAGTTCAAGATCGATGCCTACGCGGCCGGCTCCGTAACCGTTGCCGGCATACACTATTCGACAAACATCATCATCACGCCGGAGGCGGTCATCGAAGGCCGGTTGCCGGACAACACACACTCCCTGGCGGAGCCGCATGTCACGACCATACTCGAATTCAATCCGGAAATCGTGATATTCGGCAGCGGCAGAACGCTCACTTTCCCGCCTGATGAAATCTGCGAAATGCTCTATGTCCGTCAAATCGGTTTCGAAATCATGGATACCGGCGCTGCCTGCCGGGCCTTCAACTTCTTATCAGGAGAAGGCCGTCTGGCCGTTGCCGCACTTTTTCAAATCAATTAGGAATTACGAATTACGAATGAATGTGCCGCCTGCGGCGGCTGTGTAATCTGAAAACTCCAATTCCTAATTCGTAATTCCTGATCCGTAATTCCTGATTCACTGCAGCGCATCCAGGGAAAACCCTTCCCGTTTCAGGATGCGCCGCAGGCGTTTCAGCGCTTCGAGCTGAATCTGCCTGACCCGCTCTCTGGTTACACCCAGTTGCGCGCCTACGTCTTCAAGGGTAGACGCTTCCTTGTCGTGCAGACCAAAGCGGAGTTCCACCACGGCGCGCTGCTTTTCCGTCAATTGTTCCAGCCACAAGTCGATGTGTTCCTTGACATCATCATTCTGGATTAAGACCGAAGGGTCGATATTGTGTTCATCGGGTATGGTATCCAGCAGCGGCCGTTCCGCTTCCCTGCCAATCGGGGCATCCACCGACGTCACCCGTTCGTTCAGTCCGAACATGCGTTTAACACTTTCCAGCGGCCGGTCCAGCATTTCCGCCACGTCCTCGCTACTGGGTTCGCGATCAAGGGTCTGCGCCAGTTTTCTGGCTGCGCGTATGTAAACATTTATCTCCTTGATTACGTGTATCGGCAACCTGACCGTCCTGGCCTGGTTCATCAATGCCCGTTCGATGGTTTGCCTTATCCACCAGGTGGCATAGGTCGAAAAACGGAACCCTTTATCCGGATCAAACTTTTCCACGGCCCGGATCAACCCGAGGTTGCCCTCTTCAATCAGGTCCAGCAATGCCAGGCCTTGATTCATGTAACGTCGTGCAATTTTCACTACCAGGCGCAGGTTGCTCTCGATCATGCGTTTACGCGCATCCTCATTGCCGCAACGCACCTGGCGGGCAAACTTTACTTCTTCCTCGGCAGTCAACAACGGAGTAAAACCGATCTCGCTCAAATACAGGCGCGTCGCGTCAAGGTCCGTGTCGTTAATGGCGGCCTGCCGGGAGTTTTTTACGGGCTTCCTGTTGCTTCCGGAAGCAGCGGGATCCGAACCGGAATCCTCCAGGTTCAGGGCTCCTGTTTCTTTGTCTTCAGGCATAAGTACTCGATGTTTACCCAGCTATATCACCAGACCTTCAGCCGCGCGGGAGTTGCCTCCGCGGGTCTATGGGCTTGCCGTTTTTCCGGATTTCAAAATGCAGCACTGGAGCGCCTTTACCGTCCAGGCCCATGGTTGATATCTGTTGCCCGGCTGTTACCATTTCACCTTCCTTCACTATCAATTCGCGATTATATGCATAGGCGCTCAGGTAGGTATCATTATGCTTGATTATAATCAGCTTACCATAACCGCGTAATCCACTACCGCTGTAGACCACTTCACCGGTCGCGGCAGCGACGATTTTCTGGCCTGTCCTGCCGGAGATGCTGATACCTTTTTGCGTGGTCGGTGATGACGGGTTAAGCAACTTGCCGCGCGCCGGCCACTGCCAGCGGATACCCGTGGCTGCCGTTGTTGCGGCAGCCTTGCGTTTTACTGTTTCCTGCTGCTTCGCCGGCGGCTTTTCACGCGGCCGTTTTTGCTTTTGCGTCACCGGAGGCGGTTGTGTAACGCGCCGTTTTTCAGCCTGTTTCAGGTTAATGACCTGACCCGGGTAAATTACAAATGGCGGCTTGATCCGGTTCCAGGCAGCGAGGGCCTTGTAGTCGTAGCCGTAACGCCAGGCGATTGAAAACAGGGTGTCGCCCTTGCTGACGATATGTGAATTGCGGGTCCTGGCAGTTCTTGCGGAAGCGGAAGACACGGCAACGGCAGCCTGCTCTTTCTCCTTGCGGGCGCTTACCGGGGCGTTGGCCGTTGAACAGGCGCTGATACAGCCTGACAGTAACAGCAACCAGCATATGCCGGGAATTCTCCTCATCAGTTACCCCATTCCCGTACGCAGGGGAACGAAACTGACACCATCCAGGTGTTTTTCAACATAGCCATCATCGGTTCGGGTGATGGACAGCAGTTTCTGTTGCCCGCTGTGACCGATGGGAATGATCAGGCGCCCCCCGACAGCAAGTTGGCTGAGCAGCGTCTCCGGAACTTTAGCGGGCGCGGCCGTTACCAGGATCCCCTGGTACGGCGCATTTTCCGGCCAGCCCTGGCCCCCGTCCCCGTAGATGGATTTAATATTGCGGTAGTTCAGGGACTGAAACCGTTCCCTGGCATTAGCCAGCAATGCCTTGATACGTTCAATACTGTAAACCTGGCGGGCGAACTGCGCCAGGATTGCCGTCTGGTAACCACAGCCTGTGCCTATCTCCAGCACCCTGTCCGGCTCCCCGGTTTCCAGTAAGGCTTCAGTCATGCGCGCGACGATATAGGGTTGCGAAATGGTCTGGTTATGCCCGATTGGCAAAGCCGTATTGTCGTACGCGCGGCTGGCCAGGGCCTCGTCAACAAAAATGTGTCGCGGGGTGCTTCGAATGGACGCCAGGACGCTTTCTGATCGTATTCCCATCTCCCGCAACTGGATTACCAGCCTGTCCCGGGATCGCTGGGACGTCATTCCGATACCTTGAAAATGCTTAGCCCGCATTTCTCACCAGGTCGCTGTCTGCCACCGGATGTTTGTTTGCCGTCAATGAGTTAATATACATTTTAGCCCGCATAGATTATATCAAGTTTACATCTGATTCAGTTCAAGGTCAGCCAGCCAGTCACCGATACGCGTCAGGGCAGCATAGCGGGTCAGGTCAACCTGTAACGGCGTAATGGAGACCTTGTTGACGGAGACGGCATGAAAATCGGTGCCGGGTCCCGCATCTGCACCCGCGCCGGCCGGCCCGACCCAGTAGACGGTCCGGTCTTTAGGATCTTTCATCCGTATCGCAGGTTCGGATTTGTGCCTCTGGCCCAGCCGCGTTACTTCAAAACCGTGAAGCTGCTCATACGGCACATCGGGGATGTTGATATTCAGCAGCATATCGTTATCGATGGGGTCGGACAGTAACTTGCCGACAATATTCCTGACCACCATCCCCGCTGTTTCATAATGTGTCGGATTCTCGCCTGCCAGGGACAAGGCAATGGCGGGCCGCCCCAGAAAGCGCCCTTCCATCGCCGCGGCAACGGTTCCCGAATATATTACGTCGTCGCCGAGGTTGGCGCCATGGTTGATTCCGCTGATCACCATATCCGGTATATCATCCAGCATTCCTGTTATAGCCAGGTGTACGCAGTCCGTGGGCGTACCGTTGACGTAGAAAAACCGATCCGAGACCTGCCTGGTATAGAGCGGAGAGTCAAGAGTCAGTGAATTACTCGCGCCGCTCCGGTTCCGGTCCGGCGCGACCACGGTAATCTCGCCGAAGTCCGCCACCGTCTGCACCAGCATCTCCAGGCCCACAGCCTGGTAGCCGTCATCATTACTCAAAAGAAAATGCATCGGCACCCGGCGCGCTGTTACAGCAGGAATTCCAACAGCGCTTTCTGGGCGTGCAGGCGATTACCTGCTTCTTCCCAGACCACACTCCTGCTGCCGTCAATCACTCCTGCACTCACTTCTGCGCCGCGATACGCCGGCAGGCAGTGCATGAAAATCACATCCGCGGCCGCCTGCGCCAAAATCTCTTCATTCACCTGGAACGGTTCAAGTAATTCCTGCCTTTCCTGCCTCTCGGCTTCCTGGCCCATGCTCATCCAGGTATCGGTAACAACCAGGTCGGCGTTAGCGGCTGCCTGTTGCGGGTCCCGGGTCAGGGTAATGTTGCCTCCGGATCCGGCGAGCATCTCCCCGTCAGGTTCATATTCCTCGGGGCAGGCGATATGCAGGTGGAAATCCATCAACCTTGCGGCATTGATCCAGGAATTGCACACGTTGTTCCCGTCACCCAGCCAGGCGACTTTCCTGCCCTTGACGGGTCCTTTCCGCTCATAAAAAGTCTGTAAATCCGCCAGCAACTGGCAGGGATGATAACTGTCCGACAGCCCGTTGATCACCGGCACTGATGAATTCTCTGCGAAACGGGTTATCCGGGCATGCTCAAATGTCCGTATCATGATGCCGTCAACCATCTCCGATAATACTTTGGCAGTATCCTCAACCGGTTCGCCGCGGCCCAGCTGGCTGTCCTGTGGGGACAGGAAGATCGCATGTCCTCCAAGATGCGCCATGGCAGTCTCGAATGACACCCGGGTGCGGGTAGAGGATTTTTCAAATATCATGGCCAGTACCCGGCCGTTGCAGGTCCGCTGGAGTTCCCGGCGTTTGAATGCCGCCTTCAGGTCGATAGCCCGGTATACCAGGCCCTCTATTTCAGCGGGGCTGAGATCGTTCAGGGTCAGAAAATGACGCGCCATGTCAGCCTGCAAATTTTTTGACCAGGAGGCAGACCGTATCGACGATGTGGTGCAGTTCCTCTTCAGAAATGACAAGAGGGGGCAGCAGGCGCACGACCTTGCCCGCAGTTACGTTGATCAGCAAACGCTGCTCGAGGGCCTGGTCGACCAGGCCGGCACAATCCCGGGAAAGTTCTATCCCGATCATCAATCCCTTGCCGCGTATCTCAACCACTTCATCCAGGTCTCCCAGCTCAGCGCGGAACCTGTCCAGCATGATCCTGCCGAATTCGGCCGCCCGTTCGGCCAGGTTCCCGGCGCTCATGATTTCGGTGACGGCAAGCGCCGCCGCCGAAGCCAGCGGATTGCCGCCGAAAGTCGAGCCGTGACTCCCCGGTTGCAGCATCCCAGCGGCTGTTCCCGAGGCCAGGCAGGCGCCGACAGGCAGGCCGTTGCCGAGGGATTTCGCAAGGGTTACGACATCCGGCCGGATGCCTTCATGCTGGTAGGCGAACCAGGCGCCGGTGCGGCATAACCCGGTCTGGACCTCGTCCAGGATCAACAGCCAGCCATTCCGGTCGCAGATCCTGCGCAGGGCCTGGAGATAACCGGGATCGGGTATGACAACACCGCCTTCTCCCTGCACGGCTTCGAGCATGACGGCGACGACCTGGCCGCGCCCGGCCTCGACCTGTTCCAGGGCAGACACGTCGTTATAGGGGATATATTGAAACCCGGGCAACAGGGGAGAAAATCCGGCGCGCACTTCCGGCTTTCCGGTTGCGCTCAACGTTGCCATGGTGCGGCCGTGGAAACTGCCTTCCATGACGACAATCAGCGGGTCGGAAAGCTGTTTGTGCGCGGCGAACTTGCGGCATATCTTTATCGCAGCCTCATTTGCCTCTGCCCCTGAGTTACAGAAAAAGACCCGGTCCATCCCGGCTAACCCGGCCAGGCTCCGGGCCAGTTTCTCCTGCAGGGGGATACGGTAGAGATTGGAAGTATGGACCAGCCGGCGCGCCTGCTGCGCAACCACGTCGGCAATCCCCGGATGGGCATGGCCCAGGCCGCAGACTGCGATGCCGCTGAGCGCGTCGAGGTAGCGGGTCCCCTGTCCGTCAATCAGCCACGCGCCCTGACCTGTTTCAAAAGCCACGTCCAGGCGCTTGTAGGTTGTCATTATCGCTTCCGGCATTACAGCCTGATTATCTGACATAAAAGTTCCAGTAAAAAAGGGGACGGGGTGATATGGTTAATCGCCACGTCCCCTTTGCCGAAGAACTGGTCGTTCCGACCGGCGGTCCCTGTATTGCGCTGACTATACCCCGTAGTTAAAAAGGCAGCCCATGCCCATACCCGACCATGCACATCAGCATGGGTATGGACAGGAAGGTATTCGTGCGCGACGCCATGGCGGCAACCACCCTGGCTTTGGCCTTTTCTTCGTCCGAGGCCTCAACGATTCCCAGAATTTTCTTCTGGTTCGGCCAGATCAGCACCCACACGTTGAACAACATGATGGTGCCCAGCCAGGCGCCCGTACCGATAACGACTGCGCCGCTGCCCAGGGCAAAGGCATTCATAAGACCGATTCCCATCACTTCCAGTGCGGCCGCGCCGGTCAACCAGGTCAGTAACGCCGCCCAGCGGAACCACAACAACGCCAGGGGTGCGACATACTTGCCGATAGCGGCCGGCCCGGGACCATCGCTGTCCGCCGCCGCGGCTGCCAGCGCCGGGGTCTGGACAAAGTTGAAATAATACAGCAGTCCTACCCAGATCACCCCGAAGAAAACATGCAACCAGACTACCAGTGACCAGGCGTTTAAACCGCCCATGGCGGAATCGGTCACACCCTGGTTAATCAGTACGGCTATCACCACAGCGGTGACAAACCCCAAAATCAATGTGCCTTTTATCGTTTTAAGCGGATTCATTGTTACCCCTCCAGCATAAGGTTTCTATAATAATACGGTGCCAGCTGATTATACTACTGCATGATTGCCGGACAAGTATTATTAGTTTCTGGTCATTATCAGGCGGAACCACTATAATAACGATTAAACCCCCTGCTGCCGGCAATTCATTACCGGCAGCCGGCTACCGGCAACCAAAAACGGAAACTGAAAACTTACAATGAGCGACATAATTGAGCAGTTAAAAACTACCATTTCGGAAAATCCGGTCATCCTGTTCATGAAAGGGTCCCCTGACTTTCCCCAGTGCGGCTTCTCCATGCGCACCGCGCAGGCGCTGAAGGCATGCGAGGTCGACTTCGTGTACGTCGATGTCCTGGCATCGCCCGAAGTACGCAGCAACCTGCCCGGCGTCTCCAACTGGCCGACATTCCCCCAGGTGTTCGTCAACGGCGAATTGATCGGCGGATGCGACATTGTCCTGGAAATGCACCAGACCGGAGAGCTCAAGACCGTTCTGGAACAGGCCGGAACAAACACGGACAAGACCAACTAGCTGATTTCGACTTGTTCCTCGATTAGTCCGAGCATCCTTTGGTGTGCCGCCAGTTCGTCCTGGCTGGGTTCCACAATTTTCAGACTGGTTTGACGCGTGACGGCGCGAGGGCGCTGTGGACCTGAACGCGCGCCTTGCTCACCATCCTCGTCCAGCAGCAGGCTCGACTGGCCTCCGGTCATTGCCAGGTAGACGTCCAGCAGGATCTGCGCGTCCAGCAGGGCGCCATGCAGGTTACGTTCGATATTCACCTGGTAGCGCGCGGACAACGCGTCCAGACTGTTTCTCTGGCCCGGGTGCAGTTCCCTGGCCATCTCGAGAGTATCCGTAATCCTGCAGTAATCTTCCAGCCTGCCCCATTCGTCTCCAAGGCGGGACAACTCGGCATCAATGAAGGCCGCGTCGAACGGCGCATTGTGCATGATTACCTCACTGTCCCTGATAAAGTCGATAAACGGGTCGGCAATATCCGCAAAAACAGGTTCCCCCTGCAGTTGTTCTTGCGTAATACCGTGTATTTCTACCGCCGCATCTTCTATTTCCCGTTCGGGATTGATGTAGTAGTGCAGGACGCGGTCAGTCTTGCGCCGGTCCTTGAGTTCAACACAGCCGATTTCAATAATCCGGTGCCCGCTGGCCGGTTTCAGCCCCGTCGTCTCGGTATCAAGAATGACCTGGCGCACATTTACCCCCCTTGTATTGGTCCATTTTCGAGCATCGTGTCTATGGCCTGGTTTGCCAGGGCATCGACCCGTTCATTTTCCGCATGGCCGCTATGGCCTTTTACCCAGCGCCATTCAATCTCGTGGCGGACCGCCAGTTCATCCAGGCGTTGCCACAGGTCCTGGTTTTTTACAGGACGTTTGGATGCAGTGCGCCAACCCCGGCGTTTCCAGTCGCCGATCCATTGCATAATGCCGTTTTTTACGTAATTCGAATCCGTAGTCAGGCTAATCCGGCAAGGTTCGGTCAATGCCTCGAGGGCCTTTATCGCCGCGGTCAGTTCCATACGATTATTGGTCGTTTGCGCTGCCGCGCCGGACAGTTCTTTCTCTCGGCCGCTATAGCGCAACAATGCGCCCCAACCCCCGGGACCGGGATTGCCGCGACAGGCGCCGTCGGTGAAGATCTCAATAGACTTGTTCACAGCTCACGTTCATGATGCAGTTTATCCGCTCCGGTCATGGTTGCCGGACCTGCCGAAGCGCCGGGCAGAAACGTTTTTTCGCGCCAGTTAATTTTTACCGGAGTTACGGGAATACGGCGTTTCCGGGCCAGTATGATATAAGCCGCGCCAAGATACGGCCAGCATAATTTTCCCAGTTTTTCCAGGAACAACCAGCGCTTCATGCGGCTCCTTTGCCCGAATGGGGGGCGGTATAAAAACCGATCCACTTCAAGCAACTCAAAATCGAGCATGGACAACCAGTGTTTAAGCCTGGCCGTGCCGTGAAAGCGGCCGTTCCACGGTGGCCGGTTACGCAACACCGGATGCAAGCGCCACAACCCCCACAGGCTCCAGGGGTTGAAGCCGGCGATGACCAGGAGGCCGTCGTCGATCAGGACGCGGTCGATTTCCTTCAACGCGGTGTCGGGATCCCGGGCGAACTCAAGGACGTGGGGGATGACCACGACATCGATGCTGTGCGCGGCGAACGGCAGGGAAACGGCGTTGGCCAATACGCCGCAACCGCAATCCTGCAAGCCGTCTTCTTCGAGGTGTAACTCTATTTTATTCCTGATGCGGCAGGCTGAATCCAGCATCCCGCCATCAAAATGGCCGATCTGGGTTATGTGATAACCGATCAGGTCGGATAATATCCCGGCGATTTTTTCCCGTTCATAGCTCACCAGAATGCCGCCTGTCACGCTTTTCAACCATGCGGAGAACCCGGCCCGGGCAGGATTGGAGGATGCTGTGGTGGATTTGTTTTCCATCGTCTGGTACCGCTGTCTCACAGGTAAAATCTTACCCTACGATTTTTCATTTTTCCGAAAAAAATACTGTTCCGAAAAAAATAGTTCCGAAAAAATACTTGACATGGAGTCCGGGCGCACATAGCATTCACCGATGCGTTATCGAGGGCTGCCTACAATTGCTGCCAGTGTCGCTTTCCTGTTAAGCGCCTGCAGCCAGCAACCCCCTCGTGAAACCGCAGAAGCCCTGCCGGAATCCCCAATCCAGTCCGAGCCCGAGCGGGTTGAATACATCGTCCCGGAACCGGAACTTTTACCCGAAGCCGAAACGGAGATCAGCGCGGCGGAAAGCGAACTCCCCGAACCTGCCGTACAGCATGCCGACATCTGGAAAAGGATCGGCGCCAACCTGAATTTACCGCGGCATATGGACCACCGCTCAGTCAAGGGGCGGTTGGCCTGGTATGCCAGGAACCAGGAATACCTGGACCGCGTCGCCGATCGCAGCAGGCCTTACCTGTTCCATGTCGTCAGCGAGGTCGAAAAACGCGGGATGCCCCTGGAACTGGCCTTGCTGCCTGTCGTGGAAAGCGCGTTCCTGCCGTTTGCCTATTCCCGGAGCCACGCCTCGGGCATCTGGCAGTTTATTCCGAGCACCGGGAAGATCTACGGGCTGAAACAGAACTGGTGGTATGACGGCCGGAGAGATATCGTCGCCGCCACCCGCGCCGCACTGGACTACCTGGAAAAGCTGAACAAGGAATTTGGCGGGGACTGGTTACTCGCCCTGGCCGCATACAACACCGGCGAGGGGAACGTGGCCCGGGCGATCAGGCGCAACCAGCGCGCCGGCAAGGATACCGACTTCTTTTCCCTGCGCCTGCCCAGGGAGACCAGGGGCTACGTACCCAGCCTGCTGGCCGTGGCCGAATTGGTCGCCAACCCTGAACAGCACGGTATAACCTGGAAACCGGTGGCCGACCAGCAGTACTTCGCCCAGGTGGATACGGGGGAACAGATCGACCTGGCAGTCGCCGCGCAACTGGCCGGCCTGAACATGGATGAACTGTATACCCTGAACCCGGGCTTTAACCGCTGGGCAACCGACCCGGCAGGACCGCACCGGTTGCTCGTGCCCCTCGCAAAGGAACAGACATTCAGGGAAAAACTTGCCGGCCTGCCGCCCGAACAGCGCATGAACTGGCAAAATCATGTGGTCAAGAAAGGCGACACCCTTGGCCGAATCGCCGCACGCCATCGCACTTCCGTCTCCGCGCTCAAGAATATCAACAAGTTGCGCAGCAACACGATACACCAGGGAGATTCACTCCGGGTTCCCGTCCCGAAACAGGCGCTGAGACATTATACCCTCAGTGTGGACGGGCGGCGTTTGCGCGGGCTTAAGGATACCGGCGACGGCAAGAAGTTTGTCTATACCATAAAGCGCGGCGATACGCTCTGGGATATCGGCCGGAAATACGGCGTAAGCGTGAAACAACTGGCAGGCTGGAACGGCATTCCCTCGCGCAAAATCCTGCGTCCGGGGCAGAAACTGGACCTGTGGTTTGCCGATGATGGAACCAAGGCTGTAGCCGGAACCGAACCACCTCCCGGCAAGGATCCATTCCATTACACCGTGAAACGGGGCGATTCCCTGTGGTCGATAGCCAATAAATTCAATGTAACGGTTAAACAGTTGCTGGCATGGAACAACCTGCGTAAGAACAAATACCTCTACCCCAACCAGAGAATAACGGTCTACCGAGGCAGCCGCCCGGTCGGCATTTGACGGGCGGCTTGCAGCCGTCCAAATCCATTCCGGACGGATTTGTGACGTGCGCTATCCATGGCGCACGCCCTGCGGGCGTCCTGTGCCCCGGTTCACATTCTGAGTAAATCTACGTAAAATCGGGTCATGGCCGGATTCCTGAAATTCCTCCTGCGTTGCCTGTTACGGGTGCTTTACCGGGTTGAAGTGACCGGGATTGAACACTACCACCAGGCGGGCAAGCGGGTATTGATCGTCGGCAACCACACCTCTTTGCTCGATGGCATCCTGCTTTACGCCTGGTTACCGGACACGCCCAGGTTTGCAATCAATACGCAGATTGCCCGGCGCAGGCAGTTCAAACCGTTTCTCTATTTCGCCGACTTGTACACCATGGATCCGACCAGCCCGCTGTCGGTCAAGTCCATGGTGCGGTTTCTGCAGCAGGACAAAAAAGCCGTCATCTTCCCGGAAGGCCGCATCACAACGACGGGCAGCCTGATGAAAATCTATGAAGGGCCGGGATTAATAGCCGACCGTTCCGGGGCGGCAGTCCTGCCCATCGCTATCGAAGGAGCGCAATTCACTAAACACGGCTACCTCGGTGAACGCAGGAGACCTCCCAAAATCAGGCTGAAAATACTGCCGCCTGAGAAAATAGAGATACCTGCTTCAATCCAGGGGCAGGGGCGGCGCAAAATCGCGGCAAAGCTGATGCAGGACCTGATGTACAGGTTAGCCTTTGCCTGCTATGACCACGACAGGAACCTGCTCGATGCCATCCTGGAAGCGGCCGGCACATTCGGTAGAAATCGCGTCGTACTGGAAGACATCAAGCGGGAGCCGCTGAACTACGGGCAGCTGCTCACGCGCACTTTTATCCTGGGGGGTGTTTTGCGCAACGATACGCAACCCGGAGAATATGTCGGCGTACTGATGCCCAACGTCGCGGCAGGCGTGGTGACCTACCTGGCCATGCTGTACCTGGAGCGCGTTCCTGCCATGCTGAACTATACGACCGGCCTGCAGGTCCTGTTGAAAGCCTGTGAAACCGCGTCGATAAAAACGGTCTACAGTTCCAGGCAGTTTATCGAGAACGCCGGGCTTGAAACCCTGGCAGAAGGGCTGCAACAACACGTGAACCTGGTCTACCTGGAGGACCTGCGCGATCGCATCGGTGTCAAGGACAAGTTGCTGGGACTGCTGCGCAGCTACTATCCCCGAACCCATTTTCGCCCGGCAGCAAAACCCGGCGACCCCGCCACCATCCTGTTTACCTCCGGTTCGGAAGGCACTCCCAAGGGCGTGGTATTGTCCCACCGCAACATTTTGTCCAATTTCGCCCAGGCGCGCAGTTGCATCGGTTTCAAACCCAGCGATATCTTCTTCAGTTGCCTGCCGTTGTTCCACTCGTTCGGGCTGAACATCGGATGCGTGCTGCCTCTCCTTGGCGGCGCGAGGATATTCCTGTATACCACTCCTCTGCACTACCGGGTTATTCCCGAACTGATATACCAGACAGACGCATCGGTTTTATTCGCTACCAATACCTTCCTTCAGGGGTATGCCCACCATGCCCATCCCTACGATTTCAGATCCCTGAAGTACGTGTTTGCCGGAGCTGAAAAGCTGCAGGACGATACCCGCAAGCTGTGGCTGGAAAAGTTCGGTATCCGCATACTGCAAGGCTACGGCGCGACGGAATGCAGTCCGGTTGTCTCGGTAAATTCCCAGGTCCGGAATAAAGACGCCAGTGTGGGAAGAATGATGCCGGGGATGGACGCTTACCTGGCTCCCGTTGAAGGAATAAACAAGGGCGGCCGCCTGGTGGTAAAGGGACCGAACATCATGTCTGGCTACCTGCTGCACGGCACCGACGGAAACATCCGGCCGCCGGGCACGGAACGCGGGGAAGGCTGGTATGACACGGGTGATATAGCCGCAATCGATGATGAGGGATATATTGATCTGCTGGGACGGGTGAAACGCTTCGCCAAGATAGGCGGCGAGATGATTTCGCTTACCGCCGTGGAGGAACTTGCCGGCGCGGCCTGGCCGAATTACAACCATGCCGCCATAGCCCTGCCCGATAAACGCAAGGGTGAAAAAATCATCCTGGTTACCGAATATGACCAGGGTAATCGTAAATCCTTCCAGAAAAAGGCGCGGGAACTGGGCTATGGGGAATTGTATATACCCAGGGATGTGGTGCACGTGCGCGAGATTCCGGTGCTGGGTACTGGGAAGACGGATTACGTCACCTTAACAGAAATGATCCAGAACCAGGCTAATTAACTGGAAGGCCTATAAAGCTATTCACTGTAAGCTCCTCAAACAGTTTTGGAGCAGGCTTTCAGGACCCGCTGTGAATACATCCCTGTACGCTTACCATCCGCTATCCCTGCGGATGATAGTCCTGAAAGCCTGCTCCAAAACTGTCTGGACTCTCGTTGGATGACCAGGTTATCAGGGGCTAATTTTCTGACTATCTCCTTTGACAAAAGGCACAAATCCCACAGGCAGGATGTCCGTGACCGTGATCTCTCCGGTTTGCTGTTTTTCCAGCACTTGAAGTGATTGATACCCATGTTGCGGGCCGACCGGCACCACCATGCGTGCGCCGGTTTTTAACTGATCGATCAAGGGTTGGGGCACCTCCTCAGGAGCGGCCGTCACAATTATTGCATCGAAAGGCGCATGTTCCTCCCAACCGATGTAACCGTCTCCGATCTTCACTGTCACATTATCGTAACCGAGTCGCACCAGTGTATCCTCTGCCCTCTTACCCAGTGATTCGATGATCTCTATGGTGTACACATGGCGCACCAGAGCGGCCAGGACCGCCGCCTGGTAACCCGAACCCGTGCCGATCTCCAGGACGGTCATGTTTTCATCCACGCCCAGCAGGTGCGTCATCAGTGCAACGATATAAGGCTGTGAGATAGTCTGGCCCTCACCGATAGGCAGTGCGTTATTCAAATAGGCAAGTGCGCGTAAGGAAGGGGGCACGAATTCATGGCGCGGCGCCGCAGCCACGGCCTGCACCACCTTTTTATCCAGCGCCTCTATGCCGGTATAACTGCGGGTGTCGGCCACCATCTCCTCTACTTCGGCAAGCATCTCCCTGCGCGCCGTTTCATATTCCTGCTGCGCGCACAGACTGCCGGGGATGGAAATTAAAACGAGAAAACCGTAAACCGCCATTCTGCGCAGGCAAAGTGGCGGAAGCCGGGTGTCAGACAATCCCACCCCCTATATTGAGAACCGCACCGGTGATATAGGAGGCTTCGTCGGAGGCAAGAAACACAGCCGCCCTGGCCACGTCGTCGGGTGTGCCGAATCTTTTCAGTGGAATTTCCGCGATACGTTCCGAATAATACTCCTCATCCATCACGTCATTGGCAAAGGCAGTCGCGATCCAGCCGGGCGCCAGTACGTTGACCCTGACCGCAGGGGCTACGGTCCTGGCCAGGGATCTGCTGAATGCCGTAACACCGGCCTTTACCGCGGAAAACATTTGCGGATTGGTGCCCTGGTAACCGTGGATAGCCTGGTCCCAGGACATATTGAGGATCACCCCGCCGCCCTGCCGCTGCATGATCTCTGCGACAGACCAGCAACACTGGATTGTCCCTCTCAGGTCCACGTCTATCAGTCCGGAGAGTTTTTCCCGGTCCGTCAGTTCGGCCCCGCTGCCCGTCAGGATATCCGCGCCGGCATTGTTCACCCATACATCGATCCGGCCGAAGCGGGTGGTGACTTTTTCGAGCAGGCTGTTGACACTGTCCTGGTCCGCAACATCCGCCTGGATGGCAACTGCCTGTCCGGGCAAGCCCTTTATTTCCCTGACCACGTCCTGCGCCCGGCCCCTTGACCTGTTGTAATTGACGACCACCCGCGCCCCTTCCCCGGCACAAGCCAGCGCGATAGCGCGCCCTATCCCGGAACTCGCACCGGTGATCACCGTTACCTTATCCTCAAGCCGCGACATGGCGTATAGTATAGCCACAGAGAACATAATTTGGGACACCCATAAATTAATAATTTTTAGCAATTTATGGGTGTCCCAAATTATGATAAGCGTTATTATTCCCTGTTATAACCGCGCGCACCTGCTGCCACGGTGCCTGGATTCGGTGCTCGCGCAGGAGTTCAGGCCTCTTGAAATCATTGTTGTCGACGACGGGTCAACCGACTCAACTCGATCTCTGCTACAGGGCAGCTACCCCGGTATCAGGATAATCAGCCAGGAAAACAAGGGGGTGAGCGCGGCCAGGAACGCGGGCATCAGCGCCGCAAAAGGCGATTGGCTGGCCTTCCTCGATTCGGATGATACCTGGTTCCCCGCCAAGCTGGGACGGCAGGTACGGGCTGTCGAGGCATCTCCCGGCAGCAATATCGTGCATACCGATGAGATCTGGATTCGCAACGGCGTCCGGGTCAACCCCCAGCGCAAACACAGGAAATACGGCGGCTCGATCTTCAAACACTGCCTGCCTCTCTGTGTCATCTCCCCTTCATCCGTCATGATTCACCGGCGCGTGTTCGACCGGGTCGGCCTGTTCGATGAAACGCTGCCGGTCTGCGAGGATTATGACTTATGGCTGCGCATCTGCGCCCGGATGCCGGTACTGTTTGTCCGGGAACCCCTGGTCACCAAGTACGGCGGGCATGATAATCAACTCTCAAGCCGCTACCGGGGCATGGACCGCTACCGCATCAGGTCGATCGACAGGGTTCTCAATGAAGTGGAACTGGAAAGTTCTGACAGGAAAGCAGCAATAGATACACTGGTCAGCAAGACCAGGATCTACCTGAACGGCGCCAGGAAACACAACAACCGGGTATTTGTCCAGGAGTGTGAACAGCTGCTGGAACAATACGTAACAAGCTGATGCTGCATATAATCTGTGCCCTGAAACCCGAGTCCCGGCCGTTGCAGGAACATTTTGAACTGCGACCCCTGCCAGGCGCAGCTTCGATCTACCAGAACCCGGAAGCGCGCCTCACCCTCACCTTGTCAGGCATCGGCAAATCCGCTGCGGCAGCGGCGGTCGCCCGCACCCGCGACCATTTCAGGGCCGGCAGGTCGCACGCCTGGCTGAATCTCGGGATTGCAGGCCATGCCAGCCTGCCGCTCGGCCAGGCGGCCGTCATCAACAAGGTAACCGATGCCGCTTCGGGCAAAACCTGGTACCCATCCCTGGTTTTCACCACGACGCTGCCTGCCCGCGACCTGCTGACCCTGGACCAGCCGGACAACGACTACCGGGAGGAATTATTCGACATGGAGTGCGCCGGATTTTTTCAGGCTGCAAACGAATGTGCAACCCTGGAACTGGTACAGGCATTGAAGATAATCTCGGATAACGCCGACCAATCCATGGACCGCATCAACCCGGACCTTGTCAGTCGCCTGGTGACGCAAAACCTGCCCGTAATTGAAGAGGTCATTGAACAACTGCTTGCTCTCTCGGAACTGCAACAACGCCTCAACGACCCGGGCCCGGACTACCATGTGATTATCAGACACCGGCATTTTACCGTTAGCCAGGGACACAAGTTGCAGTCTTCACTGAGAAAATGGCGGGCACTGTACCCCGGAGATACAGGCCTTGCCGACCGCCTGGCCGGGATGAAAACTGCCGCAGACATCCTCCGGCTGCTGCAGGACGAACTTGCGAAGACACCGATCAGATTTAACAAATAACAGGAGTACGTATGATGGTTGCAGGTTTGGATAAGCGTTTTGATGTATACCCTCCCTGGTATACACCCTACGGGCACCCGTCGGGTGTCCAAATCTGCTCCTGGCAGATTTGTTACACTATCATCCGCAGGGACAGCGGATGGTAAGCGTACAGGGATGTATTCACAGCGGGTCTTAAAACGCTTATCCAAACCTGTCCCGCTATCTCACAACGCAGAGACTGATGATTGATCAGATCTACATTGAGGATGCAGTGATCGAACACCCGCGGGCGCGCGCCATCCTGCAGAAGTTTCCGCACGCGACCGTGACGCAATGTGCGCGTTACGGCGAAATATTCAACCGCAGAGCGCAGAACTTCCGCCTGCAGAAAATCAAACCGGCGCTGATCCTGGCTGAGAAGTTCACAAATCACGTATTACCCTCCCCGCCTGAATACGCCATCGGAGGGGAACAGAATTATTATTTCTCCCACATGCTGAACTGCATCTATGACTGCCGCTACTGTTTTTTACAAGGCATGTACCAATCGGCGCACTACGTGGTATTCGTCAATTACGAGGACTTTTTCGACGCCATCAGCGACAAGGTCCGGGCCGCGGGCGACGCCTCGGTCCATTTCTTTTCCGGTTACGACTGCGACAGCCTTGCCCTGGACCCGGTCACGGGTTTCGTGGAGGAGTTCCTGCCCGTATTCAGGGGACACCCTGGCGCCCTGCTGGAATTACGCACCAAGAGTACGCAGATCCGCTCGTTGCTGGCACAGGAACCCATGCCCAACTGCATTATCGCCTACAGTTTCACCCCTGCTGAAATCGCGCACGCCATCGAACACAAGACACCTGCCGTGAGTAAACGCCTGCAGGCGCTGCAACGGCTGCAGGCACACGGTTGGCAAATCGGTCTGCGTTTCGACCCGTTGATTTACCAGGAGGGCGTAAAGGAACAATACAAGACCTTGTTCGAGCAAGTGTTCAGGCGCGTGGACACGGAATTGCTGCACTCGGTCAGCCTGGGCAGTTTCCGCCTTCCCAAATCGTACTACCAGAAACTCTCCCGGCTTTACCCCGAAGAAGTCCTGTTCGCCTCGCCCCTGGAGGAAACAGGCGACGGGATGGTCAGCTACCGGGAAAACATACGTGACGACCTGTTATCGTTTTGCCGGGATGCCCTGCTCTGTTACATCCCGGAGCACAAGTTCTTCCCCTGCGAACCTTCCCCGCCGTTCCAGCGGAAGCAGGAACGACAGCACGCGCTCTGACCCGATTACCCGACGAGACGGGTAAACGCCTCCCTGACCTTTTCCCTGATATCCAGGAATTCTTCCATGAATTCACCGGTCTGGCCATCGGCGTAGCCCATGCCCCGGGACAGGACCGCGTTTTGTTTATGGTCTGCCGGTATCGTGCTGCTGGGTTTCAAATCTATCAGGCGCATGCAGATCTCTGCCTTCTTCAGGTAGTTGTATGCCATTAACAAATGGCCGGCAGTGTCCGCGTCGATATATTTCAGTTCCGACAAGCGCGCCAACGCGGTGCGGGTGCTTTTCGTCTGTAATTCAGCATGGTTTCTGCTATGGCTTAACTGTAAAAAATGTGTAATAAAATCAATGTCCATGATGCCGCCCTTGCCGCGTTTGATGTCATGCTTGTGGCGCGGACTGCCCAGCGTCTCCTCGACCAGTTCACGCATTTTCACGATTTCATCCTGCAGCAGCTCCGCGTCGTAGTCCCCATAGACAGAGTCCGAGATAGAACGCAATGCCTCCCGGCCAATGTTTTCCGGGTCATAGATAGGCCGGCAGCGGGTCATCATCTGCCGCTCCCAGATCGCCCGGTCCGACCGGTGATAATCGACAAAGGAATCCACCGACGTAATCAGGGACCCGGAGGTACCGTGAGGCCGCAGGCGCATGTCCACCTCGTAAAGCAGGCCGGCAGGGGATATCCTGGCCAGGTTGCGCATCAAACCCTGCAACTCGCGTGCAACCCCGCTAGCGTCCCCGCTAGCGTCTCCGCTGGATGCGCTCCCGTACAGGAATATCAGGTCGAGGTCCGAACCGAATATCATCTCGTACCCCGCCATCCTGCCCATACCCAGGACCGCCACATTGTCCAATAACCGGCGATTGGTCCCGGCCATCTGCCTGAGCATATAGCTGAAGACACACTCGGCAAGCAGGGTCAGGTTTTTTTCAACTTCCGCAAGCGACATCTCTCCCTGGAGAAAACGGATGAGCAACAGCAGCATCCACTGGTTTTTTATCGACGACAGGACATTCAGTCCCTGCTCGATATTCCGCTTGAACCCTTCCACCTGCAAGGTACGCATCATTTCGTCGGCGTTGATCGGTTTATCCCGGTAATTGTCGATCAACTCCGTTATTTCATAGCCGCGGAAAAAGATATACCGGGTGAAATACCAGCTGGCGCCGAAAATATTGATAATCAGGTTCTTGTCCACCGGCCTGTCCCCCCATTGTTCCTTTTCGCACAATTCGTTCCAGCGGCTGAAACTGACGTCCGCCTGCACCCTGTTCCAGGCGCCGGCAAAGGTTACATGGGACTGTTTATCGACCCCGGCGTCATCTCCTCCTGCCTCAGGCAGAACTTTTTCAAAGGACCTCTCGGCTATTTCCCGGTTAGCGTTAAGGCGGCGTTCGAAGTCTGCCAGGATTTCTTCATTTGACCCGTCTCCTCCACACAGAGAACGCGCTACCCTGATCCTGCCCTCTGCATCATCCGGCAAGGCATGTACCTGTTTCTCGTCCGCCATCTGCAACCGGTTTTCCAGGCGCCGCAGGAACAGGTACGCGGTCCTGAGATCCTGCTCGTCTTCCGGGCTGATAAAATTCAGCTTGCGCAGGCTCTCCAGCACCGCCAGGGTATTGGTTGTACGCAATTCGGCGTGCCTTGCAGCGCTGACAAGCTGCAGTATCTGCACAAAAAACTCGATATCCCTGATCCCGCCCCGGCCCAGCTTGACGTGCCATTGGCCGCTGCGCGCCCGGACCCGGGCCATATCCCCCTTGATGGCCACAAACCGCTCCAGGTCCTCGGCGCTCATGGAACGTATAAACACGAAAGGACGCAACCGGGTCAGGAGTTCATCAGCCAGCGTTGCATTGCCCGCAACACAGCGGGCGCGCAACCATGTCAGCCGCTCCCAGGCCTCCGTACTGGCCTGGTAATAGTTCTCGGTCTCGTCCACGGACAGAAACAGCGGCCCGCTTTTCCCCCAGGGCCGGAGTTTCAGGTCAACCCGGTATAAAAACCCGCTGCGGGTGGTCTGTTCCAGCATCCTGGTAAACTGCCTCAGGCCGCTTGACAACTGCGCCTGCAGGTCGTGGGATTTGAGACCGCCTATCTCATCGTAATTGGCGGCGGCGAAGATCAGGTCCACGTCGGAACTGTAATTCAATTCGCCCGCTCCCAGTTTCCCCAGGGCGAAAATACTGACGTATTGACCGGGATCGTCTTTATTTCCCGCGTTGAAGCAGAAGGCAAAAGCCTTTTTGAGAATGGAATCCGCCAGCAGGCTCAGCCGCTCCAGGACGATCTCATAAGGATAGCGCCCGGACACATCCATCCATGTTATTTTCAGTAACTGCTCGTACTTGAAACGGCGCAAAGCCTCCGGGTCCTGGATGCCGTCCAGTTGTGCCGGGGTAATTTCACATGGTTCACCCAGCAGGCGAATGGTCTGCGGGTTGCGGCAGACATAGTTAAACAGGAAGGTTGAATAGCCGATGATGCTGATGAAATCAGCCGCAAGCGAAGCCGGCAGCCGATCCAGTTCCTCACGCAGGGCGGCATCTTCACGCATCCGATCAAACCTGAGCGCGGCAGCCTCAGCATCAGGCGCGGCGGCGATAAATTGCTGGAAATCAGGCATGGTGATGCGAATTAAGAATTACGAATTAGGAATTAGGAATTGGAGACGTCACAATACGCAGTCGCCGCAGGCGGCACAATCATTCCTAATTCCTAATTCCTAATTCTAAATTTTGTTGTAGATCTCTCCCCCGTGGCGGTTGAACTCCTGCGCCTTATCATCGAGCCCCTGTGAGATCACCTCGTCCATGTCCTCCATGCCCTGCTGCTTTGCATAATCACGCACGTCCTGGGTTATTTTCATGGAACAGAAGTTCGGTCCGCACATGGAACAGAAATGGGCGACCTTGTGGGCCTGTTTGGGCAGGGTCTGATCGTGGAACTCCCGGGCTTTATCGGGGTCCAGGGACAGGTTGAACTGGTCTTCCCAGCGAAATTCAAAGCGCGCCTTGGACAAGGCGTTGTCCCTGATCTGCGCGGCAGGGTGCCCTTTCGCCAGGTCGGCCGCATGGGCCGCGATCTTGTAGGCGATGATCCCGTCTTTCACGTCATCCTTGCCGGGCAGTCCCAGGTGCTCCTTGGGAGTGACGTAGCACAACATCGCGGTGCCGTACCAACCGATCATGGCCGCGCCGACAGCCGACGTCGCCGTACTGGCCGCCAACATCAACTGGAATGCCTACAACAACTTCGGGGGCCGCAGCAATTACATCCACGCCGACAAGTTTCCGTCGACCCCCAC
>MKWU01000433.1_pt1 | contig 80007 bp, 77 predicted proteins | sample 809101 | NCBI WGS metagenome assembly MKWU01 (sample SAMN05860141, study PRJNA318959) | sponge metagenome | host: Aplysina aerophoba | place: Slovenia: Piran, Adriatic Sea, Gulf of Piran | collected 2013-05-07 | reverse complement strand
CACATACGCCTACCATCAGTCTCCACAGGGTCCTCCTTTTCGGATGCGAATGTTTCAGCACCCGATTATGGAGGACCCTCCCTCACATTCGATGGATTCCCGACTCCCCCGAGATTTCCGAAGAACCCCTTTACCGGGGTCGTCACGGTACGAACCGCAGGCCTGCCGTCGGCATTCTCTGTGCTTGGGTGTGTTGTCGTCGTGATGTTGACCTTCATTGGTGAGTTCTTTCTGAACATCCGGTCCGAAGCAGACATGAGGAACTCGGAGGCGCTCAACAGGATCGGTATATCTATCGAGAGGCTTGGCGATTTGAGGTCGGTGATGTATCGCCACTTCTTGTAGAGATTGTTCTTGGCTGAGAGGAATTCGCGAAAGCTGCTCCTGAACTGAACGCTCTTGGTATCCCAATGGCTCCACCACTCCTCAAGTTGGTTTTTCTCATCGTCCGTGAGGAGATTGAACAGGCCGGTAAGGTCGTGCGTCTGCCACTTTCGGGTGTCTCCGCGGTCGGTTGACGCTAACTTGCCAAGGACCTCCAGGTATGCCTTGAGCGCTAACTCCAAAGTGAAAGCAGCCTGTTGCGCATAGGCTAACGCTTGGCCCTTGCCTGCGTCGGTGTTCCAGAAGTGACGGGGCTCGCCGTGGTAGTCGAACATCCCTTCTAGGTTGATGTTTGCCACCGGTATCAGCTTTGACGCCTCGTAGTACATTTTCGCGAGGTGTGAGAATGTCGTGATCCCTGGGACCTTGGTCGCGACCGACCTGGGGTCCAGGTTCAGCGAATGGGCCTTTGCCTTTTCCGACTTTGAGAAATCCCTCTGGTTTTTGTTCCTATCGATGGCGGCTATCTCGTGGATGTGTTTTTGGGAGATCGGATGTACTGGTATGTCACCGCCGTGGTGACGAGTCAAATGGGCGAAACAGGCAGCGGCATCCTCCAAACGGGAATGGGTCCCATGCATGTCAGAACATCGGGAGAACAGGCCAAATACTTCAAAGGGCATGCTCAGACCACCGCTCCATACCGGCTCTACCCGCCAGGATTGACCACGACCTAGCCTTCATCTAGTCCCAGGGGAGCCACCAGTCGGGGGTGCCTTTGTCCAGCAGCCGAGGGTGGAAATAGATCCGATGATGAACACAGGTAGCGGGTGCCTTTCTGAGGGCCCGCTGCCAGAAGTAGGAGCTGGGAGGGTCACCGAACACCACCCAATCCTGGGAGGCTTTGTTTTCCCACACCCATGCCGGCATAGGCAGGGTTTTCCTAGCAGCCAGGGCATGCACCAGAGAGGCGATGGTGGGCAGGATGCGCCAACCCGTGCCCTCATAGGTTGGGGGTTCGGCGATCAAGGATGCCGGGTCGTCAGAGCGGTTCCAGTCGGCTACGAACTGGATGAGCGCGTGCCGGTATGCATTGAACCAGTCTCCCTCCTCTCCCATGATGGCCGGGAGGTCGCAGACCCTGCGCGGTTGTCTGGGGGAAAGCGGCGCTGAGAGGGGGATGACGGTATCGGGGGTGATCGGCAGTTCAAGACCGGCGATAGTCGTGGGTTTGGTCACATCCAAGGAGACTAAACCGTTGGCCTGGTGATGCCATGACAGATACCTGCCTCAAAGCCTGAAGCTCACGCCGCCCCGCTGACTCCGACCCGCCCGACGACAACTACGCGGAAGAGCAATTCTGGGGTCAGGTACTCCGTAATCGGAGCTCCGGGTCGCGGGGATCTCACGAACTACGCTCTTGCATGACCCCAGCGCCTGAATCTATATGACAGCGCCGACGTCAATGCGGTTGGCATCCCGACTGAAGAACTGTTATGTCTATCTTATGCTCGAGCCCGGGTACGAGAGCCGACCTCTCCCTAGACGCCAACTCCCGGAACCGACAGCCCAACATCGCCTCGCTGAACAGGTCGCCAAACTCGAACACGCTGCAGTGCGGCTCCACAGAGGTTGGCACCCATCATCGCGCTCTCAGTACCACCCTCGCGTTCTCAGTAGGACGGGTGGGTGCCCCTTGGGCGGTGTTCAGAGGATGTCGTTTTTCAGATGTTGCAGGAAGTGTCGACGGGCCACCATCGAGGTGAGAAGCGCCGCGGCAGCGTCGGTTTCGGAACACTTGAGCAGTTGCGCGATCTTTCGGATGTGAGCGTTGTGGCGTTCGGTGATGCGCACCGGCCAGCGCACCGTTCTCTTTTCTGCCGGTGCTCGACCCAGGTGTTGGTGAGTGATGGGTTGGCGGGTGTCATAGGTCAGAACCCCTCGTATGGCTTCGGAGCGGCTCAAACGATTCCCATTTGCGGTGGACTCCAGAAAGGAGGCTTGCATGGGAGTGATCCGGAGGGTTAGGTGAACCATACCCGGTTCACTGTCCTGGTTTTGGGAAAGCCGCTGGGGACGGTCGAGAACACCGTGTTTTCTGGTGGCCTCACGAACGAGCCGCCGTGCAACCGCCACCGGAGAGATCTCCCACTTCTCTGCTAATGCCGTGAGACCAGCCGCATAGGACGGGTTGAAAACCATCCGCACATCTTGTAGTTGCTGCCCCTGCTTTGGTCTCGGCACTTGCTGTTTTCACTCCCTTCTGGATCAAACAGACGCCGGTGGTTTAGTCCATTGGATGCCCCGAAGGGCGAGTGCTAATCGGCTCTCTTGGTTTAGGCTGCTGGCCGGCTGCGGATCCATGCTTCGATGTCGCTTCTGAGCCATCCAACAGCCCGCGAGCCATCACCACCCAAACGGACAGGAGCAGGGAACTCGCCGGTCTGGCGAAGACGCCACAAAGTCGTACGAGACAAACCAGTAGCAGCCACGACAGCCGGCATCCGCAACACCTGAAGCAACCCACCGACGGGCGGATCGGGTTCACGGTGGACAGGAACGGACCACCCCTGCGGACGCTCAGAACGAGATGTGCTGCTTTTTATGCTCTCCACCATGCAACAACACACAGCCAAACCGTTCGTTTAGGGTCTGACCTGGGGAAACACCCACTCGACATCGCAACCGTTCGCAAGCCGTTCGCTGACGGCGCTTCTCGTGCGAACTCGTGTGAATATGCAACGAACGCGTAGGTAGAAAACAATCGAACCGATGTCAAACCAGAACGCGCCGTCCCGGATTGTTGGTGGCTGCCCACCCAAAATCTGGTGTGGGCACTGATTTAGTGCAAACGTGTGGTTGAGTTGTTGCCACGTCAAGACGCCTGTCTTGAACTGATCTGGGCCATGGCAGCTACGGCTACCTGGCACGACATGTGATCCACACCGAGCAAATCCCTTTGCTGGCTCTTCACCCATCCCATGTCCGATCCGACATTCACGCATTCCACACACCCGTCCCTCCTCCGATGTCAAGAACACCTTTTGGCCTGGGTCTGTCGTTGTCCAACTAATGAACTCGTCTACCGATGCTATCACCGCGGCGGGCCGTCACCTGCCCTCAGGCAGAACTTCTCCAAGCTGCTTACCCCCTGGCCAAACTGTTCACCACCGGGTGCGCCACCAAAGTTGAGATGTGGTGGATGGTCTTTCCACCACCCCTTTCCGCTGGGGGTGGCTTGGGTAGGCACGGATCAACTCCCACCCCGCCCGAAAAAGCTACGGGGCGGTTCATGTACTCGTGAGGAGATGGGCCTGGCGACCCACTGGGGATGGCGCGAAAACTACGATTCAATGTGGGTTTCTCTGGAATTGTGGTGATGTTTCTTGAGCAGCTTGCCTAGCTTGAGGAGTGTTTCCACGATCCGTGCGGCTATCGTCTCGAACCCCTCTTGAGGGTTTAGGCCCCTTATCCCCATGCGAAGAAGCGCTTTCTTACGTCCCTTTCCCACCATGTGGGCTATGCCACCCCCTGACCGAAGGCCTTGCAAAGCCCTCAATGGCTCCACCATTGTTCTGTCTCCGTTCAGCGCCTCGATCGCATCCTCTAAGAGAGCGAGGGAAGGTCTGGATCTGTCTTGCTCTTTTAGAAACGCACGTAACATCACTTTGTCGATGGCGTCGACCATTGCCTTCGTAAGAGTCAAGACGGGGGCGTGAAGACTTCGCGGCTCCGTTGACACCGGTGGGTGAAGACCTTCCCACTCAGTTTTATCGGGCTCGGTCAGCGAACGCCAGATGGGTCCGCCAAAGACAACTCCCGCTATGTCATTGACGTCATCTCTTAGAGTTCGGAGCATGCTGACAGGATCATAAGTTGATGTCCATTGGTTGAGAAAGTCCCTTCGAACCCGATCTTCTGCCATGGCGCCTTCCGGTGGCACATTGTGAGTTCTCCAGTGGGACCATTCATCGGCTGGCAGATCGCGACCGATGTCACCCAGATACACCTCCACCAGACCAACGGTGTTGCGGCTAATAGCGACACTCCACATATCGAGACACGATAAACGGGTGGCCCTAACACGATATCGGCTCGGTTCTCTGATGTACCGATCCAACACATCAGGCGTGAAGTACACCGGTGTCAGGTAATGCAGCCGGGATCCGTCCCCATCAAAATAGGTCCCAAGTTGGTCAGGATCACATGTATGCATTAGGGGCCGCCCACTCCCATGATCTATGTCGTATTGAAATTCTGGGTAGAGCAATCCCCGCTTAGATTCCTTCCACCAAGGTAGACGAGGGCTCTCCGATTCCCGGATAGCGTACTGGCCCACCATTCGGGACCAGCACTGAGGATCGACTACATTGCCGCCCCAGCAGTGCCAGGAGAAGTTAGCCCAATCCTCGGTGAAGCTGTCATCGAGCTCTTGCAATTCTTGTACCCCGATTTTTGTGACATGATCAACCTGTGCGATCAGAACGCGCCCGATTTCCAACACGTATTGCCGAAGTTCCAAAGCCCTTATCTCAACCTTGTAGTGGTCATCAAGAATCTGGTACCTAACCAACTGTTGGTCTCTCCCGGCGCTATTCAAGTAATACCAGCCATCCTCCTTTCGGATCGCGTCCCAGTACCAGAGAAAAGGTAGAGCCACCTCAACAACACGGCTTCTCACATCATGCTGATCTCGTACCTGGCCCAGAAACTCCAAACGAACTCCCCGTTCCTCAACCGCCAGCCCAGTCTCAACACGGCCGTCGCTCCACAGACCAAAACCTCCTAGCCCCTTCCCCACCCACGACCAGCACGACAGCACCAACTCGACATCCTCGGGCCTGACAAGAACAGCACCACGACCACCATGCTGCTCCTCATCAAAATAACTCTCTACGACAGTAATCCACTCGGTCGGCTGGGAAACAACATCGCGGAGCACCTGCCGCGGCCACAACTCCAGCGGATAAATCCCTTCGGGAGCCCCCCACAAATCAGCAAGGGACTCCGGCCGGTTAGCCGACCAGGGACCTGGTATGCGCGGGATGCTCACAACTCAGAAACACCCATTTCCACAAGCCTATAGGAACCAACGCAAGAAAGCCTGGGACGGAGTGGTTGTCGGATTAGCCAAAGTCGAGGCTGGCACGACCCTTTGTGGTTCTTCGGAATTCTCGGGGCAATTTGGGAATCCGTAGCCAAATGCTCGGCCTTCGGTCTTCGCTACGGACCCATCAGTGAGACTCACTGCCACCAAACAAGTGCTCCGTAGCCTGGACAGGCGCGTCCGGGCGCTCACCACCGAGATCGGGGGCCTCAAAGCATCAATCGTCGAACTGGTCGTATCTGTCGCTCCCCACCTCTTGGACCAGCCCGGTGTAGGCCCTATCACGGCCGCTCAAGTGCTCATTGCCTGGTCTCATCCTCGCCGATGCCAACGAAGCAGCGTTCACTCGGCTAGCCGGCGTCGCACCACCGGAAGCATCGCTCGGCAGCGTACCCGTCACCTGCTGAACCGACGCAGAAAGACGTCGGGTTGCTCCCCTAGAAGGAGCCCTTTGACGATCACCATGCCTTGGCAGTATTTAGTCGTCTATGAGAGCCATCCACGGCGCATGTCGCGTCTGAGGTCTTGCCTAGATTCTTGATCTACGAAGTCAAGTAAGAACTTGAGGTAGAAGGCAGCGATCTGGGTTGATACTTGAGGCGAAGGGTCGCTAGGCTCCAAGGCAGGCACTGAGGTGAACATGGCTCATACACAACAAGAAGGTGTGGACCAATACCCGAAATCCGCTAGAACTACGGCGGATCGTCTACGTGAACAGGCTCACTTCCATGCAACAGGAGAGGATTTCCTAGATTGTCTCGCCTCCCGCTCTCATGAACCGGATGCCGTTCCTCCCGATATAGTTCAACGCGAACTGGACGCACTCAGAGCCGACCTTTCCTGACAGGTGCCCACTCACGGAGAGACTTTTCTGTTCTTGCGTGAGTACCACAAGCTGTCACCAGAGCGACAAAACCGTTTTCGCGAAGCCCTAGGACATCTTCTTGCTGATCTCGTGGCTATAGAAGATGGGCTGATGAACATGGTTCCGCCCGGGACTTCGAGTCAAGCGAGTGCAGGGAAAAGTGGATTCCTACGAGATGACATGGGCACCAGATGGTAGGGCGCTCTTCAGGTTCGATGAGGACGTGATCCCCGGGAAGAGGCATGTGGTGTGGGAAAACATCGGCACTCATGGCATCTTGCTTTGAGGTTTCAACCAATCCTCCACGAGCAATCGACACCTATTAGGTTGGGTTCCATCTCGCAGGCGGCACAGTCAAGGCTTTAGGTGAGGTAGTCAGACCACGCCTTCATGAGTGGTCGGCGAGCCTCCAGCAGATCGGTTCTCGAATAGGCCGCTTCGACCGGATTCTTCACTGTGTGACCAAGCGCCCGTTCGGCCAGTTCTCGCGAGACGCCAGTCTCGGCGCACCAATCCCGAAAACTGGAACGCAGCCCGTGAGGCACACACCCGATGGCGTTTTCACGGAATAGCTTGCTGAGTGTGGAATCGGACAGTGGCCTTCCAGTCACGCTGGGGAAGATCAGCCCGACACCACGGGTGAGTCCGGCGGCTTCGGCAAGTACTGCTAGGGCCGGCCCGCTCAAAGGCCCCCCGATGGGGCTTTCCGGTCTTTGTCCGCGACCCTGGAATCTCCCAAACCTGGGCAAACAGGTCTACCTCTCCCCACTGCGCCAGAAACCAGAAAGCGGTGACAATATGGGTTTGACCTGGGGAAACAGGGATTTTCTGGGACTAAGTGGAACTATATGAAACCCCGGATATGGCTCTCACCCCCGGAGCCCCGCATCCGTTTCTGGTTGCCGCGATTCTTTCCTTCGACAGGGGTCGCCGGTCGGTAGGAGTCCATGAAGACCTCCCTGCCTTCCCGGGAGGAATCGTATATGGCCATGATGATCGCCAACGACACCCGGGCATCCTCTCCGGTTAGAGCCGGATCTCGGTCTTCGCGGATGGCATCCACCATGTCCTGGAGTTGAATCCGGTGGCGAGTCTGGGGATAGGCCCAAGGGTCATCGATGTCCGTGAACTCGAAGTCCTGCTCCACCTCCACGCGGCCCTCATCTCCTTCAACATCCCAAAGGAGAAACCTGTCGTACTGCGCGTTGGCAACCACGGTGCCGGTCTCGCCATGCAACTCGATCCGGGACTTGAGGGCGGTGCGTACCGATGAAGTGCTCTCGATGATCCCGGTGGCGCCGCTCTCGAAGTTGACAACCGCGGTTGCGGTGTCCTCGACCTCGATGTCGTGAACGTGGGTGGCCACCCGGCCCATCACAGACCGCACCGGTCCCATCAGGTACTGCAGCAGATCGATGATGTGGATGGACTGGGTCATCATGCAACCGCCGCCCTCCAGCACCTTCGTTCCCCGCCAAGCGGCCGAGTTGTAATAGGCTGCCGTACGGCTGGATTTGTCGATTGCGTCGCTCAGGAAGATCCGTCCGAGGCGACCTGAGTCCACTGCCTCCTTGAGGGTACGGGCCACCACTCCAAAGCGCATCTGAAAGATCACCCCCAGCTTGGTGTCGTTCGCCCGGGACGTCGTGATCATCTCATCGGCCCTCTCCAGATTGATTTCGAGGGGCTTCTCAACCAAGGCATGCTTCCCGGCGTTGGAGGCGGCGATCATGACATCGGCGTGCAGGCCGGTGGGGAGGGAAACGATGACGACATCCACGTCCTGGTGCTCCACCAGGCGGCGATAGTCAGTGAACCAGAGTCTCGCACCGTGAGTCTTAGCGAACCTGCTGACGTTTGCCTCGTTGCGACTGCACACCGCAACGAGTTCACCGCCGTTGACGAATTGCATCTCCTTGGCCATGAACCCACCCGACATCCCAGTCCCTACCAGGCCGAAGCCGATCTTGCCGTTTCTCACCGCTACACCGCCTCTGTCTTGGTCGTGATGGCGAGCCACCATACGCGTGTCGCTCACATCATTCAGGGTCCTCCCCTGAATAATGCGAAATCTACAAACCATCCCGCCACCTGTCAAGGAAAACGCCGTGGTGTCCCCATCCGGCGTCGGAGCGCCACCCCGGCCAAACCTCATACACTCAGGGCAAGTGAGCCCTACCCCAAGAGACCAACCTCCCTTGCCGATCTCCCCGCTGGTGGACCTGGTTGACGTCTCCGTTTCATTGGGCGGCGTTGGGGTGCTTTCAGGGTGCCGGCTCAGCCTCCTTCCTGGCGAGTCACTCGGGGTCGCCGGGCCGAACGGCGCCGGCAAATCGACGCTGCTGGCCACCGTAGCCACCTTCATCCCGCCCACTGCTGGCACAGGAAACGTACTGGGGACACCTCTGGGCACGCCGCAAGCCCCGGCGGTCCGCGCTCTCATCGGTTGGTCGGGGCATGTGCCTGCCCTTTATCCCGACTTGACTCTTGGCGAAAACCTGAAAATGCTCGCCCGCCTCTGCGGCCACCCCGCCAAGGAAGGCCAACTCGCTCTTGAGAAGGTCGGACTGGGAGGCGCTGTCAACATCCGCACCGAGAGGTGTTCCAACGGCATGAAGCGAAGAGCCGACCTGGCGCGGTTGTTGATAGGCGAACCCCGTCTGCTTCTGCTCGACGAACCCGACGCCGGTTTGGACCGGGACGCCGCTTCGATCATCAGCCATCTGATCCGGACCACCACCCGCCGGGGCGGCGGGGTGCTGTGCGTCTCCCACGACGCCGCCCGACTGTCGGGCTGGGCAGACCGGGTGGTGGAGATCAGGGAAGGGAGGATCGGTTGAAGGCCGGCTTCTGGAGGTCCGCGTCGATCATTGCCCAGCGTGATCTCCGGGTTGAGATTCGAAGCGGAGAAGCCCTGTCGGTGGTGTTTCCGTTCGCGGTGGTGGCCACCTGGGTGGTGCCCCTGGCGACCGACGCCTCCCCAGGTCTCCTCAGGGACCTAGCTGCTCCCGTCTACTGGCTGATCTTCCTGTTGTTCGGAATGATGATCGTATTCCGGCAGACCGCGTCGGAGACCGCGGACCACAGGCGCGTCCTGGCGCTGACGGGCCTCGATCCGGCTGCCCGCTTCGTTGGCCGATCGGCAGCCTCAACTCTGATCCTGTTCCCGATATCGGGGATGCTGGTGATCCCGGTCATCGTGCTTTACGACTACCGGCCCCCGTCGGGGATTTGGTTGATGATTCCCGTGATCATTCTGGGTGCCATCGGGATGTCGATGCTGGGCACCCTGGCCGCAGATGTGACGGTGGGTCTCAGGGCCCGCACCAGCCTGGCCCCCCTGCTGATGGCGCCTTTGGCCGCTCCTCTTCTGATGAGCGCCTCCCAAGCGCTGGAAAGCTTGATCGCCGGGGGCGGTATCATCCTCTGGGTACTGGTGCTGGTTATAGCTGACCTGGGGTTGGCCGCCGCGGGAGTCATGTCGGCCCGGGCCTTGGAGGAAATCGCTCTGTGAAAAAGAAGGTTCTCGCCACCCTGACCGTCTTGGCGTTGGCAGCAGGCTTGGCCGCCGCATTCACCTCACCCCCCGATGCCCTGCAGGGTGACTTCGTTCGGATCCTCTACATCCATGTTCCTTCGGCCTGGCTGGCTTTTTTGGCCTTCGGAGTCACGGCGGCAGGAAGCATAGGATGGCTGTTCACCCACCGGATGGGCTGGGACCGAACCGCCGAGGCGTCTGCGGAGACTGGCGTGCTCTTCACCGCCGTGGCTCTGGCCACCGGGATGATCTGGGGAAAGCCGGTTTGGGGCACCTACTGGGATTGGGGTGACGCCCGATTGGCCACCACCGCCCTGATGTTCTTCGTATACCTTGGCTACCTGGCCCTGCGTCGCACCACCTCCGACCCCTACCGGCAGGCCCGCCGATCGTCGGTGTTGGGAGCGGTGGCGGTGGTGCAGGTGCCGTTGGTGTACTTCTCGGTGAAGCTGTGGCGCACCCTCCATCAGGGTCTCACCATCCGCCCCGACGGTATTCAAATGGACGGTGCGATGGTCACGGCATTGCTGGTGAACCTGGGGGCTTTCACTTTGCTTTACTTGACCTTGATGAGCTTCAGAACCGAGTTGGCCCGACTCGAGGAAGCCGTTTGCGAGTCGGAGATTTCGGTGCAGAGTCGCGTCACCGTCCCCCAGTTGGGTGAGGTGGAAGCGTGAACATAGGTTGGGTATGGGCAGCGTATCTGGCCACCGGCGCCATCCTGGCGGGCTACGTGATTCGCTTGGTCGTCCGATGGCGGAGGGCGACTGGTCGCCGGGACTGATGAACACACGCCGCTGGCCGTTTCTGATCTCCACGGGGGTGGCCATCCTGATAGCCGGCTTCTTCTTGGTTCAGAACATAGGGAACGAACTGGTTTATTACCTCACCCCTCACGAGGCCGTCACCCAACGCACCGATTTCCCCGACGGCCGCCGCTTCCGGTTGGCGGGGGTCGTGGTTGAAGGGTCGCTGCGGGAAGGCAGCGATCCGCTCCGGTTTGACCTGACCGATGGCGCCTCCACCATTTCGGTGCTCCTCTCTGACACGCCTCCTCTCCTGTTCGACGAGGATGTGAACGTGCTGCTGGACGGAGCCTGGCAGGACGGCTATTACCGGGCAGACGGGGCACTGGTGTCCCACGATGAGAACTACCAAGCGCCTCCGGTGACCGGCGCCTCCGGATCCTGATGCTCTCCTTCGCCGGAACCCTGGCGGTGTGGGCAGCGTTGCTCGGCGCAGCTTGGCTGACGGTGACCGCTTGGCAGGCCGCAAGGCGACCCTCATTCTCCATAGCCATTCTCCGCAGGCCGCTGCTGACCATGGTGTGGGCAGCCGTGGGCGCCATGGTGATCCTCCTAGCCGCTCTGCTGGCCAACGACTTCACCGTGTCCTACGTGGCCAATCACCACTCTCGCCACACCCCCTTCCCGTTCAACATCGCCACTGCCTGGGCGGCCTTGGAGGGCTCCATAGTTCTTTGGGGACTGGTGCTGGCCGGCTATGCCTACTTCGTGTGGCGAAGAGCCATCACCAGACACGAGCAACCGGATACGTTGGACTGGGGCGCTCTCGCCGTCATCGCCGCGGTTGGGGTCTTTTTCTTCGGACTGATGGCCACGGTGGGCAATCCCTTCGAGGTCTGCGTGGAGGCCTCCGCCCGTTCCTGCACCGCCTCCAGTGCCATTCCGTTCTCCTCCGCGGTGGGACCCGCCGACGGGGCAGGACCGAATCCTTTATTGCAGAACCACATCCTGATGGCTATCCATCCACCCCTGCTCTATCTGGGTTACGTGGGAATGACCGTTCCCTTCGCCTATGGCGTCGCCGCCCTGGCCCTGCGCAGGCCCGGTTCCGAGTGGCTCCGGCGAAGTGGCTTCTGGACCAGGATCAGCTGGGTGTTTCTCACCGCCGGCATCACTCTTGGTGCATGGTGGGCCTACGAGGTCCTCGGTTGGGGAGGCTATTGGGCGTGGGACCCGGTGGAGAACGCCTCTTTCATGCCCTGGTTGGTAGCCACCGCCTTTCTGCATTCCTCCTTGGTCCAGGAGCGGAGGGGAATGTTGGAGGCATGGAATTTCGTGTTGGTGATCGGGACCTTCTCCTTGACCATCCTCGGCACCTTCCTAACCCGGTCAGGAGTGATCGCCTCGGTTCACTCCTTCACCCAGTCAGCCATCGGCCCGGCCCTTTTGGGCTTCTTGGTGGTGGTGGTGGTGGGATCCTTCACTCTGTTCGCGGCGCGCTCCCAGCAGATCTCCTCACCCCCCCGCCTGGAGTCTCTTTCCAGTCGGGAGGGCAGTTTCATGCTCAACAACCTGCTGCTGTCGGTCTACGCCATGGTGGTGTTGACCGGAACTCTGTATCCGCTGGTGCTGGAGGCCTTCTCCGGTTCTGAGGTTGGAGTCGGCAGACCATTCTTCGACCGTCTGGCTGTTCCCATCAGCTTTGCCCTGTTGCTGGCCATGGGGGTGGGACCCGCCCTCCCCTGGCGGGTGGCCCGCCGCAAGGTGGTGTGGCCCAGGGTCCATCTCCCTCTGCAGGTGGCGTTGGGAGTGGGAACGGTCGTAGTGATCACCACCACCCGCATTGGCTATGTGGTGCTGGCGGCGGTGGCGGGAAGTTGGGTGGTGGCGGTGGCTGCCTATCGCCTCTGGACCCAAGCTCAACGCTTCGCCGGCTCCAAGGGAACCTCGGCCGCCAGACAGTTGGGACGAGTCATCCGATCCGATCGGGGGTTTTGGGGAGGCCAGTTTGCTCACGCCGGCGTGGCGTTGGCGGCCGTAGCCATCGCCACCACCGCCAACCTGGGACAGACCCTGGACCGGGTTGATTTGACGCCCGGTGACCGGGTCGAGTTCGCCGGTTACCAGTTGGTGCACACCGGCGTTGCCACCGCCAGGACGCCCAATCGCCTCACAAGTTCGGCAGCGGTGCAGGTTTGGAAGGACGACCAGTTGCAGGGGTGGGTGCAGCCATCCTTGAGCCAGTTTGAAACTTCCGCCCTCCCGATCGCCACCCCCGGGATCCACCGCAGTTTCAAGGAGGATCTCTACCTGAGCCTTACCCGGATCGACGAGCAGGGCATCACCTTGAGGGCCGCCACCGCTCCCCTGCAATGGGTGCTATGGGTGGGGGGTCTGCTCTGCGCGGCGGGAGGTCTTTATGCCTTGATGGGGCGGGACCGCCGGCGGTCCCGCCCCAAAACCGCGAAGACGGGAATCCACCCAGATGGGTGACGCATCGACCGTCCCCTCACGCCTCCGACGGATGTCTCCCCTGGTCACCGTGGCCCTGGGGATCTTCATAGTCTTCTCGTTGGTCAACGCCGACCCGATTGCCGAGGACCGCTCCGAGCGGATCGGAGACCAGGTTCGCTGCCCGGCCTGCGAAGGAGAGTCCATAGCCGAGTCTCCCAGTTCCTACGCGGCCGACATGATGACCTATGTGCGAGAATTGGTAGACCAGGGGCTGTCCGATCAGCAGGTGCTGGACCGGTTGATGGCCTCATACCCTGACTCCCAGTTACTGGACCCTCCACTCCGAGCCGGCACTCTCCTGCTGTGGCTGATTCCCGCCGCGGTGTTACTGACGGGGGCAGGCCTGGTGTTGTCCCGCCGCCGCAGACGGCCGACCGCTCTGCTGGGTGACAACCATGGTCGGTGAGGAGACCAAGTGGCAGGAGCGCTTCAACCAGGCTGCTCGGGACCTGGAAGAGTTGCGGCAGCAACTTGTCGAGAATGAGATCCCTGCGTCGACTGGCCGCAGGCTTCGAGATACATACCTGGAGGAAATGGAAGAGGCTAAACGACGGATTCGGGAGTTGCAAGAACGGGATCGCGTTTCCCAGGTCGCCGAGCAGGCCCAACGCTCCACCGGGTTCTGGACTCTGGGGAGGATCGTGGTGGCAGCCATCCTGGGGTCTGCCGCCGTGGCACTGGTGCTTGCAGTGGGTTGGTTCGTCAACCCCGAGGAACAGGTGGCTTCCGACCCACAGTTCGACCCTACCAGGTATTCCAACGAGACCATGGAGGCGGTAATTGCCGCCAACGCCGACCACCCACAGATAAACGGAATGCGCCTGGCCTTGGCGGCACGGTATTTCCAATCCGGTGAACTGTCGGCAGCCTTCCCCCATTATCGAGAGGTGCTGGAACGCAATCCCCACCCCGAAGAGGAGGCTGAAGCCTTGAGCCGATTGGGATGGATGGCCTGGGCAGGGTCCGGAGAAACACAACTGGCGATCGAAACCCTGGATCGGGCCCTTGAGGCCGTACCGGAGCATCCTCAGGCCCTCTATTTCAAGGCCATCGTCCTGTGGTGCGGGGCCGGTCAAGCGCAACAAGCGGTACCCCTGCTGGGACGGGTGCTGGAAATGCTGCCCTCGGAGACCGAAGTGGCCGCCGAATTGGCGGCGGCCCGGGCGGGAGAGGAGTGTCGATGAAGAACAAGCCGGGCAGGATGGGCATCGCGGTGGGCTCACTGGCAGTCATCTCCATGGCCGTGATCGCCGCGGTTTTCGCCGCTCGACTCTCCAACAACCCTCAATCTGCTCCTTCCCCTTTGATCGGAGCTCAATCGCCCACCATGACCCTGCCACTTCTGGACGGATCGGGCGAAGTGGCCATTCCCGATCCCGGCGCCGAGGTTACGATCATCAATTTCTTCGCCTCCTGGTGCCTGGAATGCCGGGTGGAGCATGCCGACCTGATGGCAGTGGCGGACGCCTTTCAAGGCGCGGGCGTTCGCCTCATCCAGATTGCCTACCAGGATCGCACCTCGGACGCCATAGCCTTCATCAACGAGTTGGGAGTGTCGCCCCTGGTGCACTACACATCCGACCCCGACAGTCGCGCCGCCATCTCGTTCGGAGTCTTCGGGATACCAGAGACCTACTTCATCGGCCCCCAAGGCACGGTCACCGCCAGAATCACCGGACCTTCCACCGCTCTCCAGTTGGGTGAGGAGATCGACCGCATCCTGTTGAATTGATCCCGCCAGAGGACGCAGGACACGAAAACGTTCAGGGAATCAACTCGTACAGGACTCCGGGTGGCGGGACCTCGGTCAAATCCCGACCGCCAACGCCCAGCAGGTGGCGGTCGAAGAACGACACCAGGTAACGGTCGATGATGGCGAAGACCTGGGCGGCGGGCATGGAACCTCGCAGTCCGAACCAGGCTGCCACGGGGGTGAGGGCCGGGGCCAAGGTCAGGTCACTGTGCACGGTGTTTTCAATCCCGATCCAATAGCTTCGGCGGTTGCTGCGTTCCACCAACCCTCTCAAGACTTGGTCGTTCTCCAAAACCCGCCATGGGTCTGACCGGATGAACATCGACGGCACATCCAGTTCCTTGGACAGTTCCGCAGATCTGATGGGCTCCACCCACCCGTCCAGAGACGCCACCACCCCGCAGATTTCCTCCAGCAGACATGTCCTCACCGCTGCTCCTCCCCCCAGGGAGTGACCGAAAATCCCCAGGCGGTCCAGGTCTGCGATACCGGCCAGTGACCCGAATGGTCCGCTCACTCCTTCTTCCAAGCTCCCGATGACCATGCGAAGGTCATCCGAGTATGTCTCAAGGATCCGGATGGCGGCTTCCTCAAATATCTCGTCGTCCACATCATCCGCGTCGGGAAGGGCCTCCGGATCCAGCAGGGCAACCGCACCGTCCGGGAAGACGGTGGCCACCGATCCATAAGTGTGATCAACCGCAATCACCAGATACCCGTGACTGGCCAGAGATTCCATCTGGTGGATGGCGGCATTCCGAAACAGTCGCCAACCATGGGAGTAAAGAATGACCGGGATCTTCCCCTGATACGGCACCACCTGCTCGAAGCTGTGGGAGGGGGTATAACGAGTGTGGTTCAGGAAGAAACCCGGAAGGCCCAAAGTGGCCGTTATAGCAGGGCCTATCACCTCCAAATCGGTTATCCAGGGACTGAGAGGTTCGGCATTTGTGGACAACACCCCCGGGTACCAGGCCTGCACCATGACCCGCCGGTAGTCTCCGGGGATGGGCCCGTAGTCTTCCAGACGATCTTCACTGCGGATCTCAAAACTGGTTGTCGCCACCTGATAGGGGCCTGTGGGAGGGGGCAGTTCTACGATCGGCAGAGCCCAAGCCGGAGCTACCAACACCAGCATGCCCACCATTCCCAAAACCACCCGGCGGATCCTGCGATAGGACTCCAGTTGCCGCTCCCTGGCCAGCATGTCACCAAGGGACATCCCCACTACCAAGCCATAGAGACCCCACAACTGCCATCTGAATCCCTCAGCCAGAAACTGGATGAACACCGCCGCTAGGAGGGCGACGGCCGTAACTCCCCTCGGCAGTCGTCTTCCCTCCAACGCCGGCCACAGAAGGGCAACCACCAGAGCCCCGGTGAGCAGCAATTCCCAAAGTCTCATCAGCGCTCAATCATGTCTTGGTGACACGGGAACTTTGAAATGGGGTGATGCCGGGCCAGGTTACCCCGATATCGCCAATAGTTCTTCGATCGCGTTCCGCAACGTCGAAGCACCCTGTGCACCGAACAACTGGTTGACAATGGTCTTGTCGGCACCGATCAGAACGGTAATGGGTTGATAGCCGATGCTGTAAGCAGAAAAGACTCGTTGATTCTCGTCCAGCCCCCACATCACCGCTCCGCTACGCAGCAGTTGATTGGCCCTCTGGGCCGTTGCATTCAAGGGTGCCTTCCAAGCGGGGGCCACGAAGGCCACCCGATCCTGGTACTCGGAGGCTAGACCATCGATAACGGGTAACTCCCGCTGACATGACGGTCACCACTCGGCCCAGAACACCACGAACACGGGCCGAGACTCGGCCGAGAGCGTAAACGTGCCGCCGTTACCCAACTCCAAGGTGAAATCGGGGGCGGCTGGACGATTGTGGGCCTCTGTGGTGGTCGTTGTGGGGGCAGCCGTCGTAGTGGTGGTCGGAGCCGCTGTTGTTGTAGTTGTCGGAGCGGTTGTGGTGGTCGTGGGGGCCGCCGTCGTAGTGGTCGGCGCGGTTGTGGTGGTCGTGGGGGCCGCCGTCGTAGTGGTGATCGGAGCCCCGGTTGTAGTGGTCGGCGCGGCGGTAGTTGTCGGCGGAGTTGTGGTGGTTGGCGCGGCGGTCGTGGTGGTGACAGTCTCCGCGTCCGTGGCGGCCCCTCCCGTAGTAGTGGTGACCTGGGCATCCGTCTCCCCAGCCGCCACCGTGGTGGTGGGAGCCACCGTGGTGGTGGTCTCTGCGCCGGTGGTCGTCGTTTCGTCGGCGTCGCCGGTGGTTGGAGAGTCATCGGCTGCCGTGGTGGTCGGCGCCGGGTCACTGGCGCCCCCATCATCCTCCTCAAGTTGTGGGGATGGTTCTTCCACCGGTTGGTCGGGTGCTGCTGAGGTGGTCGAGGTGGCGGGTGCGCTGTCCACCTGCCGGTCCGCATCGTCGGTTCCACAGGCGCTCCACACCATTCCGCAAAGGACCCAGATGGCCAATGTCGCTCGGCCGACAGAGAGAGAACCGCTCCGTGCGCTCATCATGCGGCAGCCAACAGGGTGTCCAAGATCTCCCTGATCTGGTCGGGGTTCCTGGCTCCCCGCCAAGTGGACACCAAAGACCCGTCGGCAGACACTATTGCACCGGCTGGCTGGCCTCCTATGCCGTAGTCGGCAAAGATCTCCTGCGACCCATCCAATCCCCACAACACCTGCCCGGAGGGAATCTTGCGCTCAGCCATGGCGGCAGTCTCCTCCAGACTTGACTTCCAAGCCGGTGCAACGAAGACCACCCGGCCTTCGTACTCAGTGGCGAGTTGGTCGACAGCGGGCAACTCCCGCTGACAGGTCGGTCACCACTCGGCCCAGAAGAACACCACCACCGGCTGGGTCTGCTGGGACAACACGAAGTCCCCGCCAGCCCCCAGTTCCAACATGAAGTCCGGAGCCGGCGGTCCCAGCGGTTCAGCCGTGGTGGTGGCCTCCGACTCAGTTGCCGTGGACGCAGGCGCGTCCGTCGTCTGTGCAGCGGCTCGCGTGGTCTCTGCAGCAGCGGTTGTCGCGGAGGTGGTCGGGGCGACAGTCTCTTCCGTGGCTTCCGCTTCGGTGGTCACAGGAGCAACGGCCTCCGCCTCTTCAACACTCTCCGAATCCCCGCCTCCGCACGATGCGATGACCAGCAAAAGCAGGATCAGGACTACGAAACCCGGCCAAGGCCCGCGGTGAATCATGTTGCAAAAGTATAGGTGTTACCAGACACAAGGCACTATGGAGAGCAAAGACGGTGTCTCCGCCCGAGCCGTACTGCCAATCGACCTTCGCTCAGTTCGCAAGCGCGGTGACTAACCCGGCCGCCTCAGGGGCCGCGGCTAGCAAATCGTCCAAGACCTCCTTCATTTCATCCGTGCCTGGGGGCCCCGACCAGACGAAGGCTATCGATCCGCCGGTATCGATCATGACGCCGGCGGGCACGCCGTTGAACCCGTATGCGGAGGAGATTTCGGAGTTCTGGTCCAAACCCCACAGCACCCTTCCGGAAGGGAACAGGCCCTCGGCAACCAGGGTGGCGCCCTCCAGGCTCGAATCCACCGCAGGGGCCACCACGACCATCCGATCCTGGTACTCCCCGGCCAACTCTGCTAAAGCGGGCAACTCCCGCCGGCAAACCAGTCACCACTCCGCCCAGAAGACGACGAGGACCGGCTTGGTCTGCTCCGAGAGGGCAAAAGTACCTTCAGTTGCCAACTCCAGGGTGAAATCTGCAGCCGGGGTCCCGATCTGGTCAGAGCCGCAGGAAGCTGAGAACAGGGCGACCAGCATCATCCCGACAGCAACCAACCAACGCTTGCGCCACTCCACAAAGGACACTCTAGGAACTGGGGAAGTCCTCTGGCGTTCCCATCTTGGCATTGCCCCTGACTCTTTCGAGACTAAAGCCGAGTACCAAACGAAAATCCTTTACGGAGAAGCATCGCCCGACTCCACGCCAACCGACGGGGCCTCGGACAGGGGGCCTTCCTTGGAACACCGCTTCCTCACCGAGTGGAAGAATCCACCATTTGGGTCAGGTCCGGTTCACAGGCAGACCGAGACCTACTTGCTCAGCGCGATGACCTGCTCGAGCACACCTTCGGCCCCTCCCGAATCAATGGACCGGGCCGCCAAGGCGGCCCCATCCTCGTGACTGTCCGCCAATCCGGCCACCACCAAAGTGGCAGCCGCGTTCGCCACCGCCGCATCCCGCCGGGGACCGACCTCACCTGCCAGCACCGAACGGAGCATCGTGGCATTCTTGCGAGCGTCTCCTCCAACCAGTTCGGACACATCAGAACGCCTGAGACCGAAGTCCTCGGGAGTGAGCACCACAGGAGTCACCTCGCCGTTCCACAGTTGGTAGCCGCGGGTTGGGCCGGAGACCGACACCTCATCCAATCCGTCGTCGGCATGGATCACCAATGCCCGTTCTGTCCCTAGACGAGCCAGAACCCCGATCATCCTCTCCGCCATCCGACTGTCGTACACACCGATCAGTTGACGGGTGGCTCCGGCCGGATTGGTGAGCGGCCCCAGGAAATTGAATACCGTGGGGATGCCCAGTTGCTGCCGAATCGGAACCACATGCTTCATGGCGGGGTGATAACGAGGAGCGAAGAAGAAACCGAAACCGGCTTGTTTGACCATCTCCGCGGTGCGCTCCGGCGCCAGTTCGATTCCCACTCCCAATGCCTCCAAGACATCCGCCGACCCACATTTGGAGGAGGCCGATCGGTTTCCGTGCTTAGCCACCTTGGCGCCCGCTCCAGCCGCTATCAAGGCGGCGGTGGTGGAGATGTTGAACGTACCGGACCGGTCTCCGCCGGTGCCGGCGGTATCGACCACCGGTTCCTCGATAGAGACCCTGACACCAACGGCCCGCATGGTTTCCACCAGGCCGACCATTTCCTCGGTCGTTTCACCCTTGGTACGAAGGGAGATGATGAAGGCCGACGTTTGAGCAGCAGTCGCCTGTCCACTCATAATGTCGTTCAATGCCTCCCGGGCCTCCGGGCGACTCAAGTCCTCACCGGCCGTGAGTTTGCCGAGTATTTCGGACCAGTTCATGAGGCTGCCGAGTCCCTCAGGCGTCGACCGAATCAGTGCGCGCCACTTTGGTGGCCAACCAGGCCACCACAGCGCCAACCAGGGGCGCCACGATATACAGCCACATACCGCCCAGATCACCCGCCACCAGTGCCGGTCCCAGCGAGCGAGCCGGATTGACGGAAGCTCCGGAGATGGGCACACCTGCCACATGAACCGCGATCAAGGCCAGGGAGATCACAATCCGGGCATGCCCGAGGCCCTGGCCTGCCACCACCATGATCACCAGGACAAAGGCCCCTGTGAGGATGACCTCGGCGCCGAATGCCGGGCCGGTGGCGGCGTAGGTATTCATGGTGTTGGCCACGGCATCGGATCCCGCCATGGCCAGCACCGCCAAGGATGCCAGCACCGCACCAATCACCTGGGCGATCCAGTAGCCGATCATGTCAGAGGTGCTGAGCGACCCTCCAAGCCGCATCGCCAGGCTCACTGCGGGATTGAAGTGCCCTCCGGAAATGTGACCAACCGAATAGAGGGCGATCAGAAGAGCGAACCCGAAGCCGAGCGCCACGATCACCAGGTTCCCCCCTGACGTGAAGGCAGCCATGGACCCTATTGCCACCAAAATGAAGGTTCCCATCAACTCGGCTATGTAAGACTGCTTCATAATCACCTTCCTCATGGGCTATGGGATCAACATCCGAAACTCTACCCTTCTCGGCTTACAGGATCAGGGTCATCGCTGAACGGAAAGGTGACAAGTGTGAGAATTCCCCGAATCCGGTTGCGGGCCCTGGTCATGGGCACCGCGGTTGGGCTGTTGGCAGTTGCTTTTGTCACCTTGATCGAGTGGTGGCTGGGAGCCCTGGGCTGGGAACTGTTCCCCGGTTTCGGCAGTGCGGACACCCGGGGAGGCGGAGCCGTGGCAGGGCTTGTGGTGGGAGTGTCGGTCGGCGGATGGGTGGCGGGACGGTCGGTAACCGTCCAACCCCGCTTCCACGGCTCTGTCACAGGGTTGGTCCTGGTGGCGGTCCTGGTATTGCTGGCCGCCAGTGGAGGCGCCAACGTAACCATTGCGCAGGTGCTGCTGGCAGCCTTTCTGGGAGTCGCCTTCGGTGGGCTGACCGGATGGTGGGCGGCACGCCGCTGAAAGGGTTCTCAATGCGGTGGCGTTCTTCACGGTTTCCGAAAGCGTCTGCCAAACCCATGTGAGAGCACCGCGTGTCTGACATAACATACGAGCAAGAGCGAGTTCGCCGGGTGACCGCGGGCGTCGGAATTATCACCTACGCCTGAGGAAAGTCCGGACTCCACAGGGCAGGGTGCTGGGTAACGCCCAGGCGGGGTGACCCGATGGAAAGTGCCGCAGAGAACAGACCGCCGATGGCTCTCATGTGGAGAGCACAGGCAAGGGTGAAACGGTGGTGTAAGAGACCACCAGCGCTCCGGGCGACCGGCGCGGCTCGGCAAACCCCACCCGGAGCAAGGCTAAGCAGGGGCGAAACGGCCCGTTGAATCGTCCCGGGTGAGCCGCAGGAGGTCGCCGGAGACGGCGATCGCAGATGGATGGTCACCGGGGGCCGGGGAATGGCCCCCACAGAATCCGGCTTACAGGCGGACTCGCTCTCCTCCAATCGGCGGGTGGCGGCAAACCTGAAATCGGATCTAGCCGGTCTTCTCGGAATCGAAGTAACGCAGGGCCGCCAGTGCGTAGATTCGAGAAGCCTCGTACACTCCGGTGACCGCCAGGTGCTCGTTGGGCGCATGCGCCCGGGGAAGGTAGCCAGGGCCGAAGGCTGCAATCGAAGGGATTCCTGCCGTGGCCTGGAAGCTGTAGGCGTCGGTGGCGCCGGGAAAGATGGCAGGTTCAAGTTCCTTTTCCAGCACATGAGAAGTGGCATGCCGGATTGCAGTCACCACCGGATGATCGAAGGGAATCTCTGTGGCGGGAACACCTCCCTCGATTGTCAACTTTGCCTGGAGCCGGGAATTAGCCGCCATCGCATCATCCAGGAAACGTTGGATGTCGGCTGTGACACTTTCGACGGTCATCCCCGGAATTAGCCGTATGTCGCAGGCAAACCACCCGTTACCTGGATAAACCCCGTAGAAGACCCCTGATTCGGACATAACACCCACATTCACGGTGGGACCGGGACCCCCCAGACGGTGCGGCTCGTAAGTCAAATAGCCTTTCATCTGGGCGTGCATTCGCTGGATGAGCCACGCCATCTCCACCGTTGCGTTCACCGGGTTGAACCTGTCGGAGACACTGGAATGCATCTGGGTACCGACGACTTCAATCTTGACCAGGGCGGCGCCCCGAGAGACCACTCCGATGTTCTCCCATTCCGAAACCACCCCGCAGGGCTCGCCGATGATGGCCGCGTCTGCCTCCAGGTAACCCTGTTCGGCCATCCACTTGGATCCCAGGTTCGAACCGGCCTCCTCATCGGCAGTGAACACCAACTGGAGTTCTCCCGACCACCCTGATACACGAGAGAGCGCAGCCCCCGCATACACCATGGCGGCCACCGCCACCTTCATGTCCCCCGAACCGAGACCGTAGAGATTGCCGTCCCGGATCACCGGGTCCCATGGATCTGTCTCCCATCGAGCCATGTCCCCTGCCGGCTTGGTGTCGATGTGTCCGGACAGGACCAGGGTGGGACCATCGGCCTCGCCTGGAATCCTCACTATCAGGTTGGGGCGTCCGGCTTCTTTGGCCAACTCGGATATGTCATTGACACCCAGCCGTTCCAGTCGTGCGGTCACCACGGCTGCCACCTTTTGCTCACCGCCGGGTGGATTCGGACTGGGAGTGGCGATCAGTTCCCGGGCAAACGCCAACTGTTCCTCGGCGGTGTCCTCCAAGAAGGAGAGCACTCTGATTTCTGGAGCAGTCAGGTCGGTCACGACCCAGACATTAGCTGTTGGCGGCAAGCGGGCCAACGGACAAAGACCCCTTGAAGTCGGCTTCTAGAGGCGTGGGGAAGCCCAGAATGGCAGATCGGTCACCTCAACATCCAGGGGGCCGGCCGGATGGTGGGCCGTCAGCACCGTGCCGGGTCGGTTGTGGGGAACATCTACCAGGGCCAATCCGATGTTGCGTTCCAACCGGGGGGAATAGGCCGCCGCCCGGACCGTTCCCACCGCTAGGGAGTTCAGCGTCATCGGCCAAGGGTGCTCCAATCCACCAACCGGGTCTCCTTCGATCCACAAACCCACCAACTGCCTCCTCAGCCCTTCAGATCGCTTGCGTATCAGGGCATCCCTGCCAATGAAGTCAATCCCTGAGTCCAGATCCACGAATCTTTCCAGTCTCGCCTCGAAAGGGTCGACATCGTCAGGAGTGTCGCCTCGGTAGGACAAGAGAAAACCCTCTATTCGTTCAGCGTTGTTAGGCGCACCCGGGATGATGCCATGCGGTTCTCCGGCCGCGGCCACCTGTCGCCAGAGGTCAGAACCCCGGTGGCGATCAAGCAAGTACAACTCGAAGCCCCCTTGCTTGGACCATCCGGCCCGGCCCACCCACACCGGGATTCCTTCCACTGTGGTTGCCCGGTATCGGAAGAATCCAAGATCACGCACCCAGTCACCCAATAGGTCAGCCATCACCTTTTCCGCCAGCGGACCCTGAACGGCCAACGGGTACACCTCGGGAATGGTTACCGTCACATCCAGCCCCCGTTCGGCCCCCACCGCCCGGCACCAGTACACCATGTCGCTGTCTGCGAGGGAGAGCCACCAGCAGTCAGCCGCCACTCTCAATACCAGCGGATCGTTAATGAGCCGACCGGTGTGATCGACCATCGGGGCGTACTTGGCTTGACCAATATCCACCTTGGACAGGTCCCGGCACACCACTGCCTGGGCCAGCCTGCCTGCATCAGGGCCCGACAATGCCACCTGCACTTGGCAGGCCACATCCCACATCACCACTCCGTCGATCAACCGCCAGTACTCCGCGACTTCGTCTCCGTAGGACACCGGCAAGAGCATGTGGTTGTACACCGAGAAGCGCCTCGCCCCCGCCTCAACCGTGCAGTCGAAGAATGGAGACTTTGCGATGCGAGAACCAAGGGCTATTTCGAAGCTCACCTCGTCCCCCGTCTCAGAAGGGCACTCGCCCATCGGCACATCTGGCGAACCGCCCGCGACATGAATGCCATAGCCTACCGATTCGTCGAAAAACGCGACAATCCTCGCCACCAACCGGAATCGGGTTCGACTAATCCCTTCCTGGCGGCGGCAGGGGTCAGAGCAAGGTTGGATCGAGAGGATAAAGGGGCCGGGGGGCGTTCTGGAAGCGCAGGTACTCCAGGCGTGGTGGGCTGGCGCCAGGCAAGTCGAGCGTGATGGCTTCGGGGGCCGCCGACGGGAAGTTGGCCCGATAGTCGCTACAGGATCGCACTACCAATACATCCGCCCGGTTCGGATCCAAGCCGGCATGGCGCCAGGTGGCTGGGTCGGCAGTGATGGCGGGTCGAGAAGAGATGAGAAGGTGGTGCCGCCCGGTGGTCAGGACTGCCCACTCCCCCATGGACACTTCCATGCCCGTAAAGGAACAGCCTGTCAGTCGATAGCTCCCTGCACCCGCATTGGTGACTAACCCCTCCACCGTCACCGGCTGGGCATCGGGGTTTATGGCTCCTCCCACACTCACGCTCGTTCTGGATCCCACCGCGTGACGGCACTTCCGGGCGGCGTCGGCGTCCAACACCGAGTGCATCACCCGCAGGTCGGCGCCGTGTCGAGCAGCTTCAGTCACCAGGATCGGATCATCTCCGGAAGCTCCCGCGGTTGGGCAGTCAGCAGTGTGGGCCATCACAAACGGCCGGGTCGAAGACAGCCGGGCGGTCGCGAAAGCAACGGAAGTGGGGAGGATCCGGGGCGTGACCATCCTTCCCCGCCGCCGCCAAACCTCGTACGCCAACTGCTCGGCAATCAAGAAAGCACCGTCGGCATCGTCGTCAGTGGCCACCAGCACCCCCAGGCCGAGTTCCGGTACGTCCAACCAGGGTTGGACCGGAAACACCGACACGTCCAAGACCCGGTCTCTGATCAAGCCATCGGCCATCTTCCTGACTTCCGACATCGGGCCCAAGTCGGTGCGCATGCCCTCGGCGGGGATGAGCAGTGACCTCTTGGCCAAAGCCATGGTAGGGGTGATCTCGCTTCGCACCGTGGCGGCCAACAGACGGGCGATCCGCTCCCCCGTCGGACCCATGTCGATGTGCGGCTCAGTGTGATATCCCACTATCACGTCCGCCAACTCCACCATCCTTGCGGTGAGATTGGCATGCAGGTCCAAGCACACCCCCACGGGCGCCCCGCCCATCCGCCTGCGGGCAATCTCAATGAGGGCTGAATCGGCGTCAAAGTGGCTTTCCGACACCATGGCCCCGTGCAACGACAACACCAGTCCGTCAAGCTCTCCGGCCTGCTCGATACTGGCATCGAGCAACTCGGACAACTGGCCGAACGTCGTGTCCGTAACCCGACCTGAAGGAAGGGCCCAGGCAGCCACCAGCGGCACATAATCTGCTCCCTGCTGCCGCAATTCGGAGACGGCTCCCGCGAATTCAGTGTTTGTTCCCTCCAAGGCGACTTCTGCCTCCGCACCCACCAAAACGGTGAAGTCCTCCCACTCGGTGGGCTTCGGGCTGAATGTATTGGTCTCCTGAACCAGGGAGGCGACCCCAATCCTCGGAACAGCCCCGACCATCAGGTCTTAGACACCCCGAGTTGGAACGAACCCTTGTACCGGTGCCATACACCTCGCTCGCCGCTGCGGTGGGATGTGGACGACGTTGAGTTACCGATTCGAATCGGGATCATGACCTCTAAGTTAACCGAACTGCAAGCCCAGATTCGAACCTGGGGCTGCCTATAAGGTCTTGATGTCGGCTAACAGCAAGACATCTCCTGCGTTTTCAGGTCAAGACCGGATCGAGAGGATAGAGAGGGCGGGGAGCGTGCTCGAAGTGGAGACTCTCCAGTTTGGGGGTGCTGGCGCCGGGCAGGTCGAGGTTTATCGCTTCGGGGGCGGCGGAGGGAAAGTTGGCCCGGTAGTCACTGCAGGACCGTACCACCACAATGTCCGCCCGATCAGGATCCAGGCCGGCGTGAAGCCAAGTTGCCGGATCGGCGGTGATGGCGGGAAGGGAAGTGACCAGCAGATGGTGACGACCAGAAGTGATGACGCCCCATTCACCCATGGAGACCTCCCTTCCCGTATGGGACCGGCCCGCCATCCGATAACGCCCCGCCCCGGCATCGGTAACCACACCATCTACGGTGACCGGTTGGGCACGGGGATTGAGAGTTGCTCCTACCTGGATCCGAATGCGGGTTCCCACCGAACGGAGGCAGCGGCGGGCGGCTTCGGGGTCGAGCACCGTGTGCATCACCACCAGGTCGGGACCGTGTGCCGCTGCTTCGCTCACCATTATCGGATCGTCTCCTGTGGCTCCAGCGGTGGGACAGTCGGCGGTGTGAGCCATGACGAACGGTCGAGTCCCGGATCGGCGCGCAGTCGCAAATGCTGCCGGTGGAGCCATGAGTCGAGGGGTAGTCATCTCCGCCCGTCTTCGCCAGACCTCATCTGCGATTTGCTCAGCCAACCGGTCAGCGCCGCGGCGGTCATCGTCGGTCACCACCAGTACTCCCAGGCCGAGTTCCGGAACATCCAGCCAAGGCTGTACAGGGGAGATGGAGATGTCCAGTACCGGACCCTGGGTCTGTTGGTCGGCGATTCGGCGGACTTCTGACATGGGTCCCACGTCGGTTCGCATACCTTCGGCAGGGATCAGCAATGGCCGCTTTGCCAATGCCATGGCGGGAGAGATCTCGTCCCGAACGGTGGCGGCAACCAGACGGGCGATTCGCTCCCCCGTCGAACCCATGTCGACGTGCGGCTCGGTGTGGTATGTCACCATCACATCCGCCAACTCCACCTTCCGGGCGGTCAGGTTGGCATGCAGGTCCAGGCATACCCCTACCGGTGTTTGTCCCACCCGGAGACAAGCGGTCTCGATCAGCACCGAGTCGGCGTCGAAGTGATTCTCCGAAACCATCGCCCCGTGCAAGGACAGGACCAGCCCGTCAAGCCCGCCGGCCTGCTTGATGCTGGAGTCGAGCAACTCGGACAGCCGGTCGAATGTCCCCTCCGTGACGGGCCCCGAGGGAAGAGACCAGGCCGACAACAACGGGACCGGTTCCGCTCCCAGTCGCACCAGTTCGGCCGCCGCCCCGGAAAACTCGGAGTAGGTGCTGCTCAAGGCATCCATTGCCTCCCGTCCCTCCAGAACCTTGAAATCCTCCCATCCAGTCGGCTTTGGACTGAACGTATTCGTCTCTTGGAAGACGGAGGCGATGCCAATCCTCGGCTTTGCCTCACTCATGGCATCCTCGGGGATGCGAGATCCTTCGGTCCTGATGATCCGTGCTGCACAAGTTGCTCCTCCCAACCTCCATTCGAAAAGACCTCTGAGGTGCAGGACGTGTCTCCGATCATTGGCCCTAAATCAACCGAGCTTCCAACCACGGTCTGAAAGAACGTCGACGAGATCTGTATTCAAAGTCCACACCACCGCCGCGGCTGTTGCTGTTCTCGCCCCGGCGCCGATGCCCCTTACCCGGCCGAGTCTTGTGCACAAGGTGGCGTCCCAAACCTGACGTCCGGGTTGATCCGTCAGCCCGGCGGAGGGGTCAACTCGACCGGAGCGTGGCAGGCCGCGGAGCGTTTGGCGGCATCCACCATCGCTTGGGCGTGACGGGCGATCTCAAGGGTCACCCCGGGCGCCGCGCCCGCACTCACCGAGCGTATGAAGTGATCAAGAGAAGCGGCAAGGTCTCCTCCCACCTTGCCCAGCACGATCGGCCAGTGGGTGAGATCGGGCTCCGAATAGCGATCTTCGCCCACCACCGACAGGCCATGATTGGACCCGTCGATGAAGACCGAGCCTTTGGTGCCCACCGCTTGAAAGGAAGCATCCAGGCCGGGGGGGATTGCAGTGGGCATCACCCAACTGGTTTCGAGCACTCCGATAGTCCCATTGTCGAAACGCACCATCACCATGGCAGAGTCATCGTGCCCGTAGGGGGCTAGGCGCCGGGAGATGGTCTCGGCATATACCCGGGTCACCGGTGCATCCGTGACCCATGCCATGGCGTCGAGATCGTGGATACCGGTGGAGATCAACAGGTCGGTCCATACCCCATAGATGTCGGCGCCCAGATAGGACCCACGCCGTCGGGTGAAGATGGTGTGGATCTCCCCCAACTGCCCGGATGCCGCGGCTGCCTTGGCCTCCGAATAGCGGGGATCGAACCGGAGGATGAAGTTCACCATGGTCAGAACACCCGTCTCCCGCAGGTCGGCTATCAGCCGATCCGCTTCGGCCAGGCTCGGCGCCAACGGTTTCTCCAGCAGTAGGTGTTTGCCGGCCCTGGCCAGCGGCATAGCGGTGTCGTGCCGATAGTGCTCGGGAACAGACACCGAAGCCGCCTCGAATTCACAGGCGGACAACAGATCGGACACCTCTGTGAACCAGGGAACACCCAGCGGTTCAGCCACCGAGGCGGCCGTCTCGGCGTTGGCGTCCACGATGCCTACCAACTCCGCCAGCGGATGCTCGGCATAGATCCGGGCGTGGAGGGAACCGATCGCCCCGGTACCCACCACTGCGGCGCGCAGGACGCCCACGTCAGGAAGCCCGCGGGGAGAATGCCCGATCGTGCCCGGGCATCACCGTAGTGGGATGGAGAGCCTGGAGGCGATCGAGGCTGGAGTGAAGACCCCGCAATTGGTCGGGCGTGTACCAGTGCGAGAATGACCGTTCCGAATACTCGCGCCGGGTCATGACAGTGTCACCCGCCACCAAGACCCTCTCCCCCTCCTCGTTCTCGGCCATCACACTGATGTGTCCGGGAGTATGGCCCGGGGTGGAGATAGCCACCACTCCTGGCATCAGTTCCATTTCTTCTCCCCTCCCCACCTCGATCAAAGAGCCCATCACCGAAAGACGCGCCTCGGTGTCAGCCGTTCCGTACAACTCCTCGCAGAAGTCCGCCTCCCCTTCTCCCAACACCAAGTCGGCGCCTGGGATGGATATTGCGCTACCCATGTGATCATGGTGGCAATGGGTGCACACCACCATATCGATGTCGGCCGGAGTAACACCGAACCGCTTCAGGCCGATGGCGAGTTGTCCGTAGAAACCGGTGTGATGGTTGCCGGGATCGACCACGATGTTCTTCTCGCCCCTGATCAGAACGGCGGTTGAAACGGGAAGGAATCCCAGATTGGAGTCAAACAACATGTCGGTTTCAGGATTGATCCCCATCATCAACTCCATCCGGTCCAAGACTGCCTCGGTATCGGCCGCGAAGAAATAGACGACCTCGTCATCCAAGAGGCTGAACCTCAGCACCACGGGTTGGATCACTACATCTATCTGGTTGGCCATTGTTCAACTCCTCTCATAATCTCGGTCTTCAGGCGACCTCGGATCCACTGTCTTGAAAGCCGGCCCTTCACCTTTCCACCCCGGCCGTTACCACCTCGCTGATATTGCGTTGGAAGAAGGCAGTGATCAGGATTACCGGCAGAGCGGTTATGACCGTGGCGGCGGCCAGTTGTCCGATGGCGATATCCATGGTCGAGCGAAACAGTCCCAGCGTCACGGTGAGGATGGAGAGATCGCTGGTGAACAGCAACGGGGTCAGAAACTCCACCCACGCCAGGATGAATCCCAAGAGCAACCCGGCAAAGATCCCGGGACGGAGCAGTGGGATGACGATGCGAAACATCAACTGTGGCAACCCGGCGCCGTCTATCCGGGCCATCTCTTCCACTTCAACAGGTATGGACCGGACGAAGGATCCCATGATCCACACCATGAAGGGGAGGGTAAACGCCACGTAGGGAAGCACCAGTCCAATGTATGTGTCGTAAAGGCCCAATTGCACCACTGCGATGAACAGAGGAAGGACGAACAGCAGGGTGGGGAGGATGTAGATTGCCGCCAGCCCGCCCAGGATGATCCGCCTTCCCGGGACCGCCATCCGGTGCAGGGCATAGGCGGCGGGCACCGCGATCGCCACAGTCAAGAAGGCCGTCGCCAGCGCCACCACCAGGCTGTTCACCATCGACTCCGCCACGGGGATGCCTGAAGCCTCGTCGAAAATGTCCTGATAGTGCTGTGGTTCGATGTAGGTAGGCACAAACGCCACATTCGGGGAGCGGATGTCGGGTTCCGTCTGAATGCTGGTGAGGATGATTCCATACAGAGGAAAAGCCATCACGACCAAAACGGCCACCGCCGCCGCATAGGTCATTACCCGCTTGAAGCGACGACTGCCGGAGGTGTGGGTGGTAGCAATCATGGTCACATTCCCGCCAGCCGTCGGGAGCGGGCCAGCATCCACCCCAATCCGGCAATGACAGCCACGGTGAGACCGGCGAGAAGGTAGGCGGTGGCCGCGGCGCTCCCGAAGTTGAAATCCACGAATCCCTGCCGGTAGGTCAGGTAATTGAGGGTTGTGGTCCCCCTGATAGGGCCGCCTCGGGTCAGCACAAAGATGGTGTCGAACACTTTCATGGCCCACACGAACAGAAAGATCACCACCGGTACAACCACCGGCAGCATGAGGGGAAGGGTGACATGCCGAAACCCTCGCCAGGGTCCGGCGCCATCGATAGCCGCTGCTTCCTTAACCGCTTTGGGCACGATCTGCAACCCGGCGAGGATGAACAGGGTGGCAAAGGGAATCCATCGCCATACCTCGGCAATCAGCACCGAATGCAAGGCAATGGTCGAACCCCCCAGCCAGATGATGTCCCCCTCTCCGCCAAAAGCCCTGATGAGACCGTTCAGAAAGCCGAATTCGGCATGGAACATCTGAACCCACAGGAATCCCGAAGCAACAGGTGGCACCGCCCAAGGGAGCAGCACCGTCACCCTCACCAGTCCTCGACCCAAAAACGTCCTGTTGAGCAGAAGAGCAATCAGAAAAGAACAGACCACCGTCACCGCACACAGCATCACGCCGAAGTAGAGCGTGATCCAGGTGGCCTCCCAGAAGGCCCCACTGGTCAACTGGTTGATGAAGTTCCTCAGCCAGACGAAGCGTTCCAACCGGAATGGTGATACGTGGACTTTGGTGACGCTGTAGAGCAGGGTCGAGATAGCCGGGTAGGCGTAGACCCCGGCCACCAGCAGCACGGCCGGCGCCGCCATCGCCGCCGCGATCAGACGACCGCGGCGGCGAGAGCGGGTAACCGACTTCTCGACCGCTCGGACCTCGTGGGTCATAGAGTCGGGGCTGGTTTTACGCTTCGTCCTGCCTGCGGGCTTCCAGAGCAGCCGACGCGGCGTCATCCAGAGCTTGCTTCGGCGACTTGCGCTGCGCCAGCACCTCGTGGATCTCATCGGAGAGCATCTGCGTCCAGCGCGGACGGTCCTCAGACCAACCTCCATCCACCGGATACTCGTAAGCCTTGGCCAGAGCCGGATAGAACGGGAAGGCCTCCACGATGTCGGGCTCGTTGAGAACCCCGCTGTAGATGGAGCCCCATCCGCCCAGTGCGACAACTCGCTGACCCTCGCGGGAGGAGATCAGATCCAGCAAACGCCAGGCCTCGTCCTTGTTCTCTGCAAAGACCGGCACTCCGAAGAATTCCGATCCATCCACCGAACCGCTGGTCACCACGGCCGGGTTGGGCGCAAAGGCACTGTGCCCGGCGATCCCGGGAGCGGCCTCTGGAATGGCCGCCACCCCGGCCACGAAGGGCCAGGAGATGAACATGCCCCGGGTCCCGTCGAAGAATCCCGGAGTGGCGTCGAACACCCACGTGTAGGTTGAGACCGCGGGGTCGATGCACTTGTGGACATGCAGCAGGTCATGGAGTTTTTGGAGTGCCTCCACTCCTTCTTCGCTGTTCCAGGCAGGTTGCTGCTCCTCGTCGAGGAAGTTACCCCCGTGCATGTGGAGTAGTCCCCCCCATGTGAAGAGGACATGCGTATCTGCCCAGGCATCGGTGTACCCGTAGTACTGCACACCATCCCGCTCACCGGTCATGGCCTTGCCATATTCGATGAAGGTGTCCCAGGAATTGGGGGTGGAATGCCAGTCGAGCGGGGCATCAGGATCCAGTCCGGCTTGTTCCATGAGCTTCTTATTCCAATGGAGCAATTGGCTACCCATTGTCCACGGAACCGCCCAGGTCTCTCCTCCGGCCTCCACGGCGCCCATACCCCTCGTCAGCAGGTCCGGCTCACTGCGGACCCGCTCGTCCATGAAGGGGCCGGCGTTGGTGAGCCATGACCGGTTGCTGAGCTCGGGACTCAACGACGCGGTGACAAACACCGCGTCCCAGGGCGAACTCTGCGCCAAGAACGAGGTGGTGAGCTTGCTGCGAAGGTCGGGGGAAGTTACCTCCTCGACGTTGGGGGCAAACCCGACATTGGCCGTATGCTGCTCCAGCAGTTGCTTGATGGGATCCATGTGGGTCCCGATTAGTACTCCTAGTTCACCGGTGAAGTCCTCGCCCGGTTCAGCGCCCTCATCGGTGGGATCAGCTTCCCCACAGGCTGCCAACAGACCGGAGAACCCTCCCATCGCGGCGAAGGCCAGCAGGGCGGAACCACCTCCCAGGAACTGGCGACGGGTAACACCGAAATCGTATTTCTTGGGGGTCAAGGGTTCCTCCTCCATTAGGGGACAGTTTGCTTTGTCACCTTAAGCTAGCCGGTTGTTCATCGACGGGTAAACAAAGCAGGTAGTTTTGCCGCCCAACCCGCCGGGAGTCCCTTTCATCATTGTCAGACCGGGAAGCTACCGGCACCTGTCTTAGGCCTACTCATTAAGGCTTTCGAAGATGTCCTGTTTGCATTAAACAGCCCGCTGACCTTATTCGGGCAATTTTGCCCACTTTGACCCCTATACCAACAAAAAGGTGTGAATAACCCATTCCCAGCACCACTTCCCGCAGCCCGGCGAGCCCTGATTTCTGGGACCACCACGCCGGATTGCATCAGCCGCCCGGCACCTCCATTCGGCTGGCGCCAAGTTGCGAGGTTGTGTGAGGAGATCCACCGAAGGATCGACGATCCGCTTGGCCTGACGTCGGTTCATCGAAACCCAACGTCCGCCCGCACCTCCAGATCCTGCTGGCCCTCTTCCCGGCCGGGATTGGCCATCAGGAGTGCAATAGCTTGAATGAGGTCGGGCCGCACATTGGGCCCAGCGGCCTGCCAGCCGGTTGGAACCAGTTCGGGACCTGCGAGCCAGGCATTCCCGGTGGAAGGATCCTTCACCAGGTATTCGACATGGCCGGTCTTCACGGTGGACATGACTCGCCACGACCGGTAGTAACCCTCCCGGGTCCATCGGACCTAGCCGTCATGCCGAAAAACGGGCTATCGAATTACCTTCAAAATCTAGGCACCGACCAACATAACTGCCCTCCAAATGGCGGGCGAGAAGCAGGACGTACCTCAGCCCACCATTTGGCGATGCCATGGGACGGCCCGAGTGTCAGTTGTCGGCAGGCGTCTCGCAGAGGTCATCAAACAACTCTTCGATCTGCTGGAAGAAGCCCTCAATATCCTCCCCGTCCTGGTTCTCGTCTTCTCTCGCCTCTTCACCGTCCACGTCTTCGAACTCTTCGATAATGGCCGGCAGGCTCTGGAAGTCGAGTTCACATTCTTCGAGAAAGGCGAGGCCGGGCAGAATTTCTCCGAAGGGAAAGTCAAATCCCGCCAAGGGCCCCTCGGCATCCTCGTCCCTTAACCCACCGCCCCGCTCGCTGGACTCCTCGGGCCAGTCCCTGAAAGGACCGAAGCGGCCTTCTTCCATGTACTCCTCCACTCTCTCCACAAGTTCCTCGACCTGCTCGACGAGGCCTTCCAGGATCTCGACTGCTTCTTTTGGCAGGTAGGTCTCGTCCTTGCGGAAATAGCCTTCCGCTCCAGACCCTTCCTTTTGAAACCATTCACCTCTCCGTTCCAGCCACTCATCCATCCGGTGGTCCCGTCGCCGCCAATCACCCGGATCAGGAAAGATCTGGCCGTCGGGGACCAGCTTGAAACCCTTCGGTGGAAAGTCGAACCTCTCCCCCTGCGACCAGAATCCCTCTTCGCCGGACCACCCTCCTGACGGGTCGACGCGGGAGGCGAAAGACCCGCCGCGACGCCCCTCGTCATCATCAGAGCCCCGAGAGTCGTCGATGAACCAGGCGATCCCCAGGCCGATCAGGACCCCTGTTCCCAGAATCAACGCCCCCACCCCCAGTCGCAACCAAAACGTCCATGAACCCAGGGACCGCCACCCGGCGCGGAAACCACTGTTTCGGGTCCCAACTTCTTCGACCTCCCCCGAAGCCCTATGGGATGCGATCGGCTCCTCGGAGGGGGTCTCCTCAGCGTTGCGGTCAGATTGGTTTTCCACGGGTCCTCCTGTGATCTTACCTTTTGACAGCTCTTACTAAACAAGACGTAAAAGAGGAATAAAACCCCTGGTCCCGCTCTCTGCCGCCGTAACGACCAAGACGGAAAGCGGACCCGCACCGAGGGTAAACGTGATATTGAACCTGAGACAGTCTTGTTAACATGGGCGCCTAGGAGATGAAAGACCGTGACCGGGACATAGCGAAGGACCCGGCGCCCGACCAGGTCCCGGCAGAATCGCCAACTCCACTCAAGGAATCCACGTTCCCCTGGAAAGTAGCCGGAGGGGGAATAGTGGCCCTGCTCCTCATCTGGTTCATAGTCCAGAACGCCCACACGGTGCGGGTCAACCTGTTCTGGTGGAGCGGCGCTTATCCCATGATCCTGGTGATGGCCGCGGTGGCGATCGCTTCGATTCTGGTCTGGGAGACTCTCAACCTGTTGCGCCGCCGGCGCAAGAAGAAAAGGGACACCCAAACTTGACTGAAAGGCTGGTGGTCATCGGCGGTGATGCCGCAGGAATGTCAGCGGCCAGCCAAGCCCGTCGAAGACGGTCGGCCGACGATCTGCAGATCATCGCTCTGGAACGGTCTTCCTACGTCTCCTACTCGGCCTGTGGGGAACCCTATCATGTGGCCGGCTACGTGGACCCGTTGGAACGCCTCGTGGCGCGCACTCCCCAGCAGTTCCAAGCCATGGACATCGAAGTCCGCACCCGCCATGAGGCAATCGAAGTCGATTTGGATGCGCGGACCGTCACCGCTGCGGATGTTGACAGCGCAATCCCCTACCAACTGGAATTCGACCAACTGGTAATGGCAACCGGGGCGACGGCCCTCCGTCCCCCCATCGACGGGATCGATCTTCCCGGCGTAACGGAGTTGCGGACTCTGGATGACGCCGCCTGGCTACGGCGGCGCGCCGATGGACCCAAGGGTCCCGTGGTGGTAATCGGAGGAGGGTATATCGGCTTGGAGACTGCCGAAGCCTTCCATCATCGTGGCTTCCAGGTTGTGGTGCTCACCTCCGGAGAAGCGGTCCTGGACCGCACCCTCGATCCTGATCTGGGGCACCAAGTGGTTGAGGCCCTGGAGGATATGGGAATCACAGTGGTCACCGGGACCCGCGTGAGTTGCATAAACGGATCCACCAGTGTAGAGAGCGTGGGATGCGGCCCCGAGACTTTCCCTGCCAATCTGGTGGTGCTGGGTCTCGGCTCACGGCCCGAGACCGAACTCGCCGCCGCCGCCGGAATACCCATAGGAGACAGCGGCGCCATCGCGGTGGACAAACGGCAACGCACCGACATCGACGGGATATGGTCGGCGGGAGACTGCTCGCAGGCCATCCATCGGGTTACCGGCCAACCAGTCAACTATCACCTGGGAACCATCGCTAACAAGACGGGGAGGGTGGCCGGCATCAACATTGGAGGCGGCAACGCCGAGTTCCCCGGTGTTCTGGGAACCGCCATCACCAAGGTTTGCGATCTCGAAATCGCGTCGACCGGCCTGACCAGCGCAACCGCCCGGCAGGCGGGCTTTCAGATCGTGATCGGAGACGCTCGGGGAACCACGACCGCCGGTTATTGGCCGACGGCCTCGCCCATGGCTATCCGGGTGATTGCCGAAGAGCCCACCAATCGGATTCTCGGCGCCCAGATCGTGGGAGGCCCGGGCGCCGGCAAGAGGATCGATGTGTTTGCCACGGCCATCTGGAATGAGATGACCGCCAGCGAACTAGCCTGGACTGATCTCGCCTACGCTCCCCCGTTCTCCGGCGTGTGGGATTTGATCCATATCGCTGCTCGCCGCACAACCTATTAACCTCCCCGCTATGAATCGCATCTCAAATCGGATTGGCAGCATCGCGCCTTCGGCGACTATGGCAGTCTCCGCCAAAGCAAAACAGTTGGCGGCGGCGGGAGCAGACGTAGTCAGTTTCGGGCCCGGCGAACCTGACTTTCCTACCCCGCAACACGTGGTGGAGGCGGCCGCCGCCGCCTGCCGGGACGTGCAAAACCATCGCTACAGCGCCACGGCCGGACATCAGGACCTGAGGGAGGCGGTGGCTGCCGCTACGTCAGCCAACTCCAAAGTTGATGTCTCCCCCTCCCAGGTGCTGGTCACCAATGGCGGAAAGTACGCAGTCTTTGCAGCATGCGCGGCCCTGCTCGACCCGGGAGACGAAGTAATTGTCCCCGCTCCGTACTGGGTCTCTTATCCGTGGACCATCCATCTGGCCGGCGGTGTGGCTGTCCCGGTGCTGGCTGACCAGGGCACCGGTTTCCAGATAACCATCGACCAATTGGAGCGGGCCGTCACCGACCGCACCAAGGCCCTGATCTTTGTCTCCCCCTCCAATCCCACCGGCGCCGTCCACAGCCGGACCAAGGTTCAAGAATTGGCCGAGTGGGCGGCCGAACGGGGAATCTGGGTGATTGCGGACGAGATCTATGAGCACTTCGTCTATGACGATGCCGAGTTCTCTTCCATCGCCTCCTTCATGGAAGACCGCTGGGTGATTGTCAACGGAGTCGCCAAGGCCTACGCAATGCCGGGCTGGCGTGTGGGATGGATGGTCGGTCCCCCCGATGCCATCAAGGCTGCCACGGGACTGCAGTCCCACTCCACGTCCAACGTCTGCAATGTTGCCCAAAGGGCTGCCTTGGCTGCCCTAACAGGGCCGCAACAGCCGGTTGCCGACTTCAAGGCCGCTTTCGATCGGCGGCGTCGCGCCATGTACGAAGCCCTGTCGGCAATCGACGGCGTGGAGTGCCTCGTTCCCCAGGGAGCCTTCTACGCTTTCCCCAGTTGCTCCGGCCTCTTGGGTCGCAGCCTGCGAGGTAGGACTATCAATAACACCCTCGAATTCGCCGACCTCCTCTTGGAGGAGATCCAAGTTGCGGTGGTTCCGGGAGAGGCCTTCGGGGCGCCGGGCTTCGTGCGTTTTTCCTACGCCCTGTCGGACGACGACCTGGCCAAGGGGATGCAGCGCCTGGCGAACTTCCTATAACAGGTAGGGTCCTCCTCCCTCCCTCTGTTTGAGCCGAACTTCGCAGGCCTTGTCGAGTGCGGGGATTTTAGCGGACAACACCACAAATGTACGCTCTAGCCTCAGTATCACAGGGACGGTCATGAGCGGAATCGGCGTCAAAGCCCAAATACTGGTCGAACCGCACACCCTGCAATCTCGTACCCTTCCGCGGCGTTCCATTCAAGAGGGAGCTTGGTTGGCGGTGGAGGCAACCAGCCTCTCCGGTATCGACGCCCAGGCCTGGGCCGGCGAGTTCTCCCAACTGACCTATCCCGTCATCCTGGGGCGGCAGGTTGTAGGAAGGATCGCCGACCCTCTCAACGGAGATCTGCCCTATCCGGTCGGATCCCGGGTCCTGGTGGAGCCGGTAATCCGCTGCCGCCTGTGCTCTTCCTGTTTGGCGGGGCTTTCCTTCTGCCTGCATCGGCATCCGGTTAATGCATATGGCCTGATCCCGTCCACCGAGCACCCCGGGCTATGGGGCGGGATGGCCGAAACCCTGTACATCGACCCCAATGCCCGCCTGCATCAGATCAGCGACGACATCCCGGCCGTGACCGCCACAATCGCTCATGCCCTGGCCGACGGTTGGACGTGGGCAGTCCAGAACCCGCGGCTTCATCCGGGAGAGAACGTATTGATCCTGGGACCGGGCCCGCGAGGTTTGGCCTGTCTGCTGGCTGCCAGGAGCGCCAGCGCCGGGTGGGTGGGTATCAGCGGATTGGATGTGGACTCCGACCGCCTGGAAATGGCCCGCAAACTGGGCGCTGACCTCACCGTCAACGTCACCGATCAGGACCTGCAGACTGCCGTGGCCAACAGCCTCGGCTCCCGTCCTGATGTGGTAGTGGACGTGACCTCCAACGATCCCGAAGCCATCTACACGGCCCTTGAGATCGTACGGCCGGGTGGCCGGGTGATACTGGCTTCCACCAAGGGAGGCAGGCCCATCTACTCGCTGTACTCTGACGTCATCGTCACCAAGCAATTGCAGGTGATGGGAGTTCTCGGCCCGTCCCGGGAAGGGTTCGAATGGGGAGTCCGGCAGTTGGCTATCGACCCCCGGCTCGATTCCCTGATCAGCCATCACTTCCCCTTGGATGAGTCGCATCTGGCCTTGGCGGCTACTTCGGGGAAGTTGGGTCACGAAGAGTTGATCTCGGTGGCAATCAGCTTTTGAGCCCGGTGACCGACACCTAAACGGTGACCGGGTCCACTCCCTCACCCGACTGGCAGCCGCCTCGTTCGTCGGTCTGGGCCTGGGTGGGCTACGACTTGGCCAACACCATCTTCTCGCTCGGGGTCATAGGGCTGTACCTTCCCCAGTGGATCTTGGAGGAGGGCCTCCGCGACTCGGCTTTGTCCCTGGCAACTGCGGGCGCCGGCCTGGCAGTTGCTTTCTTGGCGCCCTGGGTAGGCGCCCGTACCGACCATCAGGGAAACCGGATCAGCGTCTTGGCTGTCACCACCGGGGTGGCAGTGTTGGGTACCTGCCTCCTGGCGATCGGGCCGACCCTCCTCACCCTGGTCATCTTCGGGATCTCCCTGGTCGGTTTTCATGTCGGATCGGCCGTATACGACGCTCTGCTGCTGGATGTCAGCACTCCCCGAACCCGCAGTCGGGTGTCCGGACTGGGCGTGGCGATCGGGTACGTGGGGTCCTTCATAGGATTGGGCATCGGTTCTGTGGTCCTGGGGATGGGAGGGAGTTACGCCACGGTGTTCCGCTCGCTGGCGGTCGGTTTCGCAGTGTTCTCCCTTCCCGCATTCTTTCTAATACGCCCCGCTCCCCGGGCGCTGCCGACGGGTAGTCCCCCACAACTATGGAGAATCGTCTCCGATCTCTACAGATCCTGGAAGGCCACCAGGGACTATCCCCTTCTAACGCGTTTTCTGGTGGGAAGGTTCTGCTACACAGAAACCGTCAACACCCTGATTGGTGGGTTCCTGGCGATCTATGCCACTGAGGAGGCAGGACTGTCGACTTCGCAAGTCACCGTGCTGTTGGGCGCCGCCATCGCGGCCTCCATGGCCGGAGGCTTCTTCGGAGGCTGGCTGGCAAGTCGCCTGGGACCGGGTCCGGCGGTGCGCATGATCCTGAAGCTGTGGATAGTCACCATCGCCTTGGGGGTGACCGCCGGCATTTCAGGGCTGACCGTCCTGATCTGGATTGCGGGACTGTCGGGAGGGGTCGCCCTGGGCGGGCTTTGGGCCACCGACCGGGTGCTGATGACCGGATTGGCACCGCCGCAACGGCTCGGCGAATTCTATGGACTGTATGCCACGGTGGGGAGGTTCGCCGCAGTGCTGGGACCGTTGCTCTGGGGACTGATAGTCGATGTGCTGGGTTGGAGCCGCCACGCCGCGATGATCAGCTTGATGGTTGTCGCAGGGATAGCTCTTCACATCCTCCGGGGCGTCAATCCCGGGGTGTCCTACGAGCCCTCCCCATCCTCCGGTGACTCCGACGGAAAGACAATGGAGACCGACCCCCCCAAAGATCCGTTGGGCACGTAGTAGGTGTTGCCTTCCTCGTCACGGAGGATGGTCACCCGGGGACGGATATCAACCACCTGGCCGGTGGCGGCACCGCTTTTGATCTTGTCCCCGATCCGGTATTGGTCTTCGGCCAGGATGAAAAACCCCGCTATCACATCCTGAACCAAACCTCTGGCCCCCAGACCGATAGCCACACCGGCAGCCGAACCAACCGCCAGGAAAGGCGCCAGTGGCAAACCCCACACGGCGATGACCATCAGTCCCCCGGTCGCCAGGAAGGCAATCAGGATGACTCTCCGTACCAATGACCACAGTGATGCCGCTCGGGCGCCACCGTCCTCTCCCCGCTCGGTCATCTCCTGGACAAGACGCCTGCCCATCCGTCTCACGAAACCGTAAAGGATCCAAACACCCAACACCGTGACGACCGTTCCCAGGGTTTCTTCGATGAATTGCCACTCCGTGACGGATTCCCACATAATTCTCGATTCCCCTTCCGGGTCGGGTAATTGGCGCAGTTGGAACGAACGTGCGCTCCCTACACTTTAACCGGGTTATACCATCACTCCTCTGTTTGCCATGTCTCGAGCGGCCCGTTCCCTGCTGATAGCCGTTGCTGGCCTGGCCGCGCTGATCATTGTCTCCGTGATCGCTTTTGTGCTCTGGAGCAGAGCCAACAGCCAGACCATCATCGGTTCAGTCACTGTTGCCGAACAGGACCTGACCGGTTGGGACAGGACCGCAGCCGAGGAATTCCTGACCGAATTGGAGTCCCAGCAGGCGGAGGCAACGATCCAGATCTTCGTCAATGAACAATCAATGACTGTCACAGCCGCGGAGTTCGGGTACCGGATCAACAAGCAGGAGTTACTTGACCTGGCTCTGTGGCAGGAAAGAGACGGAGGCTTTGTCACTCGATGGCGCCGTTGGTTGAGAGGATTCTTCGACGACCCGGTACCCGTGGAGTTCCAACCCCAATCCTCCATAGACCAGACCACAGTGGAGAATCTCCTCGCCCAATTGGATCGGCAGTTTGGCATCGCTCCCATTGAGGGGAATGTGGAGTTCATCAATGGGCAGCCCGTCGCCACCTATCCCTCCCCCGGCTGGCTCCTGGACAGTTCGAACGGGTCGGAACGGATTGCGGGAGCAGCCCTGGGTGGGGGAGGAACTGTGCAATTGAACACGGTGTTCGTGGCGCCCCGGACCGAGATCGGCCAGATAGCTGATGCCCTGGCCATGGCACACACCTGGATCTCGGCGCCGGTGGTGATCCACGACCCGGCCGGAGAAGCCGATCTGACCTTTACCTCCCAAGAGATCGCCGACGCCACCCTCCTCCAATTCGACGCCTCTGCAACACCCCCGGTCACTTTGAACGTCGACCGCAGGCTCGTGACTCGCAAGTTAGCCGAGATAAGCGACCAAGTCGGTGACCCCCCGGTTGACGCCTACTACGAGATCGATGAAAACGACCAGGTCATCATCCATCCGTCCCGAGTGGGAACCGTGCTTGACGTTGCGGCCATCGGGGACATGCTGGAACAACTGGCTGCAGGTGAGGTCCGGGACGGAACCCTGCCATTTGTGGAAGGCGTTCAGCCCCAGGTGACTACGGAGGACATAGAGGACTTGGGGATCCGCCACCTGGTGTCTTCCTACACCACCTACCACCCTTGCTGCGCCGCCCGGGTGACCAACATCCAACTCTTCGCCGACAAGGTCAATGACGCCTTGGTGCCTCCGGGTGAGGAGTTCAGCCTCAATAGCCATGTCGGCAGGCGAACTGTGGCGGACGGATTCGTGGAGGCCGGCACCCTGGTAAGGGGAGAGTTGGTGGACACCATCGGAGGAGGCGTCAGCCAATTCGCCACTACTTTCTACAACGCGGTGTTCTGGGGCGGGTACAAAGACATAACCCACAAGACCCACAGCTTCTACTTCCCCCGGTACCCCGAGGGCATAGAGGCCACCATCAACTGGCCCGAGGTGGATCTGGTCTTCCTCAACGACTCCTCAAATCACGTCTTGATCCGGACCGAGTACACCAGCACCTCCATCACCGTGAAGTTCTTCAGTGACAACGGTGGACGGTCCATCGTCGGAAGCTGGAGGGACGGAAGGGGTCGCTTGGAGGTGGTCTCCGAAGGCGGCCCCAACGCCCGATTGGTGTCCGCCAGGGTGTCGGGCAGGTCCAACCAACTGGAGCCGCCGGAGACTCTGTACCGGCCCAATCCGGAGTTGGCCCTCGATGAGGTGGACCAGCTTCAAACGGCTGAGGAAGGCTGGACGGTCAGGGTCACTCGGACCATTCAGCATGGAGAGGAGATCACCGAGCACATCCGCAACGTTCGCTACATTCCGCGCCAGGAGATCATCGAAGTTCACCCCTGTGTGATGTCCCTCCTAACGGAGTCCGGTGCGGTGGCGCCGGCGGAGGACCCAGAGGCAGGGCAACAAGAATCATCGGCGAGCGAGGAACCCGTCGTGTGCCCTGGTCCCGAGGACGAAGAACCCACCTCCCTCCCCGAAGGGCTGTTTGAGCAATTCCCCGACCTGGTACCCGAGGAAACCGAACAAGCACCCATCGAAGAAGAAGGCCAACAGGCGCCGATTGGCGAAGACGAGGGAGAGCAAGCTCCGATCGGAGAAGACGACGGGGAACAAGCCCCCACGGGAGGCGAGGAGCAGCCGACCCCGGACCCGGAAGAAGACACCGGCTCTGACGACTCCGGCCAGTAGTCCCCTGCCGGTTTTCAACATCGACGAAGCAACGCCTGCGCAGACCGGATAGGAGGGGGGCAGCGGACATCGCCATCTCCCCTTTGCCCCTGGGACCCTTGAGTCACCCACCGCCGATGACTGCGGACGTCCGATTCTTCTCTACAGAGGACTTCGGTTCTGAACGGCCGCACCCGCAGCTTTGGCAATCCGCCGAGAGCGGGTCTCGGGACGAAGGGCGCTGGCAATCCACCACAGGATGCTCTTCTTTGCGGAAACGGTCAGAGACTCAAAGTTCCCAAGAGCCGACACCTCCGCCAATGCAGCCTTCAGGTCGTCGGGCATCACCAGGTCTTCGATGGGGTCATAGACGGTCCAGGCGCCGTTGCGTTTGGCCTGTTCGATCTTGGCCATCCCCGCTTCGGTCATCAACGACCTCTCCACCAATCGCTTGACCCGCTCCTTGTTGGGACGGGACCACGGACTCTTGGGATTCCGAGGTGTGAACATCAGTCTGTAGCGCTGGCCGTCCAGGCTCTTCTTGCGGCTGTCAACCCACCCGAAGCAAAGCGCCTCCTCCACCGCTTCCTCATATTCCAAGCTCCGCTTGCCGACGCTCTTCTTCAAAAACACCACCCAAATCCCCCGCTGCCGGCATGATTTTTCTCAAGCCAGTTACGCCAGGCGACCCGGTCGGGAAAGTACTCCTGCTGGTTGTGATGGGGCGACGCCGCTCGGGAGCCCATGGGGGCCGGCTATTGCCCGGTGTAGAAAAGAAAGAACTCCGAAACAGATGTGGAGAGCCGCTCCACCTCACCTGGGGGCCACCCCCCTTCTCTGCGCACGGTCAAAGTGTTGGACAGGGTGAATACCCGGTTGATCCGGGGGTCGAGATCCATGAGGCGGGCTGAGAGTTGGGCTGGAAAGGTCAACCCGGAGCGGGCGGCGTCTCGGTCCTCGTAACCCTCTCCATCCTGTCCCCCCAGGGTTCGATTGGTGTCGACCAACAGCACATCGCCCACCGTATAGGTAGAGAGAACCTCTATCTGCTGTCCCAAGACTTCCCTTTCCTTGCCGCCCAGCATTCTAACTGGGGTCCCTGTGCCGGAAGACCCCGCCGAGCCGAAGTCCCCACCTCAAGCTGCCCGTCGAGTGCCCGCGACAGGCGGGCCTTTCACCTCCTCAGTCTTGCGGCTGCCTTACGCTCCCTTCGAAAGGAGTTGCTGTAGCGCTCCCCTATGGATTGGACCTTGATCAGATTCGTGGATGCCTCCCGGTTGGGTGGGGTGCCCGCCACCATCACCACCAACTCATCCCTCTGGCAGAAGCCCTTCCGCTCCAGCAACTTCTCGGCCGCCGCGAACATCAGGTCGGTGTGGTCCCTGCGGACGAAGGGGAACGGAGTGACACCCCAGAACAGTGCCGCCTGCCGCAGGGCGCCCACCACCGGAGTGAGGGCAATGATGCGGGCCCTGGGACGATACTTGGACAGCAACCGAGCCGTAGAACCTGACTCGGTGAAGGCCACCAGCGTATCCACTCCCAGATTATGGGCGGCGTCAATTGCCGAGCGGGCTACCGCCGAGGCGGCGCCCCCACCGGCGGTGATGTACGGGACAGCCGGATCGCCTTCCGCTTTCAGCAGTTCCTTTTCTATCTCCACACAGATTTCTGACATCACCTCCGTAGCCCGGATCGGATAGGCTCCCACCGCGGTTTCGGCCGACAGCATCACCGCATCGGTCCCGGCGGCCACCGCGGTGGCCACATCGGTCACCTCCGCCCTGGTGGGCCTCGGAGAGCGGGTCATCGACTCCAGCATCTCGGTGGCGGTGATGGAGATCAAACCAGCCCGATTGGTGCGTCGCAAGATGTCAGCTTGAACTATGGGGAGCCGAGCCAATGGAAGTTGCACACCCAGATCACCCCGGGCCACCATTATTCCCGCCGCCTCGGCCAATATGCTGTCGAGGTTCTGGTAGGCGGTCGCCAACTCCACTTTGGCGATCACCGGGGCGTCGCCGGCCAGTTCCTTGACGGTGCGGACATCCGCCCCGGTACGCACGAAGGATGCCGCCACATAGTCCACCCCCAATTCGATTCCGAACTCCAGGTCGCTGCGGTCCTTGTCGGTAACCGCAGGAAGATGCAGGGTGGTTTCCGGAAAAGCCACTCCTTTGCCGCTCCACAGTTCCCCACCCCAGGTCACTTCAGCGACCAAGCGATCCCGATGCCGTTCAACCACGGTCATCCGGATCATCCCATCCGACATCACCACCCGTTCCCCATCTTTGACGTCATCCAGCAAACGGGCATAGTTGATTGGGATGGTTCCCGGGTCCTGTGGGGGTAGGCGTCCGGGAACCAGGTTGACCCGGTCACCGTGTTCCAGGGCCATCTGTCCCTCTGGGAGTTGGCCCACCCGTAGCTTGTGCCCGGAGATGTCCTGCAAGACGGCCACCGTCTTGTTTTCGTCCTCGCTGGCCTGTCTTACCCATTCCACAAACTGGCGATGAAGCTCGTGATCCCCGTGGGAGAAGTTCAGTCTGGCCACGTTCATTCCAGCCGCCACCAATTCCCTGATCTTCTGTGAGGACGCCACCCCGGGTCCCAAAGTGGCCACGATCTTGGTAAATCTCTCCATCGACACGTCAAACGCTAACGAATCGATGGGAACGCCACGGGATGGGTTTGCACACTGGAGGAAAACCTTACGGAACAAATACCTGGAAGCCGTACAACTCCTGGTTGGCTCTTCTCACCGACTCCCGCCCGGCGCCCGACCGCAGCCATTTGACAAAGTCCTCCGACGCCTCCACCACAGAGGAATCTTTCACCACCATAGCCCGGTAGGGATTGTGCAAACCGGCCGGATCCAACCGAGCGTCTACCAGACCCCAAACGTGCTCCGCCGCCAGGAAGACACTTAGTTCGACCAAGACGAATGCCTCCCTTTGCGAGGCAACCTGCAAGGTGAGCCCCATGCCCTGCCTGGTCTGGACATACCAATCTCGACCGGTGGGATCGACGCCGGCCTGGCTCCATAACCGGCGCTCCGTTTGATAGGTGCCCGACCCGTCAGCGCGGCTGACGAACAGATGGCCTTGCTCCGCTATCTTCCCGAAGGCCTCTGGAGCGCCCATCCCAGCAAGATCCCGAACTGCGCTCCCGGGACCGGCCAATATGAACTTGCTGGAAAAGACCTCAACGTCCAAGGCCGCTCTTCCTTCCGCCGAGAACCTGCGTTCCTCCCGAGGATCATGGGTGATGGTCACATCCGCCGACCCCGCTCTTGCCAAGGCAAGGACCCTGGCGGTGGGGGCCCCCACCACGCTCAGTGTCACCTCCGGACGCTCTGCTTCATAGTCCGCCACGACCCGTTCCAGCATCCTTCCGTCCACCAGGGTGGTTCCCGCCGCCACCAGCACCCGAGTCTCTGCGGGAGAGCATCCGGCCCACCCGGGCGCGGCCAGTATTACACAAACCGAGAGCCGCCACCACCGCTTCACTTCAACCGGCGTTGAGCAACCGGACTGCCGATGCCTTGACAGCGGCCACCACCTCGGAACCGACCTCCAACTCCAATTCGTCCATGGCGCCGGGGGTGATCACGGCAGTCACATGTGCACTCCCAAGATCCACCGTCAACTCCACCCATCGGCCGCCACGCCGTACCTCTGCGATACTCCCCCTCCACCGGTTACGCAGCGATCCGGCCGACCCACCTGTCCTGAGAACCGCCACCGACTCACCCCTGAACAATGCCCGGCAAGGATTGCCGGCGCCCACCGCCCCCACCCCCCAGATCCGGATGGAACCAACTTGCACCCTGGCGAAACCGGCCGACCGGGTGAGTCCCACACCCTCCCACAGATTGGAGACACCCACCACCGACGCCACCCTCGGGTCAACCGGCCGGGACAACACCTCCCCAAGGGGGCCCTGCTGGCGAAGACGGCCTCCCACCAGCACCGCCATGTGGGAGCCAAGCGCCGCCGCCGTCTCGAGGTCGTGGGTGACGATCACCGCTCCCCTGTCGCCAACCGCCTCCGCGATCACCCTGGCCACCTCCACGCGATCTTCGGCGTCGATCGGAGCCAGCGGTTCGTCCAGCAGAATCCACCGCCCGGGACTGGCCAACACCCGGGCCAAGGCGATCCTCTGCCGTTCCCCACCGCTCAGGGGACCAACCGCCTCTGAGAACCGATTCCCCATTCCCAGCCGTTCCGCCAAACGGGCCGCATACACGGCTTGCTCCGTGTCCAGTCCAAGCCCCAGGTTCCACCCGACGCCACCTCGAAAGAGGTGGGGAGTCTGGGGGAGATAGGCAGCATCCCACTGTGGTCCCCCCTCAACAGTCCCCGCCAGCAGACGAAGGAGAGTGGTCTTGCCGGACCCGTTGGGCCCGAAAACTACTGTCCGACGACCGGCGACCAGTTCCAATCCGTCCAGGTCCAGGACTGGATCGCCCGGGGGATACCGAAGAGAGACCCTCATGCGCCACGCCCTCCCAAGCGGTCCACAGCAACATTCACCACCATCGAGATAGCCAGGAGAATCAACCCGGCTGCCACCGCCGCCCCGAATCTGGCCTGGCGGGACTCCTCAACTATCAATGTGGTCAGCACCCGAGTTTCCCCAACGATGTTTCCTCCTACCACCAGGACCGCACCCACCTCGGCCACTACCCGTCCGAAACAGGCGGCCACCGCCGCCGCTACTCCGGCCCTGGCCTCCCGGACCGCTACAACTGCTCGGCCGACCCGACCCAGCGGCAGCGCCGCCAGTTGCTCCCGGGCCGCCGCTCCCAGCCCTCGGATCGACCCGGCGGTCACCCCGGCCGCAATGGGAGTGGCCAGTACCACCTGGGCGATCACCATGGCGGTGGGAGTAAAGATCAGACCCAAACCTCCCAGTGGACCCGACCGCCAGAACACCAGCAAGAGCAACAGGCCGGCCAGAACCGGGGGGAACCCCATACCCACACTCACCGCCAGGCGAAGCAGACCCTTCCCCCGAAACCGCCCCAGCGCCAGGGTTGCACCCAGTGGCACGCCCAAAACCACCCCTATGAGGGTCGACATGACTGAAACGACCAGGGTGAGCGCCACCACTGTCCACAATTGCGGGCCTACCGTTGCCAGACTCCGGACCGCGTCGACCAGCACCTCCCAGAGGAAATCCATCCCGACTCTCCAACGTCAATGCTTGGGGGCTGACCGACCTGGTGCGGTTCGGCAATGGCACGCCGACAAGACAAGTGTCCCGGCGGTCATCACAGGAGTCCCCCAGTCGAGGAAGTGGTGTATCCCGGGACGCATGCTTTCGAATGCTACCTTTCAGAGGGTCTTGCGGACTCCTGGGCGCAGCATGTCACCCCCTTGGACAACGGCATCGGAGAAAGGACAGGCCAGAAAGTCAGGAAATCCAACAAGGTCTTCTACAGCTAATATTTAGTCAAGCAGGAAATTGGAGTCCGGTTGTCCGAGAAAGCCACACCCAAGAAGAGCCGGAAGCGGATGGCGGGAATCCTCCTGTTCATTGTGGCCATCGCCGGTCTCACTCTCCGTGAACTCATTTCCCAGCCGCCTCCGTCGCCATGGGACGATGGACGCTTGGTAGTGGGTACGTTGTTCCCTCTAACAGGTGATCTTGTCTCTTTCGGTCCTACTTTGACTGCCGCCGCCCGGTTGGCAGTGGCCGACATCAATGCGGCGGGAGGAGTTCTGGGTTCCGAAGTGGCATTGTATGAGGGAGACTCGGGAGATCTCAGCCAGGACATCGCCAACCCCGAGGTGGACCGTTTGATGGAGTCGGGGGCGGATGTGATAGTGGGTGCAGCCAGTTCGGCAGTGTCCAAACTGGTGATCGACAAGATCACCGGAGCAGGAGTGATCCAGTTCGCCCCTTCCAACACCTCTCCCGATTTCACCACCTACCCCGACAACGATCTCTATTTCCGCACGGCCCCACCTGACCTCCTGCTGTCCGAGATGATGGCTCAACTCATGGCGTCGGAGGGCATCGAGTCAGTGGGGGTGATCTACCGGCAGGAATCCTATGGAACGGGACTGGCGGTTGCTTTCCAGGACAGCTTTGAAGCTCTGGGAGGCATTGTGGATCCGTTCATAGCCTACGCGCCCGGCACGGAGAGTTTCGATGCGGAGGTCGACCTACTGGTGGCATCCGACCCGGATGCCGTCTTCATCATCGCCTTCGAAGAAGCGGCATCGCTGGTGACCACCATGCACGAAAGGGGCATCGGACCCACTTCTGGCACCAAGGTCCATGGGACGGCAGGACACATCTCCAGTATCGGCGGGTCTGTCTCCGATCCTTCCATCCTGGCGGGGATGCGGGGCGCGGAGAACTCGGTGAATCTGAACGCCATCCGCGCCTTCACGGACCGGCTGGAGACCATGTACGAGGGAGGTCTGGACGGACATTACAGCTACGGGGCGGAGACCTATGACGCGGTGATCATCACCGCGTTGGCGGCAGAGATGGCCCGTTCCACCGCTCCAACTGTGCTGGCCCGCAAGATCAATGACATCACCCGGGGTGGCGAGCAGTGCTTCAGCTTCACCGAGTGCCTTGAGGTGATCTCCTCCGGAGGCAATCCCGACTATGACGGGATGGGCGGACAGTACAAGTTTGTGGACGCGGGTGAGCCATCGGTGGCGAACTACCGGATTCTCACCTACAGCGGTGGCGAGCGTCCCGACCCTGCTCTCGACGAATACCTGAACTTCGGCGACTAGAACGGTCCCACCAAAGCCGAAGGACCGTGGTCAGAGCCGGGCGGACAGGATCTTGTTGACTGCCCGAGGGTCGGCTCGTCCAGAAGTGGCCCTCACCACTTGACCCATGACCTGAGTGCTGTCATTCGCACACGTCAAAGATAGGAAGGTTAAGACTTGCATGCATGTGTCCTTTGTCGCACATAATCGACAGAACAGTAGCTGAAAGTGCTACAATCTAGCAAATGAGGTTGAAGGAAGATGCTCTTACGATTCCGCGTTGATAACTACCGCTCGATCTTGAAACCGGTCGAACTGTCGATGGTCGCCATTGACGAAGACCGCTCCGCGACCCGTGACTTCAAACTCTTGGATGAGCGGGTGCTTACGGTTGCTGGCATATACGGCTCAAACGCCTCTGGCAAGTCCAACACTCTAGAGGCTATCGCATGGCTTTCGCATGCTGTCCGATCTTCTCTCAGGGGCTGGGACAAGAATGTGCCCCGCGATCCCCACCGGTTTGGTAATGGTCCTAGTGTCCCTTCCTACTTTGAAATCGACCTGGTCGTCAACGGGGTCCGGCATTGGTATAGCTTGGAGGTTGACAACTCGGCCATCCTGTACGAGAGCCTTCACAGCTACCCCCAGAGGAAGGCGAGGATGCTCTTTGAACGGGAAGGAGAGAACCTCAAATTCCGCCGAGGGCTTAACAGAGCGAGTGGCATTAGGGATCTGCTGACTCCGACAACGCTGATCCTCTCCGCCGGTACTCGTCTCAGAGATCCTGAACTCGTCGATGTAGGTAGGGCAATCTCTCAAGTAGGAGCACTCGGTCTCAGGATGCGAAGGGGCATGCGGACACCTCCGTCTTTCCACAGTACGTATCGCCTGTTCCAAGAGGGTATTAACAGACATCCCTCTTCCTTCTTCAATCCCTCTACTCGAGGGGCCGCCTTGGATTTGCTGCGGTTTGCCGACTCGCACATCGCCAATGTCAAGACAGTAGCAGAGGAAGATGACAATCTCAGCCGCGTGAGAGGACGTTTGGTGTTCATTCGCAACACTAACGATGAGTCAGTCACATTCGACCTGTACGACGAATCCGCAGGGACCCGAGCTTGGTTTGACCTTCTGGGACCGGCGCTAGGAGCTCTCAAACGAGGCGAGATCCTTCTTTTCGACGAAATAGATGCCAGCTTACACCCAAGATTGTCAGCGCGGCTCCTTGACCTCTTCCAAGACCCTCAAACCAATCGCCATGGTGCTCAGCTTATTTTTACGAGCCATGACACTTCTCTATTGAGCATATTGAACCGTGATGAGGTTTGGCTTACAGACAAGGACTCTCAAGGCGCAACACGGCTTGTAGCTTTGGCAGAGTTCCAAGGCAGTCGAGTAAGAAGATCCCTCAACCTTGAAAAGGCCTATTTGCAGGGCCGGTTTGGCGCCGTTCCCGACATAGACGAAGTTGATGTCCGTAGGGCTCTCGGCACGACATTAGAGGACCTCGGTGAGTAGGCGATCTAAGCGTAGGTCAGGCAGACCCAGATCACTTCGTAGAAGACACCCATTCCGCAGGGAGAGACGTACCTTCCTAGTGTTCTGCGAAGGGGCAAAGACCGAGCCGGAATACCTCGATGCCTTAAAAAGAGAGCCTGCTGTAAAGGATGTCGCGTCAGTTCAAATCAAAATCAATAAAGCAAAGCGCGGATCTCCGCCCCTTACCTTGGTAAAAGCAGCTGCCGAGGCCCGTGTTCGCTCCCGAAAAGAGGAGGGGGAGGTAGACCAAGTGTGGTGCCTCTTTGATACAGATTGGCCCAATGAACATCCCAACCTCCAAGAAGCCGAGTCTCTCGCCGCCAAAGAGGCCGTGCATCTTGCGGTTTCTAATCCTTGTTTTGAACTGTGGCTGATACTGCACTTCGAGGAGTGCAGGGGACCATTACAAAACAAGGAAGCCGACCGCCGTCGCAAAAAGATAGATGGAAGTCCCAACAAGGGCTTGGGCAAGGCGGATTACATGGGTAACCGAACCAAAGCGGCACGACGTGCACGTGATCTGGATGCCATGCACAAGAGCAACGGAAACACCTTTCCTAGGGACAATCCATCATCTGGAATGTATCGGTTCCTTGAAGCATTAGAGAACACCCAAGTACCGTAGAATCGTAAGGGTCCTAACAATCTACAGAAGGCAACCCCCGGATGGGAATCCTTCTCGGTTCTGGATCGTCTTTTCGTCATGACACAAATGAACCTAGAGTAGCCTCACAACCGCGTTGAGAGGATCTGGTTGACTGCCCTGGGGTCGGCTCGGCCGGAGGTGGCTCGCATCACCTGGCCCACCAGGAATCCTCTCACCTTCTTCTCGCCTGATCTATAACGCTCCACTGCCTGGGAGTGGGCGGACATCACTTCTTCCACCACCTGCTCCAACGCCGCCTGGTCGGAGATCTGCTCGAGGTTGCGGGCTCGAGCCACCCGGGTAGGGCTTCCCTCTCCGTCCATGACTCCTTCCAACACCTGGCGGGCCGCCCTGGCCGATATCCGACCCTGGCTCACCATTGCAGTGAGGGCGGCCAGGTCCTCGCCATGTAGCGGGACGTCGCCCAAACAAGCATTCCGGCGACGCAGGGACGCAGTTATGTCGCCGGTCACCCAGTTGGCGGCCGGGACCGGCGCCGCCCCAGACTCCACAGCATCCTCGAAGAGTCCTCGCAGATCCGGCTCGGATCCGGCCAGGACCCGAGCCGACCCGGGGTTCAACCCCAGGTGCCGGTAACGCTCCCGCCGCCGGGCGGGAAGTTCGGGAATCTGGGATCGGGCCTCCTGCACCCAGGATTCGCTGAAGACCATCGGTGCAAGGTCGGGCTCGGTGAAATAGCGATAATCAGAGCTTCCCTCCTTGGTCCGCATCCCGTGGGTGATCCCGGCGGATTCGTCCCAGTGTCGAGTCTCCATCACCACCTTCTCCCCTGCCTCAACCAACTCCACCTGCCGGTCCACCTCCGCCCGGATGGCTTTTTCCAGGGAACGGAACGAATTCATGTTCTTTATCTCTACCTTCACTCCCAGCTTTTGGCTTTGGGGGGGCCGGATCGAGACATTGGCGTCGAATCGGACCGAGCCGCGTTCCATGCGGGCGTCGGAAACCCCCGTCTCCGCCACCACGGCTCGCAGTTCCTGGGTGTAGGCTCGGGCGTCGGCTGCGCTTCTCAGGTCAGGGCGGGAGACGATTTCCACCAAGGGAGTTCCGGCCCGGTTGAAGTCCACCAACGTCTCCGCAGCGGTGTGGATCCTTCCTCCCTCCCCCACATGGACCGATTTGCCGGTGTCCTCCTCCATGTGTACCCGCTCGATGCCCACCCGAAAGGACCCTTCATCGGACTCCACGTCCAGCCATCCGTCCACGCACACCGGAATATCGAACTGGCTGATCTGGTAGTTCTTGGGCAGGTCGGCGTAGTAGTAGTTCTTGCGGTGAAAGACCGAACCCGGGTTTATCCGGCAGTTGAGGGCCAGCCCTAACCGGATGATCCGCTCGATGGCTTCCCGGTTGGGAACGGGAAGCGACCCCGGAAGCGCCAGACACACCGGACAGACGTTGGTGTTGGGAGGATCGCCGAACGAGACCCGGCAGCCGCAGAACATCTTGGAGGCAGTGTCCAACTCCACATGGACCTCGATGCCGATCACCGGCGCCCAATTCATAGCGGCACTCTGGTGGGAGGCGCCAAAGCGGGAGCCGGTAGCGCCCCGAAACCCGCCAGACGCTCCACTTCCGCGGCAACTCGGAACATGACCTGCTCCCCCAGGGCTGGCGCCATCACTTGGAACCCGATGGGGAGACCCTTGGAATCAAGACTGATCGGGACCGATATGGCTGGGTGTCCCGACAGGTTGGAGGGAATCGTGCAGATGTCGCTCAGGTACATGGCCAGCGGATCCTGGGTCCTCTCCCCCAAGCGGAAGGCCGTGGTGGGACTGGCGGGAGAAACCAGGACATCCACCTTCCGGTAGGCGGCTTCGAACTCGGACTGCAGCATCGAGCGGACTTTCTGCGCCTGCCCGTAGAAGGCGTCGAAGTATCCGGCCGACAGTGCGTAGGTACCCAGCAGGATCCTCCTTATCACCTCAGGACCGAATCCCTCGGCACGGGTAGCGGCCATGGTGGCGGCCGCCGTGGGACCCTTGATGGAGAGCCCGTACCGCATACCGTCGAAACGGGCCAGGTTGGCCGAGCACTCGGCGGGGGCGATCAGGTAATAGGCGGACAGCGCCACATCGAACATGGGAAGGGATACCTCAACCACCTCCGCTCCCTGAGCTGAGAGGCGGTTCAACATGTCCCCGGTGGCTTCCGACACCTCAGCTTGATAACCCTCTCCGTTCAGTTCTCTCACGACACCTATCTTCAGTCCTTCCACACCTGCATGCAAACCCGCTGCGAAATCGGGAAGGGGGCCCGAATAGGAAGTGGCGTCAGCCGGATCATGCCCGGCTACCGCAGCCAGGAGCACCGCGGCGTCGGTGACTGTCCGGGTGAGCGGTCCGATCTGGTCCAGTGAAGAGGCGAACGCCACCAGGCCGTACCTGCTCACCAGCCCGTAGGTGGGCTTCATACCCACTATTCCGCAGAGGGAAGCCGGCTGCCGGATGGAACCGCCCGTGTCAGACCCCAACGCGCCCAGCGCAGAGCCCGCCGCCACCGCCGCGGCTGATCCTCCCGAAGAACCCCCCGGCACCCGCTCGGTGTCCCAAGGGTTGCGGGTCGGACCATAAGCAGAGTTCTCTGTGGAACTACCCATAGCGAACTCGTCCAGGTTGGTCTTGCCAATGATCACTGCTCCCGCCTCCCGCAAACGGGCTACCGCGGTGGCGTCATAGGGAGGGAGATAGCCGGACAGGATCTGGGATGAACAGGTGGTCTCCAGTCCCCTGGTGCACATGTTGTCCTTCACAGCCACCGGTATGCCGTGAAGTGCTCCCCTGTCCACTCCCCTCTCCAACTCCTCATCGGCCGAAGCCGCGGCCCGCGAGGCCCCTTCCCGATCCAGGTTGAGGTAGCAGTGCAACTCCGACTCGGTCATCTCGGCACGGGACAGGACGGAGGCCAACAGTCCCACTGCCGTGGACTCTCCCGAACGCAGGGCTGCTCCTGCGTCAACGATCGAGAGGGGCTCGGGGGACATGCGGCCGGTCAGTCGAGCGCCGGAGGAGTCACGAAGAAGCCATCGCGGCTCTCCGGGGCCATCTCCAAGACTTCTTCCCGGTCGAGGGATGGGGAAGGTTCGTCCGGCCTGAACACGTTGCCCGAACCCAAAGGATGAGAGAGAGGCATGATTCCGGAGGTTTCTACTTGCTGTACCCGGGAAGCATGCTCCAAGATGACTCCCAACTCCTGTCGGTATCGGTCGAGTTCTTCAGGCGAAAGCGCCAGGCGTGCCAGGTTGGCAACATGGGCGACATCCACATCTATGGGCATAACGGAAGGAGTTTAGGAAAGACCATCCATGGCAGGACGCTACCTTGTTGAACATGAACCAGCACCCTCCCCCCACCAGAGACCACCAACGCCTCCTGCTGGGGGTGGGCGTGTTTGGCCTGGCCGTGGCCGCAGCCGTGACCTGGTGGCAGGGCCAGCCGGAAACCGGATCGGTGCTGCTGCGATCCTGCATACTGCTGGCCGCGGTCTGGCTCGCCTATCCTGCCCTTCGCTCGACCAGATGGGGGGTGGTTCTGGCGGTGGCGGGAGGAGCGGTGCTGCTTCTGACCAGGTGGCGGTTGGTTGCCGGAATCATTCTGGCCGCCCTGGGGGTGGCGCTTCTGTGGGGACGAATCAGGAGGAGAGGCAGCCCCCCGACTTAGAGAAGCCCCATGAGCGGCAGGCACTTGGCGGCCTCCTCGGGGGTCCAACCGGCCCTGCCCCGAACCGAGATTCCGTCCCCTTCAAACAATCCATTCAAGTGTGCCATCTTTCTAATCTTCCCAAGATGACGAATCCACAGACGGATCGGCGGCCTCCCTTTCCCGTCTGGTTCGAGCGCGCCTACTGGCCGGGCATGGAGGAAGTGCGGGGAAAGGGGATACAGGTGCTCAGCCCGGGAGACTCCCGGGATCCTTATCACGGGGTAGAAGAGGCGGTTGCCATCGTGGCCGGGGTCCTCTGGTACGACCGCGAGGTTATGGACAGGGCGCCGAAGCTGACCGTCATTGCCCGCACCGGGATCGGCTACGACGGGGTGGACCTGTCGGATGCCACCCGGCGAAGTGTCTATGTCTGCAATGTGCCGGACGGCCCGACCATCCCCACCGCCGAGCACGCCATCGCCTTGATGCTGGCTGCAGCCAAGCGACTGCCGGCCATCCAGCATCACCTGCGCCAGGGAGATCGAGCCGGCATAAGGGCCCATTCCGCGGTGGAACTCTCCGGCAAGGTGTTGGGGTTGGTTGGTTTCGGTCGGATCGCCCGTCGAGTTGCAGCGGCCGGCGCCGCCCTGGGGATGCAGGTCACCTCCTACGATCCGTACCTGACCGATGATCAGTTCGGCAGTGTTGACCGGTCCACCGAACTGGACGCGATGTTGACCACTGCCGATGTGGTCTCCATTCACATTCCCCTCACCGAAGAGTCGCGAAGGATGTTCGACCACAAGGCCCTCTCGGGCATGAAGAGGGGTGCCATCCTCATCAATACCGCTCGTGGTGGCCTGGTTGACACCGATGCCCTGATCCAAGCGGTCACTTCCGGCCACCTCGGAGCGGTGGGCCTGGATGTCACCGACCCTGAGCCTCTCCCTGCGGATAGTCCGCTGCTGCACCTCGAAAACGTTCTGGTCACCCCCCATGTTGCGTCCTGGACCCATGAAGCCAAGCGTCGGATGCTCTTGGGGGCCGTTGATCGGGTTCTGGAGGCGCTGAGCGGGCACCGGCCCTCTAATCTGGTAAACCCCCAGGTGCTCCACCGGATGAAACCCCAACCGCAGCCATTCCTGGAAGACTCGGCATGACGCACTTTCACATCAACCCCAAGCGTCCCGGCATAGGTTTGATCGGGTTTGGCTGGATGGGACAGTCTCACACCCGCGCCTATCGCAATATCGAGGTCTACTTTCCCGAAAGTGACATCCAGCCGAGATTGGTTGCCATGGCGGATCCTGTCTCCAAGAGGGTTCACACCGCGGTGGAGCACTTCGGGTTCGAACAAGGGGGCGCCGATTGGAGGGAAGTGGTGCACCACCCGGAGGTGGACATCATCGACATCACCGCACCCAATTCCTTCCACCGAGTCATTGCCGAGGAGGCCGCCGCGGCCGGAAAGACCGTCTTCTGCGAGAAGCCCGTGGGGGAACATCCTGAAGACACCATGGCTATCGCCAGCGCCATCCGAAGTGCCGGGGTGCTGTCGGGATGCGGGTACAACTACCGTTGGGCGCCACTGGTCCAGCATGTGCATACCCTCATACAAGAGGGCAGATTCGGCAGGCTCACCCACTATCGGGGCCGGTTCTTCTCCATGTACGGACGCGACCCTCTTTCCTTCCTGACCTGGCGCTTCACCGACAAGTCACGCTACGGGACACTGACCGACATCATGTCCCACGCCATCGACATGGCCCTATTTCTGTGCGGACCCATCCGAGGGGTTGTTGCTTCCCGGGAAACCTTCATCACCCATCGGCCTCTCCCCGTCCCCGGCAAGGGCACTCACTATGACCTGGGTTCACCCGAAGATCCCACCGGTCCCGTCACCAACGAGGACTACGTCGGAGCATTGATCGAATTCGAGAACGGCGCCCGGGGAACTCTTGAGTCCGATCGGACCATCTTCGGGCCGCAGAGCGATATGGCCTTCGAACTGAACGGAACCAAAGGCGCCGCCTCTTGGACCCATGAGAAGCTCAACGCCCTGGAACTCTACCTGCCGCAGGAACAGCCCGTGGACGGGTTCATCCAGGTTCTGGCCGGAGATTGGCTCCCTCACCAGGGCAACATCGTCCCCGGAAACGGGAACTCCATCGGCTATGAAGCGCTGAAACTTATCGAGTTGTATGAATTCCTGCAAGCGGTCGGATCGGGAAGGCCCTTCTCGCCCGGCTTCGAAGATGCCGCCCGGGTGGCCGAAGTGCAGTCTGCCATGGCCCGTTCCTGGGAATCGGGCACCTGGGAGAGAGTCGAGGCGCTCTGAAGGTCACAGCACCGGAGCAGCAAACAACACACCGCCGAACAGAAGCCAGGCCACCAGGAGCGTCCAGAGGATGTTGACACCCTGGGAGACCAGGAACCCGGCGGCTGGGCGACCGCCATCCATGGAAACCAGGTCCCGAAAGCGGGTCTCCAGGCCAATGCAGACGAAGGCCAGGGAAAACCACCAGGTACGGATCCCCTTCAGCAGACCACTCGTGGCGTCGGCCATCTCACCGCTGAGGAGAAACGAAAACAGCAGGGAGACCACCATGAATCCCAGCACGAATTTGGGAAACCGATCCCAGATGGTCGACACGGTGGGCTTGTCCTTGGCCTGATCGTCTCCCCAAAAAGCCCACCACAGGGAGATTGCAAAAGCGGCCAACCCCAGCAGGGCGTTCTGGGAGAATTTGACGATCACCGCCGCGTTCAGGGCCGAATCGCCAAGGATCTCCCCGGAAGCCACCACCGCTCCGGAGGTGTCGATGGTTCCCCCCAGCCAGGCGCCCGCTACCACCGGGGACAATCCCATGGCTTCGGCTATGGCGGGCATGAAGATCGCCATCGGAGCGGCCACGATCAGGACCAGGGAGGTGACATAGGACAGTTTCTTGCGGTCGCCCGAGACCGCGCCGCATGCCGCGATGGCTGCCGAGACGCCACAAATGGAGACGGCGGTGGCCAGGATCACCGAGAAGTCCTTGTCAACACTCAACCGCCGAGAGAACCAGTAACAGAACCTCCAGACCACCACAATGACCAGCAGGGCCTGGCCCAGACCGAACAATCCGGACCGCAGGATCTCACCAAACAGTATGGAGGAGCCGAGAATCACCAGTCCGGTCTTGATGTAATACTCGGTTCGGATCGCTTCCTCTATCCAGGATGGGACCGAGCCCAGATTCGAAATGACCAGGCCCGCCACCAAAGAGACGATCACGTAACTGATTCCCCACTCCTTCAGGGCCGGCGCTCCCGCAATCATCTGGGATACCCAGGCCAGGCCGAACAGGGCCGCAAAACCGATCAGGTAGCCCCTCAGCCTTCCACCCATCAAGCCGATGCCGACCGTCGAAAGCGCCATCAACCCAGCGCCCAGCACCAAGGCTGCCACCACGTTGTTCGCTGAAAACAGCTCGCCTGGCAAGCCATCGCTCCAAGCAAACAAAGGCAACACAGGACGCACGCCGGCGACCACCAACAGAATGACCGCCCCTCCAAGCCAAACTGACACCCAGTCTTCGGACTCGATCAGGGGTCTATCGCGGGTAAACCTGCTCATCGCATTGCCATGGCGTGATCGCCGTCACCACTCATCACGCCATGATATCCAAGACTTGCGGGTGTAGGACTGCCGGGGGCCTGCTGTCCACCCGTGTCATCTGCGGTGGAAAGGTCGCCAACCCTCCAATCCGATATCATCCCCGCACAAAACGGGGAGGGAACGACATGGCCAACCAGACCGCTACTGCCATGCCAAGCCACGGCCTGTCCCAATAAAAGTGGTCCCGGAATTGGAGGATGAGAAAAGTGATCAGAGTATTATGCGGATTGGCCCGGTCCTGTGGATCTGGAAACCCGGCAGCGGTTGCTGATTCGAGTCCCGCCGAGGACTCCACAACCGTGGAGACGCCCCGGGGATACAACCAAGGAGACAATTGAGCATGGAGACGATCCGGCTGACCATGGCGCAAGCCGTGGTTAAGTGGCTGATAGCCCAAAAGACCGTGGTCGATGGTGAGACGGTTCCGCTGTTTCCCGGTGTCTTCGCCATCTTCGGCCACGGCAATGTCAGTTGTCTGGGCGAGGCGCTCCATCCCGTCTCCGATAGGCTTCCCACCTGGCGGGGACAGAACGAGCAGGGCATGGCTCTGGCAGCCATGGCCTTCACCAAGGCTCGGCGGCGGCGCCAGATCATGGTGGCAGCCTCTTCTATCGGACCGGGCTGCACCAACCTGCTAACCGCTGCGGCCGCCGCCCACGCCAACCGGCTCCCAATCCTGCTGTTCAGCGGTGACACCTTCACCCATCGAATAGTCGATCCCGTGCTGCAGCAGGTCGAGAACTTCGATGATCCCACCGTGACGGTGTGTGACGCCTTCCGTCCGGTTTCCCGGTACTGGGATCGAATCACCCGGCCCGAGCAGATAGTCCAGTCACTTCCCCAGGCCCTGGGCGTCATGCTGGACCCGGCCGACTGCGGGCCCGCTTTCATAGCCCTTCCCCAAGATGTGCAATCGGAGGCCTTCAACTATCCGGCTGCTTTCTTCGCCGAACGGGTTCATTACATCCGACGTCCGGCCCCCGATCCGCGGGACACTTCCGCGGCGGCCGCCATCATCGCCGATGCTCGACAGCCGCTGATAATCGCGGGCGGAGGCGTGCACTACTCCGATGCCGGCGGAGAACTCACCGATTTCGCGGTCCGGCGGGGCATTCCGGTGGTGGAGACGGTGGCCGGAAAGTCGGTGATGGAGCATGACCATCCCAACTACGGGGGCACGGTCGGCGTAATAGGCAGTGCTTCCGCCAACGCCTTGGCGGCGCAGGCCGACGTGGTGATCGCGGTCGGTACCCGCCTGCAGGACTTCACCACAGGATCATGGACGGCCTTCCAGCGACCGGACGTGCGGTTTGTATCCATCAACGCCGCCCGATGGGACGCCTTGAAACAGCACTCTCAGGCAGTGATCGGCGACGCCCGCCTCGGCGTGGAAGCCGTCGACCACCAATTGGGCAACTACCGGGCGCCGGAAGGGTGGATGGACACCAGCCGGGCCGAGATGGAGAAGTGGAATACCTACCTGGACAGTTGGTTGGACCGCTCCGACACACCTGCGGCCTACCAGTCGGTGATCCAAACCCTCTGGCAAGTCAGCGACCCGGACGACTACTGCCTCTCGGCAGCCGGCGGGCTTCCAGGTGAACTCAACATGGGTTGGCGAACAAAGCAGGTGGGAACCTTCGATTGCGAGTTCGGTTACTCCACCATGGGTTATGAGATCTCCGGTGCCTGGGGGGCCAAGATGGCTCTGCCAGATCGGGATGTGGTGGCGTGGATGGGTGACGGGGGGTATCTCATGATGAACTCCGACATCTATTCCAGCGTGTTCAGTGGCCACAAGGTGATCATGATCGTGTGCGACAACGGCGGCTTCGCGGTGATCAACCGGTTGCAGGTCAACGCGGGGAGCGAGGAGTTCAACAATCTCCTGGCATCTTCCCGCCATGAGCGTATGACCCGGGTTGACTTCGTGGAACATGCCCGCTCGATGGGCGCCCTGGCCGAAAGAGTGGAGCGACTCGACCAATTGGCGGGGGCATACCAGCGGGCCAAGGAGGCGGACCGCACTTACGTGATCGTGATCGAGACCCATCCCTACCAGTGGGGCGAAGGCGGAGCTTGGTGGGAAGTGGGTATCCCTGAGGTCAGTGAACGAGAAATGGTCCGTTTGGCGCGGGGGCAGTTGGAGGCGGAACGGAAACTCCAGCGAATAGGCCTCTGACACTTGTTGCTCTATGACTATGCGGCACTTCCATGGAAAAGTTGCGGTAATCACCGGCAGCACTTCCGGAATGGGGGAAGCCGCCGCCCGGTTGATGGCCGCCCGGGGAGCAGAGGCGATCTTGGTCACCGGTCGGAGTCGGGAGAGGGGCAGCAAGGTGGTCGAGGCTCTACGAAGCCGTGGTACCAAGTCTGAATTCATCACCGCCGATTTGGCAGAGGCCGATGCTTACCGGCGGGTGATCGACAAAGCGGAGAGAGCCTTCGGCAGGATCGACATCCTGGTCAACTGCGCCGGTACCACCACCAGAGGTTCCATCGCCACCACCACGCCCCAGAGTTGGGACGAGATCATGGCGATCAACCTCCGATCTCCCTTCTTCCTCATGCAGGAGGTGGTGCGGATCATGAGGCGGCAGGGCAGAGGGGGAACCATCGTCAATGTCGGATCGGTCGCCGCCCACGGCGGGCCTCCGCACTTGGCTGCCTATGCGGCATCCAAAGCGGGACTGGCAGTTCTTACCCGCAATGTCGCATACGCGGTGATGCCAGACCGGATCAGGGTGAACTGCCTCCAGCCCGGCTGGTCGGACACTCCCGCCGAACACGGGATTCAAACCAGTGAAGGCGCCGGAGATGACTGGCTGACCACAGCCGAATCCGGTTCGCCGTTCGGAAGGCTCCTGAAGGTGGGAGAGATTGCCGAGGCGATCGCGTTCTTGGCCTCCGATGCTTCGGGACTGATGACCGGAGCGGTTGTCGACTACGACCAGACGGTGCTCGGCGCGGGCTCCCCACCCCAGCCTCCGCCCCGGAAAGCAGGCAACCGTTGATTCCTCTCAAAGACAGGATCGCCGGGGCGCCTATCACTTGGGGAGTGGATGGGTCGCCGGGATGGGGATACCTGCTGCCCCGTGGCCGGGTATTGGAGGAGATGGCCTCTATCGGTTTGTCAGCCACGGAGCTAGGACCTGACGGATTCCTTGGCAGGACCCCGCAGGAAGCCCGCCAAAATGCCTCATCGGCGGGATTGTCAGTGGTGGGAGGATTCGTTCCCCTGCTGCTCCATCTGCCCGCCCACAGCAAAGAGCAGTCGGATTATGCCGACCGCGCCATCAAGACCCTCTCGGCGTGCGGATCCCAGGTCATGGTCCTCGGTCCAGAGCTTCCCCAGAATGGTTATGACCTCTCACAGGACCTCAGCCCTGCCCATTGGACGACTTTCGAAAGAAACCTGAAGAGACTGATAGGACAGGCAGGGGAAGAGGGGCTGGAAGTGGCCCTGCACCAGCATTGGGGAATGGCGGTGGAGAAGCCCCGAGATCTGGAGCGGGTCCTCACCAACACCGAGGTGTCTCTGTGCCTGGATACCGGGCACATGTTCCTGGCGGGAATTGACCCGCTGGCGATAGCCCGGTCGGTGCCCGATCGGGTCGCCCATGTGCATCTGAAGGATGTCCACGAAGCGTCTGCAGCCCGGGTCCGGTCAGGAGAGATCACCTTCCGACAGGGCGTCAAGACAGGACTGTTTCGTCCCTTGGGTTTGGGGGATGTGGACATCGGTGGGGTGATCACCGTCCTGGAGAGGGCCGGATATCAAGGATGGTATGTACTCGAGCAGGACAAGATCCTCAGGGGGAAGCCTCCCCTCCGCCAAGGTCCGGTGGAGGATGCTGCGGTGAGCACCCGGTACCTGGGGGAACTGGTCGAGGTTTTGGAGGAACCGGGAAAGGAAAAGGGATGCGGAATCTAATGAGGGCCCTGTTAAGAGATATACTGGCAAAAGCTTCTCCTGCGGTGAGCAGAGACCATTTGCGAACCGCATCTGGAGGTGCGAACAAACCGTTCACGAAAGGAGACGAGTCCTTATGAGAAGCAAATATCTGGTGGCCGTTTTGGCCATGATGGCCTTGATTGTGGCAGCCTGCGGCGGAGACGATGCAGCCGAGACCACGGCTGCTCCCACCACTGCCGCAGCCGATTCCGCAGAAACCACCTCTGCACCGGAGCCGACGACGGCCCCCGACGAGGCAGTCGCCCAGCGGGACCTGCGTTTCGTAGTGGTGTCTCATGGTCAGTCCTCCGACCCGTTCTGGTCGGTAGCCGCCAACGGTGTCAAGGCTGCCGAGGAAGACATGGGCGTGTCAGTGGTCTACCAAGCCCCCGGCACCTTCGACATGGCCGAGATGGCGCAGATCATCGACGCCGCCGTGGCTTCACAGCCCGACGGGTTGGTGGTCACCATTCCTGACGCCGACGCATTGGGCCCAAGCATCCGGGCCGCGATCGAGGCCGGCATCCCGGTGATTTCCATGAACTCCGGTTCTGATGTCTTCGCCGACCTCGGAGTCCTGGTTCATGTGGGCCAGACCGAGTACGAAGCCGGCCTGATCGCCGGACAGGAAATGGGCGGCATGGGAGTCAGCAACGCGCTGTGCATCAACCAGGAAGTCGGGAACGCCGCCCTGGATGCTCGCTGCCAGGGCTTTGAAGACGGCCTAGGCGGCAACGTCGAGGTCATCCCCGTGGACTTGGCCGATCCCACCGGAGCCCAGGCCGCCATCGAAGGCGCTCTGTCGTCTCGTAACCCCGACGGCGTCCTGGCCCTCGGTCCGACCGGCGCCATCCCGGCATTGAATGCCATGGACAACCTGGGGATGTTGGGCCAAGTGCAACTGGCCACGTTCGATCTCGGTCCCGAGGTGCTGGAAGCCATCGGCGCGGGCAACATGGCGTTTGCCATCGACCAGTACCAGTACGCACAGGGTTATCTGCCCATCGTGCTCCTCACCATGTTCCACGAGACCGGCGGACTCCCGCTCGGTTCAGTGGACAGGGTCGTCCTGACCGGACCCCAATTGGTGACGGCCGACAACGCCGCTGACGTGATCTCCTACTCAGAAGAGGGATTGCGCTAAGCGTCCAAACGATTCCAGCTGAGGGGGAGGCCGGTTTTACGGCCTCCCCCTCTTTTCATCTGCTACCTTTCTACCACACGGAGACCTAGGAGACGAGACCAAAGGAGGTTGTTCCATGACGGACGAACGGGTAAGAAAAGTAGGCCTGGCCAACCGGCTTTTGACAAGACCGGAGTTCGGGGCGTTCCTGGCTTTGGTGGTAGTGTGGATTTTCTTCGCCATTGTGGCATTCGACAACAACTTCGTGTCGTGGACCACCACCGCCTCCATCCTCAACCGGGCCGCTCCGCTTGGCATTTTGGCAGTGGCGGTGGCGCTATTGATGATCGCCGGTGAGTTCGACCTGTCGATCGGATCGATTGTGGGATTCGCCGGAATGGCTGTCATGTTGCTGGTCACCCCGGCCGACGCAGGCGGCTTCGGACTGCCTGTCTGGATCGCAGTGCTGATCGCTTTGGTGATCACCCTGCTCACCGGCTTCTTCAACGGGGTACTGGTGATGGCCACCAGGTTGCCGTCTTTCATTATCACCTTGGGGTCGCTGTTCATCTTCCGGGGCTTGGCGGTGGCCATCCCCCGACTGATGACCAACCGCACGCAGTTGGGTGGTTTCGAGGACTACGACTCCGGAGGCTGGGCAGCTACCTTCGCCACCAAGATGGAGTTGGGCGGCGCCAAGTTCGACATCGCCATCATCTGGTGGATCGCCATCGCGGCGATCGGCACCATCGTGCTGTTAAAGACAAACATCGGGAACTGGATTTTCGGAGCGGGAGGCGACGCCAACGCTGCCCGTAACGTCGGAGTCCCGGTGGCCAAGCTCAAGATCGCGCTGTTCATGATGACTGCTCTGGCCGCTTTCATAGTGGCGCTGATCCAGGCAACCCAACTCAACAGCGCCGATTCACTGCGTGGCACGCTCAAGGAGTTCGAAGCCATCATCGCGGTGGTGGTCGGCGGGACCCTACTCACCGGCGGTTACGGATCGGTACTGGGGCCAGTGTTCGGCGCCCTGATCTTCGCCATGGTGCAGCAGGGCATCATCATCACCGGGGTTGACGGAGACTGGTTCCGCGTTTTCGTAGGAGGCATCCTGGTCCTGGCAGTGATCTTCAACAACTTCATCCGACAGAGAGCGAGCAAACGATGAGCGACAAGATTCTCGAGATCCAAAACGTATCTAAATTCTTCGGAAGCGTCATAGCTCTTCAGAACGTCTCGATGTTCGTGCGGCCCGGGCAGGTCACCTGCCTTCTGGGCGACAACGGAGCGGGCAAATCCACCCTGATCAAGACCTTGGCCGGGGTCCACAAGCCCAGCGAAGGACGGTACTTCTTTGAGGGTGAGGAGACCCTGTTCGAGTCTCCCAGAGAAGCCTTGAACGCGGGAATCGCCACCGTCTACCAGGATTTGGCGATGATTCCCTTGATGTCGATCTGGCGAAATTTTTTCCTGGGTTCGGAGCCCCTGAAGGCGGGACCGTTCTTCGATATCGAGAACGCCAAGCAGACCACCCGCGAAGAGATGGCCAAGATGGGGATCGACATCCGCGATCCGGATCAACCGGTAGGCACCCTTTCGGGAGGCGAGCGCCAATCGGTGGCCATCGCCCGAGCGGTCTACTTCGGGGCCAAGGTGTTAATTCTGGACGAGCCCACGGCTGCATTGGGAGTCAAGCAGGCAGGCGTAGTGCTCCGGTACATCGTCGAAGCCCGAAACCGGGGCATAGGGGTGATCTTCATCACCCACAACCCCCACCACGCCTATCCGGTTGGTGATCACTTCGTGATCCTCAAACGGGGGCAAATCCTTGGCGACTACGCCAAGGATGAAGTGGCAATCGATCACCTGATCCAGATGATGGCCGGAGGCGCCGACCTCGAGCAACTCCAGCACGAACTGGCAGAAGCAACCGGTAGAAGCGACTAGCACCCTTTTTCGAAAGGGGTGGGGGTCGTTTAGCGACCCCCACCCCACTTTTTAATGGCTTCTATCGATTCTGGAGCCAGCGACAGCCGGTAATGCATCACGGGACGGGAAAGCACCAACCGCACCACCGCTTCGGCGTATTGCTCCGATGGGGTCTCCTCCCACGACGGTCCCTCGAACCAAGGGGTGTCGGCGGGCACGTTCTGTGCCTTCAGAAAGGCTTCTCGCAGTTCGACATGGTCCGCACACGCATGCTCGACATGATGGGCCAGTTCATGAACCAGAGAATGGCGAAGGTGAGGAGCCGTAGCCGGGATCTCCAGCACCACTTTGGCATCCTCCGGCAGGTAGTAGGCCCGTGAACCCTCCAGCGTCCAATCCCCCTCGAGCGTAACTTCGCCAATGCACCCAGCCTGGTTGGGGAACGCCTCAAGGAAGTCAGCCCACACCTCCAGGCCCAGATCCTGCAGGTCTGAGGGAGTGCCTTCGGCGAACACCAGGGAAGCAGAGGACGCTCCGCATGCCGCCGTGAAGGCCACGGCCAGCCACCCGAGGGCTACGCGACGGAACAGGCGTGACTTCCCCCTAGTTAATCTTCGGGGAGTTGACATGTTCAACAATGACTCTATAGAAGACAGGTCACAATGATTACCAAGGATCTCTACCGGCGTTTGATCGACATCCGGGCCCATGCGCCGGAAAAGGTGCTGGAACTAGCCCGTCGACGTCGACGTCGACCTCTGCTGGTCCCCTACGAGAAGTTGAGTGAACCGAATGTGGGCGGTGACCGTCTGTTCCTGGTGGCGGCCGACCACCCTGCCCGCGGCGCCATCGGAGTGGGCGATGATCCTCTGCGCATGGCCGACCGACGAGACCTTCTCTCCCGCTTGAGTATCGCCCTGTCGCATCCGGGAGTGGACGGACTGCTAGCCACTCCCGACGTCATCGAGGACCTGCTGCTCTTGGGATCACTGACCGGATCGTCTCTGCTGGACAACAAGGTGGTGTTCGGCTCGATGAACCGGGGCGGTCTGGCCGGGTCTGCCTGGGAGTTGGACGACCCCATCACGGCCTACCATGCGGCCGGCATCTACCGGATGAATCTTGACGGCGGGAAACTCCTCTTACGCATCGACCGCCAAGACCCGAACAGCCTCAAGACCATATACCAATGCGCCCGGGGGATCCGCATTCTTGCCAGCCAGAAAGTGCCGGTGGCGGTGATGCTGGAACCCCTTCCCGCCTATCGGGACCGAGACGGAGTGCTTCGGATCGACACCAGCCCCGAAGCCCTGATCGGAGTGATCACCATCGCCTCGGGACTGGGCCCCACCAGTGCCTACACCTGGCTGAAGCTGCCGCCACCCAGTTCCAACCCCATGGCGGTCTTCGCAGCCTCCACACTGCCGGTCCTGCTTTTGGGAGGAGACCCTGGTGACCGGGGCGAAGAACTGCTCACCTCCTGGGAGGAAGCCATGCAGGCCCCGACCGTAAGAGGCCTGGTAGCAGGACGCAGCCTGATCTACCCGGCCGACGACGACGTGGGGGGTTGGGTTGACCGGGCCGCCCGGATTGTCCATCCCCGCATCTGAGGCACTCCTGGCGTGAACATCGACCAGGCGCCCCTCTTCCGGCCCATCGGTTCTCTTTCAAGTGATGGCCACGCCATCCGGATGACACCGGAGCAGGCCGGCTGGAACTGGTGCGGAATCATGGTGTTGGAGTTGGCGGCAGGTGAGACCAGAAAGATCGAACTCGAGGAATCCGAGGCGGCCGTAGTCCCTCTCCAGGGTTCCTGCCGGGTGGAGACCACGACCGTCACCTTCAAGTTGGAAGGACGGGCCAACGTGTTCTCTGGCTTAACGGATCTGTGCTTCCTTCCAAGGGGATCGGAGATGACAATCTTCTCCGAGGAGGGAGGACGGTTTTGCGTGGCCACCTCCCGAGCCGCGCACGCCACCGAGCCCCGTTACTACCCCGCATCCGCCGTTGATGTGGATCTGCGGGGCGCCGGACAAGCCACCAGGCAGATCAACAATCTGCTGACCGCCGACGTGCCGGGGCCAGACAGACTATTGGTGGTGGAGGTGCTTACGCCGGCCGGCAACTGGTCTTCCTATCCGCCCCATAAACACGATGAACTCTCCGAAGACGAGACCCCGCTGGAAGAGATCTACTACTTCGAGATCCAGGGAGCGGACGGATTCGGGTTCCACCGGACGTACACGTTGGACGGCGAAATCGACGAGACGGTGTCCGTCCGCAGCGGCGACGTCTTCCTGGTTCCCAGGGGTTACCACGGCCCATGCGTGGCGGCGCCCGGCTATCACATGTATTACCTGAACGTGATGGCGGGACCCCAGCCCGGAAGGGAGTGGTTGATATGCACCGACCCCGCCTACCAATGGCTGTGGGAGGAGTGGACCACCCAGCCCACCGACCCTCGCCTGCCTCTCTACTAGCTGCTCCCTCCCCTCAATGGGATGGCTGTCGGTCGAACCTCGACCGGAAGTCGTTCACTTCCCCCAGGGTGGGAAACGCCGTCGAACAACCGGCCCGCCCCACCGTTAAGGCGCCGCAGGCGTTGGCGAAACTGATCGATTCGTTCCATTCCTGACCGGTCATCCGGCTGTAGATGAGACCCGATGCGAAGGAATCTCCCGCCCCCACCGTGTTCACGATCTCGGCCCGGTAACCGGGTACCTCCTGATGGCTACCGTCAGAGTGAAACAGCCAGGTGGGATCCGCTCCCCTCTTCAACACCACCGTGGAGGGGCCGCCCTCGGCTCCTGCCAGGTCGGCGGCCGTTGCTTCAACCCACTGGCGCTGCTCCTCGGTCAACGGACCATGAGTGAGGCTCGGCCCGGGATCCGGCGCCAAGGCGCCCCACAGTTCCTCGTAGGTCCCGATCACCACCTCCACCCCGGAAATGGCCGAGTGCATTGCCCTCCCGTAATCGAGATGGTCGGCCCACTCGGCCGGTCGCATGTCCAGGTCCAGAAACGAGGACATCCCCAACCGATGTGCTTCCTCCACCAACCACTGGGCCGCACGGGCGCAGTCGCCGCGGCTGAAAGCATTGCCGGAATGCTGGATGGCGCCAGTGCCGGAGAGGGGCAAGGAAGCGGCGTCCTCGACGGTGAGATGGATGTCGGCGGGATCGATCCGGTAGAACATCAGGGGAAAATGGTCGGGGGGTTCCACACCCAGCAGAGCCAGCGAGGATAGATGTCCCGGTTTGCGCAGCACGAAGCGGGTGTCCACCCCATCGCAGGCCAACCGGTGGAGGATGAGATCTCCCACTTGGTCCTCCCCCACCGCGGTGAATGCCGCCGACCGCAGTCCCAACCGGGCGGTGCCGATGGCGATGTTGGTCGGGCTTCCACCGACCATGGCTTCGAACCCGGTCACCTCCCGGAAAGGCGCCCCGATCTGCTGCGAGTAGAGATCGAGGTTGACTCTCCCCACCGTTATCAGGTCAAGGGCGACCGACCCCGAAGGGTCATTGGGGGATGGCTGCGGGGTCATGACGACCCGGAGAATACCTCCCGCAGGCTGTTGAAAACCAGGGGAAGATGACCAAGGGGCATGCTCTCGTTGGCGGTGTGTGCCTCCGAAGTCTCGCCTGGACCGAAGTTGATGGAGGGTATCCCCCGGGCCCCGAGCCGAGCGACATCCGTCCAACCCTGCTTTGGCCCGATCCCCACGCCGGCGGCCCCCACCAGTTCCGCCACGAGAGGGTGATCGGTGACCACCCCACCGGACGGCGCCGCGTCCACGATCTCCACCTCGTCGGCATCCCGGCAAGCCTTCCGAAGCTCCACCTCCGCCTCGGCGACAGTACGGTGCGGTCCGAATCGGTAGTTGAGATTCAATTCGAACCGCGGCGGGATGATGTTGGCGGCCAGCCCGCCCCGGGCCAGGGTTACCGACATCACTTCCTTGAATACCAGACCGTCGATGTCCACCGGCGCCGGCCGGCGAGGATGCATCTTGGACAGCCATGCTCCCGCCTTGGAGATGGCGTTCTCCCCCCACCAGGGACGCGCCGAGTGAGACGACTTGCCGGTGAACGTCACCTTGGCGTTCATGACTCCATTGCATCCCGCCTGGATCTCACCGTCGGACGGTTCCAGCAGCACACCGAACGATGCCGAGGCCAGCCACTCGCATTCGTTGAGCACGGGCTCCAATCCGTTATTGGCGAACTTTCCCTCCTCTGCTTCATAGAACACCGCAGCCAGACGGTAGGGCCATGTGGAATCCACTTCCTCCATGAGGTGGAGCATCACCGCCACACCTCCCTTCATGTCCGTAGCCCCCAAACCGTACATTCGACCTGTGTCGATGCGAGCGGGCGGTTGGCCCTGTGGAGGCACGGTATCCAGGTGACCGGCCAGCACCACCAGTGGCCCGTCCCCACTGGTGGACACCACCAGCGAATTGTTCACCCGGTGCTGGGAGAGGTGGGGGGCGTTGGCAGCCAGACGCTTTGATACATGGTCGCAAATCCGCGCTTCGTCACCGGTAACCGAAGGAATGTCGATCAGTTCGGCCAACGTGTCGGAAAGGGTGGTCAAACCTGAACTCCGAAAGTGCGCAGCGCCTCGTTGAGGGAGGTCTTCCGGTCGGTGGAGGCGGTCCGCTCCCCGATGATCAACGCACAGGGCAGCCCGTACTCTCCGGCCGGGAAGGAACGGGGCCGCGTCCCAGGAATCACCACCGAGTTGGCCGGCACCACTCCCCGAAACTCCACGGGTTCCTCTCCCCGCACATCGATGATCCGGGTGGAAGAAGTGATGGTGGTGTTGGCGCCCAGCACCGCCCCCTCCTGGACCACGACTCCCTCGACCACGATGCACCGGCTTCCTATGAACGCCCCGTCTTCGATGATCACCGGACGAGCGCCGGGAGGTTCCAGGACTCCCCCGATCCCCACGCCTCCCGAGAGGTGCACGCCTTTTCCGATCTGGGCGCACGACCCGACGGTGGCCCAGGTGTCCACCATGGATCCGGACCCCACCCAGGCGCCGATGTTGACGTAACCGGGCATCACGATCACCCCCGGCTCGCAGAAGGCCCCGTACCGGACCACTCCGGGAGGAACCACCCGGACCTGTGCCTCGGCCAGGTTCCGCTTGGTGGGGATCTTGTCATGCCACACCACGGGCCCTGCATCCATCTCTTCCATGCCGGTGACCTGGAAGTACAGCAGGATGGCTTCCTTCACCCACTCGTTCACCACCCACTCGCCGCGGCTCTTCTCAGCCACCCGGATCTTTCCCCGGTCCAGCAGGTCGATGGTGGACAACACCGAATCCCGGGCCTCGGCCAACTCCGCCTCTCCGGCGAAGGCCGCCCTGATCACATCCTGGTCAGACATTCTTCCAAAACCTCCACGGCTTGTTTGCACTCCTCGGGGCTGGGTACCAGCGCCAACCTTATATAGCCTTCTCCGCCGGGACCGAACGCCCGCCCCGCAGAGACCACCACCCCCCTCTCCAGTAGGTGGGTGGCAGTCTCGATGTCATCCTCCACCTCCACCCACAGGTACAGACCGGCGGTCGACCCCACGGTCCGATATCCCATCGCCCCGAATGCCTTCCGGAGGATGGCCCGCTTCTCTGAAAAAATTTGCCGCCGCTCCACCACATGGTCATCGTCCGACCAGGCGGCCACCGCTGCCATCTGGGTGAACTCCGGAGGGGCGGTCCCAGTGGAGGTGCGCAGTGAGGCCAGCGCTCTGATCGCCCGTGCGTCTCCCACCATCGCCGCCGAGCGATACCCGGTCATTCCGGAGCGCTTGGAGAGACTCAGAAAGCTGACCACCCCCGACAGGTCGGAGTCGGCCACCTCCAAGACGGAAGCGGGGGGATCGTCTTCATAAAGGTCCACATAGCATTCGTCGGCGCACAGCAACACCCCGAACTCCTGGCACTTTTGATAGAGACTCTCGATGTCCGACCGGGCCATAACCGATCCCGCCGGGTTGTGGGGAGAGTTCGTCCACGCCAGGACGGCCCTGGCCCAGACCTGATCGGGGACATCGGAGGCGCGAAGAATGAAATCCTCGCCGAGGCGGACCGGATGGCCACTTGCTCCGGCCAAAAGGGCTCCCCGACCATAGACGGGGTAACCAGGGGTCGGCCAGATCACCACGTCTTCCCGGCGGGAGTCAACAAAGGCGAAAGGTGTTGAGAAGATCGCTTCCTTGGAACCGGTGGTGGGAAGCACTTGGGTATCAGGGTCGACCTCTCTGCCGAATCGCCGGAGCACGTAGCCGGCAATCGCCTCCCGGAGGACCTGCAGCCCGCGGGAGGTCGGGTACTGGGATATTTCGGGAACGGCATCTCGCAAAGCCTGCGGTATGAAGGGCGGCGTCGGCTCTCGGGGATCGCCTATCGAGAAGTCGATCAGGGCCACCCCTGCCTCCCGCATAGCCCGGGCCCGATCCTGAATGACCGCCATCGGGTAGGTACCGATCTTCTTCAGCACCGGATTGATCCGCATCACCACCACGCTACCAACTGCACAAGAGAACTGATCGAAAGAACATCCTCAGGGGCGTTGAGCCGATGACCCACCCACAGTCTCCAACAGGTTCATCCCGAGATCGTGGTTCGCGACCTGGTAAGGAGAGGCGCCATCGGATGGGAGCACTTCAAGACTGTTCCTTCGATCACGTCGGACAGGATCTATAGGTCGGACCCCCGGCGGATGGCGATTGTTGGGATACCGGCTACTGCTCCGCTTTGAACCAGCGCCTATTGGACTCTAAACGTCCATGTGAAATGGCCCACGTCGGGCAGACCGTAGGTCTTTTCCCATTCCACCCGGATGGTGTGCTCCCCTACGTCCCAACGACTCATCAGCAGACTCCGCCCGCCGGGCCTCCACCGGTATATGCCCACTCCCTCGGCAAACGAGAGCTCCGATGAGGGAATCGGATACCCGTTGACATAGATACGGGCTTCATACCCTACCTCCAAGTCAACCTCCAAACCGCTCTGCATGGGAACCGCGTCATAGGGCTTGGGGGACACATCTTCCAAGGGAGGAGGGAAGATCAGCGGATCCCCGCCTCGTCCGAAGACGTAACACAGCGACAACGCTGCCACGGTGAGAAGCCCCAGCCCCACATATATCAGTCGGTAACGCACGCAGGAGAATTGTACGCACCTCCGCAGACAGCAGGGCAGAGGCCGATGTGGTGAACGGGAACCTTCCGCAGATTCCTAAAGTGGATAACGTCAGGCTCGCAAAACCTATAACGTTTGATTCCTGTAACGTCTATTTCTTGGTCTCCAATGCGTACCAATCTCTTTCGAGTCCCTGGTGAAGACAAGCTGAATCCTGCACCGGAGGTTACGGACGAAAGCAGCCAACTCTCTGCGCCGTGCGTAACAAAGTGACCAAAGACCGGGTTGAGGAACTTGCTGCGCTGATGGTGGTGACCTTCACCGGTCCCGCCTGTCTTCGCCCCGACGGTGTCCAGGTAACGCCGATTACCGCCTCGGGACGCTGGATGTGAGGTGGAATGTACGCAGATCTTTTTGCTTCGACCTTCGCTGGACCATCGGCAGGGTCACGGTGGAGGTTCGTGGCCACAAGTGCAGGTTTACACCTGGCCGTTCAGGGTGCAGTAACCGCCTTGAAACGGCGCAGACGCAGCGAGTTGGTCACCACCGACACGCTGGAGAAGGCCATGGCCGCCGCGGCCACCATCGGATTGAGCACCCCGGCAACCGCCAGAGGAATGGCAGCCACGTTGTAGCCGAACGCCCAGACCAGGTTGGCGACTATCACCCGGTAGGTGGAGCGGGCCAGAGCAAGAGAGACCGGAACGCCCACCGGGTCCCCGCTCATCAGCACGATGTCACCCGCTTCCACCGCCACATCGGTTCCCGTGCCGATGGCGATCCCCAGGTCCGCTGCTGCCAAGGCGACCGCGTCGTTGATCCCGTCACCGACAAACCCGACCACCGCCCCTTCTTCCTTGAACCGGGTGATCTCCTGTGCTTTCTCGGCTGGAAGGACATCCGCTTTGACCTGATCGATCCCCAAACGGCGTCCCATCACCGAAGCTGATCCCAGGTTGTCCCCTGTCAAAAGGGCCAGTTCTACGCCCATCTCACGCAGTTGGGACAGAGCATCCCCGGCCGTGGGACGGGGAGAATCAGACACTGCGAGGACACCCCGGATTTCACCTTCCCAGCCCGCCATGAAGACAGTCTTGGCTTCCTCCTCCAGGCCTCTCATTGTCTCCAAGTGGCTGGTCTCCGGGTCCAATCCCGCATCGGCCAAGAACCCGGGTTTGCCCACCCAAACCTGGATGCCGTCGACAACTCCCGTCACTCCCCGACCGGCCTTCTCCTCGACCTGCTCGGCCACTATGATCCCTACCCCCCGATCCAGGGCACCCTTCACCACCGCTTGACCAATCGGATGGGAACTCCCGCCCTCCACCGAACCCACCAGGCGGAGGAACTTCTCCGGATCATCTGCTGAAACATCGGTGAGGGTCATCTTGCCTTCAGTGAGGGTGCCGGTCTTGTCGAACACCACGGTGTCCACCGCCCTGGTTCGTTCGAAGACCTCCGAATTCTTGAAGAGCACTCCCAACTCGGCGCCCCGGCCGCTGCCCGCCATGATGGCGGTGGGTGTGGCCAGGCCCAGTGCGCACGGACAGGCGATGATCAGCACCGCGACTCCGTTGCGAATCGCTTCTCCCAACTCCACGCCCCCCACCAACCAGCCCACGAAGGTGGCGATCGCCAGCAGGATCACCACCGGCACGAACACCCCCGAAATCCGATCAGCCAGCCTCTGAATGGGAGGCTTGGAGGACTGCACCTCATCGACCATTTCAACAATGCGAGAAAGGACAGTGTCGGCGCCGACCTTCTCCACTTCAAATACCAGCCGCCCGGTCAGATTCACAGTCCCGCAGTAAACCGGATCCCCCCCGGTGCGCTCCGCCGGCAGCGACTCTCCGGTTAGCATCGACTCGTCCACCGTGGAATGCCCGCTGGTGACCACACCGTCGGCGGGGACTTTCTCCCCCGCCAACACCACCACCAGATCCCCGACTTCCAACTCCTCTTGGGCGATCTCCGTCTCCCCGCCGTCCCGGATCACCCGCACCGAGTCGGCAAAACCAAGCTCCAGCAGTTTCGCCACCGCCTGCGATGCCCGGCCCTTGGCCCGGGCCTCAAGGAAACGTCCCAACAGGATCAAGGTGACGATCATCCCAGCCGTCTCGAAATACACGGCCTCACCATCAAAGGCTGCCCAGGTTGAGTAGATGAAAGCGGTGAGGGATCCAACCGAGATCAGAGTGTCCATGTTGGCCTGACCGCCTCGCGCCCGTTGAAAGGCGATGCGATGAAACTGCCGACCCCACACGAATACCACCAACCCAGCCAACACCCATTGGCTAGTCAACCAAATGGGTTCGTGAGGGGCCAGCATGGAGATGACCATCAAGGGCGCGGCCAGAACAGCCGAAGCAACGAAGTTGCGCAACTGTCGCCGGGACTCCTGGGCGAAGGGTCCGCCGTCGGCTGCCTCGGCGGCTTCGGGTTGCAGTGGCCCCATTCCGTATCCGATATTCCGCACCTCATCGAACAGCGCGGTGGCATCGGTTTCCGCATCAAAAGTGACCTTGACCTTGGCCCCCATCAGGTTCACGTCGGCTTCTGAAACATCTTCTCTCTGAAGAAGAGCGCGCTCCACCCGACCGGCACAGGAGGCGCAGGTCATACCCTCAACAGCAAATACGTCTGTCTGTGCAGTTTTCAAGGCGAGTCCGGCTCTAGGTGGCTCTGGGTGGGAGCGGTCCCATTTCGTATCCGATTTCTCCGACCTTGTCGAACAGCGAGGTGACGTCGGTCCCTCGGGCAAAAGTTACCTTCACCCTGGCCGCCTTCAAGTTGACCTTGGCCTTCTTGACCTCCTCCATTTGAAGAAGGGCCCCTTCCACATGGTTCGCACATGAACCGCAAGTCATGCCACTGACCGAAAAGACATCCGTTTGGTTAGAAGCCATACCAGCCCGATTATAAGGGCCCCGGGCCGCTTGGAATCCACCACTTACGAAAGCACGGCTTCCCCGCACCTGCCCGGTAGCCCCCGACAAGGACCTGGCAAAGGTCAGCAGCTTCCCCGTTCCTGCCTGTCAGCAGGTAACCACCCTCCATGAAATCGGGACAAACCCCCTGTGGGGCAAGCTAGTTGACCGCTTTTTCCATGCCCTCCCAGTAGGGGGCCCGCAGCTTGAACTTCTGCAGTTTCCCGGTGGCGGTGCGGGCCAGTTCGGTGCGGATCTCCACCGAGGTGGGGCACTTGTAGTGGGCGATCAGATCCCGGCAATGGGCGATCAGATCCTCGGGCGTCGCCTCGGCTCCGGGAGCCAGCACCACCAGCGCTTTGACCGTCTCGCCCCACTTGGGATGAGGAACGCCGATAACGGCCACTTCCGCCACGGCCGGGTGAGAGAACAGCGCGTCTTCCACCTCGATGGACGACACGTTCTCCCCACCGGAGATGATGACATCCTTTTTACGGTCGGTGATGGTGTAATAGCCGTCCTCGTCGGTGTAGCCCCCGTCTCCGGTGTGGAACCAGCCGTCCACAATGGCCTCGTCAGTGGCTTCGGGCTGCTCCCAGTAACCCTCGAGCACATGGTTGGTACGGGCCAGAAATTCGCCGTCGGGGCTCAGGGCCATGCGCACCCCCAGACCGGGCACCCCCTGGCGAGCCAGCTTGCGAGCCCTCTCGCCAGGTGACAGATGGTCCCATTCGGCCCGTCCACGGTTCATGGTGAGCAGCGGCGCCGTCTCGGTGAGGCCGTAGAGATGGATGAATTCCCAGTCCAGTTCCGTCTCCACCCGCTCGATGGTGCGGGTGGGCGGTGGCGCACCGGCCACCACGATACGGGTGCGGCCCGTACCGGGAATCGGTCCGTCCCATTCGGCGGCGGCGTCAAGGATGGCCGCCACCACCGCCGGAGCACCGCACATGATCGTGATATCGTGCTCGGCCACCCGGCGCAGAATCTCGGCGCCGTCCACCTTGCGCAACACCACTTGCTTGGACCCCATGCCCACCAGGGCGTAGGGCATTCCCCAGCCGTTGCAGTGGAACATGGGCAGGGTGTGCAGGTAGTTGTCCCGGTCGCTGACCGTCGCCTGCCATCCGAAGACCGCGGCGTTGAGCCACAGGCTGCGGTGAGTCTGCTGCACCCCTTTGGGACGGGCGGTCGTGCCGGAGGTGTAGTTGATCACCGCGGTCTGATCCTCATCGGGCGTCCATGTCCGAGGCGCCGTACCGAAACGGAACAAGGCTTCATCGGACTCGACGCCCAGTACGAACTTGTGGCGACATCTGATGGAGGCAAGTTGGTCGGCCAACTCGGGATCGACCAGCAGCACGTCAGCGCCGCAGTGCTCGACAATGTAGGCCACCTCATCGGTGCTGAGCCGGAAGTTGACCGGCACGAAGACGCGGCCGTTGCCGCTCACTCCCCAAAAAGAGGTGAGCAGGCGACCGGCGTTGTGCGACACCATGGCGACGCGCCCACCCATGGGGACCCCCAGAGCATCCAGACCGGCCCCCATGGCATCGGCCAGTTCCCCCAGTTGAGCAAAAGTCACCTCTCCCATCGATAGGGCGGGCTGGTCGGGCTCGTCGACGAAAGCAACCCGGTCGGGGTAAACAGCCAGAGCCCGGTGGAGGTGGTCGCGGATTGTGAGAGGAACCTTCATGCCGTCATTTTATAGCAAGGGCAGGAACGCACTTACCGAGCCGACCCCGCAGCCGGGATTACGAAATGCGCAATCGGATGTGTGTCACGCCGGGATTGCGACCCTTCGGCTCTCAGGTCCAATGAGGCGCCCGGACGGGAAACACAACCAGAGCCCCGGGGAAGGTGGTCACCGATTGTGAGAGGAACTTTCACATCACCACTCAAGGGAGGAAGGTGTATGCTATCATATCGATATCATGGCCAAATCCATACTGATACGAAACGTTCCCGACGAGATACATCTCCAACTCAAGTGGCGCGCCCAATGCAAAGGCCAGCCTCTTCAGCAATACCTGCTCACTGAACTAACGACCCTGGCAGAGAGACCCACCATGGAGGAAGTTCTGGAGCGAATCAGCAGCCGCCGTATGGAACGGGTTGACATGGAGACCATCCTTGCAGACCTGGATGAAGAACGACGCGACCGGATGTGATAGTCGCCGACGCCTCTCTTCTGGTCAGTTTGTTAGTGGACGGAGGGTCCGCGGGACATACCGCCAGAAAGATCTTCTTCGATGCCGGAGGCGTGTCCGTTCCCGACCTGGCGTGCGTGGAAACGGTGTCGGTCATACGGAAACAATGGCTCCGCGGAACAATCGATGTCGCTCGCTGCCAAGAAGCCCTCGAAGACCTTGTGAATCTTCCTCTGTCTGTCTACCCGACCCTTCCCCTCATGGCCAGAGCCTTCCAACTACGGGCCAACGTAACGACATACGACGCCTGCTACGTAGCTCTGGCCGAGGCCCTGCGGTGTGATCTGGTGACCGGCGATCATCGGCTGGCCCAAACCATCGGCCCGAAATGCCAGATCCGGACCATCAACGAGTTCATGTGATCCGTCTGGAGCCATGCGAGCAAGGGGACGACGCCATAGGAGCCGGGGAAGGTTTGAGTGGTTCGCCTGGCTCAGTGCCTCGGGTCGAGTATGGAAACACCCCGTGAGCGCTCGGCCCAGCCGGTGATCATGCTGTCCGCAGTAGCAAGCCGGAACCCGCCGACTATCGCGGTCGCAGTGATAATGCGGTCAGCAGGATCAGAGTGGAATCCCTCGTCGCCCAGGTCGGCGGCCCGGATAGCGATCTCATCGTCGACCGGACTGATGTGCAAACCGTTGGCTCGCAGGACGTTACGTAAGGGACTTATATACGTGGGTAGACGGTGGAGGGTGGCTGTTGCGGGCGGGGGCGGGTGGTGGTGGTGTTTTCTTGGGGATTGTGCTTGGGTTGACGGGTTTGTCACAGTCGCTGTGCATCCTGAGTGGTGTGGTTTTGGTGCAGACCTTGCGGTTTTCGGTGAAGTGTTCCCCTTCGGGTCATCGTCGCCTCACGGAGGTGTTCGCTATGAGCGCGGAGTTGTACAATGCCTGTTTGGAGTCGTGGAGGGGAACTTATCGGTGGTGGCGGGAACATCATCCTGACCCTGACGAGCGGTTCCCCCGGGACCTTCAGATGTCCAGGTATGACCTGATGAAAGAGTTCACCGGTGTGCGGAAAGACCGTCCGGAGTGGGAGAGGTTGGCGGTGCAGGTGGGCCGTGGTGTGCTGGGTCGGTTCGACCGCACCGTCCGTTCCTTTTACGAACGCTGCGGGAAAGGCGCCAACCCGGGGTATCCCCGGTTCAAGGCTTCGCGTAGGTGGAGAACCATCGAAATACCAGACGCGGCGCCGTCGATGCTGTGGGCGCCGGACACGTTGAAGAACCACCGCGCCGAATGGTGGAAACTTCAAGTGAAGGGCCTTCCCCGTCTGCGGTTTCGGGACAAGGGCCGCCGCCTGGCCACCGCGTTGGAAGGGGGCGGCAAGGCAGTGATGCTGCGGATAGTCAGAACTGCGCTCCGTACCGAACTACAGGTGGTGATCCGCCATCCCGACCGAGACACGGGGAGCGAATCACTTGAACCTTCCAATCCGGTAGGTGTGGACATGGGCCTTTCGTGTCGTCTCACCCTGTCAGACGGCACCGTCGTTGCAGCCCGGGTGGCCGACATGGGCCGTGTCAAGCGGGCGCAACGTCGCCTCTCCCGATCAAAGAAGGCCTCTCGTTCGCGCAGGAAAAAGGCGTTGGCCGTCGCAAAAGCGCACCGCAGAGAACAAGAACGCGCCACCCAGGCCGATTTTCGTCTGGCGCACCGACTGGTGAGCGCCTACGACGGGATAGCCGTCGAAGACTTGAACGTGGCTGGTCTGCTCCGCACCAAGCGGTTCTCCCGCAAAATGAGCGAGCAACGATGGGCTGCTCTCAGCCGCATCCTGGAACACAAAGCCGAAAAAGCTGGTGTTCCGTTTGTGAGAGTAAACCCCAAAAACA
>MKWU01000432.1_pt1 | contig 80077 bp, 73 predicted proteins | sample 809101 | NCBI WGS metagenome assembly MKWU01 (sample SAMN05860141, study PRJNA318959) | sponge metagenome | host: Aplysina aerophoba | place: Slovenia: Piran, Adriatic Sea, Gulf of Piran | collected 2013-05-07 | reverse complement strand
GCTCCACCCTCGCTCCGTCGTCCTGTCAGAGAATCCGTAGCTCGGCATAGATGGAGCAATCACATCGAACGCATCCGCCGCATCCCCACCATGCGCCGCCGGATCAGCCAGCAGCGGTATGATCTTGTGCATCTCGAAGAACGTGCTCGGCCACCCGTGCGTAATCACCAGAGGTATCGGATTCGGCCCCTTACCTCGCTCGTGAATGTAGTGGATGCTCATGCCTTCCACATCCGCCTTGAACTGCGAAAAGCCGTTCAGCATCGCCTCCTGCTTGCGCCAGTCGAACTCGTTCAGCCAGTAGTCCGCAAGCTCCCGAACATACGCCATATTCGAGCCATAGTCCCAGTCGCTGTTCGGTATCTCGTCCGGCCAGCGCGTATTCGCAATGCGCTGCCGCATGTCATCAAGAATCTCATCCGAAATATCAATCGTGAAAGGCTGTATCGCCATATTCGCATCTCCTCTTTTATAGTGTTCCCTCTCCCCGCGGGAGAGGGTTAGGGTGAGGGGAGAAGGAGAACAGACCATCCCCCTCATCCCGCCATTTCGCGCCCAAAACCCTACCCCATCCTCCTCATCCTGTCCATCCTGTTAGTCCACGTCCCTTAACCGCTGGCCGCCGCCCGCTGACGGCTGACCGGCTTGCTCGGCTTCTTCGCCAGCAGGAACATCGCCCCGCCAATGAAGTTCAGGAATGCCAGCGACAGGAACGCGAAGTCGTAGCTCCCCTGCATGTCGTGCAGGATCGCCGGATATATCGGCGCACCCAGCAGCATGATGTTCATCGGCACCTGCGACATCCCCATGATCTTGCCGAAAGAGCTTCGCCCGAAATACTCCCCGCGTATCGACGTGCTGATCGGATTGCGCCCCCCGAACCCGATCCCGAACATTATCGCAAACCCAAACACCACCACCAGACTTGGCAGTCCCAGCAGCACCGAAATCTCCGGCACGAACACCAACACCACCACCGCGCCCGCCTGTATCGAAGTGAACACGAAGTACGCGAACCGCTTCGAGATCATGTCGCCCACATATCCGCCCACAATCTGGAATATCATCGACATCGCCGTATAGGTGGACACCACCCATCCCGCCATCGGCACCGACACCCCTTGGTCCCACAGCATCGGCGCAAGGTGCGCCATCATCGCAATCAGCACCATCGATGTGAACCCCTGCCCGAACGAAATCAGCCAGAATGTCGGCGTCCGCAGCGCGTCCCTCAGTGTGAAATCCCCGTCAGACGGCGGCACCCGGCGCGCAGCAGGTCTGCCAGTTCCGGCTGTGCCACCCGTTCCGGCAGTTCCAGTAGTATCCCGCGGCTCATCGCCATCCGGCAGCAGCCCGTAGTCTTCAGGCTTGTTGCGAATGAGCCTGCTGACCGGAATCACCATGATCAGCGTCACGATACCAAGCAGCATCGCGGTCATCGACCATCCGAAGTTGTCCTGCTCCGGATCGACAGCCCACGCGATAGCCGGAATCAGCACCAGCGCACCCAGTCGCCCGATCGCGCTGGAATAGCCCATCGCCTTCGCCTTGTGGCGGGTAAACCAGTTATTCAGCATCGTGTTCATCGTCAGCCAGCCGCTCAGCCCCTGGCCAAGCGCCATTACCATGAACACGAGATAAAACATCAGCGCTGGCTCGACAATCCGAACGAAGTCCGGAAGTATCTCGAACGGCAGGTCCCGGACAATCGGAATGTCCTTCGAGTCCCGCACCTGGCTCATCAATAGGAACCCCACACCCAGGATGCTCAACCCGATGAGCACCATCCGCCGCACGCCCAGCCTGTCCACCAGGTAACCCTCGATTGGCCCCAGGATGCCGCCCTCGATGCGCGTAAACGAGAACGCCAGTGAAAGCTGCGTCCGATTCCACCCAAACGCCGACTCCAGCGCCACGAACCACAGCCCCATCGCGTGGAACAGCGGCACGCTCGTCGTCATATGAACGACGCCGCTGATCGGCACCAGCCACCAGCCATAGAACACGCCGCGCATCCGCGAACGAGCCTCTGCCGGGTTGAACGCACCCACGCCGAACGCCAAGAAATCCCCTCCTGCCGCAGCCGGAAACAGTCTCGCCACAGCCCCGCAATTCTACCACACCCCTTTCCCGCAACCTGCGTTCGCCCCCGGAGTAACCTCTTGACAATTCCAAACATTCGTGCGTATCATAGATGCCAAGACTTGAAACATATATTCGATTAGCCGATCTAGTTGTTGTCATTCCAAAGCCTATTCTTTGTCATTCCGAACAGAGCGCCTCCATCATCTGTCATTCCGAGCGCAGCGCTTCCACCTACTGTCATTCCGAGCGGAGCTCAGCGGAGAGAGGAATCCAAAATCCATGAAAACCGGACGGCGACATTAGACAAACCTTCCACTATGTGCCTTCTGTGCCCTTTGTGGCTATAGGACCTATGACTCATAACTCATAACAGGTAACTCACACCAATGTGCATCCAGGACGCCTTACAATCCAAGATATCCGAACTGACCAACAACGGTGACGACATCGCCATGTTCCTCGCCGACATCCTGCACGGCGCGGACCCTACCGTCAAAGCCTCCCATCGGCTGGAGGCCGCCCGGTTGCTGAGCAGGTATGGATCACATGCAGATGTAGCGGGAAAACTCGTCGTGTTAAATGCGGATTCTAGGGACGACAAAGGTCAGCATAAGTCCGCGCCGACTCTCAGGGACGTCGTCGGCTACCCCGCCGCGCGCTACATCCGCGCCCGCACCAACGACGGCGAAACCCTTATAAGCTCCCTTCGCGACATAATGGATGGCGGCGAATACAACCTTGACCCGTTCACGGGAGAGATCAAACCGACAGTAAAGCGGCACGAGAGGATCGCGGCAGCCAAGGAGCTTATGCGCCGCGCATTCGGCGAATCTTCGCCACCGCGTCGCGCCTCCGTCCCCTTCGATCGTGACGAAGAACTCGATCCTGCCGACCCAGCAAATGCCGACATCGCCAGGCTCATACGAGATCGCACCAACAACGGCATTGACGCCGCCGAACTGCTTATCCGAGTAGTCGAAAACGACGACGGCGAATGGCTATCAGGCCACCGGCTTGCCGCCGATAGGGAGCTGCTGCACCGCGCCTACGACCTGAACTTTGACGCCGTCACCTGGCAGGACATCGAAGCGTTCTTGCGCGCCAGCGAAGAATACAACGAACCTTCCAACATAGAGCGCACTCGCCGTCAGACCGACCTTGCCGCCATCATAGAAGAGTACGAGCAGGCCGAGCAGAACGGCGACGAAGACGCCATGCGCGCGGCAGAGGAGAAGTTCGAAGCATACTGCCGCTCCGCTGGCGATCCCGACGATGAGCCGGAAGAATACGCCGAGTACGGACCCTCCGACCCCGATCCGACGCCCGACAGCCCCCGCCCCAGGCGAGAGCCCAGGCGCAATCCGAAAAACCGGCGTCGCCCCGCCGCCGCCAACATTCACCCTCCCAAACTCACCATCCCGCTCCACAACCGCAGCCCCTGACCTCAAAGTCCCTTCCCCCTTGACGGGGGAAGGCTAGGATGGGGGTGAAAGTCTCCGCATCTAGCCCATCGGATAACCCGACGGAGCGAGACAACGGAACAGAAAGTCCTTCTCCCCACAACTCATTCCGTCATTCCTGCTCAGGCAGAAAACCAGACACCATAAACCCCCTCTCCCCGCGGGAGAGGGTTGGGTGAGGGGAAAAGCCCCAATTTCCCATACACTGAGGAAGAATCGCGCCCTTTCCAAGTCTGCCAACCGGCGGCAGACCCCCATCCCCTGACGCCCACCACACGCTTGCGCTACGACCACGCCTGTATTATATTGAGCAAATAGGCTGCACCTCATTGCCGCCTGACACATTTCGCTCAAATTACAGGCATGCACAAAGGTTGTGCCTAAGGTTGTGCCTGATGTTGTATTTGAAAGAACAGCGCGGGAGGCGACGATGACCACACTTCAGAACGAATCCCTGCAAGGCATCAAGGACTACGCCGACGACTACGATCTTGACCTTTCGTGGTTGGACACGCGAGGCGAGTGGGGTATTAAGGCTGAACCCGACGCCAAGCGCGGCATGACCCTCTCCAGCATCGAAGTCGGCTCCTATGGCGAGGCCCCTGACACCACCGACAATATGACCGGCAGGCCCCGCGGCGCAGCCAAACGTCCCGACTCCTACCGCATCGGAGGCTACGGCGTCCGCACCAAGTCCGAAATCTGGCTCGACAACGCAGCGGCACTCTACGAAGAGTCACTGCAGCGCCAGTGGAGTTCAGCGACTGACATCCCTTGGCACACCATTACTCCCCTCCCCGACGACATCGAGCGCGCCCAGTGCCAGCTCGACACATTCCTAACCGAAGTCGAATTCGTCGCGGCAGACATCCCGGCTCGCTGGGTCGCAACCACTAGTCCCGACTACTTCGAGCCGCGCATGTTCCTCCTCTCCCAGATCATGGACGAATCGCGCCACCTCGACGTCTTCCGCAAGCGCGCCCTCGCCAACGGCGGCGGCCTCATGCAGCGCCCCGACATCACCACCAGCGGCGTGGTCGGCAGCATAGACCTCTCCCGCGAGTTCACGGAAATGTCCTCTCGCCTGCACATCTCAGGCGAAGGCGCGGTCTTGACGCTCTTCCGCATGGGCGAGCTGATGTCATACAACGAAGCCGAAAAGCGCATCTACCGCCTCGCAGCGCAGGACGAGTCCCGCCACGTAGCATTCGGCGTGATGCACATGCGCTACCTCTCCGAGTCCGAGCCGGAGCGCCGCGAAGAAATCCACTGCTACCTCGACGAGGGTGAGCGCGGACTCCTCGCCGGCAACCAGAACCCGGCAGCCATCGACACCCCCAGCAGCGAGGCAATGGCAATCCTGCTAGGCGGAGGCACCAAGGGTTACGACGAAGGCGCGCGCAAGCTAATGGCTATCCGCCGGCGGCAGGTCCGCGAGTACGTCCAACGCATCCGCTCCGCAGGCTTCGGCGAACGCTTCGACAACGGCCGCGCCGACCCCCGCCTCATGGAAATCATGTGGACCTAACCCCGTTAACAATTCCTTACCCTCGGTGGATTCATAGCGGTAGGTGTAAACTAAGTGACAGTCGGCGCAAATAGAACAATAGCATTAATTCTTACGGCGATTGTACTGTATTTGTTTTTGGTCTATTTTGGGATAGGAATTGTAATTGCATTTCTATATGTGTTGTTTGCCTTATTGTCAGCGCCATCGATAGTGGTGGCTTATATAGAGGAATTGCTAGAGTTCTTGTCTTTTTTTATAGTCGCCGGTGTAATCTTTTGGCAGAAAGATAGGATATGCTCCCTACTTCGCACCGACTCATGGTTTGGAGCATCATCCAGAGCCAAGAAAATGGCAGACGAATCGGCAGAAAAAGAAATGACAAGCAAATCTGAGTAGAAATAGGACACGATGGCAGACAAAACCCAAGACCAAGACCAGACGTTGCAGGCATCCGCCGCCCGCGTAACCGAGCGCGAAGCCAGCGACGATGATACCGAAGAAGTCGAAATCGCTCCGCCCAATCTGGCATGGATGAAGAACACCCTCCAGTGGGGCACACGCGCGAAGCCAACCAAGAACGGCCTGACCATTGACGCCCTCAACATCGGCGTTTACGGCGATGTCCCCGACTTCTGGGACGACCAGACCCGCAAGCCGAGAGGCGCATTCCCCGTTCCCGGCATCGCGCCGCTCGGCTTCGAAGTCCGCGAAAAGCGCGAACTCTGGGCTGACAACGCCGCCGATCTCTACGAAGAGGCAATCCAGCGTCGCTGGGCGCCCGCCACCGACATCCCCTGGGACACAATCCAGCCCCTCCCCGACGATGTCGAGGCCGCGATGTGCCAGCTCTGCACCGAGCTTTCCCAAATCGCCAGCGTCGAGATCGAAGTCATAGGCGGCTGGCAGCAAAAGCTCTCCTACGGCTTCCACGAGGTCAAGCTCTTCCTCGCCACCCAGATGTTCGACAACGCCCGCCACTTCGAGGCATTCCGCAAGCGCGCCCTCTCCAACGGCGGCGGGCTCGGCCTTGAAAGCAAGGGCGAAGTCAACCGCATGCTCCTCGAAAGCACTGGCGGCTGGCCCGAAACCGTAGTCATGCTCCACATGCTGCGCGGCACGTTCACCTTCACCCTCTACCGCTACGGTGAACTCTTCGCCCACAACCCCGCCGAGAAGGTGCTATTCGCCCGCTGCATGCAGGACAAGGCACGCCACCTCGCCTACGGCCTCGCTCACCTGCGCTACGCCACCTCGCACAACCCCGACAAGGCGATCGTCTTCGGACGCCTTATGGGCATCGCAGAGCGCGTCTTCGAGCGCGAGCTCAACGACCCCGTGCTTAAGGAGGCGCTCGCCATCATCTTCGGCGGCGGCATCGAGGGCGCACGCAGCGGCATGCGCCAGTACGAGCGCATGATGGGCGACTTCGCCCGCCAGTACCTCGCCAACATGGAGCACATCGGCGTGCCCCGCGAAGCAAGCTTTTCGCCTACCCTGGCAAAGTTCATGGAGGCTTAGTCAGTGCCACAGTTTCCATCCGTAGAGTGGTTCGAGCAGGTACGCGAAATCTTCAACGGCGATGAGTCCTATCAGGAAGCGGGCGGCGGCATGTGCGACGCCACCATGGGCATCAAGGTCGCCGAGAACGCTTACATCGTCGTCTTCGAGGGCGACGAATGCTCCGAAGTCCGCGAAGTCCCCGAACCCGACCTCGCCGAGGCCGACTTCTACCTCGAAATGGCCTCCGAAGAGTGGCAGGACATGATCCGCAACATCAAGGACAACGGCAGCGCAGACCTGGACCACACGCTAAACACGCTCGACATGGACAGATTCGAGGGCCTCGCGCTCACAATGAACGGCGACCAGTACCGGCAGGACTTCTTCTACCGCTTCAACCAGACCTTCCAGTACTTCTTCGACGCCTCAGCCCGCATCGACACCGAATTCACCCAAGACGCAGGATAGTAAGCATGCCCGAATTCCCATCCATCGAGTGGTTTGAAGCTGTGCGCGACAGCGCCAACGCCGACTCCCAGTTCACATCCCAGGGTACCGTGAACTGCGTCATGGGCGCTAAGGTCGGCGATTCCGCATTCGCCTTGATTTTCGAGGGCTTCGAATGCGCCTCAGTCGAGGCAATCCCTGAAGGCGCACTGCGCGACCTCGATTTCTACATCGACCTGTCCCCTACCGAGTGGCGCGAACTGCTCGACAACATCTCCGCGAACGGCGGCTCAGACTCCGCCCACACCCTCAACACGCTCGATCTGACAATGCCAACCGGCTGCGTAAAGTCCGACAACGAACTGCGCCGCGCCGCCTTCTTCCAGTACCACCTCTCCCTGCAGGCATTCTTCGACGCCTCGGCAAGTGTGGAAACGACGTACGCCTGATAACCGCGCCCATAGCAGACGGACACAATATGCCCATTTACGAATACAGATGCGACGGCTGCAATCAGAAGTCAGACTTGCTTTGGCGCAATTTCTCGCCGCCTGATGCAATCGAGTGCAAGAGTTGCGGCACCGATGAAACGCACCGCATAATATCATCTGTCGCTCTGCGCAAGACCGTAAAGACCCAGATGTCGGAGCTGGACTCGAAGTACGACAGAATGCTCGACGCCGCCGACGCCAGCAACCCTCGCGCCGACCCCAACTACTACCTCAACAAAGCAACCCCGCTAAGTGAGGGCGTTCCTGATTAAACGGGCATCCTCAGCCTCGCCACGAGTTCTGCCACCCGCCTCTCCACCTCACCGCGGATAACCCGCACCTCGGATATATCCTTGCCGGCAGGATCCGGCAGTCCCCAGTCCTCCACGTTTTGCAGCAGCAGTGCGGGGCACGCCTGCGCGTCCACCGCGCAGCCCATGGTGATGACTCGTTGTGCCTGCCCCACAGCCTCATTTGTCATAAGGCGCGGCTTGGCTCTGCGGATGTCTATGCCCACTTCCCGCATTGCCTCTGCGACTATGTGGTGAACGCGCTTCGCAGGCTCCGTTCCGGCAGACTCAGCCCTTAACGAGATACCCGACTCTTCCGCCAATCTGTTGAAGAAAGCCTTCGCCATCTGGCTGCGCCCGGCATTGTGGACGCACACGAAGAGTATGTCGCTCATTCCATGCCGTCCTGCGCACTTGATGCAGGTTCGTAGTCCGCAAGGGCCTCAGCGGAGCCGTTCCGCGGCAGACTGTCTTGATGCTCTGAGGGTAGCCCGGGCCTCAGCAGAAACTCATGCACCCCCGCTCCGATTGGCGCACCGACCAGCGGCCCCACGATGTACGCCCAGAATCCGCCCGTCACTCCCGGTAAAACGATGCTTCCCCAGCCTGCGAAATATCCCACAATGCGAGGCCCGAAGTCCCGCACCGGATTCCAGCCCGCATGCGTCAGCGGCCCAAATACGCCTATCAATATAGCAACCGTCAGGCCAACAATGAGAGGCGCAAGAGCCTGGTTAGGCAGCGCGGCGTTTCGCCTGTCGAAGACGGAAAAGATAACGAATGCGAGAATTGCCGTCCCGAAGCCTTCGATAGCTGCGGCGGCTGGCGCAGACAGCAAGGAGCGCGCAGCCTCGTCTATGCCGAACAAGCCCGGATCCGGAAAGTGCTTGCTGAATATCATCCCCGAGTATTCGCTGCCAGCCGCGCCGCGCGTGAGGCCATTCACCCTTTCCAGGCGTTCAATTAAAGGCGCAAATATGACAAGAAGCGTCAGTCCGGCCAGCACAGCACCAAGAAGCTGTGCGCCCCAATAAGCGAACATTCTACCGAGCGGAAACTCTCGCCGCCGAAAGATGGCGAATGCGAGGCTGATTGCGGGATTGAGATGAGCACCAGATATGGCGACGGTAGCGTAGATTCCAATGGTAACGCCAAATCCGCCTATGAATCCGACAGGCCACAAGCCGAGTGCCCCGCCCGTGACCACATCAGTAGCCACCGCTCCTGCGCCGAACAGCACCAGTATGAATGTGCCTATCGCCTCGGCCGTTAGAGCGCGTCCAAGTTGCATACAGTTCATCTCAGTTCTTTGTGTAGTGCGCCGGCAGCGGCGATCACGCCGACCTGCTGGATGAAATTATTCTAGGTCGTCGATTTTAACGGGACTTTAACATCGCGTTATGGGACAAGCAAAAGAGGCGGCTTGCGCGCCGCCTCTTTTCACTGTTGTCGTTGATCTGTTGACCTTCTGGTCGTTGCCTGGTTAGATGGCGTAGGACTCGATCATGTTCTCCACCTTCCGGGAGAAGGACTTTTCATTGATGATATCGATGCGGTCCTGGAAGGAGGGCCTGTTGCTGTCCTTGTATATGACGCCAACCGGAACGCCACCTTGGTTGACAAGCTCGTGGGCGGCCTCATAGTCGCTGGGGTCGTGATGCTCCGGTATGTCCCACGCGAGCGGCGGGATTCCCTGCCGCACATTGCCCTTCAACTCCATGAATGTGTTGTTGTAGGTCGTGCAAGGAGACTGCACATGCACGATTGAGAAGCCTTCGTGGTCCATCGCGTCCGCAATGACGGCGCCCAAGTCCCTCACTTTAGTGGATACATGCGAGGCTATGTACGAGACACCGAGTGTCAGGTAGAGTGCGAGCGGGTCCAATTGAGCTTCAGGCTTGCCGTACGGCGTGGAACTGGTGACCTCTTCGAACTTGGTCGTGGGTGAACTCTGTCCCTTTGTAAGTCCGTAAACGGCGTTATCCATTATTACTACAGTCACATCGAGATTTCGCGCGGCCTGTGGCGCAATATGCTCATTCCCGATGCTCAGGAAGTCGCCGTCGCCCGCTACGACGATCACATTGAGGTCCGGACGGCCCATCTTGACGCCCAGCGCAATTGGAAGCGATCTTCCGTGAATGCCGTGGAGTCCGTATGGCTGTGGTCCTTCAAGCAGATGCACCATGTTGCCGGAGCAGCCAATGCCCGCAACAATAACATTGTTCTCGACGGGCAGTTCGGTCTCGACCCTGCGCTTGTCAATGGCGGCTTCCAGGGCACGTCTTACTCCGAAGTCACCGCAGCCTGGGCACCACTTGAAGTCATATTCCGGATTCTTGTCGCTCATACTGTTATGCTCACTTTCTGCTCTTGTTCTAGGCGCTCAACAATTCGGCCTGCAAGCTCACCAACCTTGAAGGGGAGCCCGGTGTACTGCGTGATTGACTCTGCATTCACACCCTGCGAACGCAGGACGCTTGAGAACTGGCCCAAGTAGTTGAGCTCGGGCACGAGCACCAAGTCCTTTTCACGCAGTTCTTCGAGAAGATCCACCGGCAAGGGATTGAGGAACATCGTGTAGTACCAGCCAATGTCCATGCCGCTGTCCAGGACGGATTCATAGGCACCCTGCGCCGGGCCCTTCGAACCGCCCCAGGGCATAAGCGCAATGCTGGCGTCCGTATTGCGGCTCTCGTAGTCTTCGTTCTCCAACAGCTTCAACTTGCTGAAACGTCGCTCTGTCATCTGGATGTGGCGCTCCGGAAGATGGGTCGTGTCACCCATGCCGTCATGCTCGCTGCCGTTTGCGACATAGCTGCCGGGGCCACCCGGTAGAGGCATCGGCGACAGCTCCCAACTGTCGTATCGCTGGTAGCCGTTGCTGCCAGTGTAAGTCTCGCGCTCTTCTATCTCAAGATTGCTCAGGTCAGGCTTAGGTATGTTCTGCTTCCGCTCGGAGAGCATGTGCTCGCTGAGCATGATGACAGGTCCCTGGTAACGTTCCGCCCAGTTGAAAGCCATGGCCCCTGCGTAGAAGCACTCTTCAACTGTACCTGGAGCGATGATTGGCATACTGACATCACCATGTCCCGGAGTCAGAGCCATAAGCAGATCTGACTGTTCCGTCTTTGTGGGAAGTCCGGTCGAAGGTCCGCCGCGCTGCACATCAACGACCACCAGCGGAACTTCCGCCATCCACGCCAGCCCAAGTCCTTCGCCCATAAGGGACAGCCCCGGACCGGCAGTGGCCGTCATAGCCTTCTGTCCGCCGTAGCCTGCGCCCACAAGGGCGTTAATGGCCTCAATCTCGGAGCTCGCCTGATACACGAACTTGCCCTCGCCCGTGAGGTTGCGCTCCATCCAGAGAAGTATTGAAGTTGCGGGGGATATTGGGTATCCAATGTAAAATCCGATACCGGCAGCGCATGCTCCGAGCGAGATTGCCTCGTTGCCGTTTACCAGAATCTGCTCTCCCTCCGGCATTATCGGCGGTGCTAGCTCTCCAAGACTGAAGCCACTCTTCTCGGCCTCCTGCCTGCCAAGTGTCAGTGCAACGATGTTGGAGGAAATTATCTGCTCGTCGTTCGGTCGGCCCCTGGTGAATCGCGCCCTTACGAAATCCTCCAGAATGCTCTGCGACATGCTCACCAGGTGGGCAAGTGCGCCGAGCACAATCATGTTTTCGGCTCGTGCGTTTCCGGTTGACTTAGCAAGATCGGCGAATGGCATGCCGAAACTATTTGCTAGGTCATCAGGCTCGAAATCGCCCGAGTTGTAAATAATGACGCCGCTGTCGCTTACTTCGTCTCTGTGGTTCTGGTACGCCTCCTCATTGAAGCAAACCAGCACATCGATATTATCGCCCGAACTGAGGACGGGCGTAGTCGCGAGACGCGCCTGCGACATAACGGGCCCTCCCATAATCTGGGATGGGAATGTGACGAATGTCTGCACATAGTAGCCCACATTGCTTGCGGCTTCCGCAAGCCCTTCGGACGAGGTAACCATGCCTTGTCCGCCTTCTCCGGCAAATCGCACTACAAAATCGGTCTTTTGCAAGTTTATCCTCCTGGGGTCACCCCCGAAAACAGGCAGACGCGTATTCGTTAAAACAAATGTAAAAAGAAGGAATGCCCCAAGTCATTCGGCAAAAAGCCTGTATGATTTGGGCGCATTTCAAAATGGGAAGCTTGCGCCGCCTGATGTAGCTGTTCTGCTCGCATTTATAGGCTCATGTGAGCATTGAGAAACGGTGCCAAGTCCAACCTGAACTTGCGCTCTATATTTCACGCAGTGGACTATAAATATATCAGCAGATACTTTTCAATGTCAATTACGTGAAGGGCTGCACTAACCGCACAAAGGGCGTTCTTTCGGTAGATTCACTCCCTGCGCAGGTTTGAGATTATCTTAGCATTAGTCTAAGACACATGACAGGAATACCGGCGCGTTGATTGCACTGCATCCCTTTTCTGATCGCCCCGCTATTCCTCGACGACGAGCTGAAATGCAAAGGGACAGACGACTAGAAATATGGCATCGAATGCGATCAGGAACGGTATCCAGCGATCAAATGGGCTGCTTCCTTGAATGACACCTGTCGATGCCTCTACGGCAGCAACGACCGCAGGCACCAGCACTGGGAAGAACAACAGTGGCAGCATCACCTCACGGGAGCGGGTGTTAGACGCTATCGCCGAGAATAGAGTTCCAACAGTGGCGATGGCGAGCGTAGCAAGTATCGCAATAGGGATCAGCCCTGGAAGCAGAAGCGAAAAGTTGTATAGAACGGCAAAGACAGGGAATACAGCTAATTCGACCAGCAGCATGAACAGGAAGGTGCCGAGCATCTTTCCGAAGAAAATGAGGTCGCGGCTTACCGGAACCAGCATCAGCGCTTGAAGACCGCCGCTCTCGCGCTCCAGCGCCATCGAGCGGTTCAACCCTAACACTCCGCCGAAGGTGAATGCAATCCAGAGGATTCCGGGCGCGACGAAAGCCACAGTCTGGGGCGTCGGCGTTATTGCAAAGTTGAATACGACGATGACCAGCAGCGCGAAGACCAACGCGCTTACAACGATGTCCTTCGTTCGCAATTCGAGGATGACGTCTTTCCAGAGGATCGTCATGACTGCCAGCAATGATGTCCTCATGGGACCTGCCTCTCCTGAACAATGTCTGAGGCAAGTCGCTCATAGGCGTCTCTGGTGGCATAGGTATCCGCCACGCCGTCATGGGCGATGCGACCGCGCGACAGTATCGCAATGCGGTCGGCGAGCTCCACACCGCGCTCGAAGTTGTGGGTGGTCATCAGGATCGTGCGACCAAGCTGTCGTCCATCCGATATCAGCTCTTCCAGGAGAGCGAGCGCACGCTGGTCAAGGCCGCTTTCGGGTTCGTCCATGATGAGAACGCGGGGTGAGTGGAGGAGCGCGCGGGCGATGCTGAAGCGGCGGCGCATGCCGTGGGAGAGCGTGCCGACCCTGGCGTCAAGGCGGTCGGTGACGCCCATCTGCACTGCAACGAATTGGATGCGATCTTCGACGCGGTCCAGGGCGAACATCCTGGCGAAGAATCGCAGGTTCTCGGCGCCGGTGAGGCCGTCGTAGAGCAGCGGCTCATGGGTTACGACGCCGATGGCGCGGCGGACGCCGACACCGCGGCGGCGGGTGGACATGCCGGCGATGTGGATTTCGCCGGCGTCGGGCTTGGCGAGGGTGGCGAGCGCCTTGATGAGGGTAGTCTTGCCGGAACCGTTGGGGCCGAGCACGGTGAGGGTCTGACCCCAGGGGACCTGTAGGTCAAGGTCGCGAAGGACCTGGGTGCGACCGTAGGACTTGCTGAGTCCGTGAACTTCGATGGCGAGGTCTGTGGCGTCTGCGTCCTCGGGGGCGGTCTGCTGCGACGATTGTCTTTTCATCGGGGGGACGGGCGGCTAGCTTGCCGCGAGGCGGCGGACGGCGGACTCGTCGATTTCGACGCCGAGGCCGGGGCCGGTCGGGACTGCGAGGAAGCCGTCCTGCTGGTCGAAGGGCTGGGCGGTGATGCCCTCGCGGATGCCGCTGGGGGTGCGGTCGAACTCCATGACTGGCTCCTGCTCGGCGGGGCGGGGGGCGTGGGGGGCGGGCGGCGAGGGGGGGATGGTGGGGGCGAGGTGGAGGCTGGCGGCGATCATGACGGGGGAGCCCCAGACGTGGGGGTTGACGAGGATGCCGTTGGCGTTGGCGGACATGCAGATGTTCCGCATTTCGGTGATGCCGCCGGCGTTGACGACGTCGGGCTGGGCAATGTCGTAGGCGCGGCGGGCGAAGAAGTCCTTGAACTCGTAGCGGGTGCGGAGGTTTTCGCCGCCGGCTACGGGCATGGGGACGGCTGCCTGGACCTGGAGGTAGGCGTCGACGTCCTTGGCGTTGACGGGCTCCTCGAACCAGGTGATGTCGAGGTCGGCGAGGAGATTGCCGATGCGGATTGCGGCGGCGGCGGGGTACGCCTGGTTGGCGTCGATCATTAGGCGGATGTCGTCTCCGATGGCTTCGCGGAGGGCGGCTACGCGGCGGACGTCCTCGGCGATGGGGAGGCCGCCGACCTTGGTCTTCATGCCCTTGAAGCCGAGCTCGACGTACATGCGGGCCTCGTCCAACAGGCGGGTGGGGAACTCGCCTTCGGTGTAGTAGAGGCCGGTGGCATAGACGGCAACCTTGTCGCGGATTCTGCCGCCGAGGAGGTCTGAGACGGAGAGGCCGGTTGCCTTGCCGGCGATGTCCCAGAGTGCGATGTCCACGGCGGAGATGGCGCTGCCGCCGAAGCCGCCGGCGTTGTTGCCGTTGTGCAGGCGGGAGTACATTGCCTGCCAGAGTGCGTTGCGGTTGAGCGGGTTGGCGCCGATGAGCAGGTCGCCGAAGTGCTGCTTTACGAAGGAGCCGCCTGCGCCGATGTAGCCTTCGCCCCAACCGGTGATGCCTTCGTCGGTCTCGATCTTGATGAGGTCAACGACGCGGGCGGATATCCAGCCGTTGGACCAGCCGAATGGCCGCTCCAGTGGGGACGATAGGTTGAAGCCTTCGATGTTGGTGATTCGCATGCGGGACTCCTCGCAGGGTTGGCTGCGGGAAGTCTAGCGATGGGCGCTGGGTTCTGTCAATTATTTGGGGGTCTGCCTCCGGGGGCGGGATAGCCATAGAAGGCACAAAGGGGCACAGAGGAATGTGTCGGAGCCCCTCACCCAACCCTCTCCCGCGGGGAGAGGGGCTTTTGGCTAGGGGCTGCGGATTGCCGGACGGAGGAATGTGCCGGCGAGGGGATTGGGGAGGAGGGGGATACCTTCGGCTTCGGCGGCTTGTCTTATTTGCTTGAGGGCGATGGCGTAGTCGCGGTGTGCTGCTTCTGAGGGCGGCACGAAGGTGATTTCGCCTTCTTCGAATTCGCCGGATTCTATGAGCGAGTTGTAGTTGAAGATTGCCTGGTCTTCTGGGGTTAGGGGTTCGTAGTAGCAGTCGAGGTCGTCGGGGAGAACTGACATCGATGTACAGGATGGGGAGGATGTGTTGTCGTGTTTTACTTCATCGCTTCTTTGCTCTGTCGAAGGGCCAGAGGTGTTTTGACTTCCCCTCACCCTAACCCTCTCCCCAGGGGAGAGGGGACTTTTTCCGGGGGCAGAGGCAGATTTGAAGTCTGCGGCTTCTGCGCGGTCTTCTTGATCGCGGATGGCGTCGGCTATGGCTTGGTAGTCCTCGTGGTCGTAGTGATCGTATTCGTCGAGGAATGTAGGGAGGCCGGCTAGTTGCTTTTTCTGGCCTACGCTGAGGCGGGTGGACTGCTGGTCTTGCCAGTAGGCTTGCAGCATTTCGGGGGTGATTTTGTCGTAGTTGGTGTCCCAGCCGCGACGGATTATCTCGTGGGCTGCTGACATCTTGTGGTGCCAGGTGTAGCCTTCCTCGGGGTCGAGGCTGGTGTCGCTCATTACTTCCAGTAGGAATCGGATGGCGTCTGTGCCGTGTTCGTTGTACTCGCGCATTCTCTTGGCGAGGTCGGTGTGCAGGGTGTCGTAGTCGTTGTTGTCTTCTACATCGTCGGCATAGACTTTGAGCTTGGGCTTTCTGCCCCAGTGTCCGTGACCGCGGCGCAGGATTTCTCTTGCGGCTGCCATGCGGTCTGTGTGCTTGATGCGGAGTTTCTTGGGTGTGAAGGGTTGGTCCCTTCGCGTCATTACATGGGATAGGAACTCTGCGATGGTGTGGCCTTCGGCTGTTTCTTGCCTGATTAGGTGGGCGATGTCGTAGTTGAGGATGTCGAGGTGTGACACTGACATCGATGTACAGGATGGGGAGGATGATTTATCCAAGTCACCCCCATCCCAACCTTCCCCCGTCGAGGGGGAAGGGGTGTCTTTCGCTGCTGCTAGTTCTTCGGGTGTGGGGATTAGGCCCCAGAATTGGGATTCTTCCTGCTCAGGCTGATCAGAGAGCCCGTAGCGGTTTAGAAGCTTGGCGGCTTCCATCTGATGGCAGGCCTTGGCGCCGGAAGTCTTGCCCTGTACGGTGTCGACTAGGAATTGTGCGACGACCTCACCGTCGTTGGTGAGGTTCCGAATGTGTTGTTGCAGTCTGCTCGGAGCGCACATTAGAAGTCCGCCAGTCTTTCAGTCTCTCGGTTGGTCGGTGTGACAAGAAACAGAAGGCGCAGGAATCACAAAGGTGATTGGCGCTGCGCCTCTTGAGAACGTTTGTATTATTAGATTGGGTCTATGATACGCACGGATGTTTGGGGTTGTCAAGGGGGTAGCCACAAAAGGCACAAAGGTCACAAAAGGAGATTTGAGAGTTGCAGTCTGTGTGAAGTAGCTCTGATTATAGGTGGGTCGCTGTTGCCTGATGCCTGGAGGTCTGGCGGTGGCAGCACGGAGGAGAGGACGCGGCACATTTCAGAAGTGGTGGTCTATTGCGGATTATGGAGTACGACAATCCCGCATTTCTTGGATTCGAGGGCGCTGTGACCGAGGTTTACGAGCCGGGCGGAGGGGAACCGGGGTTGCTGCCGGACGGGGATGGCGGGTAGGTGCGCGGCACCGGTGTTGCGCATTACGATGTGCAGATTGATATGCTGAATGCGCCTTTGCGAGGGATTGCTGAGGATGATCTTGAGTTAGCTTGAGAGGGTGGCTGGGGAGAATGGGCGGCGGCGGCGGGCGTCTTTCGCAATTGGACTTGGAGGTGAGTTCGGCAGTCAGAAGAATTCCTTTCTTATAGCCTTGACTTCTTCGACATGCTAACTTTGATACCTGATGTGATATGTACAGACTTACATAGTGATCTCAGGATTCTTCATCGTGGAGTAATGATCTTGACAAGTTTATATGGGGCACTGGAGGTTCTTGAGCACGAACCTTTCGCCAACGACAAGCTGGGTCGCAAAGAGCCAATAGAGACTCTGACCAATGTAATCAACAACATCGGCAGCCCATTCATTTTGAGTGTCGACGCGCCTTGGGGATCTGGGAAAACAACATTCTTGAAGATGTGGGAGAAACATCTTCAGAATTTAGGATATGCAGTCGTAGATTTTAACGCGTGGGAAACCGATTATTCAGATGACCCTTTTCTAGCGCTATCCGGTGAAATCTCAACACAATTGGCTGACGAAGATGAGACCACTACCACCAAGGACCTCCTAAGAGACCTTAAATGTATTGCGAAAGACGTCGCAATCAGACGTGTGCCTAATATTCTGAGCACGTTAGCTGCCTTGGGAACAACGGCCACCGGCGCGCCATTTGCCAGCGAATTCACCAGTGACCTAGTAAGAGGAGCAGCAGAACGACTCTTGCGGTCGCATCAGGAGACACAAGATTCGATTCACGCTTTCCAGACAAGATTGGCGGGCTTAGCAAAAGAGGTTTCAAGAGCCAGGAACGGTCGGCCGATCATTGTGATGATAGACGAATTGGATCGCTGTCGGCCGACATATGCAATTGAGTTGCTAGAGAACGCAAAGCACATATTCAACGTCAATAACGTCGTATTCGTACTGTCGATGAATCAAAAACAGTTGGCAGAGTCGGTCAAAGCCATTTATGGGCCTGGCTTCGAAGCGCAACTATATCTAGAAAGATTCTTCGACATGTCATTCAACTTGCCTTACTTAGACAGGAAGAATTTTATAAGGAACGCTATTGAGTCAACACAGATACGCGGGCGGCTCAAGGCAGGCTACATAGAAGATGTAATCACAGCTTTCTTTAATGATTCAACTCTGAATCTTAGAAGCATCGCTAAAGCCATACTCCACTTAAACTTAGTTGTCGCCTCACTAGAAGATGGAGAACGATTTGAAGTAGAAGTAGCCGCGCTATTGTTCATGTTCCGGTCCATCAGCCACGACTCGTATCAACGATTTCTCCAGGGTGGGTTAAGTGACGAACAGACTTCTAGTTTCCTATTCTCCAAATTAAACAGTGAGAGACTTCTGAATACGCCCGAGCATGCTGTCTACCAGGCAATTATGTTGCCAGCAAATCAACGAATCAAAGGGCGACGTTATCCCCCTGGCGATGTGGTCGAACGTATAACAAGCGGGATTAGGAATCTGACATTCGAGCAGAGAGAGCGATTGAGTCGTTGTGCATGCGCGCTGGACACGGAGAATACCAAATGGGAATCGGCAGACCTTGAAGGACTAATTCGCAGAATAGAACTCCTAACTGGAGAGAATTCTCCAAAATAAGCGTGACCCTTACGTGGATCCCTTTATGAAGCGTCTCTGGTGCGGGTGACCTAGCCGCTGAGGGTAGCTTCGGCGTGGAAGATGCGGGTGCGGCGTTCGTTTCACCTCCATCCCATCCTTCCCCCGTCGAGGGGGGAAGGGGTGTCATAGGCTCCCCTCACCCAACCCTCTCCCGCGCGGAAAGGGGACCTGGATTCCTGCCTTCGCAGGAATGACGGGTGAATTGCGGGGAGAAGGGCTTTTATTAGGGCCGGATGACTGCCTGCGGGGGGATGAGGATTGGTTTGAAGAGAAAGAAAAATCTCCCCGTCCTTTTGAGGGAGCGGGGAGATTGTTATTCGGTTTTAGCCGAAGATAATGCAGGGGAGGCCTACCCACCAACAGTCTTCGGGACTGCCCTGGGCGGTGCGGGTGGTGTCGTTGCCGCCGTCGGCGAATGCGGTGTCGCTCTGGACGGCGACGAGGGTTGCGAGGGCGAGGGTGATGACGAGCAGCGGGACTATCATCCACCTGAATGCGCCTGCTATACGGAAGTGCGGGTTTATGAACTTGCCTAGCATTTTGATTCCTTTATTCGCGCGTGTTACTGAGGGTTGAATTGGCGATTGTGTTGCCGGCTGCTGCGGTTGCGGTTGGTAGAACCGGACTACGCAGCGCATTGCAGTGTTGATGCTGCCGCCAGGTCGAGATAGATTTCGGTTCGCGGCGTTCGCGGTGCTTTCGCGTTGACAGCGGAGGCTGCGAGCGCCTTGCGGTTGTGAATGGCTGCCAGTGCTTCGTTGGAGAGGGCTGCGTTGAGGAGCGAGACGTTCGTCCAACTGGAGCCTCCGATCAAGCCGGAGTGCGAGTTTATGATTTTGCTGGTCATGGTCGTTCCTTTCGGTGGTTGATGCGCTGACGGAGTAGGCGTATGCACTGCCGCTCTAGGTTGCTGCAAGTGCGGCGACGAAGAGGGCGATAAGCAGGAGCTGAACGGCGAGATGCCTGGCTGTGCTCTGTCCGTCGATGAGTCCGGCTGTTATGTTGCGGGTTATGGGTGTGATCGGTCCCATGGTGTGCCTCCTTAACATTGCCTGTCTCCTAAAGCGTTGGGTTGGTTGTGATGTTGTCGCTTTCTGTCGTGAGCGAACTGTGTCGGTTGGCTGCGCCTGTTAGCAGGGTATGCCGGGTAGCAGGCACTGGGCTGTGCTGGTGCCGCCGTCGTCGATAGGACCGGAGGCGGGATTGGAGTTGGCGATAGAGTTATTCTCGAAGGGGCAGTCGTCAGGATCGCCCTGCGGTGCCTGAATCTGCTCGGTCGCCGGTGTGCCGCCGGTGTCTGCGGAGGCGGTTGCGGGCTGGAACGCCACGAGAGCGGAGACGAGGATGGTGACGAGCAGGAGCTGGACTGCGAGGAGCCTGAATGCGCCGAACATTCCGGGGAGCCTGCGTGCGAGTGTGTGATTTCTGGTGGTTGCGTTCATCGTTGTTCCTCCTGTGTTGGTGATATGATGGCTGCCTTATGAACCTCTGCGTTTATATTAAAACACCTAAATATAAATGTCAAGATATATAAGTAATGGTTTTATAAAGAGATTTTGCGAGTATGGACGAGGTTGGCGGAGGTGGGGATGGCAGTGGGTGGGAGCGCGGCTGCGGGCGGGGGAATTGGGTGCAAGGGGCGGAGGGTGAATGATATGATTATGGGTGGAAATTTAGGGATTCAGACATTTCAGGAGGATTTGCGAACGATGACGAAGTATGCGCGGTATGAGCATGATGGCGGCGTGTCGTATGGGATTGTGGAGGGGAACGATGTGCATGAGATTTCGGCGGCGCCGTACGAGGAATACGAGCGGACGGGGCATTCGGTTGGGCTGGGCGATGTGCGGCTGCTGGCGCCGGTGATGCCGGGGAAGATTATCGCTATCGGGCGGAATTATGTGAGCCACCTGGCGCATTCGGCGTCGCTGGTGGGTGGGGACATCGATCTGCCGAAGGTGCCGGAGCCGTTCTTCAAGACGCCGTCGTCGGTGGTGGGGCCGAATGATCCGATCGTGCTGCCGCGAGAGGTGACGGAGGAGGGCGTGCTTGTGGAGGAGGAGGCTGAGCTGACGCTGGTGATCGGGAAGAGGTGCCGTCGGGCGACGCAGGAGGATGCGCTGGACTATGTGCTGGGCGTGACTTGCGGGAATGATGTGAGCGCGCGGAACTGGCAGCGGGGCGACCTGTCGTGGTGGCGCGCGAAGTCGAGCGATACGTTCAGCCCGATCGGGCCGTATGTGGTGACGGGGCTGGACCCGGACAACCTGCTGCTGACTGGGCGTGTGAACGGCGAGGTGATCCAGCAGTCGGGGACGGACGACCTGGCGCATAACTGCAGGCGGATCATCGAGTTCGTGAGCAGCGTGGTTACGCTGGAGCCGGGTGATGTGATCATGACGGGGACTCCGGGGGAGCCGGGGGAGATCAAGCGCGGCGATGTGGTTGAGGTGGAGCTTGAGGGTGTGGGGACGCTGAGCAATCCGGTGATTGCGGAGGAGTAGGACTTACATCGTTGGACGGGACGGGATGCCGTCTTTGTCCTGAGTGAAGCTTACATGGGAGCGCCCGCCAGTGAATTGCTGGCGGGCGTTCTGCTGTTGGGGGTGCGGTTGGGGTTAGCCGAGGACGTTGCCGATGGTTAGCCAGTAGAAGACTATGTATGTGCCGGCGATTAGCATTAGCCAGGTGCCGATGGGCTGCATGTAGGGCATGACTTTGCGCATGCCGCCGACCATCGCGCCCTTGAAGAGGGCTATGCCGAGCGTGAGGGTGATGATGACTGCGCCCATGCCGAGGGCGTAGAGGATGAACTGTGCGAAGGCTGCCCAGATGTTGGCGGATGCGAAGGAAGAGCCGATGACGGCGAGGAATATGGGGAGGGTGCAGCTGAGGGATGCGAGGCCGTACGCGAGGCCAAAGATGAAGTAGCCGCGTATGTTTGCCTGGCCGGGGTTGCCGAATTTTTCTGCCATCTGCTGGGCGAGGGCGGTGTAGAGCTTGCCGCCGCCGAGGAGCCATGCGCCTGCGAGCGTGAGCAGGATGCCGACGCCGAGGCCGATCCAGGGGAGGATGCTGCCGACTACGGAGCGCGCGCCGAGTCCGATGACCGCGCCTGCGACCGCGAATAGCAGTATGAAGCCGACCGTAACAGAGCCGCCGATGAGGAGCGCCTTGCCGATGTGCGATATGAATGAGGAGTCGTCTTCGTCACCGACGCCGAGGTATAGGCCCATGTATGCGGGGAGCATTGCGAAGCCGCAGGGGTTGAAGGCGGCTGCGAGTCCCGCGCCGAACGCGAAGCCGAGCGGGGCGATGATGCCGAGTCCGCCGATCTGACCGGCGGCGCCGCCGGAGAGGGATTCGACGAAGAAGTTGATGCTGTCTATATCGCTGTCGCCGCGGACGATGAGGGCGCCGATGACGGCTATGGCGAGCGCGATGGTTGCGGCTGCGACGGGCAGGAGGACTGTGCGGGCGAATCCGGGTGAAGGTTGGCTGTCGGTGTAGGCGGTAGTCTCGTTCATGTGCTTGCCTCGCGGTGGTTCTGTGGGTCAGTTCTTTGGGGTTCAGTCTATAAGGGTAACTTCATTATATTGGATGCAGGATAGGTGGATGGGATTTTGGTGTTGTTAGCAGCGGTCTGGTATGAATTTGCTTCCGATGAAAAGTTCATCTTTGTTGCGATCTCTGAATATGCGGGCGGACGGGCTACCTCGCGTCAGCGGGGAAGCCTGGTAGGAGAGGAATGAATCGGAAATGGGCTTGTAACTTGGGATTTCATTTGCAGGTTATCGTAGTGAAGAGTTGGGAACGCTCAGGCCGAATTAGGGCGTGTTGACAGGTCAAGCCTCAAAGCGGTCCGGCGGAAGTTCAGCATCGAATTATGCGCTATCCAGAATGGGCTATCCAGCGTACATTTATCCCGCGCCACCCCTCTGGATTCCTGCCTCCGCAGGAATGACGGGCTGAAGACCGCGGATTTCTACAGAACCTTGTACGCTTGCAAGGCTATCAACTGTTTCTGTCATTTCGAGCGCCACAAGAAATCTGAAGGGCCGCGCCCGTAGCATGCCTTGCTTTGCCACAACGATTTTAGACCCTTCACTCCGTTCAGGGTGACAACAAAAACGCTGAGAGGGTGGCAACCAAAAGACGCTAAGCATGTACAGGTCTGCGAAGCGTCGATTATTCCAGGATGTCGTTGACGAGGGAGAGGCCTTGTTTGAGGCGGTCGCGCCAGTCGGGGCGGGGGTGGCGGATGGTGTTGGTGCAGACTCTAAAGAGGCAGACCGCTTCGCGGAGGGCGAGGTCGCGGCTGTTCCAACGGAGGCGGTCGAGTGATGCTGTGAGAAAGATGGAGTGGTAGGCGGCTTTTGCGCGCGATTCACGGGGCTTGCCGAAGTGGGTGGTGTATCGCAGGTGGGCGAGGAAGTTGCCGATGTCAAGCATGGGATCGCCGGGGCCGGTTTCCTCGAAGTCAACGAGGGATATGCGGCCATCGGGGAGGATGAGCATCTGGTCGTCGTAGAAGTCATTGTGGGCTGTGTGGGTTGGCGTCCAGGCCTTTACGAACGGGTCGAGCGAACGGGTGGCGTCCATGAGAATCGCCTGTCCGTCAGAGTCGTCTTCAAGCGCCTTGACGAATGCGCGCTTCGCCCTGCGGTACGCCCCTGCGAGGTTGAAGGGGCGGGTGTCCACGTGCTGGAAGGGGACGCTCCAGAGCTTTTCAAGGCCATCGAGGAGCGTTTCAGGGGACGGCTGGTGACCGCGCCGTATGTAGCGCCGCAGGTTTCTGCCGGGTATCTCTGACATCCACAGCACGCCGCCTTCCTGCCAGCTGCCGGCAATTCGGGGCGCGACGAAGCCCGAATGCTGTGTGAGTTTTGCCGCCTTTAGCAGCGGCTCCATGACTTCGGGGCGCATCACGCGGGCGTAGAACCTGACACGGCCGAGGCGATGGCGCAGGACTGCGCGGTTGCCGGGCCTGTACCTGACCATGTCCACACGGATGCGCCGCGCCGGAACTGCGAGGACATGCCTGTTGACCAGTTTCAGGGCAGATTCGACTGAGGCGGCTTCGCTTAGTCCGGGAAGGTTAGGGTCGTCGGGGTAGCTGTACACAGCGGCGTCCCTGTCGCGGCGGATCTCGAATGCGAACTGCTCGTCGGGCATGAATTCGTCGGGGTGCCACTCGGCGACATAGCTTACTATTGCCCGCCTTCCGGGGTCGTGGCTGATCTGCCGGATTCTGATGCGGTATGGGCTGTCAGGCCGTTCGCCGAAGCGCGAGCAGTATTCCCGCCAGACATGGTTACCGTCGAAGAGGCGGGGGAATCCCGGCAGGTCGCCGTCTTCAAGGGTGAACTGCGGGTAAATCGGTATGACTGTAGCGGTGGAGAGCATCGTTGCCTAGCTTGCGACGCTGATACTTTCGTCGCTGTCATCGTCTGAATCGCTGATGTCGCTGGGCGTCGGGGTGTCTATGCCGTCTGAGTCGGTCCCGTCGTTGTCGGTGGTGTCAATACCATCGCCGTCGGTCGTGTCTATGCCGTCGTTGTCAGTCGTGTCGATTCCGTCGCCGTCGGTCGTGTCTATGCCGTCGTTGTCAGTAGTGTCAACGCCGTCGCCGTCGGTCGTGTCTATGCCGTCGTTGTCCGTGGTGTCAACGCCGTCGCCGTCGGTTGTGTCTATGCCATCGTTGTCGGTGGTGTCAACGCCGTCGCCGTCGGTGGTGTCTATGCCATCGTTGTCGGTGGTGTCGACACCGTCATTGTCGGTTGTGTCTATGCCGTCGTCGTCCGTGGTTGGGTTGCCAATACTCCTCTGAGGCTCGGGAGTGGGCGTGGCTGTCGGCGTGGCTGTGGCCGTCGGTGTGGGAGTTGCTGTCGGAGTTGGTGTTGGTGTCGCTGTTGGGTTGCCAATACTCCTCTGAGGATCGGGAGTCGGCGTGGCAGTGGGTGTGGCCGTCGGAGTCGGCGTGGCAGTAGGGGTCCCGCCGAGGCTCGCTTCAGGTGGGGTGTCGATGCCGTCGCTATCCGTGCCATCGCCGTCGGTCGTGTCTATGCCGTCGTTGTCCGTGGTGTCAACGCCATCGCCGTCGGTTGTATCTATGCCGTCGTTGTCCGTGGTGTCTATGCCATCGCCGTCGGTCGTGTCTATGCCGTCGTTATCCGTGGTGTCAACGCCGTCGCCGTCGGTCGTGTCTATGCCGTCGTTATCCGTGGTGTCAACGCCATCGCCGTCGCTGTCCGTGCCGTCGTTGTCAGCGGTGTCGACGCCGTCGCCGTCGGTCGTGTCTCTGCAGTCGTCGGCCGTGGTGTCAACGCCGTCGCCGTCGGTCGTGTCTATGCCGTCGTTATCCGTGGTGTCAACGCCGTCGTTGTCGGTGGGAGTAGGTGTATCCACACCGTCGCTGTCCGTGCCGTCGTAGTCCGTGTAAGGTGTGTCAATGCCGTCGCTGTCTGTGCCGTCGTGATCGGTGTCTGCTTCGGAATCATAGCCGTCATTGTCGGTGGCGGGAGTGCTGAAGCCGTCGTAGTCGGTGTAGGGAGTGTCAATGCCGTCAGAGTCGGTGCCGTCGTGGTCGGTATTGGGATCGGTGTCGTAGCCGTCGTTGTCAGTGGTAACTACGAGCGAGTCGTCGGTTTCGGAGGGGGCGCCAGCGGAGTCGGTTGCCGTCGCGGTTGCCGTCATGTCTCCGGTGGCAGTTGCCGTTGCCGTAAGGGTTATGCCGTCGTCGTCATCGTCATCATCGTCGTCGTCATCGGAATTTTCGTCGTCCTGGGCTGCGGATGGCATGCGCGATGTCAATGCGGCTTGCCAGGACGAGTCGTCGTTTAGGCCGATTGCAGCGCCACTCCAGGCCACTGCAAGTGCGATTATCAGGACTAATGAGGCGAAGGCACCGAGAATTCTCTTCATTTCCTTCACTATCCTTTCTGCGGTACGGGGACCAGGGCTGATCTCATTGATATGGAGATTACTTCAAGCCCATGCAGGACTCCGAGATACGAGAGTCGAATCAGCTTCAGGCTGGTCGCAGGGAGTCTTCTGTGAAGTGCCGCTCATGCCCGTGTTCGGGATGAATGATGAGGGTTTAGGGCAGTTCGATTCAGTGGGAACCGCAACCTTGCGTCAATAATTGCACCAGTCAATAGACTTGTCCAGAGTGAATTCAGAAATAATCTCACGCGATAGAGTTTGTGTTTGATCCCCGAAGGCGCACACTTCGGCAATGTTCAGGTTCCTACTTGACATACTCGTTAATGAGACTGCGTTCGTGTTAAGGGAACAATTCAAGGGTGAAATATCGTTCCATGCGGTTGGGGACGATTCGGGAGGCGCAGAGAATGGAGACGCGGGAACGTCAGAGTGTTGTCAGGGGGCGGGCGAATGCCATATCCTGATTGCCTGTCAGGGACGGCATGACTGCTAGGCACGGCATGGGTGCTGACGACAGCGTGATATTGACCGGGATTGGGGCATTATGACTACGTATTCGGTGAGCCGGGCGACAGAAGACATAGGAATGGGTGAGGTGGAGGCGATGCCGCTGATGGGGGTGGAGCTGCCGTCGCGCTTCGAGAACTTTCAGCCGTCGAGGGAGTCGGGGCTGGACAACGAGACGATGGCAGAGCACGGGTTTCCGGGTAGCGACGCCGAGCGGTTCCGTACGATGGGTCGCATCGGCGGATTCATGCGGGAGTTCGTGTCCGTGGTGCCGTCGTTCGGTACGGACGGCGTGGATTTCATGGCGGCTACGGTGGCGCACTTGTTCGATACGCCGGAATCAGTACATGAGTGGATGCATGATGTGTTCCTGAAGGACTTCGAGACGAATGTGGGAGCGGACATTGGGAATAACCAGAGGCTGCTGGGCTCGGAGCGGCTGGAGCCGAGCGGGTTTTACGACGAGGCGGTTGCGCTGAAGGCGCTGCACGAGGATAACGGCAGGCTGATTTCGGTGACAATCGTGGACTTCAGGGTGGGGAGAGTGCTTGGCGTGGCGTTCGTGGGTACGCTGGGCGACCATGTGCGGATTGAGGAGGCAACGGAGCTTGGGGTAGCACTGGAGCAGCGGATCGTGAGCGTGGCGCTGGGGTAGGATGGGCTGAGGATAAGAGCCAGCCGCTAGTCGGCGGGGGTGGCTATGTGGCCGATGGGCTGGACCTGAACTGTGATCAGGTCGAGGCTGTGGTATTTGTGGTGCCTGACTGATGATGCGTAGTGCCGGAGCAGGCGGAAGGAGATTTCGCGGTCGTCTTCGATTTCTGTCTGCTCGGTGAGGTAGGTGAGGCTGTCCTCAAGGTTTTCTTCGTAGGCGGCGGCGGAAAATTCCAACTCGGCAACTCCGTCGGTGATTGTGGCTCTGATGGCCAGAGTTTTCTGCGAGTCGGCGAGTGCGTCGTCCTGAAGCAGACAGGCGAGTGTCTCTTCTCCGGCGGAGCATAGCCGGTCTGCTGAAGATTCGTCCCATCCGGCGGCTTGGGCGAAACCACGAAGGAAGTCGTTGATTTGAGGGAGGGAGGCGTAGTCCAGGTTGGTCCTGAATCTTCTGGGACGATTGCGGGTGATGCCGATGAATATAGTCAGGATGATCGCGATTGCACCGCCCACGACCATGCCGTTGCCGAGCAGCGTCTCCCAGGCACCTGTGAGCAGGTCGGGCAGTATGAGTCTGTACTCGAAGCCCACGCCTACCCAGAAAGATACGCCGAGTATCACTGCTTTTTGCTGGTCGATGCCTTCCTTGAAAACGGCTCTCAGTCCTTCGACGAAGACGAGACCGATGAGGACGGTGATGTACGCACCCACGACGGGGGCGGGTATCGCGAGCAGAGCAGCGGCGATTTTGGGGAGGAAGGCGGCTATGACGAGGATTACTCCTGCGTAGATACCTACTCGCCGTGCCGCTACACCGGTTAGGGCTATGAGCGGGATGCTGGAGGAGTAGGTGGTGTTGGGCACGGTTCCGGCAAGACCGGACAGCAGGTTGCCAAGCCCATCGGCGTTGAGCGCTCCCTGTATTACGCGGAAATCGGTTGCGCGTGCCCGGCGTCGAGAGACCTCCTGCACGGCCACGCCGTCCCCTATGGTTTCCATAGAACTGACGATGGCGACGAGCGCGAATGTTGCCAGAAGCGCCCAGGTGTCGGCGGTGATATTAGTGTCAAAGCCTGGCCATGCGAGTGTCGGGATTCCAACCCATGAGGCTTCGGCGACGCTCCCGAAGTCGTAGAGTCCGAAGAAGGTTGAGGCAACGCAACCAGCGGCTACTCCGATGAGTGGCGCCCAGAGCTGCCACGCGAGGGGAGCGCGGAGTGAAATGGGCAGGATTACGACAAGTGTTACTCCGGCGACGATGGGAGCAGCCATGGAAGTGGTGTTCTCAGGAACGTTGCCAATCATGTCAAAGATGATGGGCACCGCCATAGCCGCGAGCAGCATAATGACGACGCCGGACACAAGCGGGGTTATGACGCGGCGAAGTAGGGAGAGGCGCCAAGCCAGAAGGAAGTAGAAGACGGATGAAAGGACGATCAGAGTCGCCATCAGCGAGGGGCCGCCACTTTCCAGCGCGAGTATGCAGACGATGAGGAAAGTGCTGGAAGTGCCCATAAAGAGCATATTGCCGGAGCCGAAGCGCCCGAGCCGCATGGACTGCAGGACAGTTATTGCTCCGCTGATGATCATGGCTGAGACTACCGCCCAGGTCAGGTAGCTCTCAGACTGGTTGGCGGAACGGAGGATTATGGCGACTATGACGACGATTGGCGGCAGAAGGGTTAGTGTTGCCTGAAAGCCGAGTCCGGCGGAGAGCAGGTGCGGAGGCTTTTCTTCGGGCTCGTAACGGATGTTTTCGTTGATGCGCATCAGGGGTAGCGGCTCCGAGCGGGACGGTGGGCTTGTTGTGGTTCGTGCATATACGGCGAGCTATTTTACCATGTTCAAAATGCCTTGAATTTGGGCCTTGAAACCATGCCTTAGAATTACTAATTCGAGCGCAGAGTTTCAGCCTCCTAATAGTTCTTGAAACGCGTTCAAAAGGGTTGACACTTTTGGAATCGTTGTGATAGTTTTCACCAGTGTTTGCTATGGTAGGCGCTGTACCCTAGAAACCCCGATAAGGGGTAGGCTGCGGGACGAGGCGCAAAGGCTACCGACATGGCCTTCTTAAGCAAAGAGAAGGCGTAGTAAAGAGGGAACGATCTCATGGAACCAGCCCCTCTTGGCGCAGTGCATTGGAGCGAACTGGGCAGCATGCTGTTCGCACTGTGGATGGTGGTTATATTCATAGTGCTGTTCGCGGCGAATATGCTTGTGGGGCATAATCTGCTCCCGACGTTCATCGCATCAAGGCATGTGCCCGAGTCACTTCAGAAGGCAAGATTGCTGTTTTATGCGTTTGCGATCGTGTGCTTCGCGATTGCGATGTATTTCCTTTACAGCACGATTGTGCAGGGCGATGTCCTGAACAGTTTCTGGGCGGACTTTTGGATATAGAGGAATGGCGCCGGCCGGGAGCCTGAAAGGGCTTTTCGGGGCACCGGATTCCTGCCTACGCGGGAATCACGACAATATTGGATAACAGCTAGGTTGATTTGATTTGATACCAGGCGATTTTCAGATTTCCAAGCCGACGCGCAGGCAGGCAATCAAGCACGGGATACTGGGCGTCATCACACTGGGCGTTCTCGTCGTGGTCGCGTTGGCACTGACCTTCATACTTTCGGCGTGGCTGGGGAGACCGGTGGTCTTCGGATATTCCGAGGGCCCGGACCAGCCGATCGCCTTCCCGCATCCGACACACGTGGAAGACCTTGGGATGGACTGCACCTTCTGCCACCGCAATGTGACGGAGGGGGCTGCCGCGACGATACCTTCCGCGGGGCTGTGCATGACTTGTCACGAGGTGGTCGGCGACGAGCTGGAGGAGATCGAAAAGCTGCGTGAGATGTATGAGGACGGACGCCCGATAGACTGGGTGCGCGTACACAGGGTGCCGGACCATGTTCACTTCGTGCATGAGGCGCATATCAGGTTCTTCACGGAGCGCGACGGCGTTGAGGAGACGGCGGTGTGCGCGACGTGTCACGGCGATGTCGGCTCTATGGAGAAGGTTGAGCAGGTGCGCGACCTGAAGATGGGCGACTGCGTGAACTGCCACCGGGACTACGGTGCGCCGACGGACTGCACGGCCTGCCATTACTAGGATTGGCTGTTGACTGGATTCCTGCCTTCGCAGGAATGACGGGTAGGAATACAGGGTTAACGAGATTATTATGGGCACTGCTGAAGGCGGGCACCCCTGAAGGCTGACAAGAGAAGATGGCTTTAACGCGAAGACAATTCCTGACACTAGCCGGCGGGTCGGCGGCGGGAGCAATTCTGTTCCAGGCTTGCGGCGTGCCGGAGGATGAGCTTCTGGTACAGGCGCCGGTGGAGATGCCGGAGGACCTGGTAACGGGGCGCGACAACTGGTATGCGACGCTGTGCCGCCAGTGCGGTACGAGCGAAGGCATCGTTGTGCGCGTGATGGAAGGTCGCGCGAAGAAGGTCGAAGGGAATGTAGATTACCCGATCAATCGCGGGGCGCACAGCGCGCGCTGCGAGGGCGGATTGCAGGCGCTGTATCACCCGGACAGGATTCGAGGGCCGATGGTGCGCTCCGGCGAGCGCGGGGCGAAGCAGTTCCGCGAGATAAGCTGGGAGGACGCAATCGGGCGTCTGGTGTTTGCGCTGGAGAACATTGCGAATTCGGGGCAGCAGTCGTCGGTGGTGATGGCTACGGACCCGGTGAACGCGCACATGGCGATGGTGGTGGACACATTCGCTTCAGCATACGGCGCGAGGCGAATGACTTATGCGCCGCTAGAGCAGACTACGGTCAAGTCCGCCGTGAAGCAGGTGTTCGGCCAGGATATGATGCCGGACTTTGACATTGGCAACGCGGGCGCGGTGCTATCGTTTGGGGCGGACTTCCTTAATACGTGGGTTTCGCCTGTGCGATACGGTCGCGGCTATGGCGAGTTCCGCGACGACGAGCATGACAGAGGAACATTCATACATGTGGACTCGCGATTCTCGATGAGCGCGGCGAATGCGGATACCTGGGTGTATGTGAAGCCGGGCATGGAGGGCGTTCTTGCGCTGAGCATCGCGCAGGTCATCATTGCTGACGGGCTTGGGGATGCGGCGGCGGCGGACGCACTGACATCGGCATTCGACATCAACGCGTACGCTCCTGAGGCGGTGGCGGCACAGACGGGTGTGAGCGCGGATAAGATCCGACAGGTTGCGCATGATTTCGCTACGCATCAGCCTGCGGTCGCTTTCGGCGGCGGTTCGGCGGCGGCGCATACGAACGGCATGTTCAACATGGCTGCAATCTACTCGCTGAATTACCTGGTGGGCAGCGTGCAGCACGAAGGCGGGATTGTGTTCAATCCCGGCGCGGCTGTTGACGGGATTCCATCTGCGAAGAGCGGCACGCCGTTCTCGCAGTGGCACCGACTTGCGGACGAGATGTCGCGCGGCGAGATACAGATGCTGATGGTGCGCGGCGCGGACCCGATTTACGGTCTGCCTGATGCGGTGGGCTTCGAGCGCGCCGCCTATAATGTGCCATTCATCGTGAGTTTCTCGGATGTGATGGATGACACGACTGCGGTCTCTGACCTGGTGCTGCCGCAGCACAACTACCTTGAGGACTGGGGCAGCGATGTGCCTGACCCGGGGCCGGGGTACCAAGTTATAGGATTCCAGCAGCCCGCGGTGAGGCCGTTCTTCGAGCCTCGCGGCGATCAGCTTGGGACGCGCAACTTCGCGGATGTGCTGATGGCTACGGCGCAGGGGCTTGAGCTCGATCTCGGGCTGCCGGGTGAGACTTACCGGGAGATACTGCAAGACGGGGCGATGAAGCTTTACGAGTCGGGCAATGGCTCGGTCAAGGCTGCGAGCTTCAATGGCTTCTGGAACGGCGTGCTTCAGCGCGGCGGCTGGTGGGACACATCGGCGCGTGCTGGTGGAAGCGCTCCTTCGCCATCGCCACTGGTGGACGCTGCCGATCCTACATTCTCGGCGGGCGAGTTCCACCTGATTCCGTTCGAGACCACAGGACTTGGGGACGGTAGTGGGGCGGCGATTCCGTGGATGCAGGCGACGCCTGACCCGCTTTCGACAGCCGTGTGGCAGACCTGGGTTGAGATCAACCACAGGGTTGCCGAGGAGCGCGGAATCAGCGAGGGCGATGTCATCAGCATTGAGTCGGAGTTTGGGCGCATAGAGGCTCTGGCGTATCCCAGCCCCGCAGTGCCGCCGGACACGGTGTGTGTGCCGTTCGGACAGGGGCATGCGTCGGGCGGACGGTATGCCGAGAGACGCGGCGCGAATGTTTACTCCATCCTGTCGCCGAATATTGACGGCGAGACGGGTGCGCTGGCGTGGGGGTCAACGAAGGTGAATATATCCAATACGGGCGAGTGGATTCGCCTGCCGAAGTTCGAGAATACGGTTACGGAGTTCCCGCGTGACGAGCACGAGCATGTGATCAAGCTGACGCCGATAGACGGCAGCGGCGGGGGCGGACATTAAGTAGCGGTCAGCCGTCAGCAATCAGCGGTCAGGTTGGCAGGATATATGGGATTGATAGGATGTTGGGGGCTTTCACTCCCATCCTAGCCTTTCCCCATCAAGGGGGAAGGGACCAGAGGAGCAGAGCATGGCGGAAACACAGTGGGGCATGGTGGTTGACATAGACAAGTGTACGGGCTGTCAAGCCTGCGTTGTCGCCTGCCAGTCCGAGAATAATGTGCCGATAAACGAGGAAGCGCACTTCAACCAGCGTCGCGCAATCGAGTGGATTCGCGTGGAGCGGTACTGGGAGGGCGAGTTCCCGAATGTGAAGGCTCGGTTCATTCCGCTGTTCTGCCAGCAGTGCGGCGATGCGCCGTGCGAGCCGGTCTGCCCCGTGTACGCGACTTACCACAACAGCGAAGGTCTGAATGTTCAGGTTTACAATCGCTGCATCGGGACTAGATTCTGCGCGAACAACTGCCCGTACCAGGTGAGGTTCTTCAATTTCTGGGAGCCTGCGTGGCCTGAGACGCTCAAGAACCAGCTGAACCCTGATGTTACGGTTCGCAGCCGAGGCATCATGGAGAAGTGTACTTTCTGTGTGCAGCGCATCCGGCGCAGTTCGCGGGAGGCTGACAAGGAAGGCACGGATCTCGAGGATGGAGACAGGGCGCTGAGTCCGGCGTGCGTGAATGCATGCCCGACTGAGGCGCTGATGTTCGGTAACCTGAACGACCCTGAGTCGAAGGTTGCGAAGAAGGCGGAGAAGGAACTTCGAGAGACGACTCCTGCGCGCAAGGGCGGCAGGGGCTATGAGTTGCTGGACGAATTCGGAACGCATCCGAAGGTTGTTTATCTGAAGAAGTATGATAAAGACGCCGGGGTAGCGCATTAGTATGGTTAGTCATAACGACGCCGCAACAGGCGGCGCGGGGCAAAACGGCGCGGGCGGTCACCATCATGGGCCGCGTGAGGGGCTTTATGTGCCTTTCACAACGCAATCCGAGGTTGTGCGTGACCTGATAGGCAAGCACGACAAGCCGAGCGACAAGTGGTGGAGCGGCGTGGCGGCGGGCGGTATCCTGCTCACTCTGGGCATCATCGGGTTTGCGATACGGATGACTGACGGGGTTGGCGACCGCATCGTGTGGGGTTACTTCGCGATGATGTTCGCGTTCGTGTTGACGGCGGCGCAGGCCGCACCGATGGTGGCGATAGCGCCGCGAATTGCCAATGGCCACTGGCGGCGTCCGATTTCGCGCGCCGCGGAGATATGGACGGCGGTCGGGTTGTTCAACATGTTGCTGTTCATCCCGATGCTGTGGATATTGCCGCCGCTCTCGGAAGGACGGCGCACGCTCTGGTTCGGTCAGTCGGAAGAGTGGAGTGTTTTCAGCACACTTTTCCACCTGCCCGCTTATGACTACATGCCGCACATAATGGCGACGCTTGCAATGCTGGCGCTGGTGGTAACGGGCGTGATGCTGCTGTGGCTATCGGCGACGCCGGACCTCGCGCTGATACGGGACAATGGGCCTGACGGGTGGCGGAAGCGCTGGGCGACCAAGCTATCCAAGAACTGGATTGGCTCGACAGCGCAGTGGAATATGCTGCATCACAGAATGGGCATACTGGGCGCGTTCTACTTCATGATGCTGATATTCGTGCATTTCCTCATATCGGTTGACTTCCTGATGGCGCTGGTGCCGGGTTGGATCGATTCGCTGTTCCCGATCACTCACGCGGCGAACGCGCTTCAGGCGGGCGTGGCGACCGTCATTCTGACGATGATAGTACTGCGGCAGTGGGGCGGCTACAAGGAATACATCACCCTGGAGCAGTTCTGGGGCGTAAGCAAGCTGCTGTTCGCACTGTCACTGCTGTGGTTCTGGTTCTGGTTCTCCAGCTTCAACGTGCTCTGGTATGGCAAGAAGCCGAATGAGCAGGGCGCGCTCGAACTGATAATGGTTGGGCCGTACCTGCCGGTGTTCATCGGGGTGTTCGTCCTGTGCTTCGCGGCGCCGCTGTTCGTGATGATGTGGAACGTGGTACGCAAGAGCATCTGGGGGCCCACGATAATGGCGGTCTCAGTGCTTCTTGGGACATTGCTCGACAGGCTTCGGCTGTATGTGTCGGCGTATTCGGTACAGGTCGAGAGGATAATAGACGACAATTTGACGCATCATTACATTCATTTGGACGAATCGGGCAGGCTGCCGCTGGCATTGCGTGATGCCTACATTCCGTTCATGGAAGACAGTCCGGTCGGCAAGATGTGGTTTATACCCGAAATCATGATAGTTGCGGGTGTAATCGGGGGCAGTGTTCTGGTGTACCTGCTGTTCGCGCGGCTGATACCGCCGATGAACATCTGGGAACAGAAGGAGCTGATGCTGTACAAGGTGCACAAGACGTACCATAGGACGCAGGTGTTCGTGCTTGGGAAGCCGAGGTAATATCTGATTTAGATGGAAGGGGATTGAGAGACTTTCACCCCAATCCTAACCTTCCCCCATCAAGCGGGATTGGACTGAAATGACTGGATTCCTGCTTTCGCAGGAATGACGAAGTAACGGGCGGCAGATGCAAGAGCTAATATATAAGAATCAAAGGGAAGTGAACCGCGACCTGCTGGCGGGCGTCCTCGGACTGCCCAAGTGGTGGTGGGCCGTGGTCGGTTTCCTGCTGCTCGTCATCATTGCGGGTTTGATCGCATACGCCTATGAAGTCAACAAGGGCGTGGGCGTTGCGGGGCTGAACCGTCCGGTGCTTTGGGGCGCGTACATAACGAACTTCGTGTTCTGGATCGGAATCAGCCACGCGGGAATTATGATTTCGGCTATTCTGCGTCTGACGCAGGCGGAGTGGCGGCGTCCGGTTACGCGCGCCGCTGAGGTCATGACGCTGTTCTCGCTGGTTGCGGCGCTGTCGAACATCATGTTCCACGTAGGCCGTCCGTGGCGCCTGTTCTGGGTGTATCCATACGACTTCTCGCGCGGCATTTTCATGAATGTGCGCTCTCCGTTCGTATGGGACCCAAGCGCGGTCATGACCTACCTCATCGGAAGTTCGCTGTTCGTGTTCGTGGCGCTGATACCTGACCTTGCGGTAGTGCGCGACCGGGCGACGGGCAAGTACGCGCCGAAGATATACGCGATCCTGTGCCTGGGCTGGCGTGGAACGCCTCGCCAGTGGAGGTTGCAGGCAATCGCGGGCATACTGCTGTCTGCGCTGGTGCTGCCGGTGTTCGTGTCGGTGCATAGCATCGTGTCGTGGGACTTCGCAGTCGCCATCGGCGTGGAGGGCTGGCACTCGACGATATTCGCACCGTACTTCATCATCGGCGCTATCCACTCCGGCGTGTCGGCTGTTGCGATGATAATGGCGCTGGTAGTGTGGATGTGGAAGGTCGATGAATACATCAGGCCCGACCACTTCGACGCGATAGGCAGGCTGCTCATCGTTGTGGCGACAACATGGTTCTTCTTCTTCTTCATCGAGTGGGTGTTCGCGCTGTACACGCTGGAGCCGCCGGAGCTGGCATTGCGCGAGCTTCAGATATTCGGGGCGGACAACCCGTATTCGTGGCTGTTCCTGGTGTTCCTGCTGACATCGTTCTTCATACCGGTGCCGATGTGGCTGTTCAAGAGCGTGCGGCGCAGCCCAATGTGGATGTTCATCACGACCGTACTGGTTAACATCGGAATGTGGCTGGAGCGCTTCCTGATTATCATCCCCGGTCTTGCGCGGCGGACGCCGTTCACCTTCGACTGGGGCAGCTACCATCCGAGCATCATCGAGATATTGATTGTGGCGGAGACGTTTGCCTTCGTATCGCTGGGCATGGTGATATTCGCCAAGGTGTTCCCGCTGATACCGCTCTTCGATGTGAAGGAGGGCATGGTGTTCCGGGATGAGATTAAGATTGGCCGGCGAAGCGTGCCGGCGAGCATAAGGGAGACGCCGTAGAGTAGTCGGTCAGTTTGTCAGTATTCCAGTTAGCCGGTGTGGATTCCTGTTTTCGCAGGAATGACAAAGGAAAAGGCAGTACAACGGGACGGGGCTAACGGGATGGATAGGTTGGGATGGGTGGTTCGACAGGCTCACCACGAGCGGATCAAATAGGATAAGTCTGAAGAGGCAAGATATGGCAAAGAGAAGTGTGTTGGGACTGTTCCCGGAAGAGCAGGTTGACACAGCTGCGGACGCGATGGAAGCGTTGGCGTCTGCGGGGTACAACGACAGCGAGTACGAGGTGCTGACGGGGACGCCGTACCCTGAGGGGACTTTCGGCGAGGCGGAGCCCGTGCATAAGCTGTTTCGCTGGCCGTTGATGGGCGCAGCGTGCGGCTTCGTGGTCGGTTTGCTGGTTACGGCAGGATCACAGCTTGCATATCCCCTAGTTACAGGCGGAAAGCCAATACTGTCCGTGCCGCCTATGGCAATCATCATGTATGAGGGCACGATGCTGGGGGCGATTATCTTCGCGGTCATCGGCATCATCATCGAATCGCGGCTGCCGCGCATATTTATGGGAGCGTACGACACGAAGATTACCGAAGGGTACATCGGCGTGACGGTAACGGCAGACGAGAGTCGTATGGCGGACGCCGAGAAGGTGCTGAGGGATTCGGGAGCAGAGGACATAAAGCGCGGCTGGGAGTAGCGGAAGGGTCTATCCGATTCGGATGAGATAACAGTTTCAACCCAATCCTAACCTTCCCTTCTGAAGGGGGAAGGTACAAAAGAGAAACGCTACGGAATTGACAACGCAGGAATGATTGAATGGTAATCAAGTCGAAGGGCGTTCGCCAGAACAGAGCTTACGGGCTTGCAGCGCGTATTGCGCTGATGCTGGTCGCCGGGCTGCTGGTGCTTGCTTCGCTGGGGTGCTACAACATCAGAACGGGTCGTGTAGATGTAGGCGGCTCGATTAACTTCAAGCTGCCGGCGTTCAATCAGACGGGGCCGCATGCGGTGGACATATTCACGGAGATGCACTTCCAGCCGTCCTACCGGACGCAGGAGGGGCCGCGAATCCTGCCGCCGCCGGACTCGGTGCCGATAACGGGCAGGGAGATCGAGTACAAGAGCACGGAAGAGTACCAGGCGCTTGAAATACCATCGGCTATTGCTTCTGATTCCGGAGCGCTTAGCAGAGCGCGGGAGACCTACGACACGAACTGCCTAGTGTGCCATGGCTCAAACCTAAGGGGTGAAGACGGCGACGCGCGGATACTGCCTTACCTGGCAACTGCGACGGGAGCGAAGCCGCGCAACCTCGTGAATGTGAAGATGAGCAGCGACGGCGAGCAGATTATAGGCGCGGCGAGTGACGGCACAACGGACGGCGACATCTACGCGTGGATTGCATACGGGGGACAGGCCGGATTCGCGTCCGCGCTGCGCGACAGGCCGACGACCTCGTGGATGCCACAGTTCATCAACTTGCTGAGCGAGGAGGAGCGGTGGGAGCTGGTGATGCTCATCAGGGCGGAGCAGGCGAGGTAGCCGGGCTTAGCTTCAACTTATTTTGACACACGAGTCCCCTTCTCCGGATATTGGAGAAGGGGATTTTGATTTTGGCAACGGTGCTGTGTATCGCTCCGTGCGGACAATCGGAGCGGGCACAATTGCCGCTCACTTTATCGCTTCCACCTTGATGGGGAAAGAGCCGGCTCCTGCAAAGGCACAAGGGCTAAACCCTGCGCTCGCGAAAGCGGGTGATGGGGGGGCTGAGAAGTGTATTATGCCCAGCCCCAGGTCAATGCCATCAAATTGACAGGCTTTTCTTACGCAATTACCATTGTAAGGTAATGGGATATTATCCGACATACCGTTAATTTCCCTTATCTTTGTTACGACATGTTCCAGAATCGGAGAGTATGAATAGAGAGGGCTTTTGGGGTATATTGCAGTCAAGGCGCGGCTCATACCTGCGCGCTTATCTTCTATGGATAGCGTACTTTCTGGTGTGCGCCTTCCTCGAAGACTGGTGGTACGCTGAACCCGCCAACCCGCCCTTCTGGAAGTTATCGCTGGACATAGCCGACAGCATGTTCGCTCCGGTGGCGATTGGGATTCCCGCATCCATTTTCATGGTAGAAGTGGTATGGGATGGAGCGAAGATACTGAAGAAGAAAGGGGAGAATCTGATGGGGATGATTTTCAAGAATTTTGAGAATAAGTGGATTATGAAGGGGCGCAAACAGGGACGTGAGCAGGGGCGCGAACAGGAATACAGGCGCATAACTGAGGAACTCCGCAGGCAGGGCATAGACTACACGCCGCAGCCCCCGGGTCCAAAGAGCGACGATTAGTGTCAAACAATTACCACATTGACTCAATGAAGAAGGACGGTTAATGACGAGCCACAGCCTGGAAACAGCGTATACGATAGACACTTCGAGCATCAAGTTCGGGCCGGGTGTTACGCGCGAGGTCGGATATGAGATGAACCGGCTGGGTGCTCGGCGGGTGATGGTGGTTACGGACCCGCGGATGGCGAGCAGCGAGGCGGTTGCGGTTACGCTTGAGTCGCTGCGGGACGAGGGGATCGACGCGGTGCTGTTCGACAGGGTGAGCGTGGAGCCTACTGATGTGTCGTTCAAGGAGGCGATTGACTTTGCTACGGCAGAGTCGTTCGACGGGTTTGTTGCGGTTGGCGGAGGTTCGAGCATAGACACGGCGAAGGCTGCGAATTTGTACGCGACCTGGCCCGCTGACTTCCTGGCGTATGTGAACGCGCCGATTGGCGAGGGTAGGCCGGTGCCGGGGCCGCTGAAGCCGCTTATTGCGATACCGACCACATCGGGGACGGGAAGCGAGACGACGGGAGTTGCGATATTCGATTTCCTGGAGATGGAGGCGAAGACTGGAATCGCACACAGGGCGCTGCGTCCGGTGATGGGCATAGTGGATCCCCTGCACTCGCGGACTCTGCCGAGCCAGGTGGTGGCTTGCAGCGGGTTCGATGTGCTTTGTCACGGGCTGGAGTCGTACACGGCGCTGCCGTTTGCGGAGCGCGATGCGCCTGAGAATCCCGGGCTGCGCCCGTCGTATCAAGGGGCGAACCCGATAAGCGATGTCTGGTCAACGCGCGCCATCGAGATGGTGGCGGGGAATATGGTGCGGGCATACGACGATGCGGAGGACATCGAGGCGCGGAGCCAGATGATGCTGGCAGCGACATTTGCGGGAGTGGGGTTCGGCAATGCGGGATGCCACCTGCCGCACGGAATGTCTTATCCGGTGTCGGGGATGGTAAAGGAGTTCTGCCCGGACGGGTATCCGCAGGACGCGCCATTGGTGCCGCACGGGATGTCGGTGATACTGAATGCGCCGGCGGTGTTCAGATTTACGGCGCCTACGAACCCTGAGCGTCATCTTTACGCGGCGCGGCTGATGGGTCAGGATGTGCGAGGGGCAAGCCCTGAGGACGCGGGCGAGCTGCTGGCGGATGCGATTGTGGGGCTGATGCAGCGCGTGAATGTGCCGAACGGACTGTCTGAGATCGGATACTCGGAAGATGACCTGGGCAAGCTGGTTGAGGGGACGCTGCCGCAGCATCGTGTGGTGAAGCTATCTCCGCGTCCGGCGGGCGCCGAGGAGCTTCGAGGGTTATTCAGGGATTCGATGACATTGTGGTAAGGGTTGGGACTTAAACCGCATTTAGTCGTGCCTGCGCGTGTGGATGGTAGTCCTTCCTAGCGATCTTGCCTAAATAGCTCAATTGACATTGATACGTCAAATTGAATAAGATAAAAGGCAGGAAGTATGCGTAAGGAGGCCTGAACGTTGACTTCGGAAGCGGCAGATACCACCACTATACAGGAAGCCTTGGACATGTATGTCCGGAGCCTCAAATCTGGCAGCAGGTCCAAGGGTAAGTCCAGCAGCGCCAAGCCAATCGATCACAAAGCCCTCTACGAATTCGTCAAGTACTTCCCCCCAACGGCTTGTCTTCAGAAACTCACGCCTTCCGATATCGGCCAGTACGCTGAGAAGGTGAACGGCACGGGAACGACTCCCGGTGCAACTGCTCAACTTCAGGCGGTGAAGGACTTCCTCGCATACGCCAAGAAGAATGAGGGGCTGACTGAAGAGAACCTTGCGCGGTATGTTCGGATACGCAAGGCGCGATCCAGGGCGGGCGCAACCGTCGTTTCCACCGAATCCCAGACTATCGAACTGACATCTGAGGGGCACGCCCAACTGGTGTCGCAGCGAGAGAGGCTTGTTCAGGAGAGCGAGTCTCTGGTTGAGGAGATTCGCAGGGCACGAGCCGACGGAGATGTTACCGAGAACTCCCCACTTGACGCCGCCCGCGAGGAACAGGGCCGAGTGGAGGCGCGAATCCAGGAGATTACATCGACGCTGGATAAGTCCGTCATCATAGTAGAGGGACAAACCCGCGACAGAAAAGTGGTGAAAATCGGCGCGCGCGTCGAGGTGAAGGACCTGAATAGCAGTCGGGACCCGAAGATCTATACGCTTGTGAACAGGACGGAAGCCAATCCCCTGGACTATCGAATATCCGACGATTCGCCGATGGGCAAGGCACTGCTAGGCAAGCGTGTCGGGCAGAAATTGCAGGTCGATACGCCGCGAGGGAAGCAGAGTTACGAGGTCGTCAGTATCGCGTAGCGCAGGCCTCTTGCAGGGCCGATTATGCCATCCGGATGCCTGCCGCCGGAGTTTCAGGACGCTTTGAGTGTTCCCCTACCCTACCCCGCCAGTTTCACCCGCTTGTTCCTGCCCATTCGCACGCCCGTTATTTGATAACATTGCGCTGTCAACATTCCGCATGGAAAATTTCGCAAAGTATCTTCTTGCCTAACATTGGCTTGCCTGACATCATATTGCCTGACATCATATTGCCTGGCGCTGGGGCCGAATTGGAGTAGTGTTCTTTGACAACTAACGCATCGACAACCAATGCATCTTACGGCAAACTCTGGGTTTCGGTAGCGCTGCTTGGGGGTGTGGGCATTCCCGGCGTGATAATCCGGTTTGCGGGACTTCACCTAGACCCGGCGCTGGAATCGCTGATATTCGGGGTGGGTATCATCGGGGCGGCGTTCCTGCTGTCGTGGGCGGCGGAGGTAGCACAGCTGGATGTGTCGGCGTCGTTCGCGATTGCGATTCTCGCGCTTATCGCGGTGATGCCGGAGTACATGGTGGAGGCGGTGCTCGCCTGGGACGCGGGCGAGGCGTTCAAACAGGTTGCGGTTATAGAGGGGGCGGTGCCGAAGGAGATGTCGCTTGCTGCCGCGAATGTCACTGGCGCTAACAGGCTGCTAATCGGGATTGGCTGGTCGGCAGTCATAATCATATTCTGGCTGAAGCGGCGCGCGGGGTTCGACATGCGTGGCCTGCTGAGGCTGGAACTGCCGATGCTGGTGGCCGCCACCCTGTTGACGATAGTCGTAGCGTTCAGCAAGTCGATACCGATATGGCTTGCCGCGGTATTCATTGGGGCGTACATCTTCTACCTATGGAGAAGTTCAACGCAGGAGTCTGAGGAGCCGGACCTGCTGGGGGCGGCGGCGATTATAGCCGCGTTCAAGCCTCTGTACAGGCGGCTGTGGGTAGTGGCACTGTTCATTTACAGTGCAACAATTATCCTGATAGCGGCGGAGCCGTTTGTGCACGGACTTCGGGCGACTGGCGAGGCGCTGGGCATCAGTGAGTTCCTGCTGATACAGTGGCTTGCGCCGCTGGCGTCGGAGTCGCCGGAGATAATCGTGGCGGTGCTATTCGCGCTGCGGTCGAACCCGAACGACGGCTTGACAACGCTAATATCTTCGCAGGTGAACCAGCTCACATTGCTGGTGGGCAGCATTGTGGTGGTGTTCAGCATTTCGGCGGGGCAGCCGCTGAGCTTCCAGCTCGACTATTTCGAGGGCGGGTTCATCGAGAGGCTGAGTCAGCCATTTGGGTTGCAGTCGAGCGAGTTCCTGCTGACGGCGGCGGCTTCGGCATTTGGGCTTCTGCTGATTTCCACGCGCATCATCAAGGTATGGCATGGACTTGCGCTGTTCGGCATATTCGGGGCTTACATGTTGACGCTGCTGTTTTTCCCGGGCATATTCGGCGGCGGGCATGATGTGGAGAACGTGCCGCTGCGCATGTGGGCGTCCGCGATAGTCTTTGGGCTTGCGGCGTTGCTGGTGGCATTCAACTGGCGGCGCGTGATTTATGTGTTCAAAGGGGTGCCGCACCCGGATGGGGATGACGAGGGGATGCCCGGCGACCGGTCGGACTCTCCCTGATGCGATGTTGGTCTGGTATTTGGTATGATCCTGGCATGCGCCTTTTCTCTGACATGGAGAGATTGATATGACGACTACGAAAGAGAAACTGCTGACTGCCGATGACTTGCTGGAATTGCATAGCAAGGGCGTTCGAGGGGAATTGATACGGGGGGTGCTTGCAAAAACTATGGCGACTGGGGTTAACCATGGCAAGACTGCTGTGAATTTGACCATCCTGCTAGGGAACTTCGTCAAACCTCAAGGGCTGGGGACTCTGGTGGCTTCTGATACCGGTATCCTGCTAGACGACGTGCGCCACACCGTTCGTGAACCCGACATTGCCTATTTCCCCGCAGAGAAGATGCCTCTTGATGCCGATATCCCCGGATACTCTAACGTTATCCCTGACTTAGTAGTTGAAGTTGCTTCTCCAAATGATACGGTGCAGAGCATTTACGATAAGGCGCACATGTGGCGGTATTATGGAGTGGGTATAGTCTGGGTCGCCTATCCAGACTGGCGTGAAGTAGAAGTGTACTCGGCGGGTGGTTCGGTCGTTACTCTGGCTGAGAACGATGCGCTCGACGGCGGCGCTGTTCTGCCGGGCTTTTCGTGCAGGGTAAGTGAGATATTCGACAACTGATAATTCTGATTTGACACTCCGCTAACGCGGACAGATTTCTTTGAATATGCCTGCTGAAAGCGTTATGCTTTAAAGCAGGCATTTTTTTGCTGTCTATACAGGCACTTGGAGAGTATTAGCACAATGGCAACACAGGCGATGGAAGCGGACACGAGGGAGCTCGTCGAGGAGCTGCGGCGCAGTGTTACGGGCGAGGTGCGCTTCGACAAGATGACTCGCATGCTGTACAGCACTGATGCGAGTATCTACCAGATCGAGCCTGTTGGTGTGGTGCTACCGAAGAGTGCGGATGATGTCATCGCAGTGCTGGAGACGGCTCACCGGTACAACCTGCCAGTGCTGCCGCGTGGCGGTGGGACTAGCCTTGCGGGGCAGACCGTGGCGAATGCTATCGTGATGGACTTTTCGCGGCATATGCGGGATGTGCTGGAGGTGAACGAGGAGGAGGGCTGGGTGCGAACTCAGCCGGGCATCATTCTTGACGAGCTGAACCACAAGATCAATTCGAGCGGGATGTTTTTCACGCCGGACCCTAGCACTAGCAGCAGGGGCAATGTGGGCGGCGCGCTGGGTAACAATTCGTGCGGGGCGCACTCCATCATGTGGGGGAAGACGGTTGACAATGTGGAGTCGCTGGATGTGGTGCTGTCGAACGGCGACCGGGCGCACTTCGGGGCGCTGGACGGGGCGCAGCTGGAAGCGAGGATGCGCGGTGAGAACCTCGAAGGTGACATATACCGCAAGGTGTTCGGGATAGGCGAGGCGCACCGCAACGAGATACTGGCGCGCTACCCGAAGATTCAGAGGCGCGTGTCGGGCTACAACCTGGACGAATTCGTGGGCGGCAGCGACTTCAATATGGCGCGGTTTGTGGTGGGGTCGGAGGGGACGCTGGTTACGATCACGGAGGCGAAGCTGAAGCTGGTGAGGAAGCCGAAGCTGAGGGCGCTGTCTGTGATCCACTTCCATGACCTGATCGAGTCCATGGAGGCGACGGTCGCGACGCTGGAGATGGAGCCGGCTGCGGTGGAGCTCATCGGCAGCATGATAATCAAGCAGGCGCAGAGCAATCTGGCGTACTCGCGGATTACGGACTTCATCGAGGGCGAGCCAGAGGCGCTGCTGGTTGTGGAGGTGATAGCAGAGACGGAGCCTGAGTTGATGGCGAAGCTGGAGCGGCTGGAGGCGCGGGTGAAGCGCGAGGGGTTGGGGTACGCGATGCCGAGGCTCATCAAGCCGTCGGATCAGGCGAAGGTGTGGGATGTGCGGAAGGCGGGACTGGGGTTGATGATGAATGTTCCGGGTGATGCGAAGCCGCTGCCGTTCGTGGAGGACACGGCGGTGTCGCCGGAGAAGCTGCCGCAGTTCGTGAAGCGGTTCGATGAGATTGTGCAGGCGCACGACACGGATGCGGGATACTATGGGCATGCGAGCGTGGGTTGCCTGCATATAAGGCCGCTCATCAATCTGAAGGATTCTGCCGATGTGGACAAAATGGTGTCTATATCGGACGAGATAAGCGACCTTGTGCTGGAGTACGGCGGGTCGCTGAGCGGGGAGCATGGCGACGGGCTTGTTCGCAGTCCGTACAACGAGAAGATGTTCGGCAGTCAGATATACGACGCATTCCGCGGTGTGAAACGGGCGTTCGATCCCAATGGCATTATGAACCCGGGCAAGATCGTGGATTCGCCACCGATGACGAACAGCCTGCGAATCAGCCCACAGTACCAGCCGTTGGAGATTGAGACAGCGTTTGCTTACAAGGAAGAGGGCAGTTTCGCGCATGCGATAGAGATGTGCAACGGTCAGGGCGCGTGCCGCAAGGTTCTGGGTGGGACGATGTGCCCGTCGTACATGGTTACGCGGGACGAGGAGCATTCGACACGCGGGCGTGCGAATGCGCTGCGCGGGGCGATGTCGGGTGCGCTGCCGCATGAGGCGCTGACGAGCGAGCGGATGATGGGAGTGATGGACCTGTGCCTCGAATGCAAGGGGTGCAAGGCGGAGTGCCCGTCCAATGTGGACATGGCGAAGCTGAAGTACGAATTTCTTGACAAGTACAAGAAGAAGAACGGGTACTCGCTGCGGGACAGGATGATGGGCAATGTGGCGTTCTTCAACAAGCTGGCGTCGCCGCTGGCGCCGCTGACGAATCTGCCGCTGAAGTCGGCGATCGGCAAGGAGATACTGGAACGGTACGCGGGCATCGACAAGCGGCGGGAACTGCCAATGCTTGCGAGCCAGACATTCCGACAGTGGTTCAGGGCGTCGGGTGGATCACCGGCGTCGGACGCGATGCACGGCACAGTGGTGCTGTTCCCTGATACGTTCACGAACTACAACCATCCTGAGCTGGGGATTGCGGCCGTGAAGGTGCTGCGGCATCTCGGATACAGGGTTGTGCTGCCGGATGTGGGGTGCTGCGGGCGTCCGATGCTGTCGAAGGGGTTCATGGACAAGGCTAAGGCGAGTGCGCGGGCGAATGTGGACAGCGTGTACCCGCTTATCGAGCAGGGCGCGAAGATGGTGGGGCTGGAGCCGAGCTGCATTCTGAGCTTCAGCGACGAGTACGAGGACCTGCTGGGCGGCGATCCGAAGGCCAAGGCTATCGCGGACAACACGATGCTGATCGAGGAGTTCCTGCTATACGCGCAAGAGAGGAGCGGGGCGCCGCCGGAGTACACGAATCCGCCGGGGACGGTGCTGTTCCACGGGCACTGCCATCAGAAGGCGCTGGTGGGCACGCAGGCTGCGATGCAGGTGCTGAACACGATACCGGGATGTGATGCGCGGGAGATTCAGACGGGGTGCTGCGGGATGGCAGGGTCGTTCGGGCTGGAGAAGGAGCACTACGACATCTCAATGGACATCGGGGAGATGGCGCTGTTCCCTGCGGTGCGGGCGCAGCAACAACAAGGTGAGTTCGAGCTGGTGATGGAGGGGGTTTCGTGCCGGCAGCAGGTGGAGCACGGGACGGGGAAGAGGGCGAAGCACCTGGTGGAGCTGCTGGCGGAGGCGATTTAGGGGGATTTTCGGCTAGTCGGATTCGTTCAATAGAGGCAGTTCATCCTCTGGGATACCGTATTCTTTAGCAAGGGAACGCAATTTTGCGTTGTGGAGTTTGCGCATTGCTCTGCGGCTTTCGGCGCGACCTATCTCCAGGCCCTTCTCAAAGCCTTTCTCAAATTGTCTCCTTTTGAACCATGCTGCAAGTACCATGAATCCCTGTGCCTTGGTTGAATCAAGAGAGATTAATCGCTTTCGGCTTCGCTCTTGTCATTGATCGGCAGTTGGTCGAAGGGGATGGGTCTTCCTTGTTGTTGGGCTTCCATGGCGTCTTTAGCCCAGGCGCGCATCTTGGCGTTGGCGCGCTTGCGCTCTTCGGCGCGGCCTTTCTCGACGCCCTTCTCCAAGCCCTGTTCTAAGCCCTTTTCAAACTGTCTCCTTTTGACCCATGCCGCCAGAACCATGATTCCCTCCGCTGAGATCACAACTATAAGTGAGTTTGCTGCCGCGCCCAGACTGATCGGCCCCGTCGCTATTATGATTTGAAGTATAGTATCGGTGAGCGCGATGTCGGTGCGAAGCCATAGTTGGTGATAGGCGCTGATGCCTATGCCCGCCACGCACTGCAGCCAAAACAAGGCGAGGAAAGCCCCAACCAACTCGGGACTGACGGTCGATATGGGTACTCTATGCGCTAGCGATTCACGATTGATGCTTGCCAAGACCTATTATGCCAACACCAGAATTGAGCTGCCATCATAATAGTATAGCATCGCTGAATCATCTGCAATATGCTGATGGTTCGAAGAAATCTTGGCAGGTGGGATAGTTTAGCCGAGGACTTCGAGGAGGGCGTCTTCGAGTTCTTCTATGGGTGCGAAGCCTTCGAAACGCTGGTGAATTATGCCGTCGCTCTTGACTACGAAGGACCACTCGGTACTGGGCAGGTTCCATTCCAAGACGGTAGAGGAGACGCGGGCGCGGGTGAGGTCGCCCTGGATTTCGTCGGGGTTGTCGAAGAAGTCTATGTGGATGAAGTTCGCCTGCCCCTTGTACTTGTCCTTGAGCTCGCTGAGGACGTCTACCTGCGGACCGCAGACGGCGTTGGTGCAGAATGCGGGGCTTGCCATGACGATGACGGTGGGCATGCCGGACTGAACTGCATCGGCGATGCTGATCTGGTAGAGGTCGGTGTCCTGCAATGAGCCTGTGGTGAGCTGTTCGATGCTGTGGGTGGCAAGCGTCTTGCTGTTGCTCGCGGTTGCGGGCGCGCCGTTGGCGGGAGCCTCAGTTTGCTCGGGCACTTCGAAGCGCAGGTCGGCCCACAGGGTGTTGGCATCCTCGTCGAGGACTGCTATCTCCAAGCCCCAGTCACCGTGGGTGTCGAAGTCCATCTGGGCGGCGTAGAGGCCGCGCGTTCCGAGCGGGAAGGGTCTGAACAGGGCAACGGCAGAGTCGCGCATCTCTCCCTCGGTTGCGCCGTCGGGGTAGTGGTATGAAGTCAGGGTGGCGATTGGGGAGCGCACCAGGCCCTTCTGAGATGTTAGGACGACGGCGATCCGCTGCTCACCGATGCCAAGGTCTGGGGTGGCGAAGATCGCCTGCAAGCCGTCGGGGGAGACGGGACCCTTGATAAGCTCGACTTCGGTGAACTGCTCGCCTTCGCCTTCTTCGGTTGCTGCCTGCTCTGACGGGGCTGCTATGCTCTGGCATGCGACTGCCAGAAGCATAAGCAATGCCCCCAAGGTTATGCTGGCGCCAAGCCTCTTGACCCTCATACTAACCATCCTGTAAATCTTGTACATCCTGTTATTTTAATTCGTGTCGTAGCCGGTTGGGGCCGGTTCGCCGCCGTCATACGCGCCGAAGGTGTAGGCGAATAGCGAGAACTCGGGCGAGTTGGAGCTGAGCTTTAGTTCGTGGCTCTGGTACTCCGGTAGGTTGACTATGTGGTACATCCGCGCGGAGTCCACGACGATGTATGCGTTGCCGTCGTCATCGTACATCACGTCGGTGCCTGCGGCCTCCGGGCTGATTGGCTCGTCGTTGAGCAGCACGCGCACGTCGTATTCGCCGCCGTTCACGGGCGACATCACTGCATTGACGCTGGTGGCGTTGAACTTGAGCGCGAGGTAGTCTTCGTAACTCTCTGTCTCGCGGGCGTGTACCAAGCGCTCGGACTCGTTGCGCCAGAGTCCCTGCAGGTACAGGAAGTGGTTGCGGTACTCGCCTGGGTCAGTGTAGAAGATTTCGGCGTCTTCCTCTTCGTAGTACTCCTGGTGCAGCACATAGGGCGCGGAAGACAGTAGCGCGCTGTAGTTGCGCTCGAAGCCGGCGTATATTTCGCGGGTCAGGCCGGTCTCGCGATCAGTTCCTCGTACTCTGTCGTCATATTCCGGCTCGGCAAGCGTGCTGGCGGAAATGTCGCTGAGGTCTGCGCCGGCCTCTTCGAGCAAGCCGCGAATCCAGAGTTCGGTCTCTTCATACGCGCCTTCGCCGAAGTGGGTGTAGCGGATGAGGCCGTCCTTATCCACAAGGTACTTGGCGGGCCAGTAGCGGTTGTTGAATGCGCGCCAGGTTCCGAAGTCATTGTCCTGTGCGATTGGGTATTCCAAGCCGAAGCCCTCTGAGGCTTCGATGACATTCTCGCGGTCCTTCTCGAAGTCGAACTCGGGTGTATGGACGCCGACGATGACAAGGCCCTTGTCCGCGTACTTCTCGTGCCACGCCTTGATGTATGGCAGGGTGCGGATGCAGTTGACGCAGGTGTATGTCCAGAAGTCCACGAGGACGACCTTGCCGCGCTGCTCCTCGAATGTGATCGGCTCAGTGTTGATCCAACTTGAGATGCCGCGGATCTCGGGGACGGTCTGTTCACTGCCGGTGGCGGGCGTTACGATGCTTTCATGTGCGGACGCCTGCGGCTCGGCGGTCGGGGCCGCCTTTGTTGGCTCCGGTGTCGCCGTGTTGGCGGGCATTGGCGTGTTCGCGGGAGGCAGCGTGGCGGTTGGGGCTGCGGCTGCCGGGGCGGTAGTCGTCTGCTGCGTCTGAGCGGGCGGCGCTTGGGTTGTCGCCTGTGGCTCCGACGAGGAGCAAGCGGCGAGAACGAAGGCTGCCGTGAGAAGCAGAGCGAGTGTCATAATGCCTATGCGAAGGGTCTTCATTGAGGGCACTCCTGTTGTGTAATTACTCCGGTTGGACCTGTCTTGGCCTGATGTCCCGGTTTGAGGGGTTTCGTATGTTTAGATGCTTTTGTGTTGGGAAGGATTTTGAGGGGATGGATTCCGCTGAATGTACAGGTCCCGAGGTGTCGTCAGGAATGTAAGGGCTTTATGCTTCGTCTCCGCCTTGATAGCGTCCGCGACGAGGGTTATCATTCTTCGCAATCATTCATATTCCTACAGTAGTTGGAATAGCGGACTGAATTGATTGTAAATGCTGGAGAAGTAGATAAAAAGAGAGGCAAACATGAAGGTCGGGTTTATTGGCGTTGGGTTTATGGGGCGGCATATGGCGCGGAATATCGCGGCGGGCGGCTTTGAGATGACCGTGTTCGACATACGGAAGGAAGCGGCTGATGAGCTTATCTCGATGGGCGCGACGTGGGCTGATAGTCCTGCCGCAGTTGCCGCCGCGAGCGATGTGGTGTTTACATCGCTGCCGAGACCGCAGGATGTGGAGGAGGTCGCGCTGGGCGAGGGCGGCATTCTGGGCGGCGCGGGCGCGGGGACCGTGTATTTCGACCTGAGCACGACCGACCCGGATACCATCTATCGCATAAGCGCGGCGGGTGAGAGCGCGGGCGTGACGGTGCTGGATGCTCCTGTGAGCGGAGGCGTCGCGGGCGCGGAGGCTGGGACGCTTTGCGTGATGGTCGGCGGCGATGAGGACGCGTACAACAAGTGCAAGCCTGTGCTGGACAGGATCGGGGACAAGGTGATGCGCTGCGGTGACCTCGGTTCGGGCGCGGTGTGCAAGATCGTGAACAATCTCATCGGGCTGAGCGTTGGCGTGCTGTTATCGGAGGCGTTCAGCCTCGGCGTGAAGGCGGGTGTTGACGCGCAGACGCTGTACGATGCGGTGAAGGGAAGCTCGGGGAATACGCAGAGCATGCAGGGATTCCCGTCGGGGCTGTTCGTGGGGAACTTCGATCCGGGCTTTCAGCTTGACCTCGCGGCGAAGGATGTTGGGCTTGCGACTGATATGGGACGGCGGCTGCGGGTGCCAATGGAGATGTCGAATGTGGCGCAGCAGCGTTATATCGCCGGGCAGAACAAGGGCTGGGGCAGAGAGGCGGCAGGCGCTGTTGCGAAGGTGCAGGAGGAGCGCGCCGGGGTCGAGATTCGGACGGAAAGCTAGCAAGGATATAACAGGGTGGATAGGATATTTCATCATCCCCATCCTAGCCTTCCCCCATCGCGGGAGAAGGGAATTTAAGGGGTAGTATGTTTCAGAAGAGTACACTGGATAATGGGATGCGGGTGGTGACGAGCGAGATGCCGCATACCCGGTCGGTGAGTATGTGCATGTTTGTCGGCGTGGGTTCGCGGTATGAGACTGACGAGGAGGCGGGGCTGTCGCACTTCCTGGAGCACATGGTGTTCAAGGGGACGGAGCTACGACCGGAGCCGCAGCAGATCAGCGGGGCGATAGAGGGCGTGGGAGGCGTGATCAACGCTGCTACCGAGCATGAGCTTACGGTTTACTGGTGCAAGGTTGCGCAGCCGTACTTCGAGGACAGCCTTGCGCTGCTGTTCGATCTCCTTCGCAACTCGCTGTATGAGCCTGACGACATCGAGAAGGAGCGGCATGTCATCTTCGAGGAACTGGGGATGATAAACGACTACCCCACCTACAAGGTGGAGGCGCTGATCTACGAGATGCTTTGGCCCGGGCATCCGCTGGGTCGTGATCCCGGGGGGACGCGGGAGAGCGTTGGCGCCATTACCCGCGAGATGATATTGGATTTCGTGGCGGCGTACTACACTCCTGACAATATCGTGGTGAGCGTTGCGGGGAATGTGTCGCATGAAGATGTGGTGGCGCAGGTGGAGCGGCTCAGCGAGAACTGGGGGCTGGGTGAACGGAGCGAATGGACCCCGTTCAATGGGGCTCAGTGCGGGGCGCAGTCTAAGGTGGAGTACCGCAAGACGGAGCAGGCGCACCTGTCGCTTGCGCTGCCGGGTGTTTCGCTGACGCATCCGAAGCGGTATGCGCTGGACATGCTTAGCGTGGCGCTGGGCGAGGGCATGAGCAGCCGCCTGTTCGTGGAGGTGCGGGAGAAGCTTGGACTTGCCTACGATGTGCATAGCGAGGTGAGTCACTTCACTGACACGGGTGCGATTATCGTATCGGCGGGGGTTGACCCGAAGCGCGTGTATGATGCGGTGGCGACGATACTTGAGCAGGTGGGCGCGCTAAGGGACGGGCTGCCGGAGGACGAACTGGAGAAGGCGAAGCGTCTGAGCGCCGGACGGCTGATGCTGCGGATGGAGGACACGCGGGCTGTCGCCAGCTGGATGGGGCAGTCGGAGATGCTGCTGGGTGAGATCGCGCATGTGGACGATGTGATCGAGCAGGTGAACGCGGTTACGACGGAGGATGTGCAATGTCTCGCCAATGATGTGCTGGTATCGGAGCGGCTGAATATCGCGGTGGTGGGACCTTGCAGGGGGCACCGGCGGATAGAGCGGATGTTGAGGTTGTAGTTCTTTCATCCGTCTTTTCCGCCTTCGGGGGAATGACGAATTCAATTGCAGACAGGATGGGTTGATTGCTATGCAGATGTACATAACGCTCTCGGGGGAAGACAGGATTGCTCGATATGAGGTGGATGAGGGGACGGGGGAACTGACGCACATCGGGGATGTGGCTACGGCTAAGCGACCTGCGCCGCTTGCGGTGAATCCTGCAGGAGACCGGATGTATGTGGGGTGCCGGGATGAGATTGCGCTTTCGAGCTACGCGATTGGCGATGGGGGGTCGCTGACGCACATCGGGGATGCCGCGCTGGAGAATGACCCATGCTACCTGGCGACTGACCGCAGGGGACGGTTCCTGCTGTCGGCGTACTATGAGGGCGGTCTGTGCGCGGTGCATACCATCGGGGATGACGGTGCGGCTACTGCGCCGCCTGTGGAGTGGCTGGCGACTGCGAAGGGCGCGCACTCCATGCAGACGGACGCGTCGAACAGGTTCGCGTTCGTGCCGCATATATCGGGTGGTACGGGGCCAAATGCGATATATCAGTTCAGGTTCGATGCGGAGACGGGTCATATTACGCCGAACAGTCCGGCAAGAGTTGAGATGGACGAGGAGCTGGGGCCGCGTCATTTCTGCTTCCATCCGAACAAGGATATCCTGTACTTCTCAGATGAGCAGGGTTGCAGCGTTACGGGGTACAATTTCGATGCCGACAACGGTACTCTGAGCGCGTTTCAGACTGTATCGACGCTGCCGGAAGGCTTTGCGGAGCGGAATAGCTGCTCGCAGATACAGATCGCGCCGTCGGGGGAGTTCCTGTATGCGCCGAACCGGGGGCACAACAGCATTGCATGCTTCAGCGTGGATGCGGAGAGCGGAGCGCTGACGGCAATCGGGCATGCGCCGAGCGAGGCTGTGCCGCGCGCGTTCAGCATTGATCCGAGCGGGCGGTTCCTGTATGCCGCCGGGCTGGATACGGGTCGGCTGGCTGCGTATCGAATCGAGGGGGACGGGACGCTGACGCGGTTTGCTACTTACGATGTGGGCGAGGAGCCGATGTGGGTGCTGATTATCGCGAGCTAGAAGAAAAGACTGAATAGTGACTACTTCACACTCTGAATTGGCAAGCGCAACTTCCCAGAAGAACATCCTGATAATTGCAGGTCCAAACGGCGCGGGCAAGACGACTTTTGCGACGGAATTTCTGCTCAACGAAGCGGGTTGCCGAACCTTCGTTAATGCCGATATGATTGCTGCAGGGCTGAATCCTTTCGAGCCAGAGCGTTCAGCGGTCGCGGCGGGCAGGCTGATGCTTCGCCTGATAGACGACTATGTACGCAAGGGAGAGACTTTCGCCTTTGAAACGACGCTCAGTGGTCGAGGTTACGCTCGGATGATTCCGAGTTGGCAGGCACAAGGCTATCGGGTGCGGCTATACTTTCTGAGTCTGCCGAGCCCTGAAATGGCAATCGCGCGCGTGGGAAATCGAGTGGTGGAAGGCGGTCACGACGTTCCTGCGGAAGTAGTGCGCCGCCGCTTCCATGCGGGCATGCGCAACTTCCTGCACATTTACCGAGACCTAGTAGATGCGTGGGATCTGTATGACGCTTCAGCGCCTGTCCCTCAGCTGATTGAATATGGAGGTGATTGATGGATAAACGGAAAATAGGCAATGCGAAACACAGCAAACTGAAAAAGCAGCCGCGCTCTGCTGACTCCATTGCAGCCGAAGCGGCAATGCGCCGCGCCGCCATCAAAGCTCGCAAGCGCGCGATAGAGACGACAGGCTCTGTTCCAACCTGGAGGGATGGCAAGATAGTCTATGAGACTGAGGTTTGACGCACTCTTCCATTAGCACCTTCTAGCATTCCGTTCGAACCAGTTCCAATTGCATTGGACGGCTCAAGTTGGTAATCTGTAAATTGAAATCCCCTAGCGTAGCGAGTGGTTAAAGGCGGTGCATGATGCAGGTAGTCTTCAATGAAGCGGTGAAGCAGCTTGAGAGCGAAACGCCCGTGGTGGTCGCTACGGTGATAGGCACGAAGGGTTCGACTCCGCAGAAGCCGGGGTCGAAGCTGCTGGTTCGGACCGATGGCAGCGGCGTGGGAACGCTGGGCGGCGGCTGCGTGGAGGGAGACATCTGGTTTGCGGCGAGCGAACTGCTGAAGAGCGGGGGCACCGCAGAGTACCGCGAATACGAGCTTAACGAAGACCTTGCCGCCGAGGACGGGCTGATTTGCGGCGGCACGATGTTCTTCCTGATTGACCCGGTGTACGAGCCGGGAGAGTACCTGGACTTCGCCAAGGAGATCGAGGACGCGTACACGGGCGGCGACGCGGTCGCGCTGGCAAGCCTGATCCGGAGCGGCAGCGGCTCGGCTGCGAGGATCGGCGCGAAGATGTTCATCAGGCAAGACGGCTCGACGGTCGGGTCGCTGGGCAATTCAGAGCTGGACGAGAGCGCGATCGGTGAGGCGTTCGAACTGATGGTTCACGGCAAGAATAAGTATGTCGTAACCGGAAGCGGCGCGGAGTACTTCATCGAGGCATACACGACGCCTCCTCAACTGGTGCTGTGCGGCGGCGGGCATGTTTCCAAGTCGATTGCACCGCTGGCCAAGACGCTAGGCTTCCGCGTGTTTGTTACGGACGACCGCGAGGAGTTCGCCAACGCCGAGCGATTCCCGGAGGCGGACATCATAATCGCCAAGAAGCCGGAGGACGCGCTGGGCGAGCTGCCAATTAACCCGAATACCTTCATCATCGTTGCCACGCGCGGTCACAGGTATGACAATGTTGCGCTTGCCTCTGCTGCGCGGACATCCGCGAAGTATGTGGGGCTGCTGGGGAGCAGGCGCAAGATTATCCTCATCTACGAGGACCTGATGCGGATGGGCATATCCAATGAACGCATACGCGAGTTGCGGGCTCCTATCGGGCTGGACATTGGCGCGCGCACGCCGGAAGAGATCGCTGTGAGCATCATGTCCGAAGTGCTGATGTTCCGACTGGGCGGCACCGGAAGCGTGATGAAGCTCGAAGAGCGGCTGATGGGCCGCATCGAGGAGAAGCACGGCGCAGCGGTGCCTGCGGCAGACTAGGCGATGCCCGGCATTTCAGCCATTCTCACAGCCGCGGGCGAATCGCGCCGAATGGGGCGGCCCAAACCCCTTTTGCCATGGCGCGGCACAACCCTTGTTGAGCACCAGATAAGCGTATTGTTCGATGCAGGCGTGTCGGAAGTCGTGGTTGTTGTGGGACATGAGGCGGATGCGGTTGCGAAGCAGGTCGGTGGCACCGGCGCTCGCTGTGTGGTGAATCCCGACTATCTTCAGGGCAAGACTACTTCCATCAAGGCGGGGCTGCAGGATGTCAGCGCGGATGCGGACGCCATTCTGCTGCTTGCGGTCGATCAGCCACGCACAGCATCAATCGTTTCTGCCGTGGTGCGAGCTCATCTTTCAGGCAACTATCTGATTACATCTCCGCGATACGAGGGGCATGGCGGGCATCCGCTGATATTCGCGGCTTCCTTGCGCGGCGAGTTGGCGCGTATCAGCGAGGATATGCAGGGGATACGTGAGGTATTCCAGGCGCACAGGGACAGCGTGCAGGAGTACGCGCTGGATGACCCACAGATAAGGCTGGACCTGAATACGCCAGACGCGTATGAGGATGCGGTGCGGCGGTATGGGGGCAGACGCGGGTGAAGGGGATGCTATGCCGATTTCGTCCTCACCCTACCCTTTAGCTTGGGAAGACTTCAAGCACTATCAGGATAGCTCGCTCCACTCTTCCAGCGCTTGGTCGAGGGTTGCCTGGGTTGCGTTGTATTTCTCACCGAGCCGGGTGATTTCGGGGATGTTCTGGCGCTCGGTGGCTGATTCGAGCGCGACGTTGATTTCGACGAGCTGCTCTTCCAGACTGCTTATCTGCTCCTCATAGTCCCGAATTACTGCCTGCTTTGCGCGCTTCTGGGCGGCTGAGGTGCGACGGCGCCTGTCGGACTGCCTGCTGCGAGTCTTGGGCGCGGTGGACTGCGATAGCGCCGGCTGCTGCTCTGAATCTCTGCGTGTGTCACGTACCCACTCCTCGAAGCTGCCTCTGAACAGGTTTGTCTCGCCGTCCTCGACGATCCAGAGCTGCGACGCGAGCGACGAAATCAGGCGGCGGTCGTGGGAGACGAAGAGCAACGTGCCGCCGTAGTTTCCCAGCAGGCTTTCAAGGGCTTCGCGGCTGGGGATGTCGAGGTGCGTTGTCGGCTCGTCGAGGATGAGCAGGTTGGGCTCGGCGATGAGCAGGCGCGCCAAGGCGAGACGGCTGCGCTCGCCGCCGCTGAGGGCGGATGTGGACTTGAAGACATCGTCGCCCCTGAACAGGAAGCGCGCGAGGTAGTTGCGCGCCTCGGGGATGCGTAGGTTGCGAGCATCTATGAGCGCGTTCAGGACGGTCGAGTGCCGCGGCAGGTCGGTGCTGCCCTGCGAGTAGTAGCCCGGTTCGACATTGTGGCCGAGACTTGCGTTGCCAACAATGGGAGGCGTTTCCCCGAGCAGGGTTTTCAGGAGCGTGGTCTTGCCGATGCCATTGCTGCCGATGATAGCGGTGCGTGAGCCGCGCTCGAGCTGAGTGTCCGCTACATTCAGAAGTTGGACGCCGTGCCCGTTCTGCTGGTAGCCGACGCCGAGCTTGCTGGTCCTGATGGCGATCTGTCCTGTGCGGAATGTGCTCAGGATGCCGAGGTGGATATCCTCGATAGTGGTGGGCTTTTCGATGCGCTCTAGGCGTTCGAGGCGAGTGGCGCGACCGCGAGCTTCTCGCGCTCGCTGACCTGCCTTGTATCTGCGGATGAAATTCTCTTCGCGGGCGATGTACTCCTGCTGGCGCTCGTACTCGATGGCCTGGCGCCTGCGCTGCTCTTCCTTGAGGGTGCGGTACTTGGTGTAGTTACCGGGGTATGAATTGAGCTTGCCGTTGTCGATTTCCAGGATGCGGTTTGCCACCTTGTCGAGGAAGTAGCGGTCGTGGGATACGACCATGAAGCCGCCGGTGAATCCGGACAGGAAGTCTTCCAGCCAGTCCAGTCCCCGAAAATCGAGGTAGTTGGTTGGCTCGTCAAGGATGAGGAAGTCGGGGTCTGAGAGGAGCGCCCGCGCTAGTGCAGCGCGTGTGCGCTCGCCGCCGCTTGCGTCGGATGCGGCGGTTGCCAGGGTCTCTTCGGGCAGGCCGACGCCGTCGAGGACGCGCTCCATGCGGTGTTCGTAGTCGTAGCCGCCGAGCGCCTCGAATTCTTTGAGCAGGGCGTCATAGCGGCGTTCCGCGGCACTACGAGACTCATCGTCGGCGACCTGAATGTCGAGGGCGCTGGAGGCAAGCTCGTCCTCGACCTGACGGAGGCGTGTGAATGCCTGCATGACTTCGTCGTGGACGGTGCCGGATGTGGCTTGCGCCGGTGTCTGCGGAACATAGCCGATTCGGACGCCGCGCTGCCAGTTGAAGTTGCCGCCGTTGGCTTCAAGTTCGCCGGCGAGGATGCGGATCAGGGAGGTCTTGCCTGCGCCGTTGGGGCCGACGATGCCGATGCGGTCCCGCTCGTCGATCTGAAGGTCGAGATTGGCGAAAATTTCGATTTCGCCGTAGAGGAGGGCTAGGTTGGTGGCTGTGAGGATGGGCATGGAGACTGATTATTCCGTCTATCTACTTGCGTTCATGACAGGGACTTGCTGTGCTCTTTCAGCCATTCATGTAGTTGAGCGAATCTAAATGAGTGTGTTTCGAACAGCTGCATGAAGAAATCGTAGGCTTGTTGGTTGTCACAGTCAATGAACTGTCCATTTCTACGCAGGAAGGCATCAGTCGTGAAGAATGCTGTTCGCTTGTTGCCGTCCACGAATGGGTGGTTCATCGCAAGGCTTTCCATCAACGCAGCGGCTTCTTCGAGCAGGCTGTTGTAGTATCCAAGTTGAGGACGCATCAAAGCGGAATCTAGAGCCCCTGGGTCTCGGAGTCCTGACGAACCGCCAAACTCGCACACGGCAATATCGTGAATCTCCACGACTTCCTCAATAGTTGGGAACTCGTGCATTACGACTTTCCGAGAAGCTCACCGAGGCGTCGGTTTTTCTCAAGACTTGCATAAAAGTGGGCCATCATCTCAGGACGTACACGCTCTTGGCGTTTGCTTTCAACGTATCCGCTCATAGCATCTTCGAGTACGGCTTGGAAGTGGCGTCCTTCCCTGCGAGCTATCTCACGCATCTCTTCCAGCAATTCTGGTGATGCCTGGCTGGAAAACTTCTCTCTCGTTGCGACCATCTTGCTGCCTCACCTACTTCTGGTGTCACCTGTCTAATGACTCAGCATATTGGCCCATTAGCTTGGTGTCAAGAATTGTCTTGACAGAAGTGGAAAATTGAATTGAGCCTATCACTATCGGAGCAAGCTACACGCCCGCCAAGTCGCGGGCTTCTGCTAGCAGCATCTGGACGTCGTCGGGAGATTCGGCTTCGGCGTAGATTCGGAGGAGGGGCTCGGTGCCGGAGAAGCGGATGAGCGCCCAGTAGCCGCCTTCGAGGAGGTAGCGGAAGCCGTCCTGGGTGTCCACCTGCTCTACCTGCAGGCCTGCCAGATATGCGGGCGCGCTGCCCTGGAGGCGCGTCAGGACGGTGTCACGCAGGTCTTCGTCGAAGTGGAGGTCGAGGCGGTCGTAGTGGTGGGGGCCGACCTTGTCTTCAAGCTCGCCGAGCAGATCGGGGATGCCCATGTCGGTCTTGACCATCATGTCGAGGAGCATCAGGCCGCTGAGGATGCCGTCTCGCTCGGGTACATTGCCTTGGAATGCGTAGCCGCCGCTCTCTTCGCCTGCGATAAGCGCGTCCTGAGCCATCATGACGGGGCCGAGGTACTTGAAGCCGACGGGGGTTTCATGCACGGGGACATCGTAGAGCGCGCCGAGCTTGTCTATCATGCCGGTCATGGTGATGGAGCGCACGAGGGGGCCGCGCCTGCCGAGCGTGTCAAGCTGGTGCATGCAGAGCAGCGCGAAAGTCTGCAGGGTTGTGAGGAACTGGGCGTCGTCGTCCACAACACCAAGGCGATCGGCGTCACCGTCCGTGGCTAAGCCGATGTCGGCGGTCCTGTCGGAGATTTCGTCGATGAGCGGATCAAGGTTGTGGGCGAGTGGTTCGGGTTGCGCCATGCCGGGGAAGGCAGGATTGGGGTCGCTGCGAATTTCGATGACGCGCGTGGAGCCGCCGGATAGCAGTTCGGCGAGGTAGCCCGCGCCCGCGCCGTGCATAGAGTCCACCACGATGTCTAAGCCGGCGTTGCGGATTGCTGCCAGATCGACGAAGGATGCTACATGGTTGAGGTAGTCCGGAGCGGGATTGAACTCTTCCAGCAAGCCACTGGCGCTAGCCTGCTGAAGGGGTATGCGCTGCACGCTTCCGGAAGATTCTGCGCCACTGATGCGCGATTCCAGTTCGGCAACGATTTCAGGGGATGCGCTGCCGCCGTAGTCGGGCTTGTACTTGAAGCCGTTGTATGCGGCGGGGTTGTGGCTGGCGGTGATGACCGCGCCTGCCCCGGCGTCTTTCGCCACGAGGTTGTAGGCAATGACGGGAGTGGGCGCTGCCCTGTCGCAGAGGTATGTTGGGATACCGTTGGCTGCGGTTACCTCGGCGACTGCGGCTGCGAATTCAGCGGATGCGAAGCGCGTGTCGTAGCCAACCATGAAGCCACGATATGCCAAGCTGTGGAACTTCATCAGGTCGGCGGCACCCTGCGCGCAGAGGCGCACATTGTCGAATGTGAAATCCTCGGCGATGATTGCTCGCCAGCCGTCGGTTCCGAATTTTATTGCCATTTTTTGTCCAGGGGCTGACTTCGATTTACAGGATAAGAGGATGGCACAATGGTTCCGGCTCTTTCACCCCCATCCCCTTCCTGCGCATGTTCTAGCCTTCCCCCATCGCGGGGGAAGGGATGTTGCCAGGTTTACAGGCCGGCGGCCTTGCGGAGTTTATCGGCTTTGTCGGTGCGCTCCCAGGGGAGGTCGAGGTCGTCGCGGCCGAAGTGCCCGTAGGTAGCGGTCTGCTTGAATATCGGGCGCCGCAGTTCGAGGTCGCGGATGATGCCGCCGGGCGTCAGATCGAAGTTTTCCGCAATGAGCGCTTCTATCTTTTCGTCCGCAATCTTGCCGCTGCCAAATGTTTCTATGGAAATGGAAGTCGGCTCACGCTTGCCTATGGCGTAGGAGACTATGACTTCCATCCTGTCGGCGAAGCCTGCCGCAATGCAGTTCTTTGCGACGTAGCGCGCTGCGTAGGCGGCAGAACGGTCAACCTTCGTGGGGTCCTTGCCGGAGAATGCGCCGCCGCCGTGCCTTGCGAATCCGCCGTATGTGTCCACCAGAATCTTGCGGCCGGTGAGGCCGGTGTCGCCGACGGGACCGCCGGTTACGAAGCGGCCGGACGGGTTGATCCAATACTGAGTGTCGTCGTCGAGCAGGTTTTCAGGGATTATTGCCTTTGCCGCGTGCTCAATGAGGTCGCGGGCTATGACTTCCTGCTCCACATCCTCGCTGTGCTGGGTGCTCATGATGACGGTGTGGACGCGCTTGGGGACGCCATACTCGTACTCGACTGTTACCTGCGATTTGCCGTCGGGACGGAGGTATGGAAGGGTCTTGTCCCTGCGGAGTTCCGCCATGCGCTGGCAGAGCTTGTGCGACAGGGATATGGGCAGGGGCATAAGCTCAGGCGTCTCGTTGCAGGCGAACCCGACCATCATGCCCTGATCACCCGCGCCGACCGCTTCCAGGTCGTCGTAGTCTCCCTGCTCGCCGCGCACTTCGATGGCGCGGTCAACGCCGTGCATAATGTCCGGAGACTGTTCATGCACTGAGATGGTGACGCCGCAGGACTGGTAGTCGAAGCCGTATCTGGAGTCGATGTAGCCTGCGTCCCGGATGGTGTTGCGGACGATGGTGGCGATGTCCACATAGGTGTTCGTGGTGATCTCACCCATGACGACGACGAGGCCCGTAGTCGTGCAGACTTCGCAGGCGACGCGCGCCCTGGGGTCGTCGGCGATGATCGCGTCTAGCACGGCATCGGAAATCTGATCGCAGAGCTTGTCCGGGTGTCCCTCTGTTACCGATTCGGAAGTGAACAGGTATGAGGCGGAATCTGTAAAGGTGTGGCTCAATTTTCTTCTCCTGGGACGATGTTTAATTTATGTACGAAGTGTGTCTGAGTGACTGCCGTACTTGATTTGGAAGGAGCAGGCATTACCCCTCACTCCCCTGATTATTTCCCCTATCACTCCCCCAATTTGTGAGGGGTAGAGTTGATGCCGAGCCGTTCAATGTGCTCGTCGCTGATGGCGACCAGGCGGGCGCTACCCTCGGCGACGACATTATTCTGAACCAAGGTCGCAGTGATGGACATTTCACGATCGGCACTCAACTCCAGGCGCGCCAATGCGGTTATGCGCCTGTCGATTCTCGCGGGTCTGCGGTATTGGATGTCCATATCGCGCATCATAGCGACTGTTCCGTTCCGAAATGCGAAGTTTTCCATCACTTCGTAGAGCAGGGTGGCGATGATGCCTCCATGCACGATGCCGGGCCAACCTTCGTGCGCCCCACTAGGCGTGAAGTCGGTCAATATCGCATCTCCCCGACGCCGGTAGGTGAGCCGCAATCCAATTGGGTTGCTCTGCCCGCAGCCGAAGCAGTTCGGATATTCCTGCAACTCGGCATGATCTGTGAGGAAGTCGTTCAAGTTCCTACTTCCCAGCTTGCTAGGTACTCTTCCTGCTCTGCCGTCAGCGTGTCGATGGTGATACCCATGGACAGCAGCTTCAGGCGTCCGACCTCTTCGTCAATGTCGCGTGGCACGTCGTACACCTCCGGCTCCAGCGAGTGTGAGAACTTCGCCAGGTACTCGGCTGAGAGCGCCTGGTCGGCGAAGCTCATGTCCATTACGGCGGAGGGGTGTCCCTCGGCTGCTGCGAGGTTGATGAGGCGACCTTCGCCCAGCAGATTGAGACGCCTTCCGTCTCCCATAAGATACTCGTCAACGAATGGGCGCACTTCCTGCTTGCCGTCTGCGAGTTCTTCGAGCGCGGGGATGTCAATCTCCACGTTGAAGTGGCCGCTGTTGGCGATAAGCGCGCCGTCTTTCATCACCTCGATGTGCTGGCGTCCGACTGCTTTCATACCGCCGGTGAGCGTGATGAAGATGTCGCCGATCTTCGCGGCGTTGTCCATGCTCATGACCTGATGGCCGTCCATCGCGGCTTCGAGAGCGCGGATCGGGTTGATCTCGGTTACGACGGTCTGAGCGCCCATGCCGCGAGCGCGGAGGGCGACGCCGCGCCCACACCAGCCGTAGCCGGCTACAACGACCGTCTTGCCCGCCCAGAGGATGTTCGTGGCGCGGGTTATGCCGTCGAGCGTGCTCTGGCCTGTGCCGTAGCGGTTGTCGAAGAAGTGCTTTGTGTCGGCGTCGTTGACGGCGATGATCGGGTACTTGAGCCTGCCCGCTTCGGCAAGGCTGCGGAGGCGGATAACGCCTGTTGTGGTCTCCTCTGAGCCGCCGATAAGCCCGTCGAGTACATCGGTGCGGTCGGTGTGGAGTGTCGCCACTAGGTCGGCGCCGTCGTCCATCGTTATGTGGGGCTTGGTGTCGAGGGCGGAGTTGATGTGCGAGTAGTATGTCTCGCTGTCCTCGCCCTTGATGGCGAAGGTGGGTATGCCGTACTCGTGGACCAGCGCGGCTGCCACATCGTCCTGAGTGCTGAGCGGGTTACTGGCGCAGATAGCTGCTTCAGCGCCGCCGTCCTGCAGCGCGAGAAGCAGGTTTGCGGTCTCGCTGGTTACATGCAGGCAGGCGGCAACGCGCAAGCCTGTGAGCGGCTTTTCATCTGCGAAGCGCTCGCGTATCTGGCGCAGCACGGGCATCTCGCGCGCAGCCCAGTGGATGCGACGGATGCCGTCGGATGCAAGTGAGGGGTCTGCGATGTGCCCCTTGTTTGTCGCTGTAGTCAATCTATCCTCCTATTGGATACACGGGATTATCTTTAATTTCGGGTAAGAAGTGAACCGCCGTCCTGCAAAGGGGCGAAGGCGGTGAGCTGGGAGAAGGCGCGGAAGCGGTCTTCGATGTCCTGCATGCTCAGGGTGAGCAGCTTGTCCACGCTGAAGTCCTGCACGCAGAAAGAACCCATCACTGAGCCTAGCACTGCCGCGCGGCGGTAGCCTTCGGGCGTCTTGTCGCCGGTGGCTGCGATGTAGCCGATGAAGCCTGAGGCGAAGGTGTCGCCTGCGCCGGTGGGGTCAACGACATGATCGAGCGGGAATGCGGGCGCGGAGAATACCGTGTCGCCGCTGAAGACGAGAACGCCATGCGCGCCCTGCTTGATGACGAGCGCGCTGGGGCCCATCGCCATTATCTTGCGGGCTGCGGTTACGAGGTTGCCTTCGCAAGCGAAGTCGCGCGCCTCGCCTTCGTCCATGAATAGCACATCGGCGTTGGCGACTACTTTGTTGAGCGCGTCGCGCTTGCCGTCTATCCAGAAGTTCATGGAGTCGAGGGCTACGAGGTCGGGGCGCCGTTCCATTTGATCCAGCACATCGAGCTGAAGCTCGGGGTCGATGTTGGCAAGAAACAGATATGGGCTGCGACGCTGCTCTGCGCTGAGGCTGGGCGAAAACTCGGCGAAGACATTGAGCTGGGTGTCGAGCGTGGTGCGGGAGTTGAGGTCGGCTGAGAAGTACTCGCCTGCCCAGCGGAAGGTCTTGCCCTGTTCACGCTGCAAGCCGCTGACATCGACTCCGCGAGAGCGCAGGAGTTCGATGTGCCGCTCCTGAAAGTCTTCGCCGATTACGGCGACCAAGCTGACGGGTGCGAACCGGCTGATGCCAACGGAGAAGTATGTCGCCGAGCCGCCGAGTGAGTCCTCGCGGCTGGCGGCAGGTGTTTTTATCGTGTCGTAGGCGACGGAGCCAACGACGAGTACGGTCATTTTCTGTCCTCAACTAACAGGATTTACAGAACGGATTGGATTTCTCATCCCATGAGGGGGAAGGAATAATTGCCTTCACCCCTGGGGAGGAGAGTTGTGGCTTGTTATTCGTCTGAGCCGTAGCTGGTGGGCTTGCCTGCTTCGATCCAGGCGGGAGTGCCTGCTTCTATGTTGTAGAGGCGCTCGGAGTCGAAGCCCATCGCTGCCGCCATCTCGGCGGCGAGTCCGCTGCGGACGCCGATGGCGCAGATGAAGAGCAGATCCTTGTCCTGCGGAAGCTCGTCAATGCGTCCGAGCAAGGTGTCCACATGGATGAAGAGTGCGCCCTTGATATGGCCCTCTGCGTACTCGTCGAGAGCGCGAACGTCCACGACGACGGCGTCGCCGGATGCCTGCATTTCCTCGGCTTCGTCAATGCTGATGCGATAGTAGGGTTCGCCCGGGTTCCTGGTAGGCATTGTTTCCTCCGTTATACTTGGGTGTTATGTTTCAGCTATAAAGTTTCAGTAAATTGGGCAAAAAAATACTTCTCCCGATGAGAGAAGTGTATGAAACTTGCTGCTCTCATCTCCGAGCCAATTCAGGCTCTCCGGATTTAGCACCAATTCACGCGCCGCATGACGCGAAAAGGTTGCCGGGCTTCAAAGGGCCGGTCCCTCAGCCACTCTCGATAAGAGATTGTATATTCTGCTGTTAACGCTTTAATCGTACAAGGCGGTGAATTGGGTGTCAAGAAATTGTCGGAATTCGCAGGCGCGGTGGGGATGAGCGGTGCGGGTTATCGCAGCCTGCCGTAGTGCGGAAGTGGGTCGCCGAGGAGGGGGCGGGCGTAGTCGAGGAATGGCTGGGTGACGAAGTGGTTGGCTGGGTCCAGGTAGTCGGAGGGCATGCGCTTGACCTTGCTGCCGACTGCCACGAGGGGTGCTGTGCCGGTGGTGCAAGCGTAGTCGTCGCCGGGTGTGCGTTCCAGCGTGATGATAATGTCGCGCTCGCCTGCAATGGAGCTGCGGACGGCGGCGCGTCCAGCCATCTCTGCCTCTTGCGCGTCCGGCTGGGATACGCACGCCATCATGGAGCGCTGAATTGTGCCGGGCTTTTCGTGGCGCGTGCGGACGCCGAGCTGCCTGCTGACCTGCGCGGCGAGATACCTGGAGGGGCCGTCGTAATATGGGTGGCCGAAGTCGTCTATATAGAATGGCTCGCCCTGCTCGCCTACCGGCTTGCCGTCAGGTGTGCGGGTGTTTTCGGCGATGACGGCGACTGCGAAGCCGTACCTGCGATATGCGTCTTCGATGCAGTCGAGAAAGCGGGTCTCGTCGAGCGGAATCTCGGGGACGCCGATGAAGTGCGGGGCGTCACGCTCGTCGCGCTTTGCGAAGGCGGATGCGGCGGCTAGCCATCCGGCGTCTCTGCCCATGACCTCAATGATGGTGATTGGCGCGGCGATGCCCATCGCCTCGGCGTCCCATGCTGCTCCCATGGTTGCGAGGGCGACGAATCGGGCTGCGCTGCCGTATCCGGGGCTGTGATCGGTGAGCACGAGATCGTTGTCTATGGTCTTGGGGATATTGATGACGGTCAGGGGAAGTCCGTCCGATTCGGCTGCCTGCCCGATGGCGTGGCCGGTGGTTGCGGAGTCGTTGCCGCCGATGATGAACCAGCATCCGATGTTGTGCTTGCGGAGGGTGTGCAGGATCGGCTGCACATCCTCGTCTCGCAACTTGCGTCGTGTGGAGCCGAGGACGGCGCCGGGGGTGTGGGCGATGCGCAGCCATTCGTCGGCGGGTGTGCGACGCAGGTCAATGAGGTCGCCGTCGATGATGCCTTCCATGCCGTAGTGTGCGCCGTATATGTCGCCGATGGAGGCAGGATGCGATTGCGCTTCCTGAACGAGTCCATACAGGCTGCAATTGAGGACGGGAGTGCAGCCGCCGGACTGCATGATTAGTATGTTCTGTTTCATTGTCAGAAGCTGAATAGATGGAGGCTCACCCCCATCCTAACCTTCCCACATCGAGGGGGAAGGAATTAAAGGCTATGGCCATTGAAGGGTGCTTCCGTTGTAGATTGAATCAAGGAACTGAGTGTCGAAGGCGTCATTGAAGTCGAAGGGCTTGGGCAGTGCTTCGTGAGCGGTGAGGTGGTCGTAGAGCGCCTGCCATTGCTCGGGTGACATCTGCCCCAAGCCGCGCTGGTCGGTCAGAGGGCTGACGGCATCGGCAAGCTCGGTGTCGAGCATGTATCGCTGGTGCTCGGGGTTTTCCTCGGGCGCGTACTTGAGGACGATTTCGACAGCTTCTTCGCGGTTGTCGCGGGCATATTCGACTGCCTTCATCGTTGCCTTGAGGAAGCGCTCGACCTTGTCGGAGTCGGCGTTCGCAAGCTCCTCACGGGTGATATAGGTGAGGCCGAGCGTGGGCACACCGAAGTCCGCCGGATCCCACAGGGTTACATCGAAGCCCATGCGCCTGACGGTGTCCGGCTCATTGGACTTGAACACGGCAAGGACATCAACCTGTCCCTCCGTGAGGACGCGCGGGTCGAAGCCTACGCGGACTTCCTGTACTTCGCTTCGCTCAACCTGCTGTGACTCGACGATGGCGAGGTAGTCGGGCGGGATGGAGACCTTGTAGCCGAATGTCCTGCCCTCCCAGTCGGTGGGAGTGGTGATGCCGCTGTCCTTTAGGGCGAGGAAGCCCTGTTGACCACGCTGTCCGAAGAGCGCGAAGGCGACTATCGGCAAGCCGGGGTCTGACCTGCGCTTGAGGACGGAGGGGGCGTCCGCTGTGGTGAAATCGACGTCGCCGGACATTAGAAGCTGGAGGTGCTCGCCGCTGGATGCGTGGCGTATCTCGACATCAAGTCCCTGCTCCTCAAAGTAGCCTTTCTCCTGCGCGATGTAGGCGGCAGCAAAGGGCAGGTTCGCCTGCGGCTTGTAGCCTGCCATGAAGACGACGCTTTCGGGTTCTGGTTGTGCGCAGGCGGCTGCGGCGAAGGTGAGCAGGGCTGAGAGGATTATGAGGGCGATGAGCAGTGGAAGTCTTGAAACTGATCTCAATGGAATGCTGTCCGTTTCTGATGATGTGGGGCTTTATTGGCAGGAATAAATGCCCTGTGAAGGTTCAAATATACCAATCGCGACGAGTGCGCGTAAATGCCTCGTTAAAGACTAGGCTATGGGACGGGAGAAATCAAACATTTCGCCGCCTTGCGAGCGTGGAAATTGCCAATCAGAACGCCATTGTCGAGTCGTGCCAGAACAGCATCTTGCGCTCTACATAGGTGGTTATGACGGTCAGGGTGATGCCGATGAAGGCGAGAACGAGGATGGCGGAGAAGAGGGTGGGCATGTCGAGGTTGCTGTGCGCGACTATGATGACGCTGCCGAGGCCGCGGTCGCCGCTGAACCACTCGCCTACGACCGCGCCGATGACGGAGAGCGGGATGGATATGCGGAAGGCGGCGAAGAGATAAGGCAACGAGCTTGGCAGGCGAAGCTTCAGGTATGTCTCCCTGCGGGACGCGTGTAGAGAACGGAAGAAGTCAAGAGCGCCAGGGTTGATGGCGCGCAAGCCTACCATCGCGTTGACGAGAACGGGGAAGAATGTGATGAGGCTCGCTATGAATACCTTTGGAAGCGAGCCGAAGCCGAACCAGATTACGAATAGGGGCGCGACCGCTACTATAGGCGTCACCTTTACGAGAATGGCGATGGGGAACAGGGTGCGCTCAAGGAAGCGCGAGTGTGCCATGAGGGTCGCACCCGTGAAGGCTACGGCGGCACCGAGCGCGAAGCCTGCCAGCGCCTCGGCGAGCGTGATGCCACCGTGCAATGCGAAGAAGCCGAGGTCGCCGAATAGTCGCACGATGACTACGGATGGGGCGGGCACGATGTACACGGGGATGGATGCGGCGCGCACCCAGGCTTCCCAAATTGCGACCGCAAGTACAAGCGCAATGCCCGGCGGCAGGATATAGCCGGTGGTTATATTGCGGGCAGCGAAAAGTGACTGCCGGGCAGTCGATGACTGATTTGAGGCAGTTTCACTTACTGCGGATTCAGGCGATTGGCGTTGCAGCGGGGACTCCACTTGAAAGCGCATCCTTCACTCTGTATGTGTACTCCAGGAACAGGTCTGAGCGCTCTACGTCCTGGTGGCGTGGTCTAGGTAAGTCGATTGTGATGTCGTCAACGATCTGTCCGGGGCGTGCGGAGAGAACCACTACCCTATCCGACAGCACTACGGCCTCCGGAATGCTGTGCGTGACGAAAATGACCGTGGGACGCTGGCGCTCCCAGAGTTGCAGCAGTTCGTAGCGCATTTCCTCGCGTGTCATTTCGTCGAGGGCGCTCAGGGGCTCGTCCATGAGAAGCAGGCCTGGGCTGATCGCGAGCGCCCTGGCGAAGGCTACACGCTGGCGCATGCCACCTGAGAGCTGGTGCGGGTAGTAGCTTGCGAAGTCTGAAAGGCCGACGGCGTTAAGGGTTTGCTCGGCGGTAGCAATGGAATCGGAGCCGCTGGAACCGGCGTTGAGTTGGAAGGGCAGGCGCACGTTTTCAAGCGCGGTGCGCCAGGGGAGCAGTGCGGCGTCCTGCGAGACGAAGCCGATGCCCTTGCGCCGCTGCAGGTCCTGCGGGGTGTCGCCGGAGAGCGAGATGGCGCCGGATGTGGCGTCGGTCAAGCCGCCGATTGCTCGAAGCAGCGTGGTCTTTCCGCACCCGCTTGGGCCTATGAGCGAGACGAACTCGGAGGGCGCTACTTCAAGGCTGACATCGCGCAGGACTTCGAGGATACCCGCGTCAGTGTCGTAGCGGTGGTTGAGCCGGCTGACCGATATGTTGGTGATGGCGGCGCTCCATTCCGATGCTCAGGTTCTCTCGGTGCTCAATGGTAGCATAGGGGCAGGTGTGCTGGCATTGAGGGCTGATTTGTGAGTTGTATATTAGTACTATTGCGAGAACGTATGAAAATACTGACATACATAGGGTGAAGATTAGTTCAGTGGGTTTGTCTTAGAGGAGCATAAGGAGGCTGACATGGAGAAATACATAAACCGCACAGACGGCATAGTTGGCGCCATTGCAGGTGTGATTCTTGGCGGAATGATTGGGTGGGCCCTCGGAGGCATCGTCTCAATATTGATAGGCGCCGTCATCGGAATCGTGGTTGGGGCGATTCTTGGGATGTTCGCCAGGGCTCTTCATCTGTTTCCTGCGTGATTCTGCCGACCGTAACTCCCGGCTCGATGCTGAAGGTGCGTTGCGATTGCGAAGGAAAGCGTAGATAATGAGTGCTAAATGACCGATACAAGAATCCATCAAATTCATGGGGGAGCAGACCATTGAGTACACTTGCGAGCATACTGAATCCACAGAGCGCGACCGATCTGGCGATAAGCGTGCCGGATGGTCCCGATGTGAGCTACGCGGAGTTCGGGCAGGAGATCGAGCGTGTCGCGGAACTGCTCGCGGGCGCGGGCGTGCAGCCCGGCAAGGCGGTGTCTATCGTTCTGCCGAACAGCCTGGAGTTCATGGTCGTGTTCCTTGCCGTTGCGCGTGCGGGCGCAATCGCAGCGCCGCTGAATTCCGCATACACCGCGGACGAGTTCAAGTTCTACATGGAGGACGCTGAGGCGCAACTCGCGATACTGCCTGAGGGCGAACATGCGGCGCGGGAGGCTGCTGCACTGCTAGGCGTACCGACAATCAAGGCGGCGCTGGACGATGCCGGGCGCACGGTGCTATCGCGCGGCGGGGATATGCTGACGGAACGGCGTGATGCCCCTGCTCCATCGCCTGACGATGTGGCGCTGTTCCTGCATACATCGGGAACTACGAGCAGGCCAAAGGGAGTGCCGTTGACGCATGGCAATCTGGCGGCGTCCATCAAGAATATCAGCGATACATACGCCCTGACACCTGACGACAAGGCGATGGTTGTGATGCCGCTGTTCCATGTGCATGGGCTGATCGGCGTATCGCTTTCGACGCTGAGTACGGGTGGCTCGCTGGTGATACCGCCGAGGTTCAGCGCGAGCAGGTTCTGGGGCGAGCAACGGGATAGTGGTGCGACGTGGTACTCTGCAGTGCCGACGATTCACCAGATACTGCTGGCGCGGGCGGATGAAGAGGGCGCGCCGCACGAGAGCTTCAGACTCATCCGGTCTTGCTCCGCCGCGCTTGCGCCTGCTGTTTTCGAGCAGCTGGAGGCGAGGTTTGGTGCGCCGGTGCTGGAAGCATACGGGATGACGGAGGCGTCGCACCAGATGTCGTCGAACTTGCTTCCTCCGGGCGACAGAATGCCGGGGACTGTGGGCAAGGGTACGGGCGTGGACATCGCTATCATGAATGACGACGGCAATCTTGTGAACGCTGGGGACCTGGCGGAAGTCGTCATCAGGGGCGCGAATGTGACGCACGGCTACCACAACAACCCGGACGCGAATGCGGAGGCGTTTACGAATGGATGGTTCCGCACGGGAGACCAGGGGTTCCTCGATGCGGAGGGAACGCTGACGCTGACGGGGCGCATCAAGGAGCTTATCAACCGGGGCGGCGAGAAGATTTCGCCGCTGGAGGTTGACGCTGCGCTGCTAGGGCATCCCTCTGTCGCGGAGGCGGTTTGCTTCGGCGTTCCTCACACGATGTACGGCGAGGCGGTGCAGGCTGCGGTGGTGGTGTCAGGCGATACTAGCGAGGATGCGATACGCGCGTACTGCGGCGAGCATCTTGCGGGCTTCAAGGTGCCGGACCGCGTGTACATCATCGATACGATGCCGCGCACTGCGACGGGCAAGATTCAGCGGCGACACATCGCGGCGATGTTCAGCGAGGAGTAGGCGGGGCAGGAATCGGGAGCATAAGGCAGCTGCGAGGTGCTTGACAGGTAACGATGGGTTGTGCGGATGACGATTGGCTACGCCCAAGCATCCGTGGCAGGGACCAGCCTGCCGTGGGTTGGATCCACTGCCAGACGCAACCCTCCTAAGGTGTATTCTCCCAGTAGTGCGCGGGCGTTGTCATCCCCGAAAACGACCAGAGTCGCCTCAGTGCGCCCATCAATGGTTGCCATAGCCTGCCCGATGTCGTACTCCACAGGCCGGCCGTCTGCGAGCACAAGACTGATCTTATCTATGGGGACTACTCCCAGTTCCTGCAAAAGACTGGCTGGGACGATGGTGTAGCTGGCGCCTGTATCTACCATCGCCTCTATCGTCAATGACCGTTCGCCGTCCATGCTATCGAGCCGGATGGGCCAGTTGAAAACACCCAAATCGCGTATCCCTTTATATCACTTACCAAAATCATCTGACTTTTGAAGATATTCTACCATACTGATATTCTTCCATAAAAGTACAGGGCGGGTTCGTGTGTTGCGAACCCGCCCGATCACATCTGGAATCTTTGCGCGCTTCGAGTGCCGCCTCGTTCGTTGCTAGGCGGCCTCCTCCCGCATCATTTCCGACTTGCTGAACACAAGGCCGTCGTCGCCAGCATCTACCTGCACGGCGTCGCCCTCGGAGTAGTCGCTGGCGATAATGCCGCGGGAGAGAGGATTTTCGATGTGCTGCTGAATGGCGCGGCGGAGCGGGCGTGCGCCGTAAACAGGATCGTATCCCACTTTCGCAATCCAGTCCATTGCAGCGTCGGTCAGGGAGACGGCGACTCCATGCTCCTTCACCCGCGCCTCTACTTCTTGCAGCATCAGCTCGACTATTTCGCGCAACTGCTCCGAGGTGAGCGGCTCGAAGACGATGGTGTCGTCGAGCCTGTTCAGGAACTCGGGGCGGAAAGTGCGGCGCAGCGCCTCGTCCACCGATGCGCGCAGGCGGACGGAATCGCTGCGGGTGTCGCTAGTCACGAAACCGGCTGAGCGACGGCTCGCCTCCGATGTGCCGAGGTTGCTGGTCATGATGACGAGCGTGTTGCGGAAATCGACCGTCCTGCCATGCCCGTCCGTGAGCCGTCCGTCTTCGAGTATCTGCAGGAGCGCGTTGAACACATCGGGGTGCGCCTTCTCGATCTCGTCGAACAGGATGACGCGGAATGGGCGGCGGCGCACAGCCTCGGTGAGCTGGCCGCCCTCGTCGTAGCCGACATATCCGGGGGGCGCGCCGATGAGCCGCGAGACGGTATGCTTTTCCATGTACTCGGACATGTCGAGGCGCACCATGTTTTGCTCGTCGTCGAAGAGGTACTGGGCTAGGGCGCGCGCAAGTTCAGTCTTGCCCACGCCTGTCGGGCCAAGGAAGATGAAGCTTCCGATGGGCCGGTTGGGATCCTTCAGTCCGGCGCGAGCGCGGCGTATGGCGTCTGACACGGCGGTAATAGCGTCTTCCTGTCCGACGACGCGCTCGTGGAGGCGATCTTCCATGTGCAGGAGCTTGTCGGCTTCGCTTTCCAGCAGGCGGTCAACGGGGATGCCCGTCCAGACGGCTACGAGGCTGCCGATGTCCTCAGCGTGTACAACGCAGGGGTCCTTGCCGCCGGCGCGCCCGCTGAGCTGTTCGCGCTCGACGTCGAATTCGGATTGCAGGCGCAGGCGTTCGGAGCGCAGTTCTGCGGCGCGCTCGTAGTCTGCCATCTCGGCGGCTGCCGCTTCTTCGTCTTCGAGGTGGCGCAGGCGGTGCTCGGCGTCCTTCAGGTGCTCGGGCAACATCTGCGCGTCAATACGGAGCTTGCTGGCTGCCTCGTCTATGAGGTCAACGGCCTTGTCGGGTAGCAGCCTGTCGGAGATGTATCGCGCGCTGAGGCGAACGGCAGCGGTGAGCGCGTCGTCCTCTACGCGCAGCTTGTGGTGCGCTTCGTAGCGGGGGCGCAGCGCCCTCAGCATTTCGACCGCCGTCTCCTCGTCCGGCTCTTCGACTAGGACGGGCTGGAAGCGGCGTTCAAGTGCTGCATCGCGCTCGATGTGCTTGCGGTACTCGTCCTCGGTGGTCGCGCCCATTGCCTGCAATTCGCCGCGAGCGAGAGCGGGCTTCATCATGTTGCTGGCATCGACTGCGCCCTCGGACGCGCCCGCGCCGACGACGGTGTGAATTTCGTCTATGAACAGGATGATTTCGCGCTGTGCCTCGCGCACCTCGTCGAGGACTGCCTTCAGACGCTCCTCGAACTCACCACGGAACTTCGCGCCCGCGACGAGACCGCCCATGTCCAGAGCGAGCAGGCGGCGGTCTTTCAGTTCAGCAGGAACATCGCCCGCTACGATTGCCTGCGCCAGTCCTTCGGCGATGGCGGTCTTGCCGACGCCCGCGCCGCCGATGAGGACGGGGTTGTTCTTCGTGCGGCGGATGAGGGTCTGCATCACGCGAGCAACTTCCTTGTCCCGGCCGACGATCGGGTCGAGCTTGCCGTCCGTTGCCAATTGCGTGAGGTCGATGGTGAAGCGTTCTAGCGATCCGTAGCGGCTCTCGGCTTGCGGGTCGGTTACGCGGTGCGTGCCGCGAACTTTCTGAAGCGCTTGATAGACGGCTTCCTGCGTGACGCCGTGTTCGGCCAGCAGGCGAGCCGCGGGATCCTGAGTGTCCTGGGTGAGCGCGACAAGCAGGTGCTCGGAGCTGATAAAATCGTCCTGCAGGCGTTGGGATTCTTCCTTCGCGCTATACAGCAGGCGGCTTACGCGCGGAGTCTGGTGAATCTGCTGCGTTCCCCCCTGCGGATTAGCTTTAGGCGATTGCTCCAGGAGAGCGTCGAGGCGCTGCCTGAGCTGCGATGCGTCCGCACCAATCTCTGCAAGTACATCGGCGGGGACGCCCTGTTGCTGTTCGAGCAGCGCCATCAGCACATGCTCGGTGTCCCACTGAACATGCTGGTAGCGCAGCACAATCTGCTGCGAATCGTGCAATACTTGTCTCGCGGCTTCGGTGAATTCGTCGGGTCTCAGAACCATGTTATTGTCCTTGTATGTCAAGGGATGATTGAGTTCAAGTTCGCCCTTATATACAATATTGTAGCAGTAGAGTTGATACGATACAAGTCAACTTCTGGAATATATCAAACTTAAGTATGTGTTAACATAGTGAGGTTACAGCTTAATTTTGAGGTGGAAGTTTTTCATGGACAAAGGAATAATTGAACTATGGGCGGACATTGGATCGGAAGAATATTGGAAAGATTTACCACGCTTCAAGAGCGGACAGGAAGTTCCATTTAGCGAAATCTATATTCCATTTAGAGATAGGTGGCCTCAACCCGGTTTTATTGGAAAGAGTTATTTCAAGTTGCCCAAGCGAAAGCGAGTGGTTGTGATAGCGCAAAATCCTCGCTCATATAACACTCGAGATGCAGAAACCTCTGATATGAGAATGTTTGACCTGATCAGAACCCACAGCAACCAACGCTCAGACAAATCTCTCCAGATGCTATTTGTGATGATGCGTAAGTTCCTGCTTGGGATTGACGGCCATGGGCCCGCTTGGACACCTGTAAAGGATGTCGAACGTCACTTTGCCTTGACGATAGATGAAATCGCATACTTGAACATCATCCCTCTTGCAACAGTGCCTAACTCCAATGGTGATGAGCGGATAGATTTGGCAACTTTCGGTGAAGCGTATAAGAGATCCACAAAACTCCAATTGGAACTCCTTATGCCCAACAAAATACTGATATTCGGAGCAGGTCCTCACACACAATTCAAGAAATGGCAATCTGGGATTGACCAATTGGATTTCAAATATGTCAAGCGCAGAAGAGGCGGTGATATCGATGTTGAGCCGAAAAGATTTGCACAGATCAGAGAGTGGTTGAAGGCATAGAAAATCGAGCCTTATAATATGAAGCTATGAACATTAAGCACTTTCAGGACACGGATACTCTCTACATTGAATTTCGTCAGGGAGATATCGTGGAGATGCGAGACCTCGATGAGAATACTCTCATCGACTTGGACAGCGAGGGCAATATCTGCGCTATCACTATTGAGCATGCCAGCGAACGCACCGGTATTCCGTCTTTTTCATATGAGCAAATACCCGCTTAGATTCTGCGTTCTGTCGCTTTACCCAGTTATCCTCGCGCTCATTGCCTGCGCTACTCCCACGCCTGCTCCCGATCCTACTCCTGCTGCCGCACCCGAAGATTTGAGGCTTGTGTTCGCGTCAAGCGATCTGGCGGTGGGGAGCAACCGGGTGGTGTTTGGAGTTATTGACGCGGACTCCGGGCCGCTGACTGATGCCTCGGTGGTGGTATCGACTTTCTTTCTGACGCCGAACGACGGACAGGAGGGGCCGATCGAAACGGTGGATGCGGTGTTTCGCGCGTGGCCCGTGACACCGCGCGGGGTGTTCACGGCGGAGCTGAACTTCGACCGCGCTGGGGAGTGGGGTATCGGCGTGGTGGCAACGGATGCGGCGGGTATGGAGCGCAAGGCTTCGGCGAGGGTGCGGGTGAAGGAGATGCCTGCGACACCGGCGATTGGAGCGAGTGTGCCTCGCAGCGTGAGCAAGACGCTGGACGACGTGGACGGCTTCGAGCAGATCACGACTGATTTCGAGCCGGATGCTGATCTCTATAGAATGACTATCGCGGAGGCGCTGGATGCGGGTAAGCCGCTGATGGTGGTGTTCTCCACTCCGGCGTACTGCCAGACGGCGACATGCGGGCCGCAGCTTGGGGTCATCAAGGAGATGAAGGCGGAGTACGCGGACAGGATGAGCTTCATCCATGTCGAGGTGTATGACAACCCGCACGAGATCGAGGGCGACCTGAGCAGAGCGGTCATATCTCCGACGGTTGAGGAGTGGGGGCTGCCGAGCGAGCCGTGGACATTCGTGGTGGATGGTGAGGGCGTCATACGCGCGAAGTTTGAGGCGTTTACGACGCGGGAGGAACTGGAGGAGGCGGTGACGGGGGTTCTGCCGTAGCGCTATGCTATAATTTTCGTGTGATGAGAATTAAGGCGATGGTCAAGAGTATCAGCGCATTCGTCGCGCTCACGGCGGTTGTGGCGCTGCTTGCGCCGCTGGCTGGGCCTGCGCTCGACCACCACTTCGCGGAGAGACAGCCAGACCACTTGCACTTCGGCGCGCCGGGCGAGCATTTCCACTCTTACGAATCTGCGATTCACCTTCACAGACATCCACCGACGGCACCAGCGGACGGTAGCCTGCCGATAGCGCTATACAGGAGCGACGGTGCGATTGCTGTTACGCTTGCCGGATCGCCTGTCGATGTTGACGCCGAGTCGGCGCGGCAGTTCCAGCCAACTTCAGTATTCATTTTGCCGCCTCAGCAAATCAGCGCGGCGCGGCAACACTCCCCTACTCCACCTGACAAGCCTCCCGCAATTCTCCTCTAGCTTCCTGCCGATTTCCCTTTCATCCGTTGGACGCAGCGTGAGGTCTGCCGACATTGCCATCAATCTGGATTAGACTCGCCATAGTCGGCGCGGTTTTGCTGGGCATTGCGGCAGTTGGAGTTGCGCATCTGGCATCTTCAGCGGCTTACGCCAACGGGCGCGTCATCGAGTGGGACTTGCGTACGGTAGGCCCATATCAGATTGGGTTTGGCAAGATTCCGAAGACGCCAATCGTGGGAAATTTCTTTCTTTCGATACTCCTGACAGAAGCAGCGTCAAATGCGCCCGTATTAGGCGCGGAGGTCGTGATATCAGCAGTAGGACCTGCTGTGGAGGGTGCGCCGGATTCGCCGAGAAGTATGCCTGAATTGGGGCCGATTGTCGTCAATCCTGACCCTGACCCGCAGAACTATCCCGGCTACTACGATACCGAGCAGGCGATTGTGCTTGACAGGACCGGCTTGTGGAAGTTCACGGTGAGCGTCGAAGGGGCAGAGGGTGAGGGTACGGCGGAGTTTCCCGTGGAGGTAACCACGCCGAACCCCATCACAGGCATCGTTACGTTGGTCGCGCTATTGGCGTTCATCGTAGTGGTTGCGCTCGCGATACGGATGTACATAAGGGAAAGACGCAGGAGCAAATCATCCTAAGGCAATCTGCTTGCAAATTGGAATGATTAGGAGAATGCTCTTGTTAAAGAAATTATTGCCCGCGGTGGCGGCCGCGTGTCTGTTACTTTTGTACGCAACCGCCGCATCGGCACACGAACACCGCACCGTACATGGGTACACATTCGTGGTCGGCTTCATACAGGAGCCGGCGTTCGAGGGTTTGCTGAATGCCGTATCGGTCCGAATCACGAAGAGCCCGGATTCTGAGGGTCATGGGATGACCGCCGAAAGCGCATCGGAGGAGACGAAAGAGGAAGACAAGAGCGGCGGAATGTCCATGAGCATGTCAGGTCACGGGCATGGCGGCGCGGCTGTTGAAGGGCTGGAATCAACTTTGGTGGTGGAAGTAACTCATGTGCCGAGCGGCATTGGACGCGAGATGCCGCTGGCGATCGTCCGTGATGATCCAGGCCATTACACGGCATATTTCATACCCACCGCGACAGGACAGTACACCTTTCGATTCATCGGTACGATAGAAGGCACTCAAATTGACGAGACTTTCGAGTCAGGACCGGGACGCTTTGCCGACATCGAGCCTGCCACGCCCTTACAATTCCCGGAGAGCGCGGCGTCCGGAAGAGAGCTGGAGTCGGCTGTTCGGGGCGCGTTGGAGTCGGCGCAAAGTGCGGAAGACCACGCGCTGAACGCGATAGACGATGCCAACAGCGTTCGCGAGGAAGCGTCCGCAGCAAACACGCTGGCGATTGCAGGGATTGCCGTTGGAGCTTTGGGCATCATAGTCGGCGCCGTAGGATTGGTTGCCGCCCTGCGTCGGAGAACCCAATAGAATAAGAGGAAGCGAGGTGGAGACCACCCCGCTTCCTAATCTTCCCACATTGAGGAGGAAGGGACATAATGTCCCTATGAAACCTGTCCTTACAATAGTATTGGCGTGCGTCCTCGCGCTTGTGGTTCACTCGCAAGTCGCGGAGGCGCATGCCAATCTTGTGCGCTCCGAGCCAGCCGCTAATTCCACGCTTGACGCATCTCCAGACCGCATAACCATCTGGTTCACCGAGCCGATGGAGGCGGGCTTCAGCGAGATCCAAGTGCTGAATAGTTCGGGCGCGCGTGTGGACGGCGAGAACAGCGCGGTTGACGCCAACGACCTGACGGTGATGTCCGTTGGCCTGCCGAGCTTGCCAGACGGCACATACACGGTCGCTTGGCGGAACCTGTCGACGATTGACGGGCATTCTCTACGGGGTTCGTTCATTTTCTCGGTGGGAGAGCCTATATCCGAGGCATCGGCTGTGCAAGCGTCTGATGTCCCAATACTGTGGTCGCCCGAGGAGCCGTACATTCGATGGGTCGTGCTGTTGAGCGCGCTTGCGCTCACGGGTGCGCTGGTGTTCGAGCTATTGGTATCCGGTCCGGTGCTGGTTGCTGCCGGAACTCGCACGCCGCTTGGCAGGCTGCGTCCGCGCCTGCGCGCCCGCTCTCAGAGGCTGATGTGGGTCGCGCTCATCGCATTTCTCGCTGCTTCGGTCGCTCAATTGCTAACGCAGGTAGTCGCGGTATTCGACATTCCGCTGTCCGAAGCGGCAGGCACGCCGGCGATAGAGTTGCTGCAGGAGACCGACTGGGGCGGGATGTGGCAATACCGAGTGGGGCTTGGTGTTCTGGTAGGGGCGCTGTTTCTGCTGCCGCTCATCGTGCGCTTCCGGCGCGCGCCGAACCGGGAGCACCTTATATCGGCCATACTCTGGCTTGCCGTCATTTCGTCGCTTTGCATCCTGCTGACCATCAGCATGACGAGCCACGCCGCGGCGACCATAGGAATCGCACGATACGCGCTTGCGAACGACGTGGCGCATTTGACTGCGGCCGCCGTATGGGTTGGCGGGCTTATGCAGCTCATGGCGAACACGCCGCTTTTCATTCACGGCATCTCGGAGCGTGCCCGCCGGTATGCGCTCTGGCGGCTTGTGCGGCGCTTCTCGGTTGCTGCAGGGCTGAGTGTGGTCGTATTGATTGCGACCGGCGTGTACAGCGCGTGGGCGCAGGTGACGGACTTCGTCGCGCTGGACACGCCATACGGCGGCGCACTGATGGCAAAATTGCTGGCATTTGCGGTGCTGCTGGTGGTCGCCGCCGTCAACCTGATATGGATCAGGCCGCGTCTGAGAGGAAGCAGCACGGCGGCGAGATGGCTGCGGCGCACGGTTGTTGCTGAAATCGTGCTGGCGGTGCTCGTTATCTTTATCGTGGGATTCTTGACCGCGCTGGAGCCTGCAAGGCAGGTTGCGTCCCGTGCCCTTGCCATACAGCAGCAGGGGTTGAGCTTCACGGACACGGTGGATGGCACAGACATTTCGCTGGCCGTAGAACCGGGGCATGTTGGCGCAAATTCCTTCACCGTTAGTCTGGCGGACAGGTTCGGTAATCCAATTGACGACGCGACCGATGTACGCCTGCGGACGTCGTATCTTGATGCCGACTTCGGTGAGGAATCGGTGCCAACAGTGAATATCGGTGGTGGCGAGTACGAGCTTTCGGACGCCACAATTGGCATCGCGGGCGCGTATCAAGCGGAGATTCTTGTGCAGCGGCCCGACGCCTTCGATGCTCGCACTGCCTTCCGTTTCGTGGTTGGGTCCGCGGGAGGTGACGGTGGCAGCGCGGCAATTGCACCGGACGCGACGAGAGGCGGGCTATATCTCGGCATCGTGCTGGGTGTGCTTGGTCTGATATTCCTGGGCGCGGGCATACCGATGGGCGGCTGGTATAATCGCGCGGGCGCGCTGACGATGGCTTGCGGCGCTGCCGGATTCATCGCGGGCGCGTGGCTGCTAATTGGAGCGCAGTCCGCTGCTGATGCACAGGCGATTGTGCGCAATCCCATCGCGCCGACATCAGAGTCGGTGGCCGCGGGTCAGGTCGTGTATGAGCGCTATTGCCAGACGTGCCATGGGGTGAACGGGCGCGGCGACGGGCCCGGGGGGGAAGGCTTGGAACCGCCGCCCGCGGACCTTGCAATCCATGTTCCGTTGCATGGCGACGCCGATATTTTCCGGTTCGTCAGCGATGGCATCGAGGGCACTTCGATGGTGGCGCTTGCCGACAACCTGACCGGCGATGAGATATGGCATGTCATCAACTTCATTCGCGCGCAGGCGGAGGAGCAGAACGATGGGTAACAGGATTTGCGAGAGCTGGGGTAAGAGTTGACGATACGGGTTGTTGTAACGGCGCTTGTGGTTGCGGGAGCGTTCACCCTGGTAGGTGGGCCCGTGTACGCACACGCCTTTGGGCAGCGGTACGACCTGCCGATTCCGCTGAGCTACTTCATGGCGGGTGCGGCGGCGACGGTTGCGCTTTCATTTGTAGTGATCGGGTTGTTTCTCAAGGGGGGCAGC
>MKWU01000431.1_pt1 | contig 80400 bp, 87 predicted proteins | sample 809101 | NCBI WGS metagenome assembly MKWU01 (sample SAMN05860141, study PRJNA318959) | sponge metagenome | host: Aplysina aerophoba | place: Slovenia: Piran, Adriatic Sea, Gulf of Piran | collected 2013-05-07 | reverse complement strand
GGAAGACCTCCAGCCACTCGTCCTGTTCGACCCAGTTGTCCTTCCGGATATCGAATGTGAACTCCATGTCGTTGCTGCCGCTGGTGAACTTCATGTGGCGGGCGTACAGCCCTTCGGCAGCCCAGTCCATGTCCCAGTGGGCGGTTCTGCCCCCCGGAGCGTAGCCTTGGAGGCAGGTGTAGTTCGCTCCGTGACCAGAGGCTTGCCCTCTGTGACAGTCAGGATTCGGAAGATGCCAGATGATTTTTCCGTCTGTGGTCGGCGCCGGCGCGATATCGAGCTTGACAGTAAGACGTTTTATGCCTAGCTCGTGGACATTATGGATAACAGGCTTTTGGCCTTGGAAATTAAGCGTGTCGCCCTCGCTCACTCGAATCTCGGTGTGCAGGAACCGAATCGTGGGCGTAGTATCGGCGGCGGTCACCGTCACCGTCACGGAGGGTACCGTGACCGCGCTGTAGCTGGTGTCGGTGGTTGAAATCGAATGCGTGATCGTGATGGCAGCATCGGTTTCAACCTTTCCCTTTAAGCAGAAATTCAGACCGTTTTCCCACGTATTTGTGTTCGGTTCTGTCATTTCTGGGCCCGAAATATCCAAGTTGGTGGCGGCGCCTGTTGGAAGAGTTGCAGCAATCGTGAGCGCGGCGGTTGGTGCGGTGGAAGGCGCAACCAGATAGCACGCCCTTGAGCCGACGGGAATGGTCAAAGAAGCCGGTGATACTGTTAGTGCCGCAGTCTGTGCCGCGACGGGCTCATCGTGAACGAGGACAAACGTGAGCAGGCAGGCAACCAGAGACACCGCGGCCAAGGGTAGCCGCAGAGAGTTGAGCGGGGGAAACGCGCGCGGCACGGCTATGCCGACCTCTGCAAATTTTCGGGGGGGGGGGGATTAGAATGTACGTTCGAATAGAAAGGGGGCGACGGGGATGATCGCACGATCCTTGTCCTTGTATTGGGTGTGGTAGTTTCCCGCTCTCGTAGATAACACGAGGATGCGCGAAGCGCTCAGTATATCAAAAGCTGCGGTGGTTGTTTTGAACTAGGACGCGAAGGATGGGTTGTGGGCGTGCTTTGCTTTGCTATGGATACCCGCGTGCGGGTGCTGTGCACAACCCTCCCCCTTGATGCCCAAGGGGGAATTAAAGGGGGTTTAGACTTGGCGTTTCGCTTTGCACTCCGCTGCCCGGCCCCTCTGGATTCCGGCTTTCGCCGGAATGACGGTGGTTGTGCACAGCACCCGTGCGCGGGTATGACGTATCGACCGCCCCTCTGCATGGGCGTTCCGCCCGCTTCCGCCGGAATGACGCACAGCCCGCGACCAACATCAACGCAACAACCCCTCCCATAACAACCCATCCTTCCTATCCTTCCCCATCCTTCGCATCCTAGTTCAAAGACGGGAGCCGCGCGGGTATGACGGGGGACACTCGGCAACAACCCCTCCCACAACAACCCATCATTCCCATCATTCCAAATCATGCCCATCATAGTTCAAAGGCAGCGAGGAATCTCCCCAAAACCTCAAAATTCGCGACAAATTCCCACAAACATACCAATACATGTGTACAATTAAGAATTGAAGACTTCAGGCAGAGCCGTGCTGACGAGTGCGGACACCAATCTAGCCGTTGGACGGCAGGGAGCAAGCGTTAGATCGTGAAAGCGCAACACATAAACAGCGAGTACACGGGGTCCTGCGAAGGTAACCCGGATTCGCGTGTTCGTGGAAGCCGTCTCTGGCGACGCCCCTCAACCGAGTTAGAGCCGGTTGCAACGTTCAGCGGTTCCGTTCGAAGCGATCGATGTAACAAGTCCCGGTCGCCGAGGGCTAATGCACCCTCGGCAACACGAGCCAGCAAGACATTCAAGCCATGTCTTGCCAAGGGCCGGGTAAGCGGTCGTGAATTCGGCAGACGTCGGACCCTTGTCGCCAACGGGTCGCGGCTACGGCACGAGGATGTGCAAAACTACCCGATGGGAAGCGGCCGAGCTCAAACTCAAGGCCGCAACCCGGGCCCACGGTCTGGCAACGTGGGCAGTGACCGGACGAGGGAAGCTAGCAGTTCAATATCTCGCACAAAGCGGCAACGCCTGATGGATTGGCACCTCACGCGAAAGGTGCCAATCCCCTTCAACGGCAAAAACACAACCACTGCCCCCAACCACTAAACCCGGGCAGCCATAACAACCAAACCCGCGGAAATCACCTCCGCCACTTCAACGCGCATCCTCCCCTTCGCGAAGCGAAGGGGACGCGGAGCGAAGCGAACGCAGGGGATGCCCGGGGCAAGCGACAGACGGCACCATCCCAGCGGAGCCTATCCTTCCTCTCCCTCCCGAGACTTTTGCAAAACTCCGCTATTCTCGTAAACTAGAAATATGCGTCTTATCCCGAATCGACTCGCATGCCCGCGCACGTCGATTTCTCGTACTCCTGGCCACTAGCCGTCATTGAGGAAAAAATCTTGGTAATCCAGACCGACGATCCCGCAGTCTCAACCGAATCTGAGGATTTCACCGTCCAAGACGCGATCACCGAATACGTCATGACGATCGCGGATGAGAAGAAGCGGATGATTCATCCTGAGCTGACCAAGTTCGCCCGTTGGATCGGAGGCACCAACGTTTTGACGTCGCTCCGACCGTCAGACGTGAGCCCTTATTCTGAGACGTTCGGTACCAGCGCATCTGATGCCAACAAACAACGCGTCGCGGCGGTCAAAGATTTCCTGAACTACGTAAAGAAAAAGGGCTATATCGACATCAGCTTGGCGCCACACATCCGCGTCCGCAAGCCCACGCTCAACGCAGTGCGTGGCACCGCGATGCGCCGACGCAACAGCGAAGTCCAGATCACTCGCCAAGGTTACGACGAAATGGTCAACCGGCTAGAAGTGCTTCGGAACGAGACGGTTCGATTGGCTGAGGAGATCGAACGTGCGGCAGCAAGCGGTGACGTTCGCGAAAACTCGCCGCTCGAAGCTGCCAGAGAGAACCAGGGAATGGTTCAGGCTCAGATCAACCGCTTGGAATCGACATTGAAGGTCGCTACCATCATCGAAGAATCTGAACGGATCAACGACCAAGTTCAGATCGGATCATGGGTGACTCTGTCTAAGAGTGGTTCCGGCATGAGCGTCGACTACCAAGTTGTGGCTGCGAACGAGGCCAACCCGCTACGCAACAAGATCTCAGACATCTCACCTCTCGGAAGCGCGATTCTGGGTTGCAAAATCGGCGACCAAGTCACGGTCAAGGCACCGGCTGGCTCGCAGGATTTTTCGGTCGCTGCAATTTTCTGAGCATTTGACTGTTGACTGGTCAACAATCCTCGTTCACCGTTCGCGTGACTAAATCCGGCTAGTTCGAGAAAAATCCCCGCAGTGGAAGGATACTTCGACAGCTTCACCATCCTCGTGGCATTTACCGTCGGAGTCTTTGTTCTACTCCTCATCGATCTCCTCCTTCTAAGCGGTAAAGACCACCACGTCGGGATGAAGGAGGCCGGCCTCCTCACCGTTTTGTGGACGCTTGTCGCGGCGGCTGTCGGTGTCTGGGTTTTCATCGCCGGCGGAACCGAACTTGGCATCGAATACACCACCGCCTATGTTGCCGAACGCGCCCTCAGCATCGATAACCTTTTCGTATTCCTTGTCATCTTTAACTACTTTGCCCTTCCGGACCTTTTCCGATCACGCGCTCTTCTCTTCGGTATCGTTGGCGCACTCATCGCCCGCGCCATTTTCATATTCTTCGCTGTCGGAATCATCGCCGTTTTCGAACCCGTCCTTTATCTCCTCGCCGCAATTCTCATCTACACCGCATACAAACTCATCACGTCGCATGGCGATGATGTCGATCCATCCAAAAACATAGTCGCAAGAGTGTTCCGCCGGATCTACCCGGTTTCCGACGAATACGACGGCCACAACTTCTTCACCGTCAAAAACGGCATCCGCATGGCTACTCCATTCGCTCTCGTCGTCATTGTGCTCGGGTCTACCGACGTTGTCTTCGCCATCGACTCCATCCCCACCGTTGTCGGCATCTCAAAGAACCAGTTCATCATTTGGTCGTCGAACGCCATGGCCGTCCTAGGGATGAGACCCCTGTTCTTCCTACTCGAAGGCCTCGTCAACCTCTTCCGTTTCCTTTCCTACGGCCTAGCTGCCATTCTCGCGTTCATCGGCGTTAAGATCATCGTCGAAACCGCAATCCACGACCAGTTCCACAACTTCATTCACGACATCGGCGTTCCCGGCGACTCGGTATCCATCACCATTACCCTCGGATCCTTGGCAATCGTCATCGCCATCCTTATCCTCAGCGTCATCGCCTCCGTAATACTCCCTCAATCCGAAGGCGATCACCATTCCCAAGACGAGGCCGCGGCGTGACAACCGCGAGCAGATCGACGCGATCGCAACTCGCAGAAGAACTCAAAAATGTGGTTGCCGGCGAAGTAAGATTCGACCGCTACTCTCGCCAGCTTTACGCCACCGACGCGTCAATCTACAAGATGACTCCTCTCGGCGTCGTCCTCCCTCGCGACGCCAACGACGTCAGCGCAGTCATCGAAACCTGCAACAACGCCGGCGTTTCCGTCCTACCTCGGGGCGGTGGAACAGGTCTATCAGGCCAGACCGTAAATCGAGGCGTCGTCATCGACTTCTCGAAATTCATGCACGACGTTATCGAGATAAATGGCGAAGAGGGCTGGGTGCACACCCAACCCGGTATCACCATCGACGAACTCAATCGACGAGTAGCGCATACCGGAAAATACTTCACCCCGGACCCGAGCACTTCGTCGCGCGCCAACATCGGCGGTGCGATGGGCAACAACTCTTGCGGCTCGCACTCCATCATCTACGGCAAAACCGTAGACCAAGTCCAGCAGATGTCCGTTGTGCTGTCAGACGGTTCTCCGGCTTCCTTCCAAGCCCTGACCGCGCCCCAACTCGAAGGCAAAATGTCGCTCTCCAACTTGGAAGGTCAGATATACCGAGGCATACCCAGCATTGCCGACCGCGCGACTGACGAAGTCGACAGGCGGTTCCCGAAGATATTGCGACGGGTCGGTGGCTACAACATCGACCGCGTCTACTCCCCGATCACCGATGGCCCCATCATCGACCTAACACAAGTGATGGTCGGTTCCGAAGGAACGCTTGCCGCGGTAACCGATGCCCGATTGAAGCTCTGGGACATCCCGAAATCGAAAGGATTAGCCGTCCTTCATTTCCGAACATTGCGCGAGACCATGGAGGCCACCGTGGCCACTCTCGAGCACGACGTGAGCGCGGTGGAGCATATCGGCGAGATCATCATCAACCAAGCCCGTAAATCGCTCGGCTTCTCGCGCGGTCTCGGCTTCTTGCAAGAAGACCCTTCGGACATCCTGGTAGTCGAGATGACCGGAGAAAACGTCTCCGAAACCCGATCCAAACTTGAGGCCTTCGGCAACTCGATCACGCACGAAACGGCGGCTTATGCAGTGACGATTCTGCTCGAGCCGAATGAGCAAAGACAAGTATGGGCGATGCGTGAAGCGGGTCTCGGCCTGATGATGAACGTAGAGGGCGACGCCAAACCACTGCCGTTCGTTGAGGACACCGCTGTTTCACCTGAGCGGCTGCCGGAATATGTCGAACGTTTCGACGAGATCGTGAAACGTCACGGAACCGAAGCCGGATACTATGGGCACGCCAGCGTAGGATGCCTCCACATCCGTCCGCTCGTCAATCTTAAGCAGTCCACAGGGATCGACCGGATGTACGACATCGCCAACGAGATTTCCGATCTCGTTCTGGAATTCGGCGGTTCGCTGAGCGGCGAACATGGCGACGGCATAGTTCGCGGAGCGTGGGCCGAGAAGATGTTCGGCCCCGAGTTGGTCGAACATTTCCGGGAAGTAAAAGGCTTGTTCGATCCGGAAGGCATCATGAATCCCGGAAAAGTCTTCGACACGCCGGACATGCGTGAGAACCTCCGCTACGGCGAAGACTATTCCACCGAAACCGTCGCGACCAAACTCGATTGGAGCGCCGACGGCGGGTTTGCCGGCGCGATCGAACGATGCAACGGGGTCGGCGCTTGCCGGAAAGTCAACGCCGGTGCGATGTGTCCCTCGTACATGGCGACCCGAGAGGAGGAGCACTCCACCCGCGGACGCGCCAACGCACTCCGAGCCGCGATGTCCGGCGCATTGCCCATCGATGAAATCCGTTCGGAGCGAATGTTCGAGGTCCTTGATCTCTGCCTCGAGTGCAAGTCGTGTAAATCTGAATGCCCCTCGAACGTTGATATGGCGAAGATAAAGTACGAGTTTCTTGATCTCTACTATCAGACACACTCCGTCCCGCTGCGGTCGCGATTGGTGGCGAACATCCATCGCCTCAACTCCCTCGCGCCTGGCCCGCTCGCGCCGCTCGCCAACGTCATAAATCGATCAGCACCGGCTAGATGGGCATCGGAGAAATTCTTCAAGGTCGATCGACGGCGTAAATTGCCGAAAATCATGAGCCAAACGTTTGAGCAATGGTTCGAGCGGCGGCAGCCTAACACAACAGGTTCGCGCGGCGACATCGTGCTTTTCCATGACACCTTTATGAACTTCAACCACCCGGAATCCGGGAAAGCCGCTGTAAAACTGCTCGAGGCGCTCGGTTACCGCATCCAATTGGTTGACCGCGCGTGTTGCGGGCGAACAATGGTCTCTTCCGGGCTCTTGGATCGCGCGATCGAAAACGCCAAGGAAAATGTCGCCATATTGAAGCCATACGTTGATACGGGAGCCAAGATCATAGGGTGCGAAAGCAGCTGCATCTTGACCATCAAAGACGAGTATCCCGATCTTCTGGGCTCGGACCAAAGTGCCAAAACCGTCGCCAACGCATCGATGATGCTTGAAGAGATCCTCGTTGCCACCCACAACGACGGAGGCCAACAAATCGAATGGAACGATTTCGCGGCCGAGATACTCCTACACGTCCACTGTCACGAGCGCGCTCTGATCGGAACTACGCAAGCAGTTGCCGCTCTCAACCTGCCACCCAACTACCGCGCCGATCTCATCGATGCGGGGTGTTGCGGTATGGCCGGTTCCTTCGGTTACGCCAAGGAGCATTACGACGTTGCGCAGCAAGTCGGCGAAGACCGCCTGTTCCCGGCGCTGCGCAAGGCCAGCCCAGATACAAAGTTCGCCATCACCGGCGTTTCCTGCAAACAGCAGATCGAAGATGAGTTGAGTCGCCCGGCCCTATTTCTAGCCGAGGTGCTAGCTCCAGCCGTAGCTGACCACTAACGGAAGCGAGCATATTCAACATGCCCACAGTAGGCATAATCGCAAACCCCGCAGCCGGCAAAGACATTCGACGGTTGGTTGCTCAGGGGCGCGTCGTATCCAACCAAGAGAAATCGAACACGCTTCGCCGGGTTTTTGCCGGCCTCCAATCCCACGGCGTGACCAAAGTCATCGTCATGCCGGATATGGCCGGATTGGCGCGCGCCGCGATGGCCGACACCCAAGATGAAATGCATTCAGAGTTCATACAACAAACTCCATCCGGTAGCCAGAACGACTCGACACTCGCCGCCCGAATAATGCGCGACGCCGGCGCAGATTGCATCGTTACCCTCGGTGGCGACGGCACGAACCGATTGGTCGCCAAAGGATGCGGCGATGTGCCGATAGCACCGATATCGACCGGAACAAACAACGTCTTCCCCAAGGAGATCGAAGGAACACTCGCCGGCATCGCAGCCGCAATTGTTGCAACGGACCGATCAACCCGCCACCGCGTGTGCCGTCGTTCGAAGAAGATCGAGGTTTTCGTCAACGATGACCTGCGCGATATCGCGCTAGTAGATGCCGCCGTTTCGCGTCAGACGATGGTCGGCGCCCGCGCACTATGGGACGTCGGGACTCTCGACTCGGTGTTTCTGACGCGCGCGGAGGCGTCCAGCATAGGCATCGCATCGATCGGTGCCAGGTTAGCGTTGATCGGACTGGACGAACCGCGCGGGCTTCACATCCAGTTCCCGACGCCGGGCAGTTCCGGCACATCAACATCGACCGCACCCATCGCTCCCGGAATGGTGCGCGACGTGCCTATCGAGAGTTGGCAGATCATCGTCCCCGGCGAAACGGTGAAAATCCGAGCAGCACGAGGCACGATCGCGTTGGATGGGGAGCGTGAGGTTGAGCTGCTGGACGGGATGAGCGCATCGGTACGCATCGATACCAACGGCCCTTGGGTGGTGGATTTCGACCGCGCCCTCGAAGCGGCATGTGCTAAAGATTGACGGGTTGCCGTAATTCGATGTTAACGTGTGCAAAAATACGCGTAAAATAGTACATATCGAACCGGATAGGTATAGCCGTTGCACACGTCGTTGGCAACGTGTGCAAAAATAGCAAAAATTCGTACATGTCCGGGTGAGTTGGTACGATGGTCGTACATGACGCGAGGGATATGTATAATTTAAAGGGTAAAATTATACATATCTACGAACAGTCAGGCGGGTTTCATGTCAACGTATGATCCGAAGCGACCGTACAACGAACTTCCGCAGCTACCACCCGCGATCGAAATCGAGACCATCGGTGTGATGCGGGAGCTCAACTTGGCCAGCCGCGCGTTGGCGAATCTCAACGGTACCGCGCTCAGCGTGCCCAATCCACAATTGCTGATCGACGCGTTTGCCATTACTGAGGCGGTGGCCAGCTCGGAGATCGAGAATGTCAACACCACGAGCGACGAACTGTTCAGATTCATGGCGGTTGGCAACGAACGCGCTTCTGATGCCACCAAGGAAGCTGCACGCTACCGTCCCGCGCTTTCGACGGCCATCGATCGGTTATCGACTCATCCGAATTTGGATACCCAGTTGTTCGTCGACATATGCAGCCAGATTCTCGGCACCCAGACGGATGTGAGAGATTCCGCGGTCCTCATCGGTAATCTGCGCGCGCGATTTGTGGTCTACACGCCGCCTTTCGGGAAGCCCACCTTGCTCCGCCTCTTGGAGAATCTCATCAATTTCGCTAACGAGAACTCGACCGGTTTGGATCCCATCATCAAGATGGCGATCATGCATTACCAGTTCGAAGCCATACATCCGTTCCCGGACGGCAACGGAAGGACAGGCCGCATCATCAACATCCTCTATCTGATGCACAGGGGATTATTGGATCAACCCGTCCTGTATCTCAGCCGTTATTTCCTTCGCCGCCGCCGTGAGTACTACGCCGGACTGCGTGCCGTCACTGAATCAGGCGCGTGGGAAGAGTGGGTGCGCTACATATTGGCCGGCATAAGAGAGGTGGCTGAGGAAGGGCGCAATGATCTGATCAGAATCAGGGAGTTGCGCAAGGAGTTCGCCGAAAGAGCACGGGTAGACGCTCCCACCGCAGCATCCGAGCAATTGATCGACCTGCTCTTTATGCGCCCTTACACAACCACGAGGATGGTGCAGGAAGTCGAAGGGGTGACCCGGGCCACGGCGCGTTCGCGTTTAGAGGCGCTCACCAGAGCCGGCATGTTGGAGCGCATCAAATCCGGCCGGCACCAGCTTTTCAGGAACCACGACCTCATCGACATCCTGATCGGTCAATCCGACGATATGGAGAGCATCGTTCACTTCATTGATGGATGAACTTGATGTGTATAAAAACCGCCTAGTTTTTGCGCACATCGTGATTAACATGTACAGTCGCTTGCTACTGTTTCAACAATGCGTACAATTCCATGGCTTGAATCGTACGCTTCGCGGTCTTAGTTGCCCCGTATCCGCCGGATCAAAGCCACCACATCACGGCTGCGCGTCTCCAGAGTGTCCCAGTCCCCGTTGGCCACGACGTCACTTGAAGCGAGCCGTGAACCCATCCCCACGGCGCAGACACCGGCTTCAAACCAAGGTCGCAACGATTCCTCGGTGATGTCGACACCGCCGGTAGGCATGATCGAAGACCACGGCATTGGTGCTAGGACGTCTTTGACGAAACCCGGTCCACCAACGGCCGAGCCGGGGAAGATCTTGACGATATCTGCCCCGAGTTCTTCGGCAGCTGAAATCTCCGAAGCCGTGCCGCAGCCCGGAATGTAAGGCACCTTCCTGCGGTTGCAGACCTTGGCGACGTCGGGATTGGTGACCGGTCCAACAATGAAACTCGCTCCGTTGCTGATGTAGATCGAGGCGGTTCCCGCGTCGAGCACCGATCCGGCACCTAAAATCGCGTCGGGCAGCTCCGCGGCGCAGAACCTGTCCAAGCTCGAAAACACCTCCCAGGCATGATCACCACGGTTCGTGAACTCCAAGACCCGAATTCCGCCGGCCACACATGCGCGCGCGATGTTCTGGGCTTTCTCGATGTCGCCGTTGTAGAACACCGGGACAACGCCGATTTCATGCATCGCGTTCAAAGCTTCAAGCTTGGTGTGCCGTGCCATTCCATATCTCCAGGAACCGTTTCTTTCGTCAACGATTCCGAGTCTATCGCTTGCCTGTCTGGTCCTCATAATCTCGTTGTGTTAGTCTCATTTCGCGTGGAATCCTGAGAGGTTTGAAAACATGGACGTCAACCCAGTTAAGGCGAAACTCGCCCAGAAATTGCCATCGCTCGGCACATGGTCGGCAAGCGGCGACCCTTCAGTCATCGAGACGCTGTTGCACACCACTGAGTTCGACTGGGTAACGCTCGATTTCGAACACAACGCAATCGACGTATCGACCGCGGTGCATTGCCTCCGCGCCGGTAATGGCTCAGGCAAACCGATGTTCGCCCGCATTCCGAGCAACGACCCGATCTGGGTGAAACGCGTTCTAGACATCGGCTTCACTGGCATCGTGGTGCCGGATGTCAAGGACGAAGAAGAGGCTGAACGTGCGGTGGTGGCTGCGAAGTATCGGCCGCGTGGTCTACGCGGTATCGGCTCCACCCGTGGCCAACTCGTCTATGGCAGCAACTACTACGAAAATGCCAACGACCTCATCATGGTCGTCTGCATGATTGAGGATTGGCGGGCGGTCGACCGCATCGACAAAATCATGGAAGTTCCCGATCTGGATGTGTGCTTCGTCGGACCCAACGATCTGGCAAGCACCCTCGGCGTCCCCACTGGTCTCGACAACAAGCATCCCGATCACATCAAAGCGGTCGAGACTGTCGTCGCCGCGGGTAAGCGTCACGGTGTTGCGACGGGCATCCACTGCATCGACGGCACCGAGGCCGCCCGCCGTATTCAACAGGGCATGACTTGGTTCCCTATTGCTTCCGATGTCCGTCTGCTGAAATCCGCGGTCGACACCGAGCTCGCGAACGTCGTATCCGGTTCCGGCGGCGACGGCGATGACGACAACGCGACCTTCTATTAGACACTGACAACCACAACATGCAGTCAGAACCGAGGAGATTCAATCAATGCCATCAGTCGTAACGTTCGGTGAGATCATGTTGCGTCTCGCGACGAACCGCCGAGAGCGTTTCACCCAAGCTCGCGAGTTTGAGGTCACGTACGGCGGCGGAGAATGCAACGTCGCGGTTTCGTTGGCCAACTTCGGATTCGATTCGACCTACGTCACCGTGCTACCAGATAACGACATCGGTCAGGCATGTATCAACTATGTCCGACAATGGGGCGTCGACACATCGGAGATCGTTCGGCAAGGCCAACGCCTCGGAACCTACTATCTCGAAAACGGCGCGGCCATGCGGGCATCCAAAGTCATCTACGACCGCGCCGCGTCTTCGATCGCCGAACTTCAGCCGGGCGAGATCGAATGGGAACGCATCTTCGATGGAAAAGACTGGTTTCATTTCACCGGTATAACACCAGCGATTTCCGAATCGGCGGCCCGGGCTTGCGACGAAGCGGCGTCCATCGCGAAGGCGATGGGACTCACCGTTTCAGCGGACATGAACTACCGTAAAAACCTCTGGACTCCCGCCGAGGCCCAAGCTGTGATGCGGCCGATGATGAAATACGTCGACGTTGCGATCGGCAATGAGGAAGATGCTGAGATGTCCTTGGGCGTCGCTCCCGAAGGGGTGGACGTGACGAGCGGCGAGATCGACGCCACTGCGTATGAACCCGTGGTGAACCGCCTCGTCGAGGAGTTCGGTTTCGAACAAGTGGGTATTACGCTCCGTGAATCGCAGTCGGCAGACGATAACGACTGGTCGGCGATCTACTACGATGGCGACGAAATCCTGATGGCCCCGAAATACTCGGTCCGCATCGTCGACCGCGTTGGCGGCGGGGACGCATTTTCGGCCGGCCTAATCTACGGCAACTTGCAAGATGGTTGGACATCGGCTCAAACGTTGGAATTCGCGGCTGCGGCCTCTGCACTAGCTCACACCTTCCATGGCGACTTCAATCTGGTCTCGGTGAGTGAAGTGATGAGCGTCGCCGGTGGCAACGTTAGCGGAAGGGTGCAGCGATGAGCGGCGAATTCGACGGTAAGGTAGCGCTCGTCACGGGCGGGTCGAAGGGCATCGGAAGGGCGTGCGCCTACGCCTTCGCGCTTGAAGGCGCTAATGTCGCGGTAACCGGGCGTACTGTGTCCGAGCTAAAGGCCACGGCAGATCACGTACGTAAAATCGGTGCTGAGGCGTTGGTCTGCCAATCTGATTTCACCGATCGGGCGCAGGTCGCTGGAGTCGTCCCGGCCGTCTTGGCCAAGTTCGGTAGGATCGACATCCTTGTCAACAACGCCGCCATCATCCACCCTCGTATCGACCTCGTTAACCTCGGCGATGATACGTGGTACGACGTGATCGAGGTCAACCTAAATGCAGCCGCGATGCTGACTAAGGCGGCTATGCCGACGATGATCGAGCAGGGCAGCGGCAACATAATCAATATCTCCAGCATCGGCGGGCGATCCGGCGCACGAGGACGCAGCGCGTACCGCGTCACCAAATCGGCCTTGATCAGCCTCACCCAGAGCCTTGCCGCCGAGCTGCACGATCACGGCATCAACGTCAACGCAATCTGCCCGGGTGGAACCGACACAGAAGGGTACCGCGAGGCATTCAACAACCGGGGACGCGAGGATCATCCAAATCTGATACTTCCGTCGGAGATCGCCAATCTGGCCGTCTTCCTCGCTTCGGAAAAATCCTCTGCGGTGACCGGGACCGCGATTGATGCATTCGGCGGTAACAACCCGCTCTTCGGGTAGAAGCTAAACCTCCCCCTTGATGATCAAGGGGGTTTAGAACAACACGTCGCCATGCCCTCAAAGTCCGTAATCCTCACCATCGACCAGGGCACAACGTCGACGCGTGCCATTGTTTTCGACGAAACGGCGGAACCTCTCGGCTCCGCCCAGAAAGAATTGACGCAGATCTTCCCACGATCCGGGTGGGTGGAGCATGATCCGGTCGAGATCGCAGAATCGGCCATCGGTGTCGCACGGCAAGCATTGCAAACGGCCAATGCTTCCGTTGACGATGTCGCGGCCGTAGGCATCGCCAACCAACGCGAAACCACGGTTGTTTGGGAGAGTTCCACGGGGAGGCCGTTGTCGAACGCCATCGTCTGGCAGGACCATCGCACCGCCGAAATCTGTAACGAGATCAGCGACGCCGGGCTGGCCGACGATATCTGGTCGCGCACCGGACTTATTGTCGACCCGTACTTCTCCGCCACAAAGATGCGCTGGATGCTCGACCATCTGCCGATCCCGAACCTGCAAGGCCGCGCAGAAAACGGCGACGTCCGATTCGGGACCGTCGACACTTGGCTAATCGACCAGCTATCACGCGGTGAGCGATCGGGACGAATCTCAGACGCGCCGCGCTATGACGTCCCGCACCTGACCGACGTCACCAACGCATCGCGCACCATGCTCCTTAATATCCACGATCTGACGTGGGACCCGGACCTGTTGCGCATCTTCGGCATCCCTGAAGCTGCATTGCCGACTCCCATGCCGTCGGCTGGCACCTTCACCACCGTCCACGCTTCGATCTTCGGTCGCGAAATCCCGGTCACTGGCGTCGCGGGTGACCAACACGCCGCGCTTTACGGCCAAGCATGTTTCACCAGAGGCGACATGAAGTGCACTTATGGGACTGGTGCGTTTCTGCTCGCCAACGCAGGAGCAAACGTTGACCTTTTCACCGGCGCGTCGGGTTCCGGTGAAATGTCGACCGCTGATCTCGACGAAGCGAACGCTGGCCTTCTATTCACACTGGGTTGGCAGTCCGGCGGCGCGAAGACGTACGCGCTCGAGGCTTCGATATTCAACACCGGGTCGACCACGCAATGGCTCCGCGACGGCCTAGGCATCCTCAGCAATGCCGCGGATTCTTCTGATGTTGCCGTCATGCTCGGAGACAACGCGGGCGTGTATCTAGTGCCGGCATTTTCCGGGCTCGGATCTCCACACTGGGACCCACATGCCCGAGCGTCCATCACCGGCATCAGCCGCGGAACCACCAGAGACCACATCATCCGTGCTGCCCTCGAATCGACCGCGTTCCAGGTCAAGGAGGTGGTCGACATCATGGATTCTCGGCTGCGGGTATCACGGCGTGGCAATCGCCGGGAACGCGTCATACGCGTTGATGGCGGCCAAACCCGCAATCCGTTCCTGATGCAGTTCCAGGCTGACCTTCTGGATCGTCCAATCGAAGTCTCCGCCGTCGATGAAACCACCGCGCTTGGTGCCGCATTCCTCGCCGGACGCGCGGCTGGTGTCTGGCGAACCGAGCGCGAACTCGCCGACCTTTGGCGCTGCGCCCATCGATACGAACCCGACATGTCCCAAAGCGAGCGCATACGCCTCATGGCCGGTTGGAACGAAGCGCTTCGCCGCACGAAGACCAATTTCCGAGGTTGATGTCGCCAAAGCCACCGTCATTCCCGCGGACGCGGGAACCCAGAGAAAAACCAAGCACGCCAAATGCAATCGTCAACGGTGAATTCGTCACCGAGGTTGCGGTCCCTTGATCAGACCTGAGTTGCAAAGCCTCCACTGAAACACGGCGATCCCTCAACTACGAATCCACGATGACCCAAAAACGGAGCCCAAAGTAGGGGAGCCCGAAAATTGAGCGCTAACGCATTAGAATTGAAAGCTACGCGGCGTAGCGACGACGTAAACTTCACGTTTCGTCGCCATGCCCATCCCTTCACGGTGGGGCTGTAGCTCAGTTGGGAGAGCGCGTCAATGGCATTGATGAGGTCAGGGGTTCGAATCCCCTCAGCTCCACCACCGATTCCGGTAGCCATAAATCGAGGTTCGAACTCGATCTCGGCATTGTCCGAACCTCTTAAGGGACTGTCGTAGGGCGTGGGTATGGTGTAGCGAACAACCGCCTTTCCCGGCTCGACGGCGACCTCCTCTACAAAGGACCGCACGAATGCCCGGGTCTCCGCTATCTCGCTCGTCTTCAGGAACTCGCTCATGTCCTCCGCGAACGCGGCGATGGTGTCGGCGCTGTCCAGCACGGCCCGGCGCTGAGCGAGGGCGGTACGGGTCTCTTCGGCGGCCTTCTCCAGCCGCTGCTGCCGCTCCCGGTGGTCCTGGATGCGTGTAGCGGCGTCGGAGACGCCGAGATCCGTGGTCTCGACGATGTGCCAGACGCGGTCGAGCTTCCGGCGGACTTCCGCGAGCTCCTTCTCGATCGTCTCCAGATTCCGGCGCTGATCGATCGTCTCTGCGTCCATCTCCTCGTCGAGGATCTTCACGAGTTCCCGGATGTTGCTCTCGGTGAGCACGTTCTCCCTGATCTGGTCGATGATCAGCCTTTCGAAGCGCCGGGCGTTGAGCCGAGGGGTGTCGCACGAGCCTTTGCCGTGTTTGATCAGGGAGTGGCAGACGTAGTATCTGTACCTGCCGCTGTGAGCGTCTGCCGAAGTCATTGTTCGTCCGCACCTGCCGCACTTCGCGATTCCGCTGAGCAGGTAGGGACTGGACGCACGTCTAGGATGCATCTTCTTGGGCGACCGGGACGCGAGCAGACCGGCGACCCTCTCGAACTCACTGCGGGATACGATTGCGGGGAACGCATCCTCCACCCTCACCGGCGGCGCGCCGTCCTTCGCGGTGGCGCCCCATATCAGCGTACCGGTGTAGGCTTCGTTGGCGAGCACTTTGTGGACCGCCGTCGCCGTCCACCTCCTGCCTTTGGAACTGGCGAGGCCTTCGGCGTCGAGCACTCGGGCGATCTCGAGGGAGGTTCTGCCCTCGAGCGCCGCGTCGAAGATGCGTCGGACGACGGAGTCGTTCGGAGGTGCGAGTTCCAGTCTGGCACGCGACTTGGCTCCGTCCTGGACGTAGACCTTCCGGTATCCGTAAGGCGCGCGGCTGGTGATCCAGAAGCCACGCGACGCAGCCTCGCGCATGCCGCGCGTGACCTCCTGGGCGAGGTTCTCGCTGTAGAACTCGTCGACGCTCTCGATTATGGCTTCCATGAGCCTGCCGGTCGGAGAGTCGTCGGCGTGCTCGGTGATGGAGACGACGCGTATGCCGCGCCTGCGGAGCATCGCCTTGAACGCGACGGCGTGTTCCCTCTTGCGGGTGAAGCGGGAGAACTTCCAGACGAGGATCTCCTCGAAAGGGGATTCGGGCCTTCCGGCGTCGTCGAGCATCCTGCGAAACTGGGGTCTGTCCGCGACGCGTCCGCTCTCGGCCTCGTCGACGTATTCGCGGGCCACGATGTAACCGTTCTTTTCCGCGTAGTCCCTAAGCGCCCTCAGCTGCGCGGCGACCGAGAGGTCGACGTCCTGCCGGTCGCTGGAGACTCTCGCGTACAGCGCCGCCGGCGTGAGCGGCTGTTCGTTTTTACTCATCCTGTCCTCCTTTGACATCTACGTGAGATACTTGCCTGTAAGGCCTTCGCTTCGGCGCCTCGCCCACCAGCACGTCGATCGTGGTTCCGAGCGCGCTCGCCATCCGGACCAGAGCAGAGGCGGAACCCGGCTTGACTCCGCGCTCGATCTCGGAGAGATAGCCGACGGCCAGCCCCGCCCTTTCCGACAGCTCCTGCAACGTGAAGCCGCGATGTTTGCGAAACGCGACGGCGGGTTTCTCGCCGCCGATGATGGCACGGGCCACCTCGTGGGGAACCCGGGCGCCGTCGTCAGCGTCGACTGCTGCGAGCCGGTCCTCGAGTTCGGCGATGCGCTCGATCAGAGCGTCGTACTCCTCGCGGGCCAGCGTGACGGTGTCTTCGCCAGTCATGGGCTTCGCTCCTGTTCCGGACTCCCAGTACGACCATCGACGCGGTATGGCTGCGCTCGACGCCGAAGATGACTCGGCGGTCTCCGACGCGCATCCGCATGTCCCTGATGGCTTTGATCCACCATTCGATTTCCTGTACCGCGTCCACAACTGTTATTTTCGTAAATGGAGAATGTCGTGTCAACGGGCCGGGTCGAAGACGCGAATGCGGTTGAGCGCTCTGACAGGCGAACCACCGAGGTGCTTCTTACTGGTCTGTGGACGACTCATTCCGGACGGCAACGACGAACAGGGGGCGCGGCGGACGGGTTTTGCGGTGTCGAATCGATGCGCTCGTCATCGAACACGCGTAAACGGGTGTTGCAACATTCCTCCGTCTGCTGGAATCCAAACTCGGCCCAACGGTCCGTGTTCACCGATCATCGATCTTCGCGACACCAGCAGAGGCACGCGCACGCCCGCGCGCTCCATCTCTTCGCGGGCCACGCCGAGGAACCGCGACTGGGCGACGCGATCCTCGAATACGATCATGACGACAGGTTCGGCGCCGTGATCGTCGAGCGGACCGCGCGTCGAGTAGTAACGGATGTAGGGCGCGATGCGAGCGGCCATAGTTGCCGGTCTCACCGCGCGTCGCTCCCATTCGAGAAAGAAAGGGCACAGCTGGTTCCCGAGGCGAATCGCGAAATATGCGTCGGGCTGCACCGATCTCAACGCCGCCTTCAGCCGGAAATATCTGGATGCTCTCGCCGGCGGATCGATCTGCACGATCTCCAGCGAACGGCTGCGGGCTTGTCGAGCGAGCATCGCGGTGAAAGAATGCACGGCGCGGGTGTGCTCGACGTTGCGGAGCAACTGGCGGGTCCGCCTTCCCGATACGGCTCGCCAGTCGAGGTTTTCGTCGTAGCTGCCACGGGCCACGCTCAAGCGCTTCTTGAGCGCTCCGATCGAGACGCGGTCCCTTCTGCCGACAAGCGCGATGCCGCGGTCCGTGACCGCGAGAGCCGTGCCGCCGGCGATGCGGAACCTTTCGACGATTCCGAGACGGCACAGGCGTTTCAGCAGTTGCGAGGTCCTCGATCGTCCGACGCCCAGCAGAGCGCCCAAATGATCGGGCGCGATCCACGGCCAGTCGAGCACGATGTCGACGGCGTTCTTCTCGGACGGCTTCAACACCGCCGGCAAGAGCCATGCGGGGCCTTCGTGGTCGGCGCGTTCGACGTCGATTTTGTCAGGCGCGTTCGATCTTTCGCGTCCGGTCTCGCCCGCCGGCGGCGGGGCCGGACCGATGATCTGCACGATTGCTCTCAGGTCAATCGGCGATGCGGCGGAAGGCATCGCCCATACCGGATCGTCGGCGGTGGCATGCGCAGCGCCGCTTTCGAGAGCGATGAACGCGACCCCTGGGGACCGTGCCAACAGCCGGCGGGTGTGGCGCACTCGGACCTCGTCGGGTGCGAGGACGAGGACGGCGGAGCCTCCTGCGGTTTCGAACAGCCTCCAAAGGCGTTTCGCGGTCGAAGTCCTGTCGGCGGCGCGGCCCAGTCTGACGACTTGCAGGACGGTCTCTCCGGGCAGGACGAGATCCGCGTCCTGCGGCTCCCCGCGCCGCCAGACGACTTTCAAAGGCCTGGCGACGTCGGACAGAGCGCAGGCGACGCGGTATGTGACGGCTACTGCGTCGAGGCGTGCCAAGAGCAGTCTTCTGTATTCTTCGGAGACTGGACAGTTCCTGAGCATATCGTCGAAGTCGACGCGTTCGATATCCGCGAGTCTTCGGAGACCTTCAGCGGTCGGCATGAACCGGCGCGTCGGCGGAAGGACGGGCGACGAATGCGGGACGGATTCGGCGAGGCCGGCGTCGACGAGCATTCGAACGCCGCCGTAGACGCCGCCTCGGGACCATCCCGTCAGCGCGACGAGGTCGAGACGGTCTGCGAGCGGAGTTACCGCGATCGCGCGGAGCAGTTGATTCTCGAGATTCATCCCGCATTGTCCTCCGAATTCCGCCGGCGTCTGGTCCGGCGGCGCGAGCGTTCGGATCTAGAAGGTCGGTCGGGTTCTGCACTGGACATCTCCGCGAGGGCTTCGACTCCGGCGCGGTAACGTTCCGCCCTAACGCGGCCTTCCGCCTGACGCGCCTCGATCTCCTCGACAGGGGTGATGTACGCCGCCGCGGCGGCGCGGATGCGCGCCGCGGTCGCGGGATTTCCGGGACCGGGCGGCCGCACCTTCATGGAGAACGCGGGCATCCTGTCGGCGCCCACCGTGGCGCGCACGTAGCAGCAGTGTACGGGCAGGGAGACTATGTCCTCCTCGGACACGCGGTCCCTTCCGAGCTCGTAGACTAGCCGGCGCGCGTCGCTCCCCGCGACTTGGAACACCGAGAGGCATCCGACGTTGGCCATGAGCGAGTCGCGCATGGTCGGGGAGAGGTCGTCGAGCCTGGAGAGGCTCTGCGTGGCGAGAACGAAGGAGGCGCCGAACTTGCCGAGCTCCGAGAGCATCGCCTCGTAGTCGACGCCGGGCATCGACTGCATCTCGTCGACCACGACGAGGACCCCTCGACGCTGCGCGGGCGGCAACGTTCCCTGCTCCCTGACGACCGCGTCGACGAGGTTCAGAAGCGACGCGCCGACGAGGGCGGACACGTCCCGTCCGACTGCGCCCTGCGCGGTCGACACGAACAAGACGCCGCCGTCAGAGATCATCTCGGCGATGTCCACGGTGCATCTGGGCTGTCCGAGGACGGAACGCGCCCTCTTGCTCGAAGCGTAGTAGGAGAGACGGGTCTGGACCGGCGCGAGCGCCTCGGCGCGGTAGCTGCGATGCCAGGAACCGAAGTCTCTGGCCCACCATTCGAGGATGAACGGGTCGGACACCTTGGCGAGGACGCCCGCGCGGAACGCGTCGTCGGACAGCAGACGCAGCCCGTCGAGGATCGTGTGCTGGGCGTGTTCGTCGGTGTCAGTGTGCTCGTTGGCCTCGTGGAGCGTCTTAACCGCGTGCTCGAGAATCGACTGCATCCTCGGCCCCCACTGGTCCCACAGGCCCTTGGCGACGCGCACGACGGAGTCGGCGGTGCGGTCGCGGTCCGAGAAGACGCGCGTGTCGACCAGGTTGACCCCGGGCGCGCCGCGCGGATCAGCGAGATCGATGAGGCGGACGCTGTCCGCGACGGCCGGCGGCACGAGTTCGAGCAGTCCTTCGACGAGATCGGCGTGGGGATCGACGACGACGATGGCGTCGCCGTCCCTGCCCGCGGCCTTCTCGGACATCTTGTACTCGACGACGTGGCGCATGAGTGTGGATTTCCCCATCCGGGTGCGGGCGACGTAAAAGTGGTGCCGCCGAAGGAGATCCTCGGGGAATTTGACGTGGCGCGGCTTGGAGGCTACAGTGTCTCCGACGTGGGCTCCTCCTCGGACGCCCCTGACGGGCGGCCGGAGCGCCCGCGCTCCCGAGCCGTCGACCAGCGGGGATTCGTCCCCCGCCCCCGGCGTGGGCCCCTCCGCGGACGCCCCTGACGGACGGCAGGAGCGCCCGCGCTCCGGAGCGTTCGACCAGCGGGGTTTCGTCCCCGGCGCCGGGAGGATGCCACAGCCCTGCAGCCTCGCGGGCTCCGAAGATGCTCCGGGGTCTTAGAAAACCGGCTACGGTCGGCGTCACTTCATCGGGATCAGGCGCTTGTTCCAGAAGCCTCGCTGTTTCCAGACGTGCTCCGGCCGGGTTGTCGAATCGGCGGTACGCCGTCGCGACCCGGTCCACGAGTTCTCCGGCCCTGCGGTCCGCGTCCCCATCGCCCTCGTCCGGCACGAACGCCGTGATGCAGATCTCGGCTTCGAACGCGGGGCTCGAAACTTTATCGCGCACCGCGGCCGGATCGAAGGACCCTTCGCGGCCGGACCGCCAACGATTCCACACCCATGCTCCGGCCCCGAGGCCGAAAACCAAGACCGCGCCGAGAACGACGGCCTTCCACGTTTCGCCGGCCTGGATCCAGGTGTACGCGCGCAACCCGGCGAGCGCGACCGCCCCGAAGACTGCCATCGTTTTGGGATTGCCCGGACCGGAAGCGTCGGAGCCGGACGGAACGATACTGTTTGGCCGGACCGAAGGCGGTTCGTACGCGTCGGCGACATGTCTGAACGACCAGTCCGGCCCGAGCGGGCGGAGGAGAAGCTGGGCGACGATCCGCTCGCCGCCGGCGAGAGGCGACATCGCTCCCAGGACGCCGAGGAAAGGGTCGGATCCCGGATCGAGCAGGTCGCGGTCGCGAAAGGTGCGCAAGGGGGCGTGTTCGGGTCCGGCGGATCTGAGAGACACGCTCCTAACGGTTTCGCCAGTGAGGGGGCGCAGCGGATCGTCCTCCGGACCGATCTCCGCGATGACCGCCTGCGGGTAGTGCGCCGATATCTGCCCGCGCACGATCTCACTGGCCGGGCACCTCACCATGAGCGCTGCGCCGTCGGCGTCGGCCGCGACCTCGAGCGAGAACGGCTCCCGCGTGGCGATGGCCTGCAGCATGTTCTCGACGCCCACGAGCGTTCGTTCGCCGGAGCCGGGCGGCGTGACCGTCAAGAGAGAAAGCGGGTCGGTTTCGGCGGCTCTGCGCCAGAGGCGGAACGAGGTGAATCTCATCGGGTCGTCCTCAATGTGCGGTTCCAAAAGGGCCTAATCTTCGTCTCCGCCCCGTCTTCCGGGACGGTAGTCCACGACGCTGGCTTCTTCGGGGGAGGCTTCGATGCGGACCGGGAACCGGCTGCCGCGGGCGAGGAGCAGTCCGTCGCCCCGCGGGCACGAGAGCAGCCACCGCTGCAGCTCTTCGGGGAGGTCGAACGCCTCTCCGACGGTGGCGACGGCTGCGGCGTCCTGCTGCAGCAGAAGCTTGAACGCGGCGTTCTGGAGCAGCGCGCGTCCCGAGTGCCCAGTGATGGTTCGCGAGGTGTCCTCCGACAGGAGGTCCTGGACGTCCTGGGTGATGAACTGGAGCCCGAGGCGATGCTTGCGGGCGCGCTTGGCCATGCTAACCATGAAAGCGGCGCCTTCCGGGTGCTGCATGATGCTCCACACCTCGTCGACGACCAGCAGCCTGGGCTTGGGATCGCCGGCGGCCGCGGCCCAGACGGTCTCGGTGCACACCATCGCGGCGGCGGGTCGCAGCTCGGGTTCGAGTAGCCGGAGGTCGAACACGGTCACGGGCGCTTCGTCGGCGAGAAGATCGCCGCCCTCGTCGGAGAGCAGGTGCCGCAGGCTCCCCGTGGCGAAGGGCCTCAGGAGCCTGGCGATGACCGGATCGCTCTCCTGCTCCAGGTGGGAGTAGAAGCCTTGGAAGCCCGAACGTCCTTCGGTCTTGGCGTAGTACCCGGCCAGAGCGTGGTCGAGGGCGGCGCGCATCTCGGCTCCCAGTCGTTCGCCGACCATCACTTCGATGAGCCGTCTCAGGCTGCCTATGCGCTGGAGCAGCTCCTCCGGATCGCGGCGGTCGATGACGAACGGGTTGAGTCCCTCTCCGGGAACGCCGGGCGATACGACTCTCCCTCCCGCGTCCCGCGCCATCGCCGCGTATTCGCCCTCGGGATCGATGACGTAGCAGACGACGCCGCGGCAGAGGCCGCGCAGCACTCCGAGTTTGGTGGCGAACGACTTCCCGGCGCCGGAGCGCGCGAGGACGGCCGTGTTGGCGTTGAGATGTGTTCCGTCCCAAGGGTCGTACACGATCGGGGCCCGGGCTCGCAGGTCGATTCCCTGCAGAGTGCCGCTTCTGGTGTCGAGATCGGGCGGGGAGAAGGGAAAGAGCCTGGCGGCGCTGGAGGTGTCCAAGGTGCGCCAGACGGCCACCGCGTTAAGGGCCAGGGGCATCGTCGACAGCAAGCCCTCTCGCTGCCGGAATGTCATGGGGTCGAGCTTTCCCAGCGCGGCGGCGAAGTGGCCCGACGCGCGTCGCGTCATCTCGTCTAGCGTCTCGAGTTCGTCGGCGTGGAGGGTGACCGAGAGCGAGGCGTGGAAGAGCCGCTCGCGCCCCCGCTGGACCTCGTCGCGCAGCCGGTCGACGTCCTCGAGCGCGATCTCGGTTTCCGGCGACGGGCTGCGCCCGCGCCGGAACGTGAGGGATCGCGCCGATTCGAAGCGGACCTTCTGCCATTCGAGTGTCCGGGCGGCCTGTTCCGCCGGAATAGGGCCCAGATGGATGGCGAGATCCATGGGCGCGCCCGCGGCCATCAGACCTTGGAGGAATCCAGGCGCGAGGGTGCGGGGCCAACGGCCGAGGTGCAGCGATCTGACGTGGCGGCCGCCGATCCTGACGTCGCGCCGCCCGATAAAGGCTTCGACGCATCCTTCGACGTCTCGTTCGCCGGGTGCGCCGCCCAGCGCGGCGGAGAGCATGAGCATTCGAAGGCTCCGGCCCTCCAAAGCGTGGACCGACAGTCCTGCTCGCACGAGCAGCCCTCGAAGAGTTTTGGCGTGCGCGGCCGCGCACACGGCGTAGAACCTGCGGTCGAGTACGCCGTCGCGGTTCTCGAGATCTACGAGGAGCCGGCGCGTGGATGCGGCCGCGGCGCGGGCGCGCTTCGACAATTTTTCAGGCTCGGCGCGCTCGAGCGCCGCACGAAGGCCGTCGAGACGGGGAGGATGCTGGCGGACGAGCAGCTGGAAGGGAAAGTCGCAGGCGTTGAGCGCGCCCGCGAATGCTCCTATCCCGGGCTCGTCCATCTCGAGTCCGAGAGCCTCGCAGACGGCCAGCTTCTCGCCGTCCGCCCGGACGGGACCGTCGTCCTCGACGCACGAGACCATGAACAGGCTTGCCAGGGTCGGAGGCGGTTCGGGCTCTTGTTCCGCACGTCGGACCGGCAGCCGATCACGGAGCTTTTCGACAAAGGGTTTCAGCATCTGTGTAACCTGCTTTCTAGCCGGGCGGTATCGGAACGACGCCGGCGCGGATCAGCGCCGCGATTCCCCGCGCGGCCAGCACGAGGGCTAGACCGACCACCGCGAGCACGACCGCCTTGCGTGCGCGGCCGCCACGTTCCTCGGCGCCGTCGGCCATCGCTGCGAATCCGGCCCATACCAGGGCGAAGACGCAGAGCACGCCGGCGATGCCGGACATCGCGCCGAGGGCTTTTTCGAAGGACTCGAGCATATGCCTCTCCTCGCCCGGCGCGGCGCCCGACGCGGACAGCGCGGCGAGAGAGACGGCAATGATCCGCGCGATTCTCATCGCCATGGCCAATCCCATCCCAGCGTCCCGAACCATCCGCCGAGAAGACCGGGGCCGGCAGGAGCTTGACGCGAGATATCGGGCGGAGGCGGCGGAGGCGGAGGCGCGAAAACCTCGAACGGGTCATCGGTTCCGATGGTCACCTCAGCGACGATTTCCTCGTCCCTCGTCCGCCGTTCGGGCGATCTTTCCGAAACCTCGGCTCTCACGTGCTCTTCGTGGAGGTAAGGGAGCGTAACCGTCTCGTCACGCTCCGTTTCGGGAACTGTCAGCGTGCGCGACACCTCGTGCTCCAGAATCTCGCCTTCGGGCAGCTTCAACTCCACCACCTCTTCCACGACCCTCGACGTTCCGGGGCAGAGAACCGGCACCGTTCCTGTGACCATCTCGATCCTCTCGGGATGGTGGGTCAGGTGCACCGCGGGCGGCATTGGGACGCTGAGCGACGCCCGAAGGACGGCCTCGATGGTCAGGTCGAGTGTGCGGCTCGTGGAGTCTGCGGGCAGGTTGAACCGGGTCTCGCCGTCTGGGATGAACGGGAAACGTTCGTGGGCCCCGCCGCCTTCGACGGCGAGTCGGCCTGCGACAGCGTCGACTTCGGCGTCCATCACGGACTTCAGCTCGACGCTGGCATGTCCGGTCACGACAGTGACGTCGAAGGTCTCCTCGATGCGCTGCACGCACCGGGATTCGACGGCGCCCTCGACCGTCCCGGGCGTCCACTTCAGCCACAGCAGGCGCAGATCGCACAGATCGCCTTCCATCTCGGGCAGGGGATGCGGGATCTGGTCGCCCTTCAGCGCCAGAGCGCCGCCGAAACCCAGATCGTCGCGCCATGAAAAGACCATGGACGGCGACGGGCCCCCGACGGGCGTCTCGTAGGTTGAGAGCTCGCCCTGCTCCAGACGCGCCGAGGCGTGATGGATGGGCAGCGAGCGGTCGGTTCCCGAGAAGGTGCGCGCGGCGAGGTCGATCCCGGCGGCGGCGCGCAGGTCGACAATGGCACGGTCTTCCAAGATCTCGAGTCTCTCCACGAAGAGGCGTCTGCCTTCGACCGGCGGCGGCGGCTGAAAGTCGATTTCGGGCGAGGTCCAGCCCGTCAGTTCCGTTTCGTCGTCCACGCCTTCCTCGCCTCCGTCGGCCAGCGCCGCAGGCGCGGCCGCAGAGAAAGCGAATGCGGCGACGACGGCCATGGCGAAGAAGGACCGCCACGGCGCTCGTGGTTTTTTGCGCTTCACGTCGTTTTTCGAAGGCGGTCCATTTGCTCCGTCCCCATCCTCGTACCGTCGTGCGTTGCGACGCCGGAACCATTGCCTGGGTCGTAACACCGTCCGTCGACCGCCCTTGGTCCGGCGGCGACGACGACGCAGGGCGATGCGCGTCCTGCGAACGGCGCGGCTGAACAGAGCGGGGAGGCCGCCTTTGCTTCGCGGCGGAGCGGGATCGACTGCGCGCACGATTTCCGCCGGGGGTCCGACGAAGCGTCTCGCGCCCAGCCTGTATTTGAGCAGGTCGGCTGCGATCAGCGGCAGCCTGCGTCCGCCGAGTCTGCCCGCCACGAGGGCGATCCCGCCTGCGGCGAAAAGCACCGCGGCTGCGATCCGGACCTCGTAGGGGCCGAAAGGAGCGTAGCGGTAGACGCCGTAGGCCGTCGCGCAGACCGCGCAGGCTGCGACGATCTGCGGGAACGTGAGTCCCAGCAGGACTTTGTCCTCGGCCTGGAGATGGGTCGGTACTTCATGTTCTTGCATGTGTTTGTCCTTTCTTCGCCGCGGCTATCCGTCGGAATCATCTGCCGAACCTCCTGCAGCCGCGGGATCCGGAAGCTGCGGGGTTTCGACCGGGGCGCCGACGACGGCGTTCATGACCAGTTCGACGACGCCGAACGCCACCAGGGCCAGCACGATTCCGGCGAGCGCGGTCATCATCGCGCTCTTCCCGCGCTCCATCTGATGAGGAGCGCCGCTGGCGGTGAGGTAGAGGTACGCGCCGTATATGAAGAAGCCGGCGCCTACCACGCCGACGATTCCTATGAGGATGCCGACCAGGTTCGAGACGGTCTGTGTGAGGTCTTCCATGGATGGTTCTCCAATCTTTTGACCGGGCCTGCGCCCGGATGTGGTTGTATGTCGGACCCGCGGGCCCGACGATGGTTTTCACTCGCCGCTGCTCCGGGGCGCCGCACCTGAATTCGAGGATCCAGGCGCGGGTCCCATGGAGCCGGTCGTCGCAGATGCCGCCCCTTTCGCAGCGCCTATGCCGGCGGCGGCTACTGCGGCGCCTGCAGGTCCTGCCGCGGATCCACCGGCGATCAGCCCGAAAGACCGGGCGGACCGGTACGCGGTCGTCGGTAGCGAGGCGCCGAAATGGATGGTGTGCAGCCAAGCGTCGAACGTGCTGTGGCCGCCCATCATCGATGGGACGCGGCTCGCCACCACGATGAAGCCCAGCTAGAGCAACAGCTTCCAGACGAGGTCGCGGACGGGCTCGAAGGTGGCGATGCCCGCGAACTCGGAGAGGAAGCCGAAGCCGAGAGCGAGAGCGACCAGCTGGACGGCCTGCTGGAACACCGCCGCGGTGAAGAGCCGCAGCCAGTGACGGCCCCAGCTGGCGGTGTGCGGCAGGATCCAAAGTCCGAGCGCGATCGGCGCGATGGCGAGCAGCACGTCGACGAGAGCGAGACGCACCACCATCTGCACCAGGACGTAGACGACGAAGAGGCAGTAGACGAGGTACAGGATGGCCACGAGGATCGCGATCCCCACGGTTCCCGCCTCGACCGCGGTCATGAGCGTCGTGAGGTTCGCCCGCAAGAGGTCTCCGACGGTGACGCCGAGGGACGCGGCGATGTACCCCGACACCGCGTCGGCGATGTCGATCACCAGCGCGCACCACCAAAGCGAAGACGCGGCGGCCACGATCCCGAGCACCAGGCGCGGGACGATCTCCCGCCAACCCGTCTGCATCTGTCCAAGATGCTCCTGGACGATCATGCTCAGGCCGGCCCAGCCTATGATCGCGGCGAGCGCGCCCGAGGCGATGATCCATGAGACGGTCCACGCCTCGCGCACGAGCCGATGGTCGTAGGTGAGTTCGGGCGGAGTGCCGGTGATTATGTCGCTCACGCCGACACCCTCCGGCGGCACGCGACCCCACCTCCGCCGGCGCGGTCCACGACCCCGCAAAGGAAGCCGTGAGCCGCTTGGACGATCCATCCGGCGAGCGCCCTGGCCCATCTTTCGGGATCAAGCGCTCCGAGGACACGGTCCCACAAACCCGTAGGCTGGTGCACCGGAACGACGGTGTAGAAATCGGTCGGACCGTCCGAATCAGGCGTCGCGGCGAGCATGACCATCAGGTAGACGCGCTCCGGGTCGAGATCGGGATGATCGTCGAGAGCGGGATACTCGAACGTATATTCCCAGCCGTGCGCCAAGCGCTTTTCGCCTCCCTGGATCCGGTACATCGAGGTCAGCCAATCGCCGGTCTCGCCGTCTCGGAGGCCGTAGAAGAGGACGTCGAGCTGCGCGCTGAACACGGGTCGGGCGATGAACTCGCCCTTCTTCTTGCGTTCCACGAACTCCCGGTCGGCGTTGACAAGCGTCAGCGTCGACGCGGGCGGTTCCTGGGCAGTCGCCTGGCCATGGGCAGGCAAGACGACCATCGCCGTCATAACCGCAGCGGCCACCAGCGCGACGGTTCTTCTGCCAGTCTTCGAGTAATGGATTTTCATCTTCTTCGCCTCCTTTTCGGTCGCGGTTCGATCACGCTCCGAGACAGTGTGGGGCGAAGAAGGGAGACTGCGCAACGACTCTTAAGGGGGGACGCCCTAGTCCACCCTTAAGAGGAATTGGCGCGGCGGTGCATCGCGTGGTGTCATATCCATGCGCGGGTGGGCGCTTCGAAATGCAGATGCGCGGTCTGGAGCGCCTCGAAGCGAAATCCGGTTGAATGAACGTCGTCAAGAGCATGTCGTGTCGAACTTCCGCGAGCGATTCGGTTCCAGACCTGTTTCCACGATATTCATGGCGAGGCGTTGCGAATTGCACTCTTCAAGTAGACGAAGGGTCGGACGCGAGTCCGCTTTCGCGCGCTGCAATTGACGAAATGCGCCTGGAGAAGCAGTGAACGTGAAAGACGGAGATTCAAGAATGGAATGGGGCCCGAGCGTCGAGAACGTTCGTCATCCGCAGATGATGGCGCTGCTTCGAGATTTGGTCGAAGGCAACGGCCGTGTGAACGCGTCGAAGTTGCTGGGCGTCAGCTACCCGACGCTGGCGCGGGCCGCGGACACCGGTCGGCTCACTGGACGGATGGCCGACGCTTTGGAATGTCACCTCCTGCGCGACGTTCGTTCTTCGGCGGATGAGTGAAACGAGGGTGCCGTAGAGTTAGAGAATCAGATTGACGCTATGGAGGGGAAACTGACCGACGTGATTGAACCAACTCGGTCCGGGACCGAGGCGCTGCGGGCCGATGGAGGAGGCGCACATGAAACGCTGGATAGGCGGCTCGCCGAGTTGGAAGCTGACCGCTGGTCCAGTCCTGAAAAACACACGATCTGGACGGCAGATCTGCCGCGCACAGTGCAGTCGAAAATCGTCGCGCTTGACCCGAAGGACGACGATGGTCAGCAGTACGGCCCGGCTCGCCTTTGGTCCACCAACGTATACGGTAGACAGAACCGTCTTTGAACTTTGGCTCGGGGGCCTTTGATCTCCGGTACCTTAGTTGATCACGGATCTAGTTTCGCCATCCGGTAGCCTTGCCCGCTTAGGGCGTACATCTTGTGACTCACACCATCTGCTAGACATCGAAGCCGTACTCAGGAAACGGCAAACGGTCTGGAGGCTCTATCTCCGGCCGGTAGTAACTTCTGATGGCTAGGTCGGCCTGGATGTATCCCCAGTTGACCAACCGTTTCTGTTCCTCTTCAGTGAACCTGCTTAGTCTAGTTCTAATCCGTCCGAGGGTCTCAGGCCATCCTTCGGCAATGTCGAATGGATTGTCTGCCGTATATCTCGTTGGGTCGGTACTGATCATCCAGAGAGCCCCGCTTTTCCGTCCTCCTGTCAGATCGCTCATCAACGCATTTATTCGGAGTGCCCTAGTCTGCTCCAGTGCTGCTCCAAGAGGACGTATGGCTCTATCGACCCAAAACTTCCATTTCGACATCGTCTCGACGTGCAGCGGGCTGCTGCCATTCGACACCAGGATGTCCTTCATCTCCCTTAGGGGATGGAATCCTAGATTGTCGTAAACCCCACCGTCGCCCAGCGTAACCCTGGTTCTTAGCCGCGGCTCCTGAAAGTGGTCTGCGAATTCCGATTCTTCAAACTCCTCTGGGTTCATTCTTAGCCTGACTGGAGGGAGCCACGGTGGGAAGGCAGTCGATGCGGCGAGAACCTTCTTCATCGGCGTTGTAGGGCGCTTGATGTCGCCTATCCGCCAAGTGTGAGTCCTCGCCTTGGAGAATCTCCAGTTGCGTCCTGTTTCCAAGTGGTAAGCGTTGAATATGAACTCGGGGTAATCAGGGAGGTCTTGCAGAGTAGTCTTGCCGACCAAGTGCTTCTCGTAGAAACCTTCCAAAGTGCTTGAACCCGCCAAGAACCCTAAGAGAATGCTCTTCAAGTCGACGTTTACCCTACAAAAGCTGAGTGTCGGTTCAGCCACCTCCTCGGCAAAGTGCGTAGCAACGTCATTCTGGAACCGCAGCCTTTCCCAGCGGATCCCCAAGAGTCCTGCAACGAGGGACCCTCCCGACACCGCAGATATTGCGGATAAGCTTGGAAGCATCCCCATCTCATTGATTCGCCACAGGGTTCCCATATGGAAGAGTGTGGCTCTGAAACCACCTCCGGAGAGCGCGATCCCGATTCCCACGTTTCCTGAATCTCGTTCCATCAGCCTCACGCATTCAATCCACTATTACGTCGAGCGACCCGATTCCCTTTTGGTTGGGCGAGATGATGGCTTCGATCATCCCATCATTTCGTGTCGTGACACATTTCCTGACCGCAGAGCTGCCATTCCTTCTCAACACTTTCCATCCTTCGGTCCTGGTGGAGTATCGACCGGTGGCACTCGTGTCCACCGTCCTTCCGTCCGAAATGATGGTCAACAGCGGAGAAATGAAATTGAATAGATCCGAGTGAAACCCTGACTCCCGACCATGATGCGGTGCAACAAGGACATGGGTGTTATTTATGGCCTCCCTGAATGCCATGTTGGCGAGCAGTTCCTCCCACGATGGAGGCTCGTTGTCCCCTGGAGACAGTATCTTCACACCTTGATACTCAATCACAGTAACGATGCTGTGGTTGTTCAGGTTTGTCTTAAGAGAGCGCGAGGGTGAGAAGGTGAGGATGGACGCTCCCCCGTTGTTTGCCGCGATATCGGGGTCATTCGCACTCTCTACCGGGCTCGTATATCTAGCATTTATCTCCAGGTATTTCTGGTAAATCTGAACGGCTTCTGGCCCCACGTTGTTATGTCCTGCGCTGATGTCGTCTGCAGTGAGTTGGCGCGGCCTCATCAGTATTCGTGGGCTCAACAAGTCGAAATTCAATATGTCCTCAATGTGGTCCATGTGAGGATGGGTGATAATGACTTTGTCCAGTTGGTCGATTCCCATGCGGTATTTCATGTGCTGAAGCGGGCTGAACCCTGCATCTGATCCGAGGTCTACAGCTATCTGTTGGCCATTCGGCGTCTGGATCAGGGCCGCACTTCCATGCTCAACGTTCCAAGTTATGAACCTCAGCGTCAAGTGGCTCCTCCGTTGTTCCATGCATCGACTCTATGCCTTGTTCCTTCGAAGCAATCTCTTCCACATAGGTATCTTTGCTATCGAGCGCTCGACTGCATCCTCTACTGGGTCTGGATTCTCCGGCAGAGTGATTGTTGCAGGTTCGGCTTGTCTGGCTAGCTCGTGGAAGGGCGGCACTCGGCCCTTAGAAAAGAGCAAGGTCGTGGCTATAAAGGCCCTTTGTTCGTGTGTGGTCCCTATAATCAACAGCAGGCTGCGGGGGCAAGAGAGCGCGGGACTGTCCACTATCTCTTGCATTGACTGATAGTCAGTATCACTAGGCCTCGGGGACCCCTTTGGATGTGTATGCCACATTCCCACGAACCTGATGGACCCTCCGCTGGAGCGGGACTTGTCCTTCGATGCCTCCGCCACCCCTTCGATCCCGCACACAAAACCATCGGGGCTGGCCTTGCTGTCTGGCGGAGGCCCCAAAACCTCTGACACCCAGATGACTCGGGCTGCATCGTTCCGCTCACCGAAAATGTGGCCTCCGGTCTCTACCAGAGGGCCATTGATCTCTTCGGACTGCCGTACCCAAGCTTGGAGCTGTGTAAGTGCCTGGGGTGCTATCGTGACGGCGTAGCCATCCACGTTGTCTCGGAGACAGATGTCTGCATCAAAGTAGAAGTCCCACTCCTTGAGTTCTTCTTTTCCGATGTCCACACCAGAAGCTGTGAACAAGTGACTTGATGCCGCAGCGGAACTGTCTCGCGTCATCTCCCTGCCCAGTTTGCTCAACATCATTCCAACCAGCCCGATCACCTCACCTTGCGACCCGACAAATGTGGGTTCAGAGCAACCGGGCTCGGGTTGGAAGGATTGCTGCGGTACGTCGGGCCAGAAGTCGTCAAGAAAATGAGATAAGCGCCCGTGCTTCAATGTCTCAATCTTGGTCTTTCGCGCCAGATCGACAGCGCCGCCCGTGTAGTCTCCTTTGGCTACATTCAACATAGATCGTTGAGCATGACGACCCAGTACCATGGAAGCAATCACGGTCCTGCTTGCTGCATCCGAGCGTCGGCGCGCCTCTAGGTATTGGGCAATTGGCCACGATGCAGTGGCGTTAATCACCATGTCGACGTCGTCGGCCTGATCGGTCTGGTCGATTGGGCCGTCAAGAATGTCCCCATCCATCACGTCTATAGACAGGCCGGGGATTATTCTTCGCAAACGTTCCCGCGTTGCGACAGCCTTGCTCTTCCCAATGTCGGAATCTTCGAATGGCTGGCGTACTAACACTCCCGGAGTGACCACGCTCTTGTCCCGCAGTACCAACTTATCCGCGCCGGCTCGGGCCAGAGCTTCGGCTACATGACCACCAATTGCTCCGCAGCCCCAAACGGCCACTGATTTGCCCCTGAACCAACCAAGAGGAGAGCCTTCGTCTCGTCGGACTGTAACTTCCGGCCGTGCTTCCCTTACCCGGCACCAATTGACCTCAGCCTTTTCCGACCATTCAATAACTATTCGTTCACATTCTCGACCTATTTCTTGTAGCTTCTCGTGAGGTGAGAACTGCTCGAGGGCCAATCTGAGGCCGTTAGCGATTGTTGGCTCTAGCAGCCAAGCTACTAGGTGCTGCGGGTACTCACCTGACTCGCTGATTCCACGAGTTGGCGTGCCTATCAAAACTAGAAGTTGAGTGTCCTTGCCGTTTGTGTCCGCCGCATCCCCCAGTGCCTTAATCAAGTCACTTCGAGAGATGCCCTGACTCTCCAACATGGCGAGCAAATCCCGGACCCGCTCAGGGAACTCGAAAGATGCGGCCCGAGGAAGAAGTATGGCGGCAGCAACGGCTTCGCTGGTGGGGGTCTCATCCAATCCACACCAACCGACGACATCTATCCTGTTGTCTGAATTCTGACGAATACATCCGAAGCCTATCCACGGGTCGTTCTCAACTGCCGGAGTATTAGAGTACGGGATGACGAGTGGGCCAGGCGAGTTACTGACATATGCCACTGGCGGATGTAGAGGCGCTCCACCTGGGTCGAGCTGATCGACGGCGGCCTGCTTCACCCACGTGTACAGTCGGTCAATGAGCCCGAACATCCCATCGCCGGGATTCCACTCCGTCTCAGGTGCCTGATAGAGGCAGAGTACCCTCGTCCATTGAACGTGAGGCCAAGAAGCCCATCGCTGATGAGGAACGAATACAGAGGGGTGGCGGAAAGGAAACTTGAATGGGACCAGTAGGAAGAACCGTTCCCTCTGACGCAACGGGATGCCACTTGCAGTTCGAACAACACCCTTGAGTGAGAGAGCGATCTCCACGGTTAGAAGGCCACCCTCGTCTTTGGGTTCGGTCACCGCGATTATTTCTAGAGCATCCCCCCATTGGGTAATTGATTCTAGGTCGCGGAGTCCGTTCTGTTGCCCAGGGCTTACATTCATGACGCCCCAAAGCCAACCTGTCTGGTTGGTGGAGTGTCGGTCCCTCGTGCCTCGATGATGGCAGCCGATACGCCCCCAGAAAGGTCTGCACTTGATTCTTCAACCGGATCTAGGTCGCAGCCTTCGTCCGAAACTCGTACTACTATCGGTTCGGGCTTATCCTCCGATGGGCGTTCATGTGTGCAGAGGAAGTGACCTGTCTCGACAATCTCCTCGTAGCGGTTCTTTGCTTTTGCATGAGGAGGGTTGTCGCCCGATTGATTCCTGGCCGGGATCGGCTCTGAGCTAGAGACTATGTAGCGACACTCTCCTCCCGCATCCTCTATCTTGGACATCAACTCCCTGTCGAGCACGTCGTTGCCGTCATCATCAGCTACGTACATGACTGTCTTCGAGCAGTGGTGGGGTGCGAGTAGTACATTCCACTCCATGTCCGCGTCGTCGCTGATGGAGAAGATTCTGTTCACGGTGGGATTACTGAGGTCGCCAAGGAGCAACGCCCTGCAGGAAGCACCTGTAGTTTTCAGTGTAATCTGTAGGGCAACGCTGGTATCGTTGCGTTCTGCCTCGGCATCGTCCTTGAAAGGGGCATGCACAAAGGCGCGGAATGTTGAAGACAGCTCCTCTCCATCAATTTCCGTAACCTCATTGCCAGGAATAGTCAGCATTTCCTCTGGGAACCCTTCATAGTCATCCTCATCAAGGATGTCGGCATATCCAATGATTCGAACGCGATCTCCCGAGCTCGTCTTGCCATTCCTAGCCTGTTTGACTCTTCGCTCAGCCTCGTCTTTGAGAGCTTCAGCGTCATCGCACAGGTCTTCGTCGAATTCACTCAGGACACGGGGTGATATCCAAATCTCCCCGATCGAGACTTTGTCCATTAGGTCAGCAAACCCCTGGCAGTGGTCCTTGTCGGGGTGAGTTAGGACAAAGGCGGCTAGATATGGCTTGCCATCTTTCTGAGGCAAGAGTTTCTCCAGAAGATCGGCCACAGGAGCGTGAGGGTCGTCCTCTTCAGAGCTCGATTCCAATTGTCGCAGGTCTACCTGCATGACGTGATCGTCATCAATAACAATGGTTGTACTGTCCCCTGACCCCACTGGCCAAAAGACAAATCCCCTATCCGGTAGTGTGAAGTTCTCAAGCTTCGACATATCGTCTCCTCAGGTGTGACGTAGTTAGTAGTCCTCTGCGGTCACATGAACTCCGATGGGCTATAGCATTTTTCGTACTTGGCCCGTCTTCGGGTCATAGCTGTTGGCGAAGACCACGAGGACATCGTGGGGGATGAACCACTGGGTTCCGCGGCGCAAGGCTTTTAGGAGCTTTGACCTGATGTTTCTGCGGACCGTCTCTTCACCCACTTTGAGGTATGACGCCGCTTGGGGTACGGTGTGTTCTGCGGGTATGTTCATGGCTCGATCCTAGTTGGTTTGATGCCCTGATGTAGTTTACGACATCAGGCTTGTTACGTCTTCGACCGCTCGCTGTAGCGCAGATTCTTGGGACGTAACGCATCCCCCCCGTCCAACCCTTCCAATCTGGTGGAACGGCGGCTCCGGTATGGACCGGTAAACATCAATTACCTCATCGGTAAACTCATACCGCTCCGTCATCACATCTATTGCGGCTTGCGCTATGAGGGAAGCACATGCCGACACTGCTGAAGGTGGCGCGTTGTTGACGGGTGCTGAGCAGCCCAACTGGGGTGCGGCGAAGTCCTCGCCCTCTGGTCCTGCGGGTATTAGTGGATAGCGCGTCAGGTCGTCTCGCAGATGAATTGGTGTATCTCCAGGTATCGCCTGTCTGCGGACGCGAGCGATGAAGCCGCCTCGGTAAAGCGCACCCGTGACCAGTCGCTTTTCATGCTCTTGCGCCACTATGGCCAGCGATCTAACCAGGGCTTCGTTGCCTGTCGTGTCCACAACGATGTCGGCGGGCAGTATGCGCTCTTGGATCTCCCTTCGGGTTCGAGGTCCTTCCAGAAATCCCGAAACCTCAGTCCAGGGAGCGTGGTCTCCTATCACAGCCTGGACCGCATGCGCCTTGGGCGCCCCTACCACGGAATGACCGGACAAGTGCCTTACTACATTGCCTGGTAGCAGTACATCGGGATCGACTATGTCCACAGCCCCGACACCACTTTCGGCCAGCAGCGTCGCGGTGTACCCACCAAGCGCTCCCGCCCCGAATACCGTGGCTCTGCACTTACCCAACACCTTTGCGTCAGGCCCCGCGCGCAGAATTAGGCTCTGTTCGTCTCTCGGGGCAGCCTGCAGGGCGACTGCCGCGACCTCGTCATTTGTGCCCGTACATGCCATTACCAAGAGGTCGGGCCGGCCGTGACGTTCCCAGCAGAAGAGGATGACATCCACTCCACCGCTGGCGGTCAGGAATTCAGGCTTGCGTCTGTCTGCCAATGCTCGCTTCAGCTGTCTGCGCTGCGTTCTTGGCAGGCACGTGGAAACCTCGGAGAGGTTCCGTGGCGGCGGTGCGTTCAGTGACCCAACGTGAAACCAGAGTACTCGCAGTTGATCCGTCGACCGCTTGGGCCCCGGCATAATGTCCACTCGGGGCGGCCTCTGACCAAGGACGCTGTGACATTCACCCCAACTCCCCTCTGCAATGCCCATTGCCGGAAGGTCGAAGGTGGCGGCAAGCCGAGAATTCGACCGGAAATTCAGAAAGGCGTCCTGGTTAAGTCGGTCGTCCTTCCACCCATGCTTCGCGTCCTCACACCATTCTTCAATCCTGGAGAAAAACCCACCCACAGTGGTCCAGTCGTGACTGAAATCTCCTTCACGCCACATGCACACTAGGCCATCAAGGGTTGAGTGATTGGTGTTCAGGCCCTGGACGAACAGTGCCGGGGGTTGGAACGGCCAACCTGGAACTATGACGATGTCCATAGTAGTAGCTTCGGTCAGCGGCCCAAAGTCAGGATGAATCTCCCCCGTCCATCGTTGAGGATTGGATTCGGGGATCAGCTGGAAGCCAGCATCCGTCAGTTCTCTGATGAATGCCTGTAGCGACTCCTGATCAAAGTGATCGTCCGTAGTCATATCTACCCAAACCCCTGGGCCTCATTGCGTCGGCGCGCTGCCGTGGAACCCACTCCAGATGTCGCTCCCACGGCGGCGGTGCTCCCTCGGCTTGATGAACCGTTGCCTCCTCCACCTCCGCCCCCACCGGACGAACCCTTGCCGAAGCTCTCCCCGAACAGATCCTGCCAGATTTTGATAGGCCGTTCACTCGACGATTCTGCCTTGGCGTTCCTCGCCGTCAACGCATGGGAGTGGACTTTGTTTCTGAAGTTGGAGTATCTCCTCTGGTCCCAATGACGGTTGAAGGTCTCGCCCGGTAACACAGGGTTCCTAATCTCCGGCATGTAGGGATTCCCCTGTAGGTAGTCGTCTATCCTCGTGAGCACAGTCACCAGCGTGTCGGCCACGGTGCTGACGGCCTCGGTCCCTTCATCGGACGGCTTGATGGTGTTGCCCGCCAGGGTGGTGAGCAGGATTGACTTGGCGGTGTAGTTGTTCTTGTGGTCTCGGAGGTACTTGAGGATTCTGACGACCCGCTTGAGATTGCCGCCCGTTATCCGATTCTTGTCGTTGAACCAGTCCCGGTATCCGGTCCCGTCCGTTGCCTCGAATCTGTTTTCGATTCGGTTGCAAACGTAGTGTTTGCCACCAGAGGTCACCCGGGGGACCACGTCCAAGTGGAAGTCGCCGGCGTAGTCTATGGTGACACACCGAGTCTTGAGCCGGAGCTTGCTTGCGTAGTTCTGGTTCTGCTTCAGAGTCGTGTAGATCGCTTGGATGTAGTCTTTGGGCTCCCACCGTGGGTTGGGATTCATCCCGATCTGGATGTCGGCGTCATACTCATCGTTGTCATCAACTGGCTTGATGAGAGTTCTAAGAGCGTATGAACCTTGCGGCTCCATCTTCTGGTAGCCCGTAAGATGGTCCTTGAGGTAAGCGCTCACGGCACCCACGCCGGTCTCCAGTCGACGAAGCCGCCTCTCATTGAGATTGACCTCATCCCTGAGGAAGTCTTGAAAGTCCTGATTGTTCTTGGTCATACCTTTTTCCTTTGAGAATGTTTTCCTTTGCATTGACTGCGTCGTCACTGCGCCGGCTTTAGGTTTCTCCTGATGGCGTCGCTGCGCAGGGCGAAATCTCTCGTCGCGAGTGCCTTGAGACTGGCCAGATGCTCGGTGTCGTCCAGATCCCACGCCTCGATCTCGGGGTCAAGCCTCAGGTACCTGTCTCGGAGCAACAACTTAGTCATATTTGCCGAGGCGTCAGATTGCAGTCTGAGCACATACGAGACCAACTTCTCCCGGCCCCAACCGGTGATGAGGCCCCAAAGCCTGCGCCGGGAATAAATATTGATGGAGTGTCCGGTGCCGACTGACAGGATGCGTACCTGGTCAACCGACCGCCTGAACTTTGAAATGGCCTCCGTCAGCGCCATGATTGATGGGTTGTTGGCCCACAGGCCGCCGTCTGCCAGAAGGAAATCACCAACCGGTACGGGGTCGAAGTACGTGGGTGCGGCACACGACGCTAGGATGGCGTCGCTAAGGGCGACATCCGAGTCTCTCACGTAGGGCTCTCCAAGCACTTTCGGGTATGCGGACTTGAACACATGCACACCGCCGGTCGAGATGTCCGATCCCATTATCATCAGGGGCGTCGAGATTTGACCCAGGGTCAGGTCGGACACGCAGCCGCGGATGACCTGTTCGAGAGACCGCCCCGAGTATTTGCTTCGGATGTGGAACGAGCCCAGCCGCCTCCTCTGGAAGATGCGTTTCGACTCCTCCTCGAAGAGCCGGACTACTTCGGACATGGGAATGCCCACTGCTGCGGCTCCCGCGATGATTGATCCCGTGCTTGTGCCAGCTATCAGGTCGAAGAGCTCCCTTGTAGGTTCGCCGGTCTCCTGTTCTATACGAGCAAGAACCTGAGCCGAGTAAACTCCCCTTGTGCCGCCCCCATCCAGGGCGAGTATGGCGAAGGGGCTACCTTGAGCTGTAGAGGTTTGCATCTTTAGCCTTTCACCTGATAGAGATTTGAAATGTCAAATGCGTTGGGATTCAACTCAACTACAAAATGCTTAATCAGACTTAACTTCTTAGGCGCACCTGTCCTTCATACTCCTGCTGGGACGGATACAGGTCCCCATCCTCTGTCACATACAAGAGGCCGAGTCTCTCCAGCCTGACCTTGAGGGCCGTAATGGTCACCTGGAACCTGTCGCGCAGCTCGTAGAGCGCGGGCCACCTGAGCAACTCAACATCTTTGATCGCTTCCCTCAGCATCTCTGAGGGCATGAGAAGAAACCCCATGAACCTGTGGGCCTGGACCTCCCGCAAATCCTGGCCAGGCCCGGAACTCCTGTAGAGGCAGCTGAAATCCCGCTCAAGGGTAGGCAAGGGTAGCTGGGCCAAGATCCCATGGTCGACATGGACCTCCCAATGTCCCGCTTCATGAGCGAGAACTGTGTAGTACAGACCCGGGGTGTCGGTAATGAGTGTCCGCCTTGATTCGTTGAACACCACGGTCTTGGAACTGGGATCAAGTGCAGCGAGTATGGACTGACGCGGTGGTTCGGAGATGTCGTCCCAAAGAATATTGAGGTCCAGGAGGTCTTCCAGAATCCGCTCCACAGGGACCGGGGGATTGTTAACCGCTCCATGAGAGGATTCGTAGCGCCGTAGCACACGGGCCGCCATCTCCTCAAGCTGAGAGTCCGATAAGAATTTGGTTGTCATTCCTGATCCTGCGATCTGCCGCGGATGAGTCTCTGCCACTCAGAAGGTGATCGTACATCGTCTCCGATTGACCGCAGAAACTGAACGGCCTGTGGATTCCGGGCCAGTGTCTCGGCGAGGTCCGACGGAATCTTCCCGGCCAGAGTGATAAGGTCGTCGGAAAGCTCAGTTTCATCCTGGCCCAATGCGACCGCCAACTCCTTTGCAATCTTCTTCAGAACGGTCTCACTGGGAGGCTCAACCCGGCCGTTCTCAATCTTGCTCAGGTACGTGAAATCCACATCGACCCGCTCTGCAAGCTCCCGCTGGCTCATCCGAGCTTCCTTGCGTAATGTTCGTAGATGCTCTGGGAAGTCCATATCGTCACCTCTCATAGAGGATATACGGATGTTGAGTTGAAAGTCAACATCTACACTGGAATAGCTGAGGCAAGTGCAAAACTAGCCTCTCCCGGTCTGTAGACTGCTTTCCGACAAAGGGGGTTAACCGATTATTCGGATTGCTGAGCGGCCTCGACGATAGGTACACGTTCGACTGTTGGGTCCTGAGCCATCTTTGCGGTGAAGGCACGCAATGCCTTGTTTGTCCTCTCGTTAAAGGCATGGGCGAGCCTAAAGTCGCTATCGTCCTCCCGAGCGCAGGCCCAGAAGAGGAGGGCTGTAGCGGCTGCCGAGACCAGGTTTATGAAGAAAATGACGCATAGGTCTCTGTGGAAGTAGGGAATGACAAACCCTTCCCCTTCGTGCGAGGTTCGATGGGCGAAGATGTGGTCCAGCGCGTTCGGATGCAGGTAGAAGTCGCTGACCGTACCGTAAGCCCTCGCGTTTAGAGGAACCGGGAAACGCTCCCGCTTCAGCATCCCCCTCACATTCTCCGCGCTGAACCTTTTCCTCCTCTGCCTCCTGTCGCCAAGCCGGTAAGCCTCAAGCTCGTCGCGGGAGGCCATCAAGAGCGCCATGAGATTGACCGTCTCCCCCAACGGCCGAAAGAGTGCGCCAGCCTCGCTGGGGTATCCGCAGGCAGTGAGGGGGAGAATCGCTCTGATGCGGGTGACGCAAATCGCCAACAAGTGCTCTTCCGGGTGGTCATCATCGCAACCCCATCCGCAATCAATGAACCTGTCGAGGGCCAGCATCATCTCCCCGAAGGCTTCCAAGATGTCCAGATCGCCCTCGCCGTTGTAGGACTCTATCCACTCGAAAAACATCCGCTCGAACGCGTTGTTCTGAGCACCGATGGCTTCCAGGAAGTCCCGCCCAGTCGTCATGTCACTTCTCCTCCTCACCACCCATAGCTCCCCGCACTCAGGGTGTGATGGGCGGTTCCTCGCCCGCCCCCTCCCCCTCCGGCATCCGGTAGCCGACGCGGGGCTCGGTGAAGATGTAGATGGGGTTGTCGGCATCGTCGCCCAGCTTGCGGCGTAGCCTCCTCACCATGTCCCGCACCAGCCAGGGTTCGCCGACTTTCTCCGGACCCCAGATTCGCTGTAGCAGATGGCTGCCCACCGCGCCGAGAAAGGCCCACCCGTCCTCCTGGGTCGCCATCTCCACCGCCCGCGCCGCCGTGCCGGTCCATTCCGCGGAACCCGGGTCCTCGGCCTGGGTGTTTTCGTCCGCGGGCGGCGACAGGATCTCGGAGTACACGAACAGCTCACAGGCGTTGACGAACGATTTCGGCGTGCCGGACCTGCCGATGCCCATGACGAAGAGTCCCTGCTCCCGGATCCTGGTGGCCAACCTCGTGTAGTCGCTGTCGCTCGAGACGATGCAAATACCGTCGGCGGCGGCGGAGTGGAGAAGGTCCATGGCGTCGATGATGAGCGCGCTGTCCGTTGCGTTCTTGCCGACGGTGTAGCGGGACTGCTGTATCGGCTGAACCGCGTGGGAGTGCAAGGCTTCCTTCCAGCTGGACATCTCCGGTGATCCGGCGGGTCGTGACGACGCCGTATTTCGCGGTCTCGGCCAGGACGTGCTCCATGAGCGACGGCTGAGCGTTGTCGTCGTCGATCAGCATCGCAATGTTGCGGGATTCAGTTTCGATGTCCCATCTCCGGTAACCTAGCCGCCAGCGTCGACCGCCGGTCTCGGCCGCGTTTAATTTTATCGAGTCGGTCGCGATTCGTCGGGACGGCCTTCAGTGCCGACCGTCGAAAGTTGGCGGATCACGAATCGGGGTGGGCGCCATGCCCCCGATCTGGCGGCTCGGTCGCGACACCGAAATGAGGGACACGCGCGTCCCCCCTTATGAGGCGTTGCGGGCGCAGGCAGTCGTGTGATGTCATTGCCGTGTACAGGGAAACGGGCAATGTCGCGGAAACGCGATTCGATCCGTGCCAAAGCGGAAACCGGTTCGGAAGAGGGGGCGACGGGCGATGACTGCCACATGCCCGCGAGCGAAAGACGTCCAGTGCTGGTTCCACCCCTACAGGACGTGCCCAAGTTCAAACCGCGCGTTTCCGCGAGGGGACGGGCGGAGGCCGGTTCATCGACGCCCCGCACGGGAATCGCGGAATCGCGAGCAACGAGAACGACATCATGAGGAAGACCAGCGAAGATGCCGCGAATGCGCAAAAGAAGTCGAGGAGCTTGGCCGACGTCCACGATCTGCGGCTGACGGCGCTGCTGTTCGACCTGGTCGAAGCCCAAGGCCGCGTGAAGGCTGCGGAGACGCTGGGCGTGAGTTACGGCGCGCTGGCCCGTGCCGCGGACACCGGCCGTCTGACGGGCCGCATGCGCGACGCTCTGACGAGGCATCTACTGGAGGGCGCTGATCCTCAGGCGACGGCGGAGCAGATGGAGAATCTGGCGGATCTGGAGCGTCGCGTGGCCGGGTTGGAGGACATCGCGAGGAAGGAGCCCGAGGGCGAAGAGTCCCAGGTCGGCTATGTCGTTAGGACGGAAGATGTCGATGACACGCTCGGTCGCCTGAAAGACGAGATGGAGAGCCTGTCCAAGCGCGTCGAAGGCTTAGAGACGCGTCACGGCCTGCCGGGGCCTCCACCCGCGTCCGAACCAGTTACGGAGCGATTGCCTTTGGAGCAGCTTGTCGTGTCGCTGCATCCCGTCCCCGGCGACGATGAGAAGCGGTTCGGCGCGACTGCGCCGTTGGTCGCCGAATGGCGGCACCTGCGCGAGGAGTATTGCGGTGCATCCGATGCTCTCGCGAAGCTGCGGGCCGAGGAGGATCTGCTCGAGCTGGAGATGGTGCTGGTCGGCTGCTGCGGCGTGACGCTGCCTCCCGCGGACTACCCGTGGGACCGTTTCGACCTCGAAGACCAGACGCGTCGGCGAAAGCGCAGGCTGGCCGTGGTGCGAAAGGAGATTCGCCGCGAGGAGATGCTCCGGCGGATCCGCCGCGTCTGCACTCTGGGGGTCTGGCGAAGCTGAGTCTCTGCTGCCGCAAACCGCGATGGACAGGTGCGATATCGCTGCGGCAAGCCGGCATTTCTCGACATTCGTTCGCATGTTCGTGCGATCGGGTCGGCGGCTTCCGCCGGGGAGCGCGGAGAACTGCATCGACCGCCGAAGCGGACGCGTCCCGCACTCGGAACAGAGCAGTCACACGCCCGCGATGTGACTGCCGAATGTACGCGAGCAATCAGCGCTGAATCTATCCAATCCGCTGCTCCCTGGCACATAATCGAAATCGCTGTCAGGCTTTTCCCGGGTTTCCCGCCTGAGACAACCCGGAGGGTCCGTCCCAGACCCTGAGCGCCGTGAAGGATCGAGCACCGCTCTCCTCGCCTAGCGCCGAACGAAAGGAACCAAACGCCTCCCCGCGGCGCGAGATTGTCCGAAGGTCGAGCATCGCTCCCAAGGGCAAATCGAAAGCAGGGACGCTCTCGGCGACGGTGTCGAACACCCCTCGCTGAGGCACTGTCGGTTCGAAGCGCACGTGCGCCTCGGCCGGCTCCACGCGTCCGGGACGCCGCTCCGGCGAGTCCCGCAACGACGCCTCAGATCGATCGCGGCATGCTGCGACGGGCACCCGTCAACGCGTCCGCTTCGTCGACTGGTCCGCCCGGAATTCGTCTCCGGCGGCTTCTCCCACAGACCGTTTCGCCTCGACACCTGGCTCTGCGCCGGGAGGTCGGACGAGCCGGGTCTGCTCCGCTTCACGTTCGTCCCCGCGTCGCATCTCCCGCGGACGGCGGACGTCTCCCGTCTGACAGTCCCACCCACCAACTTAAACACCGGCCCGCGCCGGGGATGCCGCGCGGCCGGACCGAGTCGACACGAGAGGAGATCGAGATGACGACTGCGACATTGACCGGCGGCATCGCCGCGACACGACAAAATAACCAGCGACCGGGTGGCCGGTCGGGCCGCTCGCTGGAGGAGCTGGCGCGAAACCTGGTCGAGACGCTGTTTGGGACCGCGCCGGGCACTTGGGATCAGAGCGTCGGGCGCGGCATCCACGACGCCCGGCGGTTGCGCCGCAGGGGCGACCTCGACGGTGCGCTGGCGGTGCTCGAAGGCATGGACGCCTCGACGGGCACGCCGGACGAGGCGCGGTGGGCGCACGCGGAGTGGGCCGACGTCGTGAGGCGACGGTTCGGGGACCGGGAGGTTCTCGTCTACAACGCGGGCCCGGGCCGTGCCGCGGCGCTGACGCCGGTCGGAAACGGACGGCTGGAAGCTCTGGCGGTGCTGGGTATGCGCTGGCGTTCCGGCAAGATCGTTTCGCAGCGATCCCTCAAAGGGCTGCGGCCGCTCAGGAGGGGCGGGAAACGGCGACGGCGATGAAGACGTCCCGGGTTGACATCCCCGCGCTCAAGGCGGCGCATCCGCTGGGCGACTTCGTGGTGGCGTCGGGGGTGAAGCTAAACGGCGAGGGCCGCCGGGTGCGGCAAGGGCTGTGCCCCTTCCACGAGGAGAAGGAGGGCAGCTTCACGGTCTACGCAGACACGGAGCGCTGGTACTGCTTCGGCTGCGGCGCCGGCGGCGACGTTCTGGATTTCGTCCAGAGACGCGAGGGCGTCGGTCTCGCGGAGGCCATCGCGCTCCTCGGCGCGGGACGGCCTAGCCTTTCTCCCGCGGCTGGGAGGGCATCGCCCGCAGGTCGTCGGCTCAAGACGGACCGGCGCGCGGCGCCGGTGCCATCGCCGTATCGAGACGTGCCGCTGCTGACGTCGTCGGCGCGCTTCTACGTCGGTGCGTTCCGACGCAACAACTGTGCCAAAAGGTACATCGCATCGCGTGGGATCGCGCCGTCAGCGGCGCTCCGAATCGGGACCGGGTTCGCGCCCGGCGGCGGCCTGCGCCGGTCGCTCCGGAGCGCAGGTTTCTCCGAGAGCCGCATGGACGCCTCAGGACTGTTTACCGCGCGGGGCGCGGAACGGTTCGCCGGGATGGTCGTCGCTCCCGAGACCGACGTCTTGGGGCGCGTCATCTGGCTCGCTGGACGGGCGGTGAAACCTTCCGCGAAGCCCCGGTTCCAGGCCCTGCCCGGCGCGAAGCCGGTTCTCGGCCTCGGCCGCCTCGGCGCGGCGCCGGAACGTGTCGTCGTCGCCGAGGGTCTGATGGACTGGCTGGCGCTGGCGGCCTGGAACATCCCGGCGTGCGCGGCTCTGGGCACGCACGGCGTCGACCGGGTCGCAGAGGCGCTCCGGGTCGCAGGCCAGGTGTTCCTGGCCTTCGACTCGGACGACGCGGGCAGCGACGCGGCCCGCCACCTGGAACGCCTGCTCGGGGGCAGGGCGGCAGTCGCCGAGCTCCCGTCGGGGATCGGCGACGTGGGAGAACTCGCGCAGCGCGCCGACGGGCGCGCAAGGTTCATGGAGATGCTTCGCCGGGCCGCGTCCCGGCGGAGGGAGACTCCGAGAACGCGCGCGTAGGGAGCGTCGCGCAGCCGACGCGACGTTCCAACCGCACATAACCCGCTCCCTTAAAGGAGTGGGAATTCGGCGCGGCTCTCCACGGGTCGGGCCGCTGCAAGGACGATGAACCGTCCGCATCCGACGACCGAACAAGACAAGCGAAAACGAAGGAGAACAGACCATGGCGAACAACGGACACGCCAACGGAAGCGCGGCATCTAACGGGGCGACGACCGCTCCGGCCGCCTACAGGAACGGACACGCGCCGTCGGAGCCCGATCCGACCGCCTCGGAGGCGCTGATGTGGGACGGCCTGCCGCCGTCGGTGGTGCGGCAGCTGGAGGGGTCGCTCGATTCCTCGCTGGTGTCGCGGCGCAAGGGCCGCGCCGGGCGGTACTACGACTACATCGAGGGGCACGGGGCGATCGCGGAGGCGAACCGCATCTTCGGCTTCGGCGGCTGGGGGTACGAACTCGCAGGCGACGTCGGGTTCCGTGAGATCGAGACGGTGGATCCCGACACCGGCGAAATGCGCACGGTCCGCGCCTACAGCGCGCCGGTGAGGGTCACGGTGCCGGGGGCGCCGCCACGCACCGACGTGGGCTTCCACTCCGTGGCCGACGATTCGGCCGAAGGGCACGAGACCGCCTGCAAGGGCGCGGTGACCGACGGTCTGAAGCGGGCGCTGCGGAGCTTCGGGGACCGGTTCGGCAACGGGCTATACGGCCCGTCCCGTCCTGCGACGGGGCAAGTCGGTTCGAATGCCGACGAGTCCCGGTCGAAGCTCGTCAGGCTCCGGGCCCGGCTGCTGGACCTCGGCGACGAACAGGGGTTCGACGAGGACGCGGTGCGCGCCGCCGTCCGTAGCCGGACGGGACGCGAATTGGAGGAACTGCCGACCTCCGACCTCGAAGAACTCGTCGACGCCGCCTACGCCAAGGTGCGCGAGATGAGGGCGGATTGACCCGCCGGCGTTGCAGCTCGGACCACGGCAGGAGGAAGGAGGCAGCCGAATGCCCCCGGCGGCACCACCGCGCCCGGACGTGCTCGAAGGCGTCACAACGCGGCTGAACATAGAGCGCGGCGAGCTGTTCGTGACGGTCACGACGGACCCTTCGGGCTCTCCCGTCGAGGTGTTCGGCAGGCTCGGCAAGGCCGGCAGCTTCGAGCACGGCGTGACCGAGCTCGCCTGCCGGCTGGCGACGCTGGCGCTCCGGAACGGGGCGCCGGCGCGGGACATCGTCTCCGAGTGCCAGGGCATCTCGGAGATGCAGCCGTTCCCGAACCGGATCGGCGACGGAGAAGCGGTGATGGTGCACGGCCTGGGCGACGGGATCGCCCACGTGCTCAGGAGCTGCGTCGTGGACGCCGAAGCCGTTCCTCGGAGAGCGCAGCACACGGAACCAACGAAAGGACACGAGAAGAGATGAACGCATCAGAAGCGCGTCCCGACGTCTACTCGCGCCCGGCGGCGCGGTTCGTCGGGGACGGAAGCTTGGAAGTCCGCGCGTCTGCCGCCGCGGGCTGCCGCAGAGCCCTGTGGTACGCGGCGACCGGTCGCGACGCCACGGATCCGCCGGACGACGAGTCGCTGACGGTCATGGAGACCGGAAGGGCGCTGGAGCCCGTGGTGCTGCACGCGATGGAGCGCGCTGGCTGGGAGATCGACCATGCCGATCCCGCGGCGCCGGAGGAGGTGTCGGTCGAGGCCGCGCCGAACGTCCGGGTCGTCGGACATCCGGACGCGACCGGCAGGATGCCGCTGAAGCCCGACCCCGCATCGGAAGAGGCGTCGAGGATCGGCATGCTCCTTTTCGGGAGCGCGCCGGCGGGCGGGCGCCCTTACCCCCCACGGGGCGGTGCGGCGGGGCGGGGGACGCGGGGATCGCGACGAGGGACCCCGGCCCCCGCCGGTGGGACTTCGAGGTCGTCCCCGCCGACCGTGTCAGTCGCGCCCTCGAGGACGCCTGCGAACGGCTGTCGGAGCTGGGCCGGCACCTGGCTCTGAACGGCCCCGATCCCGACGCTGTCCGTGGCTGTCCGCCTGCCTTCCCGGCGACGCGGCGCCTGTTCCACCGAATGCCGTCGACGCCGGAGCGACGCCGATCACGGACGCCGAGGCGCGGAAGGCGATCGCGTCGTACGACGAAGCGCGAACCGCCATGAAGGATCCGGGGACCGTCCGCCGAGCCGCGCTGGACACGCTGAAGGCGTGGATGCGCGGGCGAGGCGAGACGAAGGCGACGCTCGACGGGCGGAAGGTGAGCCTTGTGGAGACCAGAAGATTCTCGGTCGACCATCGAAGGCTCAACGAGATGCTGGATCCGGAGGCCAGGCGCCGGATCGTTTCGGAGACCGTCTCCGAACACGTGCGCGTGACGTAGACGGTCTCTGCTCGACTTCCCATGCCAGGGGAGCACGGACGGTGGAGGCCCGGAGACGGGACTGCGCCGCATCGAAGAAAAAGGCGCGGCTTTACTGCCGCGCCGAACAGCAGCGAGAGGAGAACAGAGATGTCGAGGACAGTGAACAAAGTGGAGCTTCTGGGACGCCTGGGCGCGGACCCCGAAGTAAGGACCACGAGCGGCGGGACGACCGTTGCGAACCTCAGCTTGGCGACGGAACGCCGGGTGAAGGACGGCGAACCGGAGACCGACTGGCACACGGTGGTGTGCTGGGCCGGCCAGGCCGACGCGGTGGGCAGGTATCTGGGAAAGGGCGACCGGGTGTACCTCTCCGGACGCCTGGTGCAGAACGTCTGGCAGGGCGACGACGGCCAGACGCGCAGCCGCGCCGAGGTGCACGCCTACGAGGTCGTGTTCCTCGATTCGAGGAACGGCAACGGCCATGGCCGCGGCCGCCCGACGGACGATGCGGCGTCCCCGTTCTAGGCGGCGGCGACTCGCAAGACCCGGCGGCACGACCGACGGGCTTCACGCGGGGAATGATCCCCGCGCCGGACGATGGAACTCGAACAAAGGAGGCATCGATGGGCGAGACTGAAATCGCCGAACGCGCCGACGAGCTCTGGACGGTGACGGCCGGGGGCTTCTCGGCGACGGCGGACGCGTTCGCCAGAGACGCCAGGGACGATACGCTGTGGTTCCTCTCGATGGTGGGATCGCAGACGGCGCTGAAGGCCATCTGGGCGTCGCTGCTCAAGCAGCCCCCCGATCAGGCGCACGTAATCAGAGGAGCGGACGGCGAGGCCCTGTCGGGCGGCTACCGCAGATGCGCCGTCCCGCACGAAACGGTCGGGACGTGGACCACGAAGATCGCGAAGCTGCCCATGTCAGGAGGGTGGCACGCGCTCGTCTACACCAAGACCGCGGAACTGGGCTTCGAGCGGGACTCGTTCCTGCTGCTGGCCCGGGAAGGGGACGACGGCCCCGCGCTGCACCGGCGGTTCCTCGACCGGCGCTGCCCGCTGCCGCTCCACGGCTCATGGTCGATGTGGCTGTGGGACCGGGGGCTGGCGAACGGCGAGATCACGCCGCTGGAATCTGTGGGCCTCTCCGCCTACAGGTGCGCGCCGAACGCCGACAGGCTCCGCGACGACCTGTCGCACGCGGTCGCGTCGGGGAGGCTCTCGCTGCCCTCGGAGGGCGCGCCTGAACAAGCTGACTACTTGAAAGGAGGCGCGCCATGAGACTGGCGGCGCAGGCCAAGGGAGGATACTACCCCGCTCCCGAGCGGGTGGTGGACATGATCGCGGATCTGATCCGCGCCGACGCCGGCTACGGCCGGCGCAGAATCGAGACGCTCCGGCTGCTGGACCCGTGCTGCGGCGAGGGTCTGGCGGCGCAACGCTTAGCGGAGCGTCTCAGGGATTCCTCGGGAGTGCCGGTGGAGACCTACGGAGTCGAGCTGCACGGCGAGAGGGCGGAGGAGGCGGAAAGGCGGCTCGACCACGTGCTGGCCTCGGACCTGTTCCGAGCGTCGATGGCGAACGGCGCCTTCGGGCTCTGCTACCTGAACCCGCCGTACGACTGGGACTCCGCCGACAAGCGCCGGGTCGAGCACGCGTTCCTGACGCAGTGCACGCGCTACATCTCCGACGGCGGCCTTCTGGTCTTCGTCGTGCCCCGTTCGCGGCTGGCGGTGTCGGCGCGGTACCTCTCGTCCCACTACGGACGGATTCGGTGCTGGTCGTTCCCGGAGCCGGAGCGGGAGATCTTCGACCAGGTCGTGCTGATCGCCCGCCGAAAGCCGGAGCCGTTCGCCGACGCGCGCTCCGAGCAGCAGGTGCTCGAATGGTCGTCGGGGGAACCCGAGCCGCTCGGCCCGTCACGCTACCCCGAATTCCGAGCTCCGGCAGCTCCGTCGGGAGACGTGCTGTTCGCCACCCGAACGGTCGACCCCGGCGCGGCGGCTTCCGAGGCGCGGCGGTCAGGGCTGTGGGCGGACCCGGACGTCACGGACTCGCTCTGGCCCGCCGAGGACAGGCGGGAACGTCCGCTGATGCCGCTCAGGCGGGGACACATGGCGATGCTGGTCGCCGCCGGGTTCCTCGACAACCTCGTCCTCGAATCCGAAGGCCGCCGCGTTCTGGTCAAGGGCCGGACGGCGAAGGAGATGGCGCTCGCGGAGGACCGCCCCGAAAAGGAGGTGTACCGCGAGCGGCTCGTGACGACGGTGGTCGCGCTCGACCTTGCGAGCGGCGCGATGGAGGACATAGCGGCCTGACGGCCGGGAAAGGAGGACGAGATGGACCTAGGAGAGTTCATCGACACCTACAGGGACGCGATAGCGCGGCGGGTCGTGGAATCGTACCCGCCGCTGTACCGTCCCTCCGACAACGGCCGCGGGACCCCCCGCCCCGCCGCGGTCCCGTCCCTCCGAGAACGGCCGCGGGCTTCCGCGGCTGCTGAGGACGCCCCTCGGGGCGCAGGTCGACGCCGTGCGCGGCGCGGCGCTCTCGCTGGAGGCGAGGCGCGGCACGACGGTGGTCGGCGAGATGGGCACCGGCAAGACCTTCATCGCCGCCGCCGCGGCGCACATGGCGGGTTTCGATCGGGTCCTGGTGCTCTGCCCGCCGCACCTCGTGAACAAGTGGAAGCGGGAGGTCGAGGAGACGGTGCCCCTCGCACGCGCCTCGGTCGTCAAGTCGATCACCGACCTGGAGATGCTCAGGCTCTCGTCCGGCCACGGGCCCCTGTTCGCGGTCATGTCGCGGGAGCGCGCCAAGCTCTCGTACCGCTGGAAACCCGCGGTCGTCGAGCGATGGGCCGCGGCGAAGGGACGGCTCGTGCGAGACGAGGAGACAGGCGAGCCGGTGCGCGTCCCGACCTGTCCGACCTGCTCCGTCCAGGTGGTGGACAAGGACGGAGTGCCCCTGACCCGGAAAGAGCTCGAACGGCGCAGGCGCAAATGCGCGGTCTGCGGCTCCGGCCTGTGGCAGGCCGACAACGCGGGACCGAAGCGGTATCCGCTCGCCGACTACGTGAAGCACCGGATGAAGGGATTCTTCGACCTGCTGATCGGAGACGAGGTGCACGAGTACAAGGGCCGGGGATCGGCGCAGGGAGTCGCCGCCGGCATCCTCGCCGACGTCTGCGGGAAGTCGCTGAGCCTCTCCGGCACGCTGATGGGAGGGTACAGCTCGACGCTCTTCCACCTGCTCTACAGGTTCTCTCCGGAGATCAGGAACGAGTTCGCACGATCCGACGAGCGTCGCTGGGTGCAGCGATACGGCTTCGAGGAGCACACGATCGGGAAACCCGACGACGACGCGGTCGAGGACGGTCGGGCGAGCCGGAGGCGGAAGTACCGGAAGGTGGTGAGGGAGAGGCCGGGGCTGGTGCCCTCGGCGCTGTTCCACATCATCGGGAACACGGTGTTCCTGCGCCTCTCCGACGTGGCGTCGGGGCTGCCCGCATACGACGAGCAGATCCTGCTGTCGTCGATGGACCCGGGGGTAGACGGGACTGGCTTCTCCCAGCGCAGCGCATACAGCCACGTGTTCGAGAAGCTGAAGGCGGAGCTGTCGAAGGCGCTGAAGTCCGGCTCCAAAAGGCTGCTCGCCACCTACCTGCAGACGCTGCTCGCGTACCCCGACGGCTGCACCAGAGGCGAGACGGCGTTCGATCCCGAGACCGGGGACGTGCTGGTGCAGGTCCCGCCGCTCTCGGAGGAACGGCTCTACCCGAAGGAGAAGGCGCTCGTCGACCTCGTAGCCGCCGAGCGTCTTGCGGGAAGGCGCGTGCTGGTCTACGCCACCCACACCGGCACCCGCGACATCACGGTACGGATGCAGGAGATGCTCGAGCGGCACGGCTTCCGGGCCGCCGTGATGAAGGCGGGCGCGGTGGCGCCGGACCGCCGAGAGAAGTGGGTCGCGGAGAAGGTGAAGCAGGGGATCGACGTCCTGATCTGCCACCCCAGGCTGGTTCAGACGGGCCTCGACCTGATCGACTTCCCGACGATCTGCTGGTACGAGACCGACTACTCGGTCTACGTGATGCGCCAGGCTTCGAGGCGCTCGTGGCGGATCGGACAGACGCGGCCGGTGAAGGTGGTCTTCATGGCCTACCGGAACACGCTTCAGGCCGACGCCCTGAAGCTGGTTGCGCAGAAGCTCCAGAGCTCTCTGGCCGTGGAGGGCGAGCTCCCCAAGGACGGTCTCGCGGCCTACGGCGACGACGGCGACGACCTGATGATGGCGCTGGCCAAGCGGATCGTCGACGGCGAGCAGGACGGCGCGGAGACCATCGAAGAGGTCTTCGCGATGGCCAGGGACGCCGAGGGCGAGGCCGAGGAGCTGCTGGTGGACGCGGGATGGCAGACCGTCGAGATCGAGCCGGAGGCCGTGGAGGTCGACTGGAACGGCCACGACCCCAACGGCCGCCACGACCCCAACGGCCGCCACGACCCGTTCGTCGTCGGTTCGACGGTGGAGATCGTCCAGGCCGACGGGCGCACGAACCCAAGCGGCGACGGCCTCCACGACGAGGCCGACGAGGCGCAAGGGTCGCTGTTCTCCTGGGCCGAGTTCATGGCCGAGCCGGCGAAGCCGAAGCGCCGCAACGAGAAAACCCGGCCCGCAAGCCTCTCGATGTTCGAGTGGGCGATGGAGCAGGAAAAAGAGAAGCAGGCGGTCGGCGCGTGACGCTGGACCGCGATTCACGGAGAGACCGCCGCTTCATCGGCGGCGGCCTTCTCCGCACGGCGACGAAACGAGAAACGACACAAGCGAAGGAGAAGAACGATGGCAAGGATCTTCGTTTACGACGACCGGGAGTTCCCGGACCCCGACCCCGAGATGAGCGTCGAACAGGTGAAGTCCACGCTGGCCGATTTCTACGGGGAGATCGCCAACGCCTCGGTCAAGGAGACGGCCAGGGGCGACGACACTATCTTCGAGTTCCAGCGCAGGGTGGGCACCAAGGGCGCCTCAACCTGCGCCCGGACCTGGAGGGGGGCGTCGCATGGACAACCGTAACCTCGCGGGTCTGCTGACGGCCGTGCCGCCGGCGGAACTGCGCATCATCGAGCTCGCTGCAGAGCTCACACGGCCCGACGGCTCCCTCGACCTGGACGCCGCGGCCGCTCGACAGCCGGAGGTGGAGATGGCATGCGTCCAAGCGCAGAACTACGCCTCGGCAACGGGACGCCTCATGGAGGCTATGCGGTGGAAGCTGCGTTCCCGCCGCTCCTGAGCGGTCTCGCCGTCAAACTCCTGCGGCGTCCGCCGTCGCTGCGGGAGATGGTCGTGATCGTCGGGTACGCCGACGACTACGCATGGTTCGCGGAGCTGGTGCGCCGCCTCTTCCCGGAAGAGGCGGAAACGGTGCTTTCCGCGCCGGGCGTGCGCGCGAGGGTGGAGCGGTTCGCGGATCTCTTCGCGGAGCGGCACTTCCCCCTCTACGCGCCCTTCGTCGAGTACTGGACCGAGGTCGAGGAGGACGAACCCCCGTGGTCCTGGCTGCGGAGGGGCATCCCATTCGATCTGGCGGGTTTCGGCTACGACTCCCTCCACGAACTGTGGGACTGCTGCTCCGACGGAATCTCGGCGCTGGCGCTGCTGGTCAAGCCTTCGGACGCCTTCTTCTACGGCGCCGACGGGATACGGACCGCGTGGCTGGAGTCGGCCGGCGAACGCATCCCGAAGGAGACGCTCCAGAGGATTCCGCAGGGCGGCATACCCATCGGCGACCTGACGGAAGCGGTGAAGGGGACACGTTTCGAGGGGGCGGCCCTGGCCTGCTCCTGGGTGTTCGCCGAAACCGGCAACTTCTTCCTGGACCACAGCTACGACGACGGGTGGTACGACGGCTACGCCGACCCGTGGGAAGACGAGATCATCGCCGAAGGCACCGCGGAGTGGCGCAGGGCCAGGAGCCACATGGACTCGGTGGGACGGCTCGTCGACCGGCTTGAGGAAGACCTTCCCGCCCGCTACACGGAGATGCTGGACTTCATTCTGCCGCGGCTGCCCGAATACGAACAGGAGGACTGCCACGATGAACAGAAGTGAAGCCGACGGGACCGAGTGGTCCCTGCCGGGCGCGGCGGACGCGCCCAAGGACACCTTGAAGGTGCAGCTGGAAGTCTACGGGGAGACGATTCTCCTGCGGGGCTTCGAACGCGAAGCCAACTGGGTCAGGACGGTCTCGGCCGACGAGATCGCCAACGTGTTCACACAGCAGATCGGGTTCTCCTCGGGTCTGCTGGCGGAGAACACCCTCTGGTGGGGGCAGGGGGAGACCGGGGAGACCGTCGGCCTGTGGCGGCCCCCGCGGGGCTGGGCGGCCGGCGTTCAGGGGGGAGGGCGGGGGAGACGGTCGGCCGGGGGGGGCCTCCGCGGGTCTGGCCGATCGCGCTTCAGAGAGAGGCGTTCGAGCCGCCCGCGCGGCTCCGGCTCCCCATGCCGGGGCTGGTCTTCGTCTGCTCGCCGGGCCGAGCGCCCTGGGTCTACGCCGCGCTGAGAAGGCCCGCCGACCCCGAGCAGATGCTCTACCGCATGCCCGCCTTCAACGTCTTCAGGGACGGACGGGTCTGCCCCGGAAGCCACAGGTTCCCCGACGAGTCGGGAGAGATACCGGACTCCTTTTTCCGGTCCTACTTCTCCCTTACAGGAGATTCGAACGACCGCTCGAAGAAACACCCCGACAACCTGCTAGTGCTGTGGGAGGAGATAGATGGACGGACCGAGTACCCGGTCGAGGACCTTGTTCCCCAATGCACCGTGGCCCAGGCGATCGCGGTCTCGGAGGGGAGGCGGGGCCGCCGCCGGTGACGGGCCATCCGCCAACGTCCGATCGATGCCCGTGGGTCACCTCGTCAATCACATGACGGGACTCGTCGGTTCCCAAGGAATCGGCTTCGACTACGTGCTCGGATCGGGCGGCGTGTACGTCCAGTCCGAGAGCGCAAACCTGACCGCGAGAGTCCTCGTCGCTCCCTGCGAGGTGCGGGGGCTTGCCGCCGTGGCCGAGAAGGTGGAACTCGCCAACGGCCCCATCCCGGCACGCCTTTTCGAGGCGGGGCTGCGCTGGTTCCGCGACGAACCGCGCACCGAGCGGCTCTTCGCCGTGCGTTGGGACGGCGGCGCCTACCGTCCGGTGGTTCCCCCGCAGGAAGGGACGGCTTCGTCGCTCGAATACCTGCCGCCCGCAGGCGTGGTGGCCGAGTTCCACTCGCACGGAACCTTCCGCGCCTTCTTCTCGAAGACCGACGACGAAGACGAGCAGGGATTCCGCATCTACGGCGTTGTGGGACGCCTCGACACCGACCGGCCCGAGCTGAGCCTTAGGGTCGGCGTCTACGGCCATTTCGCCCCGGTGGAATGGTCGCAGGTTTTCGGCGGCCCGCAACCGAGCGTCCGACTGATGGCCGAAGGGCCTGATTCGGCACCAGACAAGCAACCAGCAACAAAGAGGTGACAGCGAATGCCCTACTACATGGACAACGCGTTCCTGCTGGACGACCCCTGGATCACCGTGGTCGGCTGCGGAGGGACCGGAGGCTTCGTCGCCGAAGGACTGTGCAGACTGTTCCAAGGCAGGCAAGCCACCATCGTCCTGGTCGACCACGACCGGGTGGAGCCTCACAACCTGCTGCGCCAGAACTTCTACGCGGAAGACGTGGGGGAGTTCAAAAGCAGAGCGTTGGCCGACCGGCTGGCGAGGGCCTACGGACGTCCGGTCGGCTACTCCGTCCACCCCTTCCGGGAGTACGACCACGACTTTCGCCCTGACGGACACGGCTACCCCGGCCTGCCCGCCTACGGAGACAGCCTCGTCATCGGCTGCGCCGACAACGCCGCCGCACGCAGGGCGATGGCCGAGTGCCTGCCGGGCGACCCGCGTCGCTGGCTCATCGACGCGGGCAACGACACCAACTGGGGTCAGGTTCTCGTAGGCAACGTCGCCGAGCGGGTGGTTCTGGAGGAACCGCCCTTCACCGGCGAGACCTGCCACATGGCACCCGCGCCGACGCTGCAACGGCCCGACCTGCTGACCGCCGTGTCGACAAGGCCGCCCGACGCGGACTGCGCGGCGGCCCTCGACCTGACCGACCAGGACCCCACCATCAACCAGATGATGGCGTCGCTGGTGTTACAGGTGGTCCGCCGCATGGCGGCGGGGACCTGCCCCTTCATGGGCCTCTACCTGGACATGGACCAAGGGACGGTCAACCCCACCTACGTCACTCCCGAAGCCGTGGAGCGGCTGGTGGGAGCCGACTCCGACCCGGAAGGCCGGGCGTAGCCAACGCGCCGCCGGGGCGCTATCGCCCCGCGACAGGCGCGCGTGAATCCATCGGATGAAAAACAGAGAGGAGAAACCATGTCTGACGAAAAGAGGACCACGACGACATGGCAGGACAACTGCAGCGGGTTGCGCGGGCACGAACTGGTGACGACGGAGCTCGGAGAGAAGATTCCCGCGCTCGGCGCCAACGAAAACGTCAAGGACTGCGACGACGCGGTCGCCCAAGTGAAGCTGTTCAGCCCCTACAGCAATTGGACCTGGTACGTCACCGAGTGGGAGGCCGAGACCGGACTCTGCTTCGGCCTCGTCGAGGGCTTCGAGACGGAGTGGGGTTACTTCGGACTGACGGAGCTCGCGGAGACGAAGGTGTTCGGCGGCGTCCCCGCCATCGAACGCGACCTCTACTGGGAACCGAAGACCATCGGGGAGATCAGGAGAACGTCGTCGAGGATGGCGGCGTAGCCATCGCAAACAGCCGGAGCAAAAACGAAGGAAAGGAGAAGATCCATGCCTGACGAGAAGGGAAAGGAAACAACCCGACTTGACGCCACGGTCGTCGACGAACCTGACACCGGCGAGGAGACGGTGCAGGACTGTCAGGGGTCCAATGACGCCGGGGAACCTGGCGGCGCCGAAGCGCAGGCCGACGCAGCGGAGGGACTGAAGGTCGTCGTCTCGATCAAGGGGCGAAGGGCGACCGTCGGGGTGCAGCAGCCCTCGTCGGATCCGCACATCGAGACGTTCGACGCCGCCGATCTGACGGTGCTGGCGCAGGAGGTCGCCGCGGTGACAGAAAGAGCGAGGGCCACTTGGGAGGAGACGCCCAAGCATCCCGCCTACGAACGGCCCGCTCCTGCCGCTCGGCGTCGCAACCGGCGTCAGCAAGGCGCGGCCCAGGAGCAGCAGGCGCCGAGGCTGTTCTAGGTGCGCGGAGCCGGTCGACGCAAACCCAGGAGCCGGAGACGCAGGGGCAGGCCGCCAATCATATGGCGGCCTGCCCCTGCAACCCCATGTATGTAGCCTTTTTTGCGTTTCGGGCCTTGGGAAATGGGACGGATTCACCGCTTCATCCCGATGTATACAGTCTTTTTTTGATTCCGGTCCTTCGCAGTCCTAGGCCGCTCATCCCTGCGAGCGCGGCATGCTCACTGTCACAATCGGATTCGTCAAGCTACAGGGAGACGAGGCGCTGCAGCTACGGTGGTCGAACACAGATCAGAAGTCGGTTCGCCGTCTAAAAGGATTCGTGTCCAGCGACGCTCCTGATTCCTTGTTCTCTGCGAATCACATCAACGATTTGCTGATGCCATTGGAGAAGTGGCTTGACCAAGAAATTGCCTTCCAACACGGACGCGCTCTGTCAGTCAGAGAGGTCATCCAGTCGGTGGCTGATAAACAACACGCTCACACCATCAAACGCAATCGCAAAAACGATACGTTTGGCAATGGGAGTATTGCGCTGGTCAGCCCGGAAGCGCCATCATCTGAAATCGATACCGTTGACTTTGAAGTCCCATGGCAACATGCCATCGTTGCGCCAGCCGTTAAATTGCTTCATTCCGTGAAATCACCCGACAAAACGCCGCTCATACGCAACTGCGGCGTAATTGTTCCAGATTCCAAGATCGGCGCACCATGCACACTTCGGCGAAGACGAAGTTCGCTCCGACCCGCTCGACGCGGCTAGGATCGTATGTAGTCGCCTTTTTCTAGTCGTCTTTTTCGCGGCTCGACACAGAGTTGATTGCCGCTGTCGCATTCCAGCAACTGCATTTTCCCAGGCGTGAAGCGCCCCGTGGTTGGCCTCAACCAGATTAGCCGCGGGCGGATTTCTCCGTGGTCGCTCCGGTTTTGCGGCGTGATCGCCGCCTTCCAGCTCTGCAGCGATCATTCGACCTCCGTTGGTCAAGACGCTCCGATGTCCTGTTGTGGAGAGAAGATCCGTCAAACACAATGCACTGCAAAGTGCTGCACTCGAGGGGTTGGATACCAAGATCGGACCGATGTCAGAGCATTACAATGCGCTGGCGCGGAGAGCGAGGGGAGCAATGGCGGGCAAGTCCCTGAGTACTTCGAAAAGTCCAAAAATAGACTAACGGCCCGTTGATCTACCTCGCTATGTTCTGCTCTCTCCAGTCTGGCACATGTGCTGCCAACAGAGCCTTGAAAAGTTTTCCGTGGTTTGGCAATCGCAGGTGAAGGAGTTCGTGGGCGATTACGAAGTCTTGGAAGCCCGTGTCTTGGTCTGTCAGGTCGTCGGACAAAGTGATAATGCCAGAGGTCGAACAAGAACCCCATTTGCGTGTCATGTGGCGAATGCGTACTCGCGGCATAGGCACACTGAGAACGCAGGCCCAATGTTCTACACGCTTGCGGACAGCATCTCGCCGATTATCAATCGTCACCATCGATATTCCGATCAAGCAATATCTCGATGATTTGATCCACAGTTCGCGCTCGTTCGTCGCCACTAAGGTCCAGAAGTGGCAGGTAGAGAGCCATCCTAAGTTGCCTCTCTTCGTCGGCATTGACCGCGGCATTCGGGAATCGACCCAAAATCGTTTCAACTTCGCGAGCCAAACGGAATGGACTAATCCCGGCGGAATCGAGGACTTGACTTTCTTTCAACGACCAAAATACGTTGAAACCGCGTGACGTGAGACCGCTGTTCTTAGCGGCTTGCAAGGCCGCTTCCTTCTCTCCGGCTAAAGCGGCAAGCATTTCCATCGCCTGAATACCTGACGTCTTTAGATCACTGATATCGCTTAGGATTTGCTCAGCACGGTCCTTTAACGGCCTTAGCACCGGTTCATGATCGGACCTTTCTCTTTGGAAGCTCCGAACGAAGTTAAACACTTTCGGTTCTGGTGGGCCGGGTTTGCGGCGCAATCTCTCCAAGGTCTGAGAGTCGAACGTCAATGAGCGCGTCGATTCTCCGAGCGCCTCCAAATTCGCTGAATTCTCGACAAGCCGCTTCGTCTTCTTTGCTAGGTCATGATCTCGTGGTGAATCCACTGATAGAGACGAGCGAACCGCAGCGTAAAGTTCAGCAAGGCGCTTGAAGGTGTCGAGGTGATCGCGCAGTTCAGCTGACGGTGACAGTATCTCCCACAATGCCTCAATCTCTTTGAACGCGGTGAAGAAGGCTTTTCGCTCGTCGGGATCCAAGAAATGCTGATACACAACCTGTTCCAGGTCTGCATCCGTAACTTGCCCGCCAGCGTCGAATGGTTCTCCATCATCGCCAACAAAATTCGGCTCATTAGTATTTGATTCTTGATCTAGATACTTTTCTCGTGCCTGTTCGAGTTTGCTTTGAAGATCATCCATCAGGACGTCGAGACCCTCGATCGCGCCGCTGATATCGGAGGAATCGAACTGCAACGCCTTCTTCAACTCGCGCAAGACGCCGACGAAATCGACGACGAGGCCGATGGATTTGCTTATGCCTTCCGTGTCGACGTACGGCCGGTTCACGCGTGCTATGGCCTGTAGCAGGACATGATCTCGCATCGGTTTGTCCAGATACATGCAATATAGCAGCGGAGCATCGAATCCGGTCAGCAACTTATCAGTGACGATCAGAATTCTCGGCTCTGCCTTGGCTTTCTTGAACATCAGGCGCGCATCCGCCTCTTCTTCGGGAGAAAGCTGTAAATCGGCAACAAGCGGACGTTTTACGATGTCTTCGGAGTTCTCCGTGTATACAGGTACGGACCACTCCGGTGGAAGATGTTGGTCGAGGGCGCGTTTGTACTTGGCACACGCCTCGCGGTTGACAGCTACTAGAAACGCTTTATAACCAAGAGGATCGACGTTGTCCCTGAAGTGTTCGGCCACAAACGCGGCGACCTTTTCGACACGATCATCCGCGGATAAAAATGTCCGAAGGTTGACGGCACGATCCAAAACCCGGTTCAACTCGTCAATATCTGTTACACCCTCACTCTCCGCCAACTCGAAGAACTCTTTATCAAGTTGTTCGACAGGTACGGCCAATTCGCTCGGTGCCAACGTGTGCCGGATCGGCAAGGTCGTCTCGTCTTCTATCGACTCGGCGATGGTGTACTTGTCGAGATATCCCAGATCGTCGTCATTGCCGAAGATCTTGAACGTGCCCTCACCGTATTCGGTTCGAGCGATTGGAGTGCCGGTGAAACCGATGATCGTCGCATTGGGCAGTGCGCCCATCAGATACGTTCCCAAGTCCTTCGCAACCGAACGATGCGCCTCGTCTATGAAGACGTAGATGTTGCCTCGTCTATTGCTATCCTTTCTGATGCCCTCGAACTTGTGGATCATCGAGATGATGAGACCCCGTCGGTCGCTTCGCATCAGGTCACGAAGATCCGCGCGCGATTCGGCACGCCACACCGGAATGTCCTGCTGCTGCATCTCGCCGAGCAGTCTGTCTACCCACCCGCGCAGTTGCCCCTCAAGTTCGGTACGGTCAACCACCACTATCACTGTTGCCGTGCTGAAATCCGCCCTACGTTCCAATATCAGACGTGCAGCGGTGAGAAGCGTGAATGTCTTTCCGGACCCTTGCGTATGCCAGATCAGTCCGCGCTTCTTGTTCGGCTCTGAACAGCGTTGAATTATTAACTCGACCGCGCGACGCTGGTGCTGCCTTAGCACCGACTTCCGCATCTCGTCGTCTTCGACGTAGAACAGAATCCAATCTCGCAACGTACGCAGAAAATCGGTCGGCTCAAAGAACGACTGCACGGCGAAGCGATAGGTTTCCTCCGGGCTTTCCTTCCAACGCGCCATGTAGCGACGTGAGATGTTCCAAGTTACGCCGTACCAGTAGTCGAAGAGATGCGTTACGTTGAAGAGCTGCGCCATTCCCGTCAGTTCCGGCGTTTCGATCTCGTAGCGTTGCAGTTGAGTAACGCCCCGCTCGATGGCATCGGCATCCTTAGGATTCTTATGCTCGACGATAGCGACCGGCACGCCATTGATCAGGAACATCACATCCGCACGGTTGGACTTACGGGCTGGCGGCCTGAGTGTCCATTCCCAAGTGACGTGTAACGAGTTGTTCTCAGGTGTCTCGAAATCGATGATCCGAACTCGTCGATGCCGGTTCGCCGCGTCGTCGAACCATTGCCGCTCTCCCCGCAACCAGGCCAAAACCTGACGATTCCCCTCGATCGTTGCCGGCAATGCCTCCAGATACTCGATCACCGAGCGGATGGCATCATCCGTCATCCAAGGATTGAAACGCCGCAAAGTCGATTCCAACTCGTCTCGGAACAACAGCCCGGACACGCCGCCACGCTTCCGAGTGGCATCACGCGGCTCAATCGGCACCCACCCCATCTCCGCGGCGTGGCGAACCATCGGGAACTGCGCCGTTGATGCTTCCGTTATGTTGAGTTCAGTCACTGTGCGCGTCTGGGTGGTCTGCCCTCTATCTGACCCATGTCTGACCACGGTCTGACCCTTATCTGTCTCCGAAGAAGTTGTACGGTGTCCTATCTCATGTGCTTGGCATCTGGGTGCTGTGCACAACTACCGTCATTCCGGCGAAAGCCGGAATCCAGAGGGGGCGGGCAACGGAGTGCAAAGCGAAACGCCAAGTCTAAACCCCCTTTAATTCCCCCTTGGGCATCAAGGGGGCGGGTTGTGCACAGCACCCCTAAGGGGTATGTTGTCCCGCATCTCATTGGATTAGCATCTGCCCCCTGTCTGCCCGGTCTGACCTCTATTTGCCCGGTCTGACCCCGACACACGCATCCAACGTGTCAGCGGACCGCGACCCATGGATTCGATCAGCCCTCTGTTGCTCAACGCAGTCAGCTCTCTTCGCACCTGACGCTCGCTGACACCGGGGCCTAGAAGGGCGTGAATTTCACGACGCGACAACCCGTTATCCGCGCTGTCCAGCAATACGAGTATGGCATCGCGGCGTTCGGCAGGGTTATTGATGCTTATTCCCGTAGTGTCCACGTAATTTCCGGGGCGGAAGCGCACCGTCACCGCACCGCCTTCATCTGCTATCTCGGGCGTCGGAAGTCCGGCACCTCTAGCCAGATCCGCCATCTTAAGCGTTCCACTTCCCCATTCCTCAATGATCCCACGACGATAGAAGGTGCGCGCTATCAGCGGATTCCACGGCCGCGATTCATGCGGTGCGAACAACATCTCCGGCGTCAGACCAAAGTGCAACGAGCCTGAAGATGTTACCTCTAGCCGATCGTCGTATACCGCAATACCGACCGAACCGCCACCGATGGAATAGTCGCGATGGCACAACGCGTTCGCTATCGCCTCACGAGTGGCCAACGGCGGATACAGTGGCTCGTCGATTCGCTCGAAGCGGTCATCCTCGAACCGTCCGGCAATGGGCAGCGTGTCGCGAAGGAATTTCTCGGCATTTCCGAATAGAGTGAATGCATTGCCATTGAACTGGCGATTGTCCGAAAAATCCATCCGATCGATCCCGCGGAAACGGGCAACGCGCAGCAGACACTGCGGCATATCGAACTCCATGCGCCTAGTATCGCCAAAGAGAACAACCGCCGCCCTCAACAGCACGTCATCGCGCAACAGGCCCAGCCCACGAAGCATGTCGGAAGGTTCCCGGCTCAACGGCTCCTCGAGCCGCCCACGCCGTACCGCCTCCGCTACCGTACGCTGAATCTCGGCGGTGTCGAGGTCAGCAACCGTCCACCCATCGGCGGGTTGATTCTCCCAGCGCTGTTCGCTGTGCATACGCTCGAACAGCATCCAGTTGTAATCTTCGGCAGACATCGCCACTGTCGTGTTACCTACCCGACGGTATGCCGTGCCACGATACGCATACGGCCTAGATGCCCCTTGGCTCATGCTAACTACTATGACCTCGCGTTCATCATCCACGCGGACGCGTTCGATGCTTGGAAACGCCGGAGGATCGATCCGCCCGAGTTCAGCGCTGAGATCCTCGATCGTCTGCCCACCGACTTGTTGGCCGACGACCTCCCCGTTGTCCTTCACACCGAACAACACCTGACCGCCACTCCGATTCAGAAAAGCACACACCGTCATCGCGGCTTCTCGGCGCGACCCGGTGGTCTCTTTGAACTCCAGAGTTTCAGATTCGCCGGATGCTGCCAGGGTTATGATTTGGTCAGTCGTCAAGGTAGTTCTCACTTGAATGTCGAAAGGGGGCATTCGTCCCGTTCAAGACTACCCTTGATCCGGTTGGTATTGTGCCCATTTGTTTCTTATGTACTCATAAAACCCATCCACTGGCTCACCTACACATAACGGAGCTAGTTGCTCTCCGATTTTCGTGAGCAATACATTGCCGATATTGAGGTCTCCAGAATTGATTTTGGCGGGGCTCAAGATCAATTCCTTACCAAAGTATTGTACTGTAAAATCACTATATTCATTCACATTAAAAGCATGACCTGTTGTACGAAACTGAATTAAACCGATACCGTTAAGTTGATCCAATTCGTAGAAATTGAGATGTTGCGATGTATAAATAGATTCGGTGTGACTCATTACTAAAGGTATTTGAAGCGCACCAATTACCCAGATGAACTTGCAAAGATTCGTAAATGACTCGGCTTCAGATTTGTCGAGATCGGAAAGGAAATTCACAGTTCTCTTTGAGTAGGTACCTGGTGAGTTTGCTTCACCGGCGAGAACTCTCGACCATAGAATCTGCATCTCAGCATCAGAAACGATCCGAGACCTATCGAAAAAATTGACGATCCAATCGTCATCCATGGCGTCGGGGCGGGCCTCTGGCACCAGATTTTCAGCGGCTTGCACGGTAATGTCTTCGATGTTTTTTTGCCGCCGTGCTTCTTCGTCAATCCAACGGTTAGCAGCGCGTTGATGCAGATCGGTAACTTCGATCTCAGATTCTGCTTGAATCTTTGCAATTTCTCTTGCGGCATCTGCTTCGATCAGCTTGGCATCTTTGTTAGCAGACGCGAGCTGACGGATGTGTCGCGGAGTGTAAAGCCCCCCAACAGCATTCGAGACCTTTTTGATGAGCGTATTAGCGGGTTTGGCTAGATTCCCCAGACTTACGACCGAGATATTTGTTTCGTCTGGCATTATGACTCCTTAACTACAAGGGATGTGTTACAAGATTCAAGGTTGCTAGCATGTGCGATAGGCAGATTGTTTAGGTACTTCTGCTCGGTTCTATTTGAAATGTCGCAGCCAGAAGTCAGACCGAGATTCAATTCCCCCACTCCAATCTCCCCCGTCATCAACCCATGCAACAAAGCCTTGAACAACTCCTCCAACACTGCACGCTTCCGACAATGCAAGGTGACCTTGCAGTCGATAACTTCGAGGATGTCGACGATTTCGATCTGTTCGTCAACGGATGGCAAGAAGACAGGAATCTGTCTCAAGACCACGTTGTTAAGGTTCGGCATAATCGCTCCCGCAGCGTGTGCAACGAGCCATCTCGTTAGGGGCTCAGTTGAAAGCTGATAGTGTAGGAATCGATTATCGACAATCGGTTGCCTGGCGCGGACTAAGAACGATCCAGTGCCACAAAGCCATCCCTCTTCATATTCGGTCACGAGTGCCATTCGACCTATTTGGCCCCGGCGAGCAAGAACAATGTCACCTACGCAAAGTCGGTGCCGCCCGAGACGGATGGCATTCTCTTCGCTAATCCTAGGGACGTTCTCGTGGTTGATACGCCCCGCGTTTAGGTGTGTTGGGTTTACTGCAGGCACTCCGGTTTCCTGATAGTCATCCTTGTGAAGCTGACTTCCGAACGGTCCGGTCTGAATAACTCCTTCTGGTTCCTTACACAAATCTCCGAGTATTGTTTGTCCCCAACTCTCCGGCACCAACCCGATCTCCGTCTCCTTCTGACGTTCGCCGCGCAGGCCGCGAGTAAACAGAGTATGCATGGCGGTGCGTTTGAGGGCTTGAGCTTCTTCAATCAGTTTTTCAGATCGACTGATTGCATCATGCACGAGCCAAAGCAGATCGGCAATCTCTCGTTGTTCATCAAGCGAGAATGCCGGTATCTCGAACTCCTGAATGTGCGCCCATGATGTCCTGGGGTGCTGCACTCCAGTGGTTCCGGCGACAGCGTACTCAACGAAATCGGGCGAATGGAGGACGGAGGCGATGAATCTTGCTTCAACGTCTGATTTTGAGCGTAGCGGCAGCAACTCAGTTGTGCAAACACCAGCTTCATCGGCGAGCACTGCTTTGTCCAGATACGGACGTAGTTTTCCGTAAAGCACATCACCGGGTTCAAATGCGGATGTGGTGCTTCGCATCTCTGAGGCTTGACCACCCCCGATACGTGTAAGTCGTCCCGACGCGAGATGTTCGAGACCGAGATAAAGCGCATCCGGCCGCGTTCCGGGTTTGACCGATTCCCGGACCAAGTCGCACAAATCAGCGATTCGAACTGTCGATCGCTCAGTCATACCACCTCCCTAAGCCTTTGAAGCGCTTCATTGAGTTGCGATGACACCGCGACTTCCTCAGCAACGATGGACTCAAACCTGCCGAGGATGTCGTTAAGATCGGCTTCACCCGCCATGGTCGATGTTCCCACCCACCTACTCGGACTGAGGTTGTAGTCGGCCTCCGCCGCCTTTTCCCGCGTGATTACAGCAACCTCGTTCTCTACCGGATCGCCTGCCAGGAACATCTCCGCCAACGGACGGATGTCATTCTCAGGGATGTAGTTCTTCGGACGCCCTTTGCTCACGCGTCGACTGGCATTCAGCAGTACGATCTTGTCTTTGCGTTCCGCCGGTTTGCGCTTCGAAAGCACCACGATGATGCCCGCAGCGCTGGTGTTGTAGAAGAGGTTGTCGGGCAAGAGGATCACGCCGTCGATCAGGTCGTGGTCTACGAACCACTTTCGGATGTTGCGCTCTCGGTCTTCGTTCCTGCTGCCGGATCCGCGCGTCACTGCGCCAGTGTCTAGCACTACCGCCGCGCGTCCGCGTTCGTTCATGCATGCAAGGGTGTGCTGTAGCCAAGCCCAGTCGCCTCTGCCGGTCGTGACACCGCCCACGGTGCGGAAACGGTCGAACTGGTCGTTGGCGAAAATGTCCGGGTTGAAGGGCTGGTTCCACATCGGATTGGCGACCACGATGTCGTACGTGTCGACACCGCCCGCCGGCGTCTTGAATTTGGGATTGATCATCGTGTCGCCACGCTCGATCTTCACATCCATATCGTGGATGATGGCGTTCATGTGCGCGATGGCGTAGCTGTCGGCCTGCAACTCCTGTCCACAGAGTTTGAGCGGGATGCGGCTTGTCGGGTCGAGATCGCGCGCGATGAGTTGCAGTTTGATCAGCAGTCCCGCCGAACCACATGCATAGTCGTGGCACGTCTCGCCCGGACGCGGACGCATGAGGTTCGCCATCAGATAGCCCACTTCGGTGGGCGTAAAGAACTCGCCTGCGCTCTGACCGGAACCCTCGGCAAATTTCCGCAGCAGGTACTCGTAGGCACGTCCGAGGAAATCGGGTTGAACATCGGCGAGTCCGAGTCGGTAGCGCGGATCGGAGAAGGTTTCGACCACCTCAGCGAGTTTCGACGGGTTGATGTCGCGCTCTCCATTGCGTTCCTCTTCGAATTTCACCACGTCGATGACGCCTGAGAGCGAGGGATTATGCCTGACAACGGCGCGCACCGCGGTAGTCAAATGTTCTCCGATGTCCCGTGGTCGAGTGCTTTGCCCACCGATATCGCATGGCCACTCGTATTCAACCCGACCGTTGATGATGCCCCAACGCGCTGCATGCGGTAAGTAGAAGCGGACCACACTGTGATCATTTTCGACGATTTCCATAGCCCGTTCTCGATCTCCAACCACCTCGGCAAGTCGCTGGATCTCGTCATCGAAAACATCCGAAAGCCGCTTGAGGAACAGCAGAGGCAACAGATAGTCCTTGAACTTCGCCGCATCCTTTTCGCCCCGTATCGAGCAGGCGGCGTCCCAAAGCATCTGCTCCATCTCTTGCATGTCCATAGGCCCCGAGGCGAGGTTGGTCGCCTGCCGTCGGCTGGACCGCCTGCGAGTTACGCCGGCAGCAGCTTCCGCTTCGTCCAAGACTGGCTCAGCCGTATCGATGCCAACCTCGGCCGCCAGCGCGGCGATGGCTGTCCGGGCGGCTTTTTGGGGCATCGTCACGCCGCCCTCCCACCGGTTCACTGTCGCGAACGAGACGCCGAGCCGCTCCGCGAGCTGCTCCTGTGTCAGGTCCAGCCTCGCGCGGATGGCTTGCAGAGTTGGAGAGATCGACTGTCGTTCTGTTATGTCTGCCATGTTTGCACTATAGCATCAAACAGTTCACAGGGTCAACGAAGCATTTGCCCGCGTCAGCAACCCGAACCTCGACTGGAAGGTTTTCGATCAAATTAATCAACAGACCTGCCGCTTTTTGGTGGTCTCCCGAAGTCGCCACGGCTTCCAGTTCAGGTCCAGCCGGCGACGACCCTCAGACATCTCACGTGCGCGGAGACCCTCGACACGAGACCTGCTTCGGAATCTCGTCGAGTTTCGCCCATCGTCAGGCGACCAGAACCTCGTTTCTCTCCAACCCGACCCCATGAAGGATAATGCGGGAATCTCGATCGTCTCGCGAAATCTCCCGGCAGTTACGTCGTCGACCATATCGCCGAGCCGTTCGATCTCGTCTCCTGTTGACTCATCGCACGCATCGCAGCCACAGTCAGGGAACGGCTCGATGTACCACCGCCCGAATCGGACATGAAGACCAGGAAAGGTCGTGAACGCCACCGCGATGGGCGCGGCATCTGAGTCGTTCGGGGTCAGCGCGACATCCGGACGGGCAAGGTTTTGCCCCTTCTCCAGCTCCTCGTCGAGACCACGCCGTTCCGTGCGCTCTACTTCGAAGTCGTTCTCCAGCCGGCCGATAATCACCAGCATGGCCGGATGCGCAGGTCCGAGACGATGCGGGATCCCGAAGGGGAATCGGCGAACATGGTCGGCGGAACCATTCGCCCCTTCGCCGCAACGTCGAGCACCGCGGCTGCGATCCGTTTAGTCTGGGGATCGGAAATCCCGGTCGGTGTTCGGCACGGAGCGATGATCGATTCGACAACGGGCATTGCAGTTGTCCCGGCAGTCCTCACACGAAGGCGCCGAACAGGAAGTCGCAGGGTTGAATTTCATGATCAGATCGTTGTCGGTCGGAGCGTTCGCACCCGCGCTCTGGCTGTGGGAGATGGTCGGAAACATCGACGCGTTCGAACGCCACCTGCACGGAGGGTTTTGGTAGAGGCGGAATCTCGAGTACTGCGTGGCGTTCGCGTCGTTGATCCTGTCGGTCGGCGCGTTGGCGGTTGCGGTTGAGACAACGATCGTTGGCGCCGAACGCAGGGCGAAACTTGGCAGCAGGGAGCGTGTCACTAGAGTTCCCAAGCGGAGAATCCGAAATGTCGAACGGCGAACCTCAACGACAAGTAATGAGCCGGTCGCTACTTCTCCGCCATTGTTCGCCCGACCAATGGCCGCCCGGTCGCTGGTTCTTGGGAAGAGGCTTCGAACCGGTTGACGGGATACTGTACCGAAAACGACCTGAGATGCACACGAGACGTCGAGATTTAGCGTCCATCTTAGCGGCAGAGCAGACGATTGAACTACTGCGCTGCGAGTTTCGCCACAGAAAAAGTTGCGCCGAACATCGCCCACACCCGCACCTAAACCTCGCGTCAACCATCGAACAGACCGGTAGGAGGCGGACGTTCCGAAGGGGAATCAGAAAGGCAATCGACGACCAACAGCGCGGAGGTGATCATGAGGTTCCAGCTACAACCACGGGCAGGGCATCCACACGATCTCGCGAACCGATTCGACGGATGGAACGACGACGACGGCATTGACGCATCGCGATTCTCGGGACGCTTTTCCGAAATTCCCGAAACATTCGATGAAGTACCAACTGAACGAAACTCGCCTAACCGAGCACGATTAGCTGGATTCATCCTACGATTGAGTATGAGTCGCGGGCTGGTCGATGTGTCGAACGGTGCACGCGCCCCAATGTTCAATGACGTTCCACTTGAAATACGTTCTCAAAACGAGGATGCAGTTTTTCGCGATCTCCTGGATGCTGCATGCGCTGTGCGGTGCCGAAGCGCAGGAACGACTGGACCGGATGCGCTCCTCGCTGAGTGACGGACGCCGAACGACGGGGTTGATCAAGGGCTACAAGCTCGTGGTCGAAACGATGCTGTACAGGCAGATCGAACTTGTCGTCTTTTGTCCCGACATTCTGCATCTACAGGGAGACGAGGCGCTGCAGCGATGGTGGTCGAACACAGATCAGAAGTCGGCTCGCCGCTTGAATAGTTTCGCGTCCAGAGATGCTCCAGGTTCCGTTTTCGTAGCGAATCACATCAACGATCTGCTGTTGCGTCTGTTGCGAGCAGGTAACCGATGGGACAGGTTCGTGGACGGTGCACTCATACGCGGCTACGCTGCTGTCGCTGGCGGAGGATTGCCAAGTGGTGTTTCTGCGAGAAGGGGTTACTGAACCGGTTCCGGATACGCGAGATGTTTTGCGAGTGTGCGGGGCGGAGCGTCTCCACGACTTCGTTTTCGACACCGCGGACTCAACGTTGACCGCCGCCTGGAATTACGCAAGCGTTGGCAGCAAAGAGTGGCTCGAACCCAGGACTCCCGTGGTTCACTGGATGTCCGACGTCGAAACATCCAAGGACAGCGTCTCGACGATCGCGCACCGTCGTCGCACCGTGGACGATTTCACGGTCATGGGACTCAACGCCGCCATCGCGATCGCCTCTGGAGCGTCGACGAGCGTCGACAGCGCCATCGCCGAAGGCGCCCGCGTCGCACCGCCTGAGGTGAAACTCTTCGGCGATCTCCGCCGTGAGTTTCGGACGGGCAGGTGGCCGAGTCTGAAATATGGAATGTCGTTCAACGGCGAGCCGCCAAGAAATGCAGTCAGGAGCCTCATGTCTTTCGAAAAATCATCGCCGGACCATCGGGAGCGTCTGAAAGACCTTCTGGGCGACAGCGCTTTTCTGACGGGCGGCGCGAGCAGCAGCCCCGAACTCCACTTCGAAGCGCTCGTGCGAGGCTTGGCGGCAGGATTGCCGGACGATCGGACCGTGAATGTGCTGATGATCGTGCACAAGCCGGAGCCGATCAAACGCCCGCCGTCGTTCGACGATTTGCCCCGTGTCCTGAATCCGCATCCGCCGGTCTCGCTGGCCGTCAGGGTGGGAGGGGACTGGCACGTCTTCTACTCGCTCGACGCCGTCGACCGCATGAAATCCAGCGTCTGGCGACTTTTGGACGATTTGAACGAACGAGTCGAGATCGAGGTGATCGAAGATATCGGCACGAGATTCCTGCTCGGGATATGCGACCGCGCTTTTCAATACGTCGCGCGCCAGTGGAAATCGCAGCGGGACCTCAACGCCGATCTGCGAGGATCGATCCCCGAGCTGCTGGCGGGACTGTTGCTCGTCCGTTCCGGATTCTTCCCGGCGAGTATCAACGTCGAACTGAACGGCTCGGCGGAGCTCGACGCCGTCGGATACACCGATTCGGACGGGTTCGGCGAATGCAGAGTCGTCGAGGTCAAGAAACAGTCGACCAATCAGATCCAACTGCGGTGGGAGATCGAGCGTTTCATGGAAAAGATCGACTCGATCCGCGAGGATCCCTCCGTGGTCGCGAAGAGGCTGGGAATCCCTGTGCCAATCGAGAAGGTCACAGGGATATTCATATCGATGTCGAGACTAGGAAGCCTCGACGACGAATCGCCAGACGACCCCGATCCGTTCATGCAACACTGGGCCGCCTCCGATCCCGAAACGGAGTTCAAAGAGTTTCTCGACGGGCTCGAAAGTGTCGAGTTCTGGGACTACGACCGATTCAACCAGGAACTGACGGCGGCCGACATGCCGGGACTGCCGGTCCTTCTTCTCGAAGAAGCTGAATTCGTCTGGATGCTGAACGACGGTGAGGACTTGGAAGGGTTCGACGGATGGGGCGGCATCGCCAGAGCGGTGGCGCGCGATGATTGGCAGGAACTCGAGAGCCCCGACTCCGTAAAAGACACGCTCGAAAAGCATTTGCGAGACGAGCGGCCCGAAGGCGCCTCTGGGTGAGCCGATATGATCCTTCCAACCCGCCAGCCAGTTGACCAGCAGCTCTGGCGCGTCTCGTGGACGTGGACTTGGCGTTCCAGCGAGCGCTGCGAGGTTCGACCACCAAGGTGCGCTCCCTATGCGTCGGTTGGCTTGACACCTCTTTGTTGCATGAAATACCATGTTGCACATGATGCGAAACAGCATTGTTTACGAAACACAATTGGTCGACGACGTTGTGGAGGATGTAGGCGAGCGTCTGCCGACAGGGTGGAACCTGCACACCCGCGAGCACGTGTCGTCTTCATCGGGCTCCAGGCTTCAGGTAGACGCGATTCTGGAGATCCAGGCACCCGACGGAAATTCGTCCGAAATCCTCGTGGAGGTGAAGACAAGACCTGCCGAGCCCAACCTCTTGACACATGTGGCGTCGCGGCTGAAGGCTTCGTCGCGAGCGCGACACGAGCAGATGGGAAAGGCAGGCACCGAGCCCGTCGCAATGCTGATCTCCCCGTATCTGAGCTCCCTGACGAGGAAACGTCTCATAGAAGCTGGAATCAGCTACGCCGACGGGACCGGAAACATCAGGCTTGCCGTCGAGCGACCAGCCGTTTTCGTCCAGAACCAGGGCGCCGACAAAAACCCGATCCGCGAGGAGCGGCCGCTGCGTTCTCTGAAAGGGGGACGCGCCGCCCGGGTGGTGAGGGCTCTGATGGACTACCGCACTCCGTTCGGGACTCGGGAACTCGCGGCTGAGACGGGAAGTTCGCCGGCCATGGTTTCCAGGGTTGTCAACCTGCTGGAATCCGACGACATCGTGGGCAAGCGAGGTCGTCGGGGCCGGATCGTCTCAGTGGACTGGGAGACTTTAGCCGACAGATGGGCGGAGGACTACGACTTCAGCACGTCGAACGTGCCGACGACCTGGCTCGAACCCAGAGGCGTCGCACCGTTGCTCGTACGGCTCAGAAGCGCGGATTTCCGTTACGCGGTCACCGGGTCCTTCGCGGCGAATCGCCTGGCACCGTTCGCCGAACCTCGTCTCGTCTCCTTGTACGCCGAAGACCCGGTAGCCGTCGCGAGATCGCTGGAGCTGCGCCCCGCGGATACCGGGGCCAACGTTTTCATAATGCGCCCCTTTGATGCAGTCGCGGTCGAGCGAGTCGAACACGAAGACGGGATCGCTTACGCCCGCGTGACTCAGGTTCTTCTGGATCTCATGACGGGGCCGGGACGAGGCCCTGCGGAAGCAGAGGCGATCTTGGCGTGGATGAAGGACAACGAGGATACATGGAAACTGAGCTTGACCAATCCCGCATAGACGCACGCGAGGCGCTGCTCGACGCCGTAGCCGCTCTGGAAAGCCACAGCGATGCCGCGATTCTTGTAGGTGCGCAGGCGGTGTACGTGCACACCGAAAGCGACAGCGGCAGTTTCGCGGTTTCCCCGTTCACGTACGATGCCGACATAGCGCTTGATCCGCTACTCCTCCGAAACGCCCCGTCGATAGTGGACGCCATGCGCGGCGCCGGTTTCGTGCTAGGTGACCAGCCAGGGCTTTACACGAGGGATGCACACCACAGAGTCGATCTGCTGGTGCCAGCGGCCGTCGGCGGCGCAGGTCGCAGAGGAGCTCGTCTAAGCGTCCACGGCAATACTGCGGCGATGAAGGTCCGCGGACTCGAAGGTGCACTTGTGAGTCATGCCTGGCGGACGATCGGCTCCTTGAGGCCCGGGTCCGCTCGGAAGTGTGTCCTCAAAGTGGCAGGACCGGCCGCGCTGTTGGTCGCCAAGGTTCACAAAATCTGGGAGCGCGTCGGGGAATCTGACGAGGGTCGTCGAGAAGATCTCCACAAAGACGCCTTCGATCTCTACAGGCTGCTGCGGGTTGTCGACGCTGCTGATATCGCGTCGCAGATCGGGATACTTCAATCGCATGAGGTCTCGAGCGAAGTCACGTCCGCTGCGCTTTCGATGTTTCGGCGGCTCTTTGGCGGCCCGGGCGATGTAGGCACTCGGCTAGTGGTCCGACACGTGCAGGGTCTCGAGAACAGTGATTTCATATCGGCCTCGAGCGTCGCACTCAGCCAGGACTTGCTCGAAGCCGCATCGAAGAGATGACCTGACCGCCGACAGGCAGATTCATTAACCGGTCGTCTGAACTGCCGACCGACGGTGCCTGCTCTCCAACTATTCGGGTCCTAATGACGCTTCGGACAACCATGTGATGGAAGATGACATGGCGGATCCGCCTCCAACACGACTTTCTGCATCGCCTGTTCCGCGTTCGGGCAATGTTCGGCGGTACCGGTGAACATGACCGCGCACCAGGTCTCTTGCCGACCAGCTTGGACGCGAATCGGCTGCCTTCGCCACGGTGCTCGACGGGACACTCGCGTCTAAACGCGGATTTGACGTCCTTGTTGTCACAACGGTTCTTGAAACAAGCGAATCTAGCCATGTCGATCAAGATAAATCAATCAGATGTCTGCATGTTAATAACGTGTCGTACAACAAAAACGGCTAGGAAAGTCAACGTGCTTGACCGTCTCTCGGCCCCGCTTTCTTCACTGCAGGAGGGAGCGAAATGAAGACCATCAGCATAGACCGCCCCGACCCTACGCTCGAGAAGCGGATCGAGTCCGGCGGTTACTGGACGGCGCCGCGGCGGTGTCCAAACCGCGCTCAGGGTCGCCGCCAGGTGCAAGGGGCTCACCATGAAGGAGCTCCGGGGAAGATCTGCGTCACGCCGGGGTGCCTGTCGCAAATCGCGACGGGACGCAAGCGCTGGACCGCCGAGACGCGGCAGAAGGCTGAGGCCGCGTTGGGAGAGGTTCCCGCGCAAGGCTTCGTCGAACGGCAGGAAGACGCGGTAGCCGGGAGAGCAGCCGCATCCGCGAAAGGGCGCGGGAGCTCGGCAGGAGCATGCGGGACCTGGCCGAACGCGTCGGAGTGTCCTACGGCTACATGGTGCAGGCGTCCCGGGACCGCAGGATCATAGGCGCGAAGATTTCGGCCGCGGATCGAATCGGTGCTCTAGGCGCCTGCAGAGATCGCCCCGGCACAAACCGCCTCGGTGGATCTTCACGCCGTGTTCGAGCGATTGAACGCGCACGAGATCAACCGCAACGAGGCGGCGCGCGGGCATCAGCTCCGGCCATCTCTCGCAGATCGTGAGCTGCCTGCGCGATCCCTAGCCGGGGGTGCCGAAGCGGCTTCACGGCGTGCTCTTTCGGCGAGTGAAGTCGGAGGATCACGTGGCGCCCGCGGAGGTGAAGGTGCTTAGGTTCGCACGTCAATCATCACGCACGAACTTGATCCTCAACGCGTTGATTTGCTCCGCTAGAGAGTAGAGCACATTGTCCGTGATCGCCAGTTCCCCTGACTCAAACTCCCACGTTCGCGTCCGCATCGGACATTGGACTCTCAAGGTTTCCACGTCGCCACTAGAAGATACCGTTGGAAGGCACCAGGCAACGATGCCGATGGAACGAATTGCAGAACATGTGACGTTCTGCCACGGTTTCCGATCGTGCGTTGCACATCGGACGTTTGAATGCAGTCTCGGGTTTCGCACACGCGGGTTTCAAACCCCAACGCATGATCGCTCCTTCACGCACGCCGCCAGCATCAACGATAGTCAACACGTCGTCCGTCGGCGCGATGTTCCACAGCGCGGAGCGTAAACCTCCATCGGGACCGGCAGCTCGAAGCCGAGGATTTCAAACAGCTCCGCCAAGTCTGCGTAAAGTCCGAAACGTCCGCACATCGGCGCTAGCTCCCGATTGCTTGCAACAACGACCAACAGACGGGATACCGCTAAAGGCTGGCATGTATCGCCTCTTCTGGGGTTTCGGTTGGCGAGAAGGGCGACGCTCTTCACGCGGGAGTCCCGCGACCGTCACGACGTCGACCGCTCCGCGCAGCCGGGTCTGTTGGGCATTCGGACGGAATCTCCTCCTCGCGCAGCGCGCCGAGACTGAAGGCCTCGTCCCACCGCCGGGCACGGCGCCGGCGTCCGCCCCGCGAGTCCGAGAGGGCCATCCCGATTCGCAGGTGTTCGAAGCTGGAGGCCGACAGCTGCGGCGAGAGGCACTCGCGTTGCCCGTACGGAACAGCGACGACGATGACCTTGGTGAGCCTTCTTCGCCAGATCACCGGACGGGCGATGGCCGCGAAGCCGGTTACCTCGGAGGCGCTTGGTTCCGATTCGGCGTACAGCGACCTTCCGGTTCGCGCGGCCCTCTCCGCCAACGAGCCGTTCCTCGGCGTCATGCCCAGAATCGGCTCGCATCCGCGTAGGCATTGGGGCGATTCAAGCTCCGGCTTGCTACAGACCACCGACACGCGCAGCGCGCCGCCGGTTCGCTGCCCTTTCCTGTCTCGGTGGAGCCGACCGTATCTGGTCTCGTACAGGACGGCCATGAACGCCGGGTCGTCCAAGACCTCGGCCAATCGCATCGTTACCGACGCGAACGAGCGGCCGAACTCCCGATGCAACGCGATCACATCTAGTCCGCAGCCTCTCGCGCGAGCCGCGAAGACTTCGGGCTGCATCAGCACCGCTGCCGCGAATCGGTCCGCGCTCTTGCAGGTCGCCTCCGTACGAGGCGCCGGCAGTCGGCCCTGCATGTCTAGCAGTGTTTCGCAGACGATCTCGAACGCTTCATGGAGCACCGTGTGCTCGGCCGCGCCGCGCCACAGGTCGCTGCGGTAGCAGATGAGGTAGCTGCTCCCGGATACGGCGAAATGAGCTCCCCGGAGCGCGGTGTCCATTGCGCGGGCTTCGACTCTGCCGAAGCTTGCCCGATGCATCAGGCGCTCCAGTTCTTCGAGGGAGGGATGCCGCGAAACGCGGAACCAGTCGACGAACTTGGCGGCCAGGCCCTCCGGCTCCAGCTTCTCGTCGAATGACCGGTCCGCGAGCAGTTCGCGGCAGAAGTCATGCAACGAGTAGGCCGTCACAAAAGCCTTCTACCCGTGAGACTCTCGTACATCTCGACGATGAACTTCTTCGCGCTCGTGGAGAGCGGGCCTTCGGGCCGGGTTCCGAACCTGAACTTCGGGTCCGACAGGACGTACTGATAGGCGCGCTCGACGTTTGGATCTTCTTCTTCGACGGGTTCGGCGCCGACGTGCCCGGCGCGTTCTAGTAGTGGAGCAGGATCGACTCCGTACGCCGCAGCCAGCTTCTGGATGACGTTTCTTCCGGGACGGCGCTCGCCGCGTTCGATAGATGACAGGTACGAGCTGGAAACCCCCGCGAGCCGGTTCACGTCGCGCAGACTGAGGCGACCCCGTAGCTGCCGTAGCAGAGGGCCGATTTCGAGTTGAAGGTTTTCGTCCAGTCCGTGCATCGATGTGCGAGAAGCCCGATTATTCTCAAACCAGATCCTGGCATCTGGGCGCGATTATATTGTTACATATCAGCAAACACTTTGTCAATAATGCGTGTGCAATCGTTGCGATAATCGGTCAAAATGTTACGATTTGTGATACGACAAGACCTATGTTGCGATCATGGCGTCACGTGTACCAGAAGACGAAACCGACCTGCGCCGCCCGTCCGGCGAGCACCCGGGGCTCACGCCTGAGCAAGACGAGCTGCGGTTGCACGGCCTCCGGATACTGGCTCGAATCATCGCGCGCCGACGCTTGGCCGATCCCGGCAGTTTTGAAGACCGATCAGGAACTAGTGACGCTTCTGCTGCCAGGTGCGACTCGACAACCGAAGGAAAGGAGAGCATCGGGTGACACGCAGAAAACCGTCGTGTAAATCGAGACTGGATGCCTACAAAGTGTGGGTGTTTCTCAACCGTCTGAATATCGCGCAGAACGAACTGGCGCGCATGGCTGGAATCTCTTCGGGCTACCTGTCGCAGCTCATGACCGGCACCCGACGTCCTTCGCCAGAGACTCGCAGACGATTGATGAAGGTGCTGGGCGTCTCGAATTTCGAAGACCTTTTCGTGCTGGAGAACGTGGATGAATAGGCATAGACGAGTGTCCAACCCGTTCCCGATACCCTTCGGGGTCGCATTGATACCGGAGGACTTTGTCGAAAGGCTCGTAGTCCTCAAGGAGATGACCGGGCTGTCGTGGGAGGGCATGGCCGTGTGCATGGGCGTGGACAGCCGGCAGCTGCACAGGTGGCGGAAAGGCGGCGCGCCCAACGGAGGCGCGATGCTGTCGCTCGTCCGCTTGGCGCGGCATGTGCCCGGAGGTCTGGATCTGCTGCTCGAGGAGGAGCCGGTCCTGCTCCGGCAGAAACGGGGATGAGGCGTGGGACGACGCCAGCAGTGGGTCTACCGAATCGAACCGGCGTCGTTCCCACCGGATTTCCCTGATCGACTGGAGAGCTTGAAGACCGCCGCCGGACTGTCTTGGCGCGGGTTGGCGAGGGAACTGCGCGTCAACGTCAGGAGCGTGAACCGGTGGCGCAACGGAACGAAACCGGGCTCCGGACATCTCTTCGCAATGTTCGAACTGGCGGCGCGGATGCACCTGATGGAACTTTTGCTTCCCATTGCTGAGGACGCAGACGATGCTGCCGAGGCTTCATCAACGACATCAACCGAAGAAGCGTCGGAGGCGTAGAGGAGACGTCGCGACTATTCCGAGGCATCAGAACTAATTCATCTGCCAGGTTGGACGCGTGAAAAACAATGTGACAACTGAGCACTCGCTTTCGAATATCAATGCCAAGAGCAGAAGGAAGCTCAATCGGACTGCGGTACCGTCTGTTGAATCCGAGACTGGCTTCGAACGTGTCAGGGTCACCCCGGTCCAGTTCCGTCAACTAACCCTCATACCCCGGTCGAACCCGACCCGACGCCCGAACCTACTCCCACACCGACTCCGGATCTCGTGGCCCGCTACAACGTCGCCGTATCGAACGACCACGCGCGCTTCGACCAAACGGGCATCTGCGCGATCCCGATCTTGGCCGGGCGATGACACAACATCGGGTTGAAGGTGTCGGCGAACGTTTGCAAGAACGCGAATCTGTCTGGCGCGAACGTCGAGAATCTGATCGATCGGGGTCAACCGCGGCTCTCAGCATCACATTTGAAATCGCCTATGATGAGGTACGCGATCATCCACGAGTTCACCGCCGATCTCCTCCTCCGTCATCGGCGTCAGCGACGTGTCCGCCACCGTCTCCCCGAAGGCCAGCAGCGCCCGGTCCCAGCGGTCGGTGTGGCTCTTGTTATGCGCTCCGTTGGGGGCGTTGCGTCGCTGGTACACCTGCGCGATGAGCGCCGCGTACTTCTTGACCACCACAACCTCGAAGGCGTCGCTGACCGTGCTGCCGTCCGAGTCCTGGGCCGTGACCGTCGCGGTTCCCGCAGCCACTTCGCCAAGCGTGAGCTTGGAGCCGTCGGACGCCTCCGACACCGTCACCTTGACGTCGTTCGAAGATGACGCCGTGATGGTCAGGGCGTCCCCGTCGGCGTCGCTGAACACCCCCGACAGAGACACATCCTGCGAGGCTCCCACCTCTAGGCCGCTCACGTCGGCGATGGCGCTGGACACCGTGGGCGCGCGCGTTGTTGACCTGCTGCTGCTGCGCGGCAGGGGCGTTCACTGTGACGTCGAATGCGTCGCTGACGGTGTTGTCGTGGGCGGCTGTTGCGGCGTGTGTGAGAATATGATCATGTCTCGGTCAAAGGTTGGAAGTCAGTCGTGAAACTGGTTGTTGGTCTTGTCTTGAGCGTGGTTGTCATTCTGGTGCTGTCTTACCTCGCGGCGAACGGTGGGGGAATCGTCGATGTTCTCGATGATGTCGGGGGCGGCTCTCAGAAAATGACGGATGGTAAACCTGCGTATTGTTTCGAGCAGAATGATCCGGATGCGTTGAAGGCGGCGGTTGATTGGATGGTCGATGACTATAACGCGGGTAAGGATGTGCTTGGGATCTGCGCGGAATAGGGTCGTGCTGTCGTCGGTGAATATAACGGACGACGCAGACGCGGGAAAAGCGCGGACGTCGGGATGCTCCCGGAAGGCAGTTGTGTTCATCGTCGCCGTCTCAGCACTAGCCAGAGGTATACTCCCGAAGCTGCGACACCGGCGATCAGCAAAATGATGATCAGAGTTAGTCGCTCGCGCGCGGCGCCCTCGATGCCGGTCAAGGCGTCTCGCCATCTTTGGCCGGTGTCTCGCGTTTCATTGAATTGCGGGGCTTCGGTATCTGGGGACTGGATTTCGGGTGTCGAAAGAGCCACTGGTGATGCAGTTGCGGTTCGAGTCGGCGTAGCGGTCGGCGCGGTTGTGGGTGTGGCAGTGGAAGTGGGACTTGGTGAATGTGTCGGAACCGGCAATGCCGCAACGGTCGTTGACGGTGTTGACGTCGACGTCGGCGCGGAAGTTGCTACTATGCCGCGGTTCGGGGTGGGAGACGACGTGGTCGTAGGCGTATAAGTCGGTGATGGCGTGGCGGTGCTCGTCGAAGTCGATGCGGGTGTAGTGGTGGGCGTTGAGGTGCTTGCAAAGGTCGGAACGGGAGTCGGTCCGTTTGTGGGAGCCGGTGACGGCGCGGGTGTTGCGGAAACAGGTTCAACGCCTCGATCTGTATCGAATTGCGAGTCGCCTTCGAGTTCGCCGGTGGACGTGGTAGATGTGGTGGGCGGTATCACAGTCAAAGTTGTTGAAATTGTTGGTGCTACCGTCGCCGTAGTCGTTGGGCTTGGAGGCTGAGTAACCGTTGCTGTAGACGTCGGGGTGTTGGCCGTCGTTGCGATAGTCGTTGCCATGGGGGTCGACGTGGGCGTGGACGTGCTGGCCGTCGTTGCCGTCGGAGTAGGTGTCGGCGTCGGGGTGTTGGCCGTCGTTGCGATAGTCGTTGCCGTGGGGGTCGACGTGGGCGTGGACGTGTTGGCCGTCGTTGCCGTGGGCGTAGGTGTCGGTGTCGGCGTGGCCGTTGTTGCGATAGTCGTTGCCGTGGGCGTCGACGTGGGTGTGGACGTGCTGGCCGTCGTTGCCGTCGGAGTAGGTGTCGGAGTGTCCGTGGGCGTCGGCGTCGGTGTGTTCGTCGGAGTGGCGGTCGGCGTGTCCGTGGGCGTCGGCGTCGGAGTGTTGGTCGGAGTGGCGGTCGGCGTGTCCGTGGGCGTCGGCGTCGGTGTGTTTGTCGGAGTGGCCGTAGGTGTGTCCGTGGGCGTCGGCGTCGGCGTGGTGGTCGGAGGGGTGGGCGGTGTGGCAGGGGGGCTGTGCGGTGGGGTGGGTTGTCGTGGGTGTCGGCGTCGGTGTGTTTGTCGGAGTGGCTGTAGGTGTGTCCGTGGGCGTAGGCGTCGGTGTGTTTGTCGGAGTGTTGGTTGGAGTGGCAGTCGGAGTGTCCGTGGGCGTAGGCGTGGGAGTGTTGGT